>Ga0335397_10009069_pt1 | contig 12472 bp, 11 predicted proteins | sample MAT04_FD_205740 | JGI IMG/M metagenome (GOLD analysis project Ga0335397, IMG submission 205740) | Freshwater microbial communities from Lake Fryxell liftoff mats and glacier meltwater in Antarctica - MAT-04 (spades assembly) (version 2) ...
CGGGCCCGGATGCACCAGCTGCTGTCGGCCGCCCCGGCCGAGGTGGTCGACGAGCCGGCCCTCGCGGGCGCCGCGGGCTGACCGCTCCCCGTGGCCGGTCGTCACGTGTCGCTCCTGCCCGGCCGTGATGTGGGCGGACTCACCGTGCGCGTCGCTACCCGGGCCGGATGACCGCGGATACCGTTTCCGGCATGTCCGAGAGCACCGACGTCCCCCGGCCCGAGCGCGACCGCCCGTGGGTGATCCGCACGTACGCCGGGCACTCCAGTGCCGCGGCGAGCAACGCCCTCTACCGCCGGAACCTCGACAAGGGCCAGACCGGCCTCTCCGTCGCCTTCGACCTGCCCACCCAGACCGGCTACGACCCCGACCACGTGCTGGCGCGTGGGGAGGTCGGCAAGGTGGGCGTGCCCATCTCGCACATCGGCGACATGCGCGCCCTGTTCGCCGACATCCCGCTGTCGCAGATGAACACCTCGATGACGATCAACGCCACCGCGATGTGGCTGCTCGCCCTCTACCAGGTGGCTGCCGAGGAGCAGGCCGAGGCAGCGGGGGAGGACCCGGCGGCGGCGGTGCAGGCCCTGTCGGGCACGACGCAGAACGACATCATCAAGGAGTACCTCTCGCGGGGCACCTACGTCTTCGCGCCGGGGCCCTCGCTGCGGCTGATCACCGACATGGTCACCTACACCGTGTCCGAGATCCCGAAGTGGAACCCGACCAACATCTGCAGCTACCACCTGCAGGAGGCCGGCGCGACGCCTGTGCAGGAGATCGCCTACGCGATGTGCACCGCGATCGCCGTGCTGGATGCCGTGCGCGACTCCGGCCAGGTGCCCCCGCAGCGCTTCGGCGAGGTCGTCGCCCGGATCTCCTTCTTCGTCAACGCCGGCGTGCGCTTCGTCGAGGAGATGTGCAAGATGCGCGCCTTCGTGCAGCTCTGGGACGAGCTGACCCTGCAGCGGTACGGCGTCACCGACGCCAAGCAACGCCGCTTCCGCTACGGCGTGCAGGTCAACTCGCTGGGGCTCACCGAGGCCCAGCCCGAGAACAACGTCCAGCGCATCGTGCTCGAGATGCTGGCCGTGACGATGTCCAAGGACGCCCGGGCTCGCGCGGTGCAGCTCCCCGCGTGGAACGAGGCGCTGGGCCTGCCCCGGCCGTGGGACCAGCAGTGGTCGCTGCGCATCCAGCAGGTGTTGGCCTACGAGAGCGACCTGCTCGAGTACGACGACCTGTTCGAGGGGTCGAAGGTCGTTCAGGCCAAGGTCGCCGAGCTCGTCGAGGGCGCCCGGGCCGAGATCGACCGGGTGCAGGAGATGGGCGGTGCCGTGCCGGCGGTCGAGGGCGGCTATATGAAGAGCGAGCTCGTCGCCTCGCACTCCCGTCGCCGCCAGCGGATCGAGGCCGGTGAGGACGTCGTGGTCGGGGTCAACCGCTTCGAGACCACCGAGCCCAACCCGCTGACCGCAGACCTCGAGACCGCGATCCAGGGTGTGGATGCCGGTGTCGAGGCCGCCGCTGTCGCCGCGGTGCGGCGCTGGCGGGAGGAGCGCGACGCGGACCCGCAGCGCAAGGAGCGCGCGGCATCCGCGCTGGCTCGCCTGGTCGCCGATGCCGGCACCGACACCAACCTGATGGCCGCGACGCTCGAGTGCGCCCGGGCCGGGCTGACGACCGGGGAATGGGCCGGTGCGCTGCGCGAGGTGTTCGGCGAGTTCCGGGCCCCGACCGGGGTCAGTGGCTCGGTCGGTGTCGGCGCCGGTTCCGAGGCCCTCTCGGACGTGCGGGCGATGGTGGCGCGAGCCAGTGCGGAGCTGGGGGAGGGGCTGCGCCTACTGGTGGGCAAGCCGGGTCTCGACGGCCACTCCAACGGCGCCGAGCAGATCGCCGTGCGCGCCCGCGACGCCGGGTTCGAGGTGGTCTACCAGGGCATCCGGCTGACGCCGGAGCAGATCGTGGGGGCGGCCGTCGCCGAGGACGTGCACCTCGTCGGCATCTCGATCCTGTCGGGCTCGCACATGGAGCTGGTGCCCGAGGTGCTCGACCTGCTGCGCGCTGCCGGAGCCGGTGACGTGCCGGTGATCGTCGGTGGCATCATCCCCGAGGCGGATGCCGTGCGGCTCAAGGCGCTGGGCGTGGCCGAGGTGTTCACGCCCAAGGACTTCGGGCTCAACGACATCATGGTGCGCTTCGTCGAGGTCATCCGCGCCTCGCGCGGGCTGGACGCTGACGCGGGAGCGCCCGCCCACGTGTGACCGTGGACGGGCGCTCGGGCGTCGCTGGTCAGGCCGGCACGGACGCCAGGGCGGCGGTCAGCTCGCGGGTGAACGCCGGGATGTCGGCGGGGTTGCGGCTGGTGATCAGGTTGTCGTCGACGACGACCTCGCGGTCCTGCCAGGTCGCGCCGGCGTTGCGCAGGTCGGTCTGCAGGCTCGGCCACGAGGTGACCGTGCGCCCCCGCACGACGTCGGCCTCGATGAGCGTCCAGGGGGCGTGGCAGATCGCAGCCACCGGCTTGCCCGACTGCACGAACTGGCGCACGAACGCCACGGCATCGGCGTCGGTGCGCAGGGTGTCGGGGTTGGCGACGCCACCCGGCAGCACGAGGGCCGCGTAGTCGGCGACGTCTGCCGAGGCCACGGTGAGGTCGACGACGAAGGTGTCGCCCTTGTCCATGTGGTTGAAGGCCTGCACCGTGCCGTCCTGGGTGGAGATCAGCACCGGGGTGGCGCCGGACTGCTCGACGGCCTCCCACGGGCCGGTCAGCTCGACCTGCTCGATGCCCTCGGGGGCGACGAGGAAGGCGACCTTGGTCTGCTCGGGGCTGTCGGTGCTGGTGTCGGTCGTGCTGGTCATGGGTGGTGTCCTCTGGGTCCGACGAGGTCGTGACGGCGCCGGGGCCCGGCGCCGTAGGGTGGGACAACCCGTTCCCTACCCACCCCATTCCCCCGCATGCCGCAGGGCCCATGATCCGTCGAAGGTCCGGGTAGCGTGCCGGCATGGCCCTGCACTGCGCCGCCACCCTGCTGCTGGTGCCCACCGGCCTGTCGGCCGAGGGGGCCGTCGGCGCGGGTGCCGTGCTGGCCGAGCCGCTGGACGCCGGGACCGACGTCGTCCGGGCCCTGCAGGCGCTGGCCGACCTCCACAGGGGGGAGCGCGTCGTGGTGCCGGTCCGGCCGGAGCACGTGACGGCCGTGCTCGAGCACCTCGGGCGCGCGCCGAGACCCGACCGGGAGGTCGTCCGGCTCGAGGTCGGTGACGACGGCTGGTCGCTGCTGCCCGCGGGGTGAGCCGACTGCGGGGTGAGCCGACTGCGGGGTGAGCCGACTGCACGAGGCGGCGGCCGCGGCGGCGGCCGCGGCATCCGGTCAGAACAGCCGGTGCTCGCTGTTGTCGACGCCCTTGAGTGCGTCGTAGTCGAGCACGACGCAGCGGATGCCGCGGTCCTGCGCGAGCGTGCGGGCCTGCGGCTTGATCTGCTGAGCGGCGAAGACACCGGTCACCGGCGCGAGGTGCGGGTCGCGGTTCATCAGCTCGAGGTAGCGGGTGAGCTGTTCGACGCCGTCGATGTCGCCGCGCCGCTTGATCTCGATCGCGACTGTGGCACCCGCACCGTCCTTGCACAGGATGTCGACCGGGCCGATGGGCGTCATGTACTCGCGCCGGGTGAGGGTCCACCCCTTGCCGAGTGTGGTGATGTGCTCGGCGAGCAACCGCTGCAGGTGCGCCTCCACCCCGTCCTTGACCAGACCCGGGTCGACCCCCAGCTCGTGGGCGCTGTCGTGGTGCACCTCGTGGATGCGTACCCGCAGGCGGTCCTGCGACCTGGCGTGCTGCACGACCCACACGGCGGTGACGCCCTCCGCGGCGTCGGCCTCGTCGGGCTCGACCTCGGCCATCGCGCACGGCGGGGACATCCAGTTCAGTGGCTTGTAGGAGCCACCGTCGCAGTGCACGAGCACCGAGCCGTCGGCCTTGACCAGGAGCAACCGGGTCGCCAGCGGCAGGTGGGCGGTGAGCCGCCCGTCGTAGTCGACGCTGCACGTCGCGATCACGAGTCGCACGATCGGCCACCCTACCGTCGCGCACGGCCGAACCCGTTGCCTGCCGACGGGGGGTGGGCGCACACTGGGGGACGAGGTGAGGCCAGTGCGGGCAGCCCTGATGACGGTGGGTCTGGTCGCGCTGCCCGGAATCTGGGTCTTCGCGCAGGGCGAGGCCCTGAACTGGTTCATCGACGGTCGGCCACCCCGACTGCTGCGCCCCCTCGCCACCCGGCTCCGACCACATGCGGAGCGGGTGAGCGCCTGGCGCCGACGGGTACTGGGGCGTCCACAGCCGCAGCCGCTGCCACCCGTGCTCATCGGCCTCGAGCTGCGCCGCCTCGAGAGGGAGATCCGCCGGGTCGAGGAGGGTGACGCCCCGCACCAGGCGGCCCGACTGCGCGCCGTGCTCGCGGCCTACGACCAGCTCCTCATCCAGCTGTGCGAACGGGTCGACGTGCCCACCGACGACGTCGGGCTGCCCCCGTTGCCCTCGCGCGAACGGCTGACCCTCGAGGCCGAGCTCGTGGCCGCCGGACACGACTGGTGAGGTGGCCCGGCGGCGCCGGCGCGGCGGCATCCGGCCCGGTGAGCGGGCTCGCACCTCCCCGGGGGTAAGAAGTGTCACGCCGCCCGGGCCTCGTGGGGCCGGTGAGGCTCTGGAAGGATCGCGGCCATGACGCGGAACTTCACCACTGTTGGTGTGATCGGACTCGGGACGATGGGTGCGGGGATCGTGGAGGTGTTCGCCCGCAACGGGATCGACGTGGTCGCCGTCGAGATCGACGAGGCCGGCATCGAGCGCGGCAAGGGGGTGCTCGCGGGGAGCACGGGCCGCGCCCTGAGCCGGGGGAAGCTCACCCAGGAGGAGCACGACGCCCTGCACACGAGGGTCAGCTTCACGAGCGACCTGGCCGCCCTCGCCGGCTGCCAGCTGGTGGTCGAGGCGGTGCCCGAGCAGCTGGACCTGAAGAAGGAGCTGTTCGGCAAGGTCGACGCCGTGGTCTCAGCGGATGCCGTGCTGGCGACCAACACCTCCTCCCTGCCGGTCACCGAGATCGCCGTCGCGACCTCGAACCCCAAGCGGGTGCTCGGCATGCACTTCTTCAACCCGGCGCCGGTGCAGCAGTTCGTCGAGGTGATCCGCACGGTCATCACGGCCGACGACGTCTTCGAGGACGTCAAGGCCCTCGCCGAGCGGCTCGGCAAGAAGCCGGTCGTCGTCGGCGACAAGGCGGGCTTCATCGCCAACGCCCTGCTCTTCGGCTACCTCAACCACGCGGTGTCGATGTACGAGAGCCGTTACGCGACCCGCGAGGACCTCGACGCCTCGATGCGCTTCGGCTGCGGTTACCCGATGGGCCCGCTCGCACTGCTCGACCTGATCGGCCTCGACACGGCCTACGAGATTCTCGACACGATGTACCGGCAGGGCCGCGACCGGCTGCACGCGCCCAGCCCGGTCATCAAGCAGATGGTCAGCGCCGGGCTGCTCGGCCGCAAGAGCGGCCGCGGCTTCTACAGCTACGCCGAGCCCGGTTCTCCCCAGGTCGTCGCCGACGCGCACACCCCGGCCGGCGGCCTGCCCGCGGGCGTGACGCTGCGCACCGTGACGTCGGTGGGCGTCGTGGGCTCGGGAACCATGGCGACCGGCATCATCGAGGTCTTCGCCAAGGCGGGGTACGCGGTGACGTTCGTCGCCCGCTCCGAGGAGAAGGTGGCCGGCGTGCTGACCGCCCTCGGGCGCAGCTGTGCCCGAGCGGTCGAGAAGGGCCGGATGGCGCAGGAGGCGGCCGACGCCCTGCTCGGGCGGGTCGCCGGAGTCACCGGGCGCGAGGCGCTCGCCGACGTCGACCTGGTCGTCGAGGCGGTCGCGGAGGATCTCGCGGTCAAGCAGGACCTCTTCCGCGACCTCGACCGGATCTGCAAGCCGGGGGCCGTCCTGGCCACGACCACCTCGTCGCTGCCGATCATCGACTGCGCCAAGGTCACCTCGCGGCCGCAGGACGTCATCGGGATGCACTTCTTCAACCCGGCTCAGGTCATGAAGCTCGTCGAGGTCGTGCACACCGTGACGACGGCGCCCGACGTCACGGCGACCGTGCAGGACCTGTGCGCCAAGGTGGGCAAGGTGGCCGTGACCTGTGGTGACCGCTCCGGGTTCATCGTCAACGCCCTGCTCTTTCCCTACCTCAACGACGCCGTGCGGATGCTCGAGGCCCACTACGCGAGTGCCGACGACATCGACATCGCGATGAAGGCGGGCTGTGGCCTGCCGATGGGCCCGTTCGAGCTCCTCGACGTCGTCGGGCTCGACGTGTCGCTCGCGATCGAGCGCGAGCTCTACACCGAGTTCCGTGAGCCCGGCTATGCGCCCGCGCCGCTCCTGGAGCACCTCGTCACCGCCGGTTACCTCGGCCGCAAGACCGGCCGGGGTTTTCGCACCTACGCCTGAGGGTGCCGCAGGGGCACGGGTCACATTCAGCACTCACGGTCGCGCCCGTGCGCCACAGTGGCCTTGAGCGTCGCAGGGACCTCGTCTGGCCCCTGCGTACAGCGTGTGCACGGGGTGCCGTTCCCGCTCCCGGTCGAGGGTGGCCCAGCCCAGGAGTCCCGCCGTGCCGAGGTCCCCGCAACTCACCACCCTGCTCGCCGCGGTGGTCGCCCTGCTGGCGGCTCCACTGGGCGTCGCGACACCGACGGCCGGAGCCGTGCCCCTGGGAACCGCGACCGCGGCCACCGCGTACGCTCCCAGCTCGGCGCACCCGTTCAGCGACCCGGTCTGGTTCCCGCTGGGCAACCCCGTGCGCCTCTCCTGCGTCAAGACCAACTGCCGCGGGGAGACCGGCGCCGACTGGCACGGCTACTGGGCCATCGACTTCCTTGGCCAGCGCGGTGACCCGGTGTACGCCGCCGGCGGCGGGGTCTTCCACGTCGGGGCGACCGATGCCACATGCAGCACGACGACGGTCTCCGCGGGGGTGTGGGGCTGGGTGGACCACGGGGGAGGCCGGGTGACCAAGTACAACCACCTGGACAGCCTCGTGGCGACGGAAGGCCAGCTCGTGACGCCCCAGACCGTGATCGGCCGGATGGGCCACTGGGGCGACATCGCCCCGTGCGGCACCAACTACCTGCACTTCGAGGTGCGTGAGGGCGGCATCACCGGTACGCGGGGAAACCCGGGGTCGCTGTTCGCGTGCACGGCATCCGGGCGCGTCTCCCTCCCCGGCATCTTCAACGGGGCGACCTCCTTCGACGCGCTCCCCAAGGTGGCCTTCACGACGCCGGCCGGGTCGTCGTCGTGCGTCACCGACGTCTGGAACTCCACCCCGCCGCAGCCGTCGCTCACGGTGGTGCGCGCAGCATCGTCGGCCCGGCTCAGTTGGAGCACGCCGCCGGTCGGCACGACCTCGGTGCGCATCGCCACCCAGCTGTGGAGCACCGGCCTCAAGGGCTGGAACAAGCCGACCTACACCACCGCGCCGGGTGCCCCCACCGGCACCACGCCGGCCGGCCTCACGAACGGGCGGTCCTAGATGACCACCGTCACGCACCAGAACTCCTCCGGGTACAGCGCCTGGTCAGCGGCCCGCACGGTGGTCCCGGCCGCGGCTCCGTCGGCCCCCGTCGCCCCGCGTTTCCTCACCTCGCCGACGCGGGACTACGTGCATACGGCTGGTGGAGGAGCCTGGACAACGGCACCCCGGTGACCTCCTACACGACGCAGGTACGGTGCTACCGCAACGGCGTGTACCGCCCGTGGGTCACCCGCACCACCAACGCATCGACCTTCTACTACAACCACCGGGGCCTCACCGGCTACGCCAAGTGCCAGGTGCCGGTGCGCGCCACCAACTCCGTGGGCAACGGGTCATGGTCGACGACGAGCACCATCAACAGGACGCCCTCAGGATGCCGCGGCGGGTGCGTCCGGTGCACTCGATAGGGTCGCTGGATGAGCAGTACCGCAGCACCCCAGATCCCTTCGCAGCCCCTCGCTGACCGCGGAGCGGACGCAGGTGGACGTGACCGTCCCGGGCTGCCGTCGCGAGCCCGGGTCGTTGTCATCGGTGGTGGAGTCATCGGCACCTCCATCGCCTACCACTTGGCCCACCTCGGGGTCACCGACGTGCTGCTGCTCGAGCGCAACCGGCTCACCTCGGGCACGACGTGGCACGCCGCCGGGCTGATGACCTGCTTCGGCTCCACGAGCGAGACGAACACCCGGCTGCGGCTGTACTCCCGCGACCTCTACGCCCGGCTCGAGGCCGAGACCGGCGTGGCCACCGGCGTGAAGAGGGTCGGGCTCATCGAGGCGGCAGCGGATGCCGACCGCCTCGAGGAGTATCGCCGCGTCGCGGCGTTCCAGCGACACGTCGGTCTCGAGGTCGAGGAGATCGGGCCGCGCGAGATGGCCGAGCTCTTCCCGCTCGCCCGCACCGACGACCTCCTCGCCGGTTTCCACGTGCCGGGCGACGGGCGGGTCAACCCGGTCGACGTCACGATGAGCCTGGCGCGCGGCGCCCGCAACCTCGGGGTGCGCGTGGTCGAGGGCGTGTCCGTCGAGCAGGTGATCACCCGCCCGCGCGGTGTCGTCGAGGAGGTCGTGGGCGTACGCACGGATGCCGGCGACGTCGAGTGCGAGCTGGTCGTGAACTGCGCCGGGATGTGGGCCCGCGAGCTGGCCGAGCGCAACGGCGTCGTGGTTCCGAACCAGGCTGCCGAGCACTACTACCTCGTCACCGAGCCGATCGAGGGCATGAGCCCCGACGCCCCGATCTTCGAGGACCCTGCCTCCCACGGCTACTACCGCGAGGAGGGCGGCGGCATGATGGTCGGCTTGTTCGAGCCGAAGGCCGCGGCATGGAAGGTCGACGGCATCCCGCGCGACTTCTCGTTCGGCGAGATCCCACCCGACTGGGAGCGGATGGGGCCGTTCGTCGAGCGCGCCATCTCGCGCGTGCCCGTGGTCGAGACGGTCGGCATCCGCACGTTCTTCTGCGGGCCGGAGTCGTTCACGCCCGACCTCGCCCCGGCGGTCGGTGAGGCGCCCGGCATCTTCGGCTACTTCGTCTGTGCGGGGCTCAACTCGGTGGGCATCCTCTCGGCGGGCGGGCTGGGTCGCGTCGTCGCCCACTGGGTCGCCGAGGGGCGCCCGGACGTCGACGTGACGGGGTTCGACGTGGCGCGGTTCCGGGCGTGGCAGCTCGCCCCCCGTCACCGGGCCGAGCGCACCGCCGAGATCCTCGGCACCGTGTATGCCGCGCACACCCCAGGTGTCGAGCTGACCTCTGCGCGCGGGGAGTTCCGCTCGCCGGTGCACGACCGCCTGGTCGCCGGGGGTGCTCGGCTGCGCGACGTCAGCGGCTGGGAGTCGGCGGCGTGGTACGCCGGTCGTGGCGAGGTCGCCCGGGCCGAGCCGGGCTGGGGGCACCAGCCGTGGTTCGAGCACTGGGCGGCCGAGCACCGTGCGGTGCGCGAGGCCGTGGGCCTGATGGACATGTCGTTCATGGCCAAGCTCTCGGTGCGAGGCCGCGACGCCGGTGCGGTGCTCGACCGGCTCAGCGCCGGGGCCGTGAACGCCGCAGACGGCGTCATCACGTACACCCAGTGGCTCGGCGAGGACGGCGGCATCCGCGCCGACCTCACCGTGACCCGGCTCGCGGCCGACGACTTCCTCGTCGTGGTGTCCGACACCGCGCACGGGCGCGCGCTCGGCCTGCTGCGGCAGGCGGTGGGGGATGCCGTGGCGACCGTCGACGACGTCACCACCGACCTCGGGCTGCTCACGGTGCAGGGCCCGGCGTCGCGGGCCACGCTCGCGGCGATCGCGCCGGAGGTCGACTGGTCGACCCGGGCCTTCCCGTTCCGTGCGGCCCGACGGGTCAGCATCGCCGGGGTCGACGTGCTCGCCATCCGGATCACCTACCTCGGCGAGCTCGGCTGGGAGCTCTACACCCCGACCGACCGCACGGCGCAGGTGTGGGATGCCGTGATGGCGGGAGGGGAGGCGCACGGCATCCGGCCCGTCGGGCTCCAGGCGTTGTCGAGCCTGCGCATGGAGAAGGGCTACCGCGACTACGGCCACGACATCGACAACACCGACGACGTCCACTCGGTCGGGCTCGGCTTCGCCGTCGCGCTCGACAAGCCGGGTGGGTTCACCGGGCGGGAGGCGACGCAGGCCGCCAAGGCACGCGGCACGCCGCAGCACCGGCTCGTACAGGTGCTGCTCGAGGACCCCGAGCCGCTGCTGTTCCACGCCGAGCCGGTGCTGAGAAACGGGGTGGTCGTGGGCTACGTCCGCTCCGCGTCGTACGGCTGGACGCTCGGCGGTGCCGTGGGGCTGGCGTTCGTCGGGGGCGCGGGGCCCGTCACGCCGCAGTGGCTGGCCGACGGCAGGTGGGAGGTCGACGTGGCGGGCGCGCGGCATCCGGCCCGGGTCTCGCTGCGCCCGATGTACGACCCGACGAGCGCGCGGGTCACCGGCTGACGGCCTCCACCCGCGGCGGGTGCGTGGTCTGTTCGGGGGGTTCTGGGGGCGGAGCCCCTGGTGCGTGGTCTGTTCGGGGGGTTCTGGGGGCGGAGCCCCCGGAGGGGGTCTGGGACGATGGGTCGCATGCCCCGTGCCAACCGCCGTCGCCGAGACTTGGAGACGCGGCCGATGTCGGGGGCGGGCGAGGTGGCCACCGAGCCGTATGCCGGGAAGTCCTGGCACGTGCGCCGGCTCACCGGGGCGTCGTCGTCGCGGGAGTACCGCTGCCCGGGCTGCCACCAGGGCATCGCGGTCGGCACCGCGCACGTCGTGGCGTGGCCTGCGCACGGTGTGGGCGGCATCGACGAACGCCGGCACTGGCACACGAGGTGCTGGTCGGCGCGCCACGCCGCCCGGCCCTGACGTACCTGAAGTGACCTTTCGGTCGATGTGGATACGGGTGGCTCGTACCTGAAGTGACCTTTTGGTCGATGTGGGTACGGGTGGCTCGTACCTGAAGTGACCTTTTGGTCGATGTGGGTACGGGTGGCTCGTACCTGAAGTGACCTTTTGGTCGATGTGGGTACAGGTCCGGCCTCAGACTCGCCTCTGCCTCGGGACGAGCACCTCCTCGTAGAGCAGCAGCAGGCCGGCGGCGACCGGGATGGCGAGCAGGGCGCCGAGCACCCCGAGCAGCGCGCCACCGACGAGCGCGGCGACGATCGTGACCGGCCCCGGCACCGACACGGTGTGCTGCATGACCCTCGGGGCGACGACGTAGTTCTCGAGCTGCTGGTAGACGAGGTAGTAGATCAGGGCGATGAGGGCCTTCTTGGGCTCGTCGAAGAAGGCGACGATGACGACGACCGCGGCACCGAGCGTGGCGCCGATCATCGGGATCAGACCGAGCAGCCCGACGGTGACCGCCAGTACGGCGGCGTAGGGGATGCCGACGATTCGCATCATGACGTAGGAGAGCAGCGCGTTGAGGCTCGCGATGAGGACCTGGCCGACGGCGTAGGAGCCGGTGCGCCGCATGATCTCCTCGGAGAGCGACTCCACCCGGACCCGGCGGGTGGCCGGCACCATCGCGTAGGCGGCGTGCTTGACGCGGGGAAGGGATGACAGGAAGTACAGGGTCAGCACCAGCACGGTGAAGACCTGGAACACGCCGTTGGCCACGGCGCGACCCGCGCCGAGGAGGCCGCCGAGCACCCCCTCGAGGAACGCCTGGTCGGTCATCCGGGCCTGCATCTCCTCGCGCACCTTGTCGATGACGTCGTAGCTCTTGTCGAGCTCGAGCACCCAGCGGCTGCCGAGCAGGTCCTCGACGTAGTTCGGCGTCTGCTGAGCCAGCTCGGTGCCCTCCGCCACCACCGGGGGGATGACCAGAAAGCCCAGCAGCACGAAGACGACGAGCAGGCCGCTGAAGACGACCGTGACCCCGAGGGACCGGCGCACCCCGCGAGTGCTCAGCGCGTCGACGAGAGGGTTGAGCGCCAGCGCGAGGAACATCGAGACGATGAGCAGGGTCAGGGTCGTCGTGAGCTGCCCGACGAGGCCCCACAGGCCGATGGCGAGCAGGGCCCCGGTGGCGCCGAGGAACCCCAGGTAGAACGGGGAGTGCCGGTTGAGCGGGCGCCCGATGGCGCCGTAGGTGGGGTCCTGCCCGAACGTCGAGTCCTCCGCTTCGGGGCTGGCCGCGGCTGCGCCCGGGCCGGCACCGGCACCGGCACCGGCACCGGCATCCGCACCGGCACCGGCGTCGGTCACGGTGTCGGTCGCACTGGGGTCGGGATCGCCGGAACCTCCCCCCGGCAGCGGCGCGAGGATCTGGTTGCTCTCCTCGAGCGCGGCGAGCTGACGCCGCCGGAACTCGCCCCACCGGGTCACCGGGCTGACCAGCCTGGACAGCTTCACGTCGCACCTCCGCGCCACACCCTAG
>Ga0335397_10009070_pt1 | contig 12472 bp, 12 predicted proteins | sample MAT04_FD_205740 | JGI IMG/M metagenome (GOLD analysis project Ga0335397, IMG submission 205740) | Freshwater microbial communities from Lake Fryxell liftoff mats and glacier meltwater in Antarctica - MAT-04 (spades assembly) (version 2) ...
GACGATGCCACCAGGTGTGGTGAGGACGATGACGAGCTTCTGACTGTCAATTCCTTGTGCAGTGGGGGCGGCGCGAAGACCCTCAATTGCCTCCCGGTATCGAGTCAGTGCGCCCGGATAGATCGGGCCAGAGTAGGCAAGCACGTGGCTGCCAAAGTGGACTTCGATTTGTTCTGCGTAGAACTTCAAGGCCAGTCCGACATGCTGATCTAGTGCCTGCACCAACTTCTCCCTGGGCAATTTCTGCCTGATCTTAGGCGTGACAGCCCTAGGCTTGTACGCGGGGGACCCTGTGAAATCCAGGCACAGTTACACAGGAACTACACAAAGCACAACGGCTTGCCGTGTGCGAACACATGCAAGCCGTTGATTTGTATGGTGGCCTGGGGCGGAATCGAACCACCGACACGCGGATTTTCAATCCGCTGCTCTACCAACTGAGCTACCAGGCCAAATGGGCCGATGAGTATAGCGGCGGTCGCCGCACCCGATGCAGGCGGGTCAACCACCACCGCGCTTGTTGCGCGTCAAATCCACGCCCAATTGTTTGAGCTTGCGATACAGGTGAGTGCGCTCCAGGCCGGTCTTGTCCGCAACCCGCGTCATGCTGCCGCCTTCTTTGGCCAGATGAAACTCGAAATAGCTCTTCTCGAACGAGTCGCGGGCTTCGCGCAGCGGCCGGTCCAGATCAAAACTTTGTTCCGACTGCGGGCCCGTGGCCGCCGGGCTGAGCGCCAGGCCGCCATGCGCGGACACGTCACCGGCGGCCGCCGGGTCACTGCGGGCCTCATTGCCCTGCACGGCCAGGCGCGCGGCAGGGCGCACCAGCGCTTGCTCAACGGCGCGCAGCAGCTTTTGCAGCGTGATCGGCTTTTCCAGGAAGGCGCTGGCACCGTACTTGGTGGCTTCGACAGCCGTGTCGATGGTGCCGTGCCCGCTCATCATGATCACCGGCATCTGCAACTGACCGTTGGCCGACCACTCCTTGAGCAGCGTGACGCCATCCACGTCGGGCATCCAGATGTCCAGCAATACCAGGTCGGGCCGCAACGTGTTGCGCACGCTGCGCGCTTGCGCGGCGTTTTCGGCCAACTCGACGGTGTGACCTTCGTCGCTCAGGATCTCGGACAACAAGGCGCGAATGCCCAACTCGTCGTCGACTACCAGGATCGTTGCCATGCGCGCTTGCGGTGCTTTCTTTGATGTTGTGCGGCCATCGCATGCTGGACGTCAGGTCGGTTCCTGTTGGCCCGACACATTCAGGTTGGCAGTTGTACGGCAGCTGCGTTGGCCAGCGGCGTGGACTCGACTTGACTCGACTCCACCTTGGAAAATGATAACGAAACGCGGGCGCCGGTCACGGCGGCGTCGGGTTGGTCACCTGAATGCAGGTTGGCGACACGCAAACGCGCGCCATGTTCGTCGGCAATCTTCTTCACCACCGCCAGGCCCAGGCCAGTGCCTTTGAGCTTGGTGGTGACGTAGGGTTCGAACGCGCGCTTCAAGACTTTGTCAGCAAAACCCGGACCGTTGTCGATGACGGTCAGCCGCACAGCGCGCAGTTCACCCAATTCGCCACGGGCCACGGAAGTCGACAGTTCCACCTGGCCGCCAGGTCGGTCGGCGACAGCGTCCATGGCGTTTTGAACGAGGTTGTGGATGACCTGACGCAACTGGGTGGCGTCACCCAGCAGGCGCGGCACGGCGGGGTCCAAATGCGGCCGCAGCAGCCCGCTGTCCAGTGCCTGGTCGTACAGCGCCAGCACCTCGGTGACCAGGGCGTTCAGGTCCAGCAGCTTCAACACGGCTGCGGGCAGCCGGGCGTAGTCACGGAACTCGTTGACCAGGCGCTGCATGGCCTGCACCTGGCTGACGATCGTCGCTGTCAAGCGCAGCAACAGGGCCCGATCGGCACCTTCGAGCTTGGGCTCGAGCTTCATGCGCAAGCGCTCGGCCGACAACTGCACCGGCGTCAGGGGGTTCTTGATTTCGTGGGCCAGGCGCCGGGCAACTTCGGCCCAGGCGGCTGAACGCTGGCCCGAGACGACGTCGCTGAGGTCGTCAAACACCATCAGGCTGTCGCCGCCGGGCAGCACCGCGCCGCGCACCAACAGGTTGAGTTGGGCACCGTCGCCTCTGGCCAGCTCAAACGACTCCTGCCACTGGTCGCGCTCCCCCGCTTCCGGGCTGGTGGCCAACAGCTCAAAGCGCTGTTCGACACTGTGGCTGAGGCCTTGCAGCTCGCTGAATTCCGACAGCCGCCGGCCGCGCCAAGCCGACACCGGCAGCTTCAGGATGCGGGTGGCGCTGGGGTTGACGGTGTCGATGCGGGCTTCGCGGTCGAACACGATGACACCGGCGCTCAGCGTGTCGAGAATCGTCTGCAGCCGGGTTCTCGCGCCCTCCATCTGCAGCACGCCGCGCTGCACCTGGCTGCGGGCGTCGGCCACCTGGGCGGTCATGTCGGCGAAGCTGCGTGTCAAGCCACCCAGTTCATCGCTGCTGCGAAACACCGGCTTGGCGGTCAGGTCGCCGGCAGCGACCTGGCGCACACCGTCGGCCAACAGCAACAAAGGCCGCACCAGTTGGTTGCCCAGAACGATGGCCAACAGCACGGCTGCGAACACCGCCAGGATCAGCGCGAGCGTGAGAGTGCCGACGTACATCCGGCGCAGGCTGTCGCGCGCCAAAGCGCGCTGTTGGTATTCACTGTAAGCAGCCTGCACGGCCAGGGCGTTGACGGCCAGGTTGCGCGACACCGGCTGCACCACCAGCAAGAAACGCTCTTCGCGGTTGTCCAGCGACAAACCCGAGGCCATGCCTGACGCCGGGACTCGAGCAAGGGCTCTCACCCGCGGCCCGGCGCCGCCCGGGGCCAGGGACTCTTCGTCCAAGCCCTCGACTTGCCCGGCCGCACCCAGGACCCGGGTGCTGCGCAACAGGGCCGGGCCCGGGCGCTCGGGTGGGCCGCTGACGGCCCCGGCAGTCAGCAGCACCTGTCCCTGTGAACCGATTAGCGACACCTCGCTGGCACCCAACTGCTCACGCAGCCGCTCCAACGCCAGCGGCAACACCGGCGCTGCCACATTTGTACCGGTCAGCTTGCCGTCATTCAGGCGCTCGGCCGCCACGCGCGCCTTGTTGGTGGTGTCGGTCTTCAAGGCGTCCAGCGTGTCCTTGCCCAGGGCCAGGCCGGAGTCCAGCGCGCCAGCCACGCGTACGTCGAACCAGGCCTCGATGCTGCGCGACACAAACTGGTAGCTCACGGTGTAGATCACCAGCCCGGGCAACAGGCCGACGAGCGCGAAGATGCCGGCCAGCTTGATCAACAGGCGGCTGCCGAACTTGCCTTGACGCAGACGTTGCGAGAGTCGGACAGTGGCCAGCACGATGACCAGCAGCAGCAGCGCGGCCACGGCCACGTTCACCCAGAACAGCCAGACGAAGTGGCGCTCGTAGAGGCCACTGCCTTGGCTGCTGAACGACAGCACAAACGCCAACACCAGCAACGCGCCCGTGGCGGCCACGGCTGAAACCATCCAGGCCCAGCGTGATGATGAATTGATGGCCATGGCTTCCAGCCGGGGGCGCCCGCTACTCGACGCGCACGCTGCGCTCGACGACGACCGACCAATCACCCTGCCCGCCCAGGCCGATCTGCATCGGCCCAGGCAGTTGCGAGGTGTCTAGCCGGAAGCTGAAGTCGACATAGTGTTTGCTGTCGGCGTCGACCTGCGACAGATCCACCAGGCGCCAACCGGTGCTGCGCGAGACAGCGGCCAGGGCCTCGGGGAAGGTGGCGTAGGTTTGGTTGAGTCCGCCCAGACCGACCCGCCACACGTCTGTCAGCGGCTGGTAGGCCAGGCGCCAGCTCCGGCTGACGCGGGCGATGCGCTCGTCGCGCCAGTACCAGCGGTTGCGCTTGAGGTCGGCTTGGGCCAAGAAGTACAGCGGCACGCCGTTGCGCAAGGCGTCATCCACCGTTTTGGGCAAGGTCAGCCTGACGACGAATTCCAGGTTCAGACCCCCGTCTTCACGGCTGGTGCGCAGGGTTGTCAACTCGGCCGACTGAGCCAGCGCCGGCCCGGCTGGCCAGACGGCCAGGGTCAGATACAACAGTGCCAGCCACAGGCCCTGCAGTTTGCGTTGGCAGACCAGCGGCAGGTGCATGGGCGGGTGGCGTCGGAGTCGTCAGGTCTTGTGGAGCAGGGCGTAGAAGAAGCCGTCAGACAAGGCCTGGGCTCCCGGCAAGCCATTGTCGGGGCTGGGCAGCAAGTGCCCAGGGGAGGCGGGGTCCAGCCGCACAGTGGCAGGGGATTGACGTTGCAAAAACGCGTCGATTGCGTCTTGGCCCTCGGCCCGGAACAGCGAACAGGTGGCGTGCAGCAACCGGCCGCCGGGCTTGAGCAGCGGCCACAGCGCGTCCAGAAGCTCGGCCTGCACGCGGGCCAGCGCGCCGACGTCGTCGGCCCGGCGCAGCCAGCGAATGTCAGGGTGGCGGCGCACGATGCCCGAGGCGGTGCACGGTGCATCCAGCAAGATGGCGTCAAACGGCCTGCCGTCCCACCAGCTGCGCGGCAGGCGCGCGTCAGCGGCTTTGAGCGCCACTTTGCTGCCTCCGGCGTTTGGCCCCAGCAGGGCCAGGCGGTTCAAAGTGTCTTGTACAAGCGCCAGGCGCAGCGGGTCGCTGTCCAGCGCCAACAAATCCAGCTGGGCCAGTTCCAGCAGGTGGGCTGTCTTGCCGCCGGGCGCGGCACAGGCGTCCAACACCCGGGCCCCAGGCGGCAAACCGTTGCCCAGTAGCAACACCGCCGCACGCTGTGCGGCAGCGTCCTGGACCGACACCTCGCCTTCAGCAAAGCCTGGCAGTGCGGTCACCGCGCAGGGCGCGCCCAGCACCACGGTGTGGCTGACTGCGCCCAGGCTCGGGTCATTCATCAAGCTGGCCGTCCGCCCCAGCCCAGCCAAGCGCTGCACGTAGGCGGCCCCCGTGCCGCGCCGGGCATTCACGCGCAATGTCATTGGCGGGCGCGTGTTGGCCTGCAGCAGCAGGCGCTGCCAGTCCCGGGGCCAGTCGCGCTTGACCCGCTCCACCCACCACAGCGGGTGGTTGTAGGCGCCCAGCGCGCTGTGGCCGACGGCCGCGACCAGGGCCTCACGCTCGCGCAGAAAGCGGCGCAACACGGCGTTGACAAAGCCGGCCGCAGCCGGCAGCCGGTGGCGCACGGCGGTGACGGCCTGGTCCACCAGCGTGTGCTCGGTGTAGGGCGGCGGCTCGCCGGGCCAGAGCAGCGCCAGTGCCACCGTGAGCAGCGCGTCGACGTTGGCTGGCGGCGCCTTGGCGCAAAGCTGACTGCGCAGTTCGGTGGCACTGCCCAACCAGCGCAGGCTGTGAAAGCTGAGTGCCTGCACGGCCGCGCGGGTTTCGGCCGGTGTGCGTGTCAAAACGGCCGTCAGCGATTGCCCGGCGCGCACGGCCTGCACCGCGTCGGCCGTCAGCTCCAGCAGCCGCCACAGCGGCACGCTGCCCTGCACGGCGGCTCCCAGAGGCGCTGGCCCATGTTGTGGGGGCAGCAGCACCGGCGCGGTCAAGCCAGGCAGCGGCGGTGGACGGTAGTCATGGGGCACGGGGCCAGTCTAGTGGCAGCGTCGATCTGGCTGCAAAGTCAGGCGGCCAAGGCAAGCGGCGACAACGCGTGGCCGCAACAAGCGGCCATTGAACGTCACCCGGCCGCACCGCAGCGGTGCACCAGCCCGACGCGGTTGGGCGTGTGAGCGCACAATGAAACCAACCCTGAGCCACTTTGCCCGGACCCCTCGCATGTCACGAAAGACTTCGACCCCCCAACCCATCTTCCGCAGCGAGGAAGAACTGGCCGAGTTGCCGGCGTCTGAACGGATCCGTTACCGCCTGGTGTCAGCCCAACGCCGCTACCACGCCAATGACAACATCGCAGCCTTCGTACGCGAGGGTGAAGTGGCTGAACTCAAGGCCGAGGTCCAGGCCAAGATGCAGGAAGTGCTGCGCGCCCTGGTGATCGACACCGACAGCGACCACAACACCAACGAAACCGCCAAGCGGGTGGCCAAGATGTACCTGGACGAGGTGTTCCGCGGCCGTTATGTGCCGATGCCGACGGTCACCGAGTTTCCCAATGCCGAGCGCCTGAACGAGCTGATGATCGTCGGGCCGATCACCGTGCGCAGCGCGTGCAGCCACCACATGTGCCCGATCTTCGGCAAGTTGTGGATCGGCATCCTGCCCAACGAACATTCCAACCTGATCGGTCTGTCGAAGTACGCACGCATTGCCGACTGGATCATGAGCCGGCCACAGATTCAGGAAGAAGCCGTCACCATGCTGGCCAATGAACTGCAGGAGCGGGTGCGCCCGGATGGCCTGGGCATCGTGATGGAGGCCGACCATTTCTGCATGCACTGGCGCGGCGTGAAAGACACCCAGTCGGCGATGGTCAACAGCGTGATGCGCGGGGCCTTTTTGAAAGACGCCAACCTGCGGCGCGAGTTCCTGTCGCTGCTGCCCAGAAAAAACAACTGAACGCCCCGGGGGAACCCAAGATGCTTGTAAGACTCATGTACGCCAGCCGCGCACTGCCCGGCGTCAACCAGGACGAACTGCTGGCCATCCTGCGCAAGAGCAAGGCCAACAACCCGGCACTCGGCGTCACCGGGGTACTGTGTTTTGGCGAAGGCATCTTCTTGCAAGCGCTCGAAGGCGGGCGCGGTGCCGTCAACACGCTCTACAACCGCATCGTGGGTGACGCCCGCCACACCCAGGTGGAGTTGCTGGTGTACGAGGAGATCAGCGAGCGGCGGTTTGCCGGCTGGTCGATGGGCCAGGTCAACATGACACGGCTCAACCCGGCGCTGCTGCTGAAGTATTCCGAAAAGCCCACGCTGGACCCGTTTGCGGTGTCAGGCCAGGTGTCGATGGCATTGTTTGAAGAGCTTTGCGCCACGGCCTCGATCGTCGGCCAGCCCTGACCCTGCTGCCCGGCTGAGACACTCAACCGGCCCGCGCGCTGCGGGCCGACACGCGGCTGCCGGACAGGCACCCGCCCCAGGCAAACCCTTGTGAGTGGGTGCTCGGCGCTCGATATATTCGTGGTTACTTATATGTCAGACCTGACCCGCCCCGTGGCCGTGCCCGATCAACTTGATTCGTCGTCGCCGCCGGGGCGTCTGATCAAAGCGCCTGAGAACTTCCTGGACCGGGAAGGCCTTGTCAATGCGGCCAAGCAGAACGGCAACGGGCGGCGCAGTTTCATGCGCAGCGCCTTCGCTGCTGCCGCCGCAGCAACTGCCGCAACAGCGAACGCGAGTGCGGCGCCGGCCACAGCGCAAGGTGACCCCAACATCCTGACCCTGCCTGCGCACAGCACGGGCCTGGGTCAGCCGGTGGTAACCGACGGCTACGGCATGCCCTCGAAGTGGGAAGCGGCCGTGCAGCGCCGGCAAAGCCCGGGGCTGACACAGACGGCGCAAGCCAGCGTGTCGTTTGCGCCACTGCAAAGCCTGTTTGGCATCGTCACGCCCAATGGGTTGCACTTTGAACGCCACCACCAGGGCTGGTGGGACATCGACCCCTCCCAGCACCGTTTGATGATCAACGGCTCGGACCCGCGGCTGGTCAAGAAGCCACTGGTCTTGACGGTGGACGAACTGATGCGGCTGCCAGCCGTCAGCCGTTTTCACTTCATCGAGTGCGGCGCCAACACCGGCATGGAATGGGGCAATGTGGCCGTGCCGACCTGCCAGTACACCCACGGCATGCTGAGCTGCTGCGAATTCACCGGCGTGCCCTTGAAGACCTTGCTGGACATGGCCGGCAGCAACACCAGACTCGGCCGTTATGTGCTGGCTGAAGGCGCCGACGGCTCGAGCATGACACGCACGGTGCCGATGGAACTGATCGAGAACGGCGAAGTGTTGGTGGCTTACGGCCAGAACGGCGAAATGCTGCGGCCGGAGAACGGCTACCCGCTGCGTCTGGTGGTGCCGGGTGTGCAAGGCGTGAGCTGGGTCAAGTACCTGCGGCGCATCGAGGTTGGTGACCAGCCTTACGGCACCAAGGACGAAACCCTGCATTACGTCGATCTGATGCCCGGCGGCCTGCAGCGCCAGTACACCAGCGTGCAGGAATGCAAGAGCGTGGTCACCACGCCGTCCGGCGGGCAGGTGTTGCTGGACCGCGGCTTCTACAGCATCAACGGCCTGGCTTGGTCGGGCCGTGGCAAGGTGGCCAAAGTGGATGTGTCGGTGGACGGTGGGCGCAACTGGCGCCGTGCGCGACTGCAAGGCCCGGTGCTGGACAAGTGCCTCACCCGCTTCAGCCTGGATTGGGTCTGGGACGGCCAGCCCGCCCTGGTGCAAAGCCGGGCCACCGACAGCACGGGTTATGTGCAGCCGACGATGAGGCAGCTGCGCGCGGTGCGCGGCTCGCGCTCGATTTATCACAACAACGCGGTGCAGACCTGGCACGTGCAAGCCAACGGCGAGGTGGCCAATGTGCAGCTGGCTTGAACGCTTGGGGGGTCTGCGGCGCGGTGCCAGCCAAGGCCTGGGCGCGGTGCTCCTGTCGGCATTCCTGACGACCCTGGCTGGCGCGCAGGGCGGTCCTCGCGCCTCCGCCCAGAGCACCGCCCAGACCACCGCCCAGACCACCACCCAGACCACCACCCAAGCCACCGCCTACCCGGGCATCGGCCGCGCAGCCACGCCGGCCGAAATCGTGGCCTGGGACATTGACGTTCGCCCCGACTTCAAAGGCCTGCCACCCGGCAGTGGCAGTGTTGCTCGCGGCATGGTGGTGTGGGAAGAGCAGTGCGCTTCGTGCCACGGCATTTTTGGCGAGAGCAACGAAGTCTTCATGCCCATCACCGGCGGCACCACCGCGGCCGACATCCAGAGCGGCCGCGTGGCGCGTTTGAATGACGCCAGTTTCCCCGGTCGCAGCACATTGATGAAGCTGCCCACGCTGTCCTCGCTGTGGGACTACATCCGCCGCGCCATGCCTTGGAACAACCCGAAGACGCTGAGCGACGACGACGTCTACGCCGTCACCGCCTATGTGCTGAACCTGGGCGGTGTGATGGCCGAGGGTGAGACCTTGTCCGAGCAAAACGTGCGTCAGATTCAACAGCGCCTGCCCAATCGCAACGGCATGACCACCGACCACGGCTTGTGGCCGGGCCGCGGCTTTGGCCGCCACAGTCAGCCCGATGTGCGCGCGGTGGCCTGCATGAGCAACTGCGCGCCGGCACCCACGGTGGCCTCGTCGCTGCCCGAACACGCGCGCAACGCCCATGGCAACCTGGCCGAGCAGAACCGCAGCGTCGGGCCACAGCGCGGGGTCGACACCCTGCAGCCCGCGCCCACGCTGGCGGTGCCGAGTGCAAGACCGGCAACCCTTGCACCGCCACCGACGGTGCAAGCCGGACCGGGCCTGCCCGGCGCCCCCGTGGTGCCAAGCAGTCCCGCGGCAGGGCAGAACCACGCTGGCGTGGCCAAGCTGCTGCAAACCCACAACTGCATGGCCTGCCATGGCATGGACAGAAAACTGGTGGGTCCGAGCCTGACCGCCGTGGCCAGACGTTATGCCGGCCGCAGCGATGCCGCCAGCTACTTGGACGGGAGAATCCGAGCCGGTGGCGTGGGTGTTTGGGGGCCCATTGCCATGCCGGCGCAGAATCTGCCCCCCGCCGACGCTCAAGCCATTGCGCAGTGGCTGGCCGGCGGAGCCCCGGCCTTGAGTTCAGCCGCACAGCCTCAAAACTCTTCAAGGAAATGACCATGCACAACCGCCGTGAATTGATCAGCCACAGCGCCGCTGTCGCCGCGCTGCTGGCCGGCGCCGGCTTGCTGCCCAGCCGCGCCGAAGCCGCTTGGCCACGGCTCGCCTTCGAGGCGAAGTCCATGGCCGACGTCACCAAGGCCATGGGCGGCAGCGCACCGATCGAGAGCAAAGACATCACCGTCACCGGGCCAGACATCGCCGAAAACGGTGCGGTTGTGCCCATTGGCTGCGCCACCGCTCTGCCCGGCGTCAAACGCATGCTGTTGATGGTCGAGAAGAACCCCAGCACCCTGGCCGCCGTCTTCGATGTCAGCGACAGCGTCGACGCCAGCTTCGACACCCGCGTGAAGATGGGCCAGTCGTCGAACGTCTTTGCCGTGGCCATGATGGCCGACGGCAAAGTGTTGTTCGCACAGAAAGAGATCAAGGTCACTCTGGGTGGCTGCGGCGGCTAGATGACCCACCCCCGAAGCCCCTGCGGCGCGCCCCCTCGAGGGCGCGCCGCCACCGGCCCGGCAGAGCCGCTTGCGCGGCATCCGCTTGCATCCACCAACCAACATTGAAGGAGACACCCCATGGGAGACCCGATGCGCATTCGCGCCCAAGTCAGCGCCAACACCACCACCGTGCGTGTGCTGATGAGCCATGAGATGGAAACCGGCCAGCGCCGCGACCCTGCCGGCAAAGTCATTCCAGCCTGGTTCATCCAGGAAGTCAGCGCTGCCCATAACGGCAAACCAGTGCTGACTGCGAGTTGGGGCCCGTCGGTGGCCAAAAACCCCTTCATGCGCTTCAACCTCAAAGGCGCCAAAGCCGGTGACAAGGTCAGCGTGACCTGGACCGACAACAAGGGCGACAAGCGCACCGACGAAGCCGTGGTCGCGTGAAGGCCGCGTTGCTGTGGCCGACTGTCGGCGCGGCGCTGCTGACCAGTCCGGTCTTGCCAGGTGTGGGCCAAGCGCAGGCACAAGCTCAGGCACAGGCACAGGCACAGGCACAGGCGCAACCACGAGCACAAGCCCCTGCCAAAACCACGGCCGACGGTATTGCCGAGTACCGCAAGATGCTGGAGGACGGCAACCCGGCCGATTTGTTCGAAGCCAAGGGCGAAGGCCTGTGGAAACAAAAACGCGGGCCCAGGAACGCGTCCCTCGAGAACTGCAACCTGGGCAAGGGCCCCGGTGTCGTGAAGGGCGCCTTTGTCGAGTTGCCACGCTGGTTTGAAGACACCCAGCGCGTGCAGGACCTGGAGTCGCGCTTGCTCACCTGCATGGAAACGCTGCAAGGCTTCAACGCCCCTGAGATCGCCAAGACCGAGTTCGGCCGCGGCGAACAGGTCAACGTCACGGCACTGGCGACCTACATCGCAGCCGAGTCACGCGGTCTGCGCTTCAACCTGCCGCAGGCCCACCCCGCTGAACGCAAGAGTTATGAGATCGGCAAGCGTGTGTTCTTCTTCCGTGGCGGGCCGATGGATTTTTCCTGCGCAGCGTGCCACAGCGAAGCGGGCAAACGCATCCGCCTGCAAGACCTGCCTGAGCTGACCAAGAACCCGGGCGACGGCGTGGGCTTCGCCGCCTGGCCGGCTTACCGCGTCAGCAACGGCCAGATGTGGAGCATGCAGTTGCGCCTGAATGACTGCTTCCGCCAACAGCGGTTTCCGTTCCCGGGTTTTGGTTCGGACGTGACCATCGCCCTGGGCAGCTACATGGGTGTGAACGCCAAGGGCGCACAGTCGATCGCACCGGCGATCAAACGTTGATCGGCAGCGCAAGATGAACATCAAACCTGCGTTTGGCAACACCGTCGTCGGTGTCGGCGTGGCTGCGATCTTGGCCGCTTGCGCCACCGGCCCCAGCCCGGCCGAGCTGGACCGCGAGGCGATTGCGGTCATCCGCGCGGCGTTTCGCGACCAGGGCATCGCCAAGATCGACCGCATCCAGCAAGACCTGGGCCAGGCGGCTTGTTCCTCCGGCACACCCCCGAGCGAGGCGCTGGCTGAGCAAGTCATGGCGCAGGCCAAGGCGACGGTGAAGTGGCCCACCGGCGGCCAATACTTTGGTGACTGGCGCGAGGGCGAGCGCATTGCGCAAAGCGGCCGCGGCATGACCTGGACCGACAGCAGCACGGCTACCAGTGCCAACGGCGGCAGCTGCTACAACTGCCACCAGCTCAGCAAGGCAGAGGTGTCGTTCGGCACGATCGGCCCCAGCCTCTACAACTACGGCAAGAACCGCGGTGTGGCCGACATCCTGGCGCCCACCGCCCAGGGCATCGTCGAGTACACGTGGATGAAGCTCTACAACGGCAAGAGTTACAACGCGTGTTCCAACATGCCGCGCTTTGGGCACGCCGGGTTGCTGGACGAAAAGCAGATGGCGCATCTGATGGCGCTGCTGCTGGACCCTAAATCGCCCGTGAATCAGTGACCGCCAACCGTTAGCTTTCTAGACCCAACCACCGCCGCGCACACAGGCCAATTTTGATGAGCCTGAACAAGCGCGACTTTCTGCAGGTGCTCACAGCCGCTTCTGCCGCTGGCATGGGTCTGGCCAAGTGGCAAGACGCTGACGCCGCCACGGCTGAAGAAGCGCTGTACGACCTGCAGCCCTTGGGCAGCGGCCCGGGCCACGTGAGCCTGCTGCACATGACCGA
>Ga0335397_10009073_pt1 | contig 12469 bp, 12 predicted proteins | sample MAT04_FD_205740 | JGI IMG/M metagenome (GOLD analysis project Ga0335397, IMG submission 205740) | Freshwater microbial communities from Lake Fryxell liftoff mats and glacier meltwater in Antarctica - MAT-04 (spades assembly) (version 2) ...
CTCTTACCATTGCCCACCAGCTTGTTTAGATCGTATTCTTCTGTTGGAAAAAACAGGATTCAATGTACATGCCTGCACCGTCCGAATGGCGCCTATCGTGCGGACACATCTAACTAATGTCAAAAAAAGGTAACCACAGAGTGCACAAAGAAAGAATCACTAAGCAAAGCCAGAGGTAAATCTTTGTGTCCTCCGTGAAAGACTCAGGTTTTCCTTTGTGGTTAAAATCTGTTTTCCAAAATTCAAGGTAGAAATGAAAATAAAAAAGATGTGTCTACACGGTAGGTCCGAATGGCGGGGGTTTGGCATAATGGTACGTGCTGTTGTTTTGATATTCAGGCTGTCTTTTAGCCAATTATAGCATTTGTATAAAAGGTTGTATGATTGAGTTAGTGCGAATAAAGGAAGCCACTGGTAGCAGGTAAAAGTAATATAGTTAAGCGCAGTTTGGTTGCTATGGGTTGTGCGTATAGACATCTAACAATGTATAAAATTTTTGGTATTATTTTATGGTTGCGTTGCTATGCCGGGTTCCCCTGGCTATCGCACAAGGCTATGTAGGAGAAACCAGCAGGATGAAGCCGAGAATATATTCGTCGCCCCGCCATATTGCTAAACCTCCTATTTTGCGTTCGCCTTATTATCAAACAAGTTGTAAGTGTTTTTTTTCAAGTGTCACATTAAAATGTATGTCAGCTTTTAAAGCTTTAAATACTTTTAATATCGTGTCAATTGTTGCACTGTTTGCACTGCTTTCAAGTTTTGAAATTTGTGCCTTTTGAACGCCAACAAGTTCACCTAATTGCTCTTGTGTCAAATTACGTTCTTGTCTTGCAGTTTTTATCATTCGTCCTAAAACGTCCATGCGAAGTTCATATTCATATTGGTCTCTGTCAACTGTACCTTTCTTGCCAATATATTTGTCTTTCATTTCGTCAAGTGAGTATGTTTTCATTGCTGTCTTTGCCATAATGCTATTTTTTTAGTTTGCTTTCAAAATATTTCTTTCTGATATTAATTGCTCTTTCCATTTCGTTTGCAGGAACTTTATCCACTTTCTTAATAAAGCCATGTGTTGCAAATACCAGCGTTTCAGTTTCACTGTTCTTGTCCCAAAATGCAAGCAACCTTATTTGTTGTCCGCCAAATTTTGTTCTAAACTCCCAAATGTCTTTTTGCAGTTTCTTAAAAAGTTTTGGGTCATTACTTTGTTCGGCAAGGTCAATGTTATAAAATACTTTCTTTACTGCCTTTTTGTCCAGGCTTGCAATGAATTTATCTGCTTCTTCTTAAAACCTTGTCTGAAAGTGTTGCAAGTAAACTTGTTTTTGCAAAGATAACGAATGTTTCCAAAATTAGAAACCTAATTTTTGCTTGTCAAGTCGTAGGATGGCTGCGAAGGTGGTTTAAAGTTCTTGTCCTGTTGGGGTCTCCTACTTATAGCCTTGTGGGTGGCAGGCACACCGGCAAAACACGCATGCAACTTGTCAACTTAACGCTGTATAGTGAACTGGCACAAAATCCATCTATTTTATTTGTGCAGGACGACATAATTACGTTTCTGTGCCGGGTTCCCTTGGCTATCGCAAAAAGGCTATGCAGGAGAACCCAGCAGGACGACATGTTTACGTTTCTATGCCGGGTTTCCCTGGCTATCGCACAAAGGCTATAAATTTAAACCTGGCAAGATGACATGATTACTTTTCTATGCCGGCTTACCTTACCCGCCGCACAAAGGCTACCTGGGAGCACCCGGCAGATCGACGTAAAGATTTGCATTCCCTATAGTGATTATTTATTTCATTCGTAATGACCTGGTATTAACAAAATAGTAAAAATAATTTATGGTTGTAGCAGATCATACAACTTGCAAAAAGTGGTGGGTCAAATAATTATGAAAAAATGATTGAAAAAGGGAAATGTAACATCGGTTTATACCTGTCGCAATCCAACCCTAAAAGCTTTTTCGGGGTATATAGTCTATTTGAACTGATTAAATTTTACGTGAATGAAATAAAAAAACTGTATCAACCGCGTTATAGTCGCTGGTAACAATAACTGCAACGGCAAAATAGCATTGTGGTGCGAGAAAGTACACTGCGGCAATGGAAACGAAATGCAGGGAGTAGGCACCCTGGCAGGACAGCAAAATTGATCTGCTTGTTTCTCCGGTAAATTAACGCTATTTTCCCTACTCATTTTATCACCTCTAATTCTTCGTTTATGAAAATTCTAACCGTCGTAATTGCACTATTTGCCGTTACATGTATTAATGCACAATCTGTGGGTATTGGAACCGAAACGCCAAATGCACCGCTTCATATAAAATCGGCTGCAGCAACAGAAGTATTACGAATAGAAGGCAATAATCCCAACATCAGCTTTTACAATAATGCCCTTGGTTATCGTGGGTATTTGTGCACTCATACTACGGGTATTGAGTTGGGTAGTCCCACTGGTTCGGGCTTGCCGGTTATTATTGCGCCTGGGTTTACTCCAATTGGTTATTTTACTACATCGGGAAGGGTTGGCCTGGGTATATCCAACCCGGTAGAGCGGCTGGATTTGAGCGGCAACATCAATTTAAACAGCAGCTTGAAGGGAATAATTTTGAATGCCGCTGACCGGCCATTTATTACACGTGGGTTTGACGCGTTCACAAGTGGTAACTATACCGGGCTTGGGCGGTGGGGATTGTTTATGGAACCAAGCAGGCTTACACTTGGCATTCCCAATATAGCAGGAAAAGCATTCAATGTGTCGGCTTACGATGCTAATAGCAGTGTGGCCACCACCTTATTTTCTGTTTCGCAAGATGGCACCACCCACGTTGAGGGCGAAGTAAACCGGCCATCGAAAACAGGTAGCACCAACCTATTGCCCATTGCCTATGGAAATGTTACCGGAAGTACCGGGGCCATTAAGACAGGCAGTGGCAACTTTACCGTTGCACGTACTAGCACAGGGGCCTATACAATAGAAATAGTAGGGGAAAGCTATACCATTGATACGCATGTTGTCAATATAACCACGCACGGTATTAGTGCCAGGTTTTCAAGTACTGATAGAAATACATTTTTTAGCACTACCGGTATTCGTGTCATCATATGGAATTCCACCATATCACCCGCTGATGCCGATTTTTCATTTATTGTTTATAAGCCTTAACGATGCATGCTTGTTCAACATAAAAACAAATAACATTCGCCTTACCAACTCTTGACACGAAAACATGAATGGGCAGTGAGCTTTTTAAAAGAACCACCAACTGCAGCGGAATTTTTAATAGTAGCCATTGTTTGTAATTCTTGTATAGCCTTGTTTTTCTACTGCCGTGGAGGGTGTCTCCACGCAACACCCGTTACTATTATTTTTGCCCTTACCGGTTTTTTTTTACAGCCGCGCAGTTAAAGGGTGTTGTCACCATTAATTGTAGCGTGGGTGTAAAAAAATAAATAGAAGGTTTGCCGTTGAAAGGAGCGTCGCAACGGTGTTTAATCGAAGTTGCTTCAGCTTGTACCATAATTCTACTGCCATATTACGTATCTCTGCTGTCGTGTTGCGTGTTTCCACGCAATACCCGTTTGCAGTTTTATCGCCTTTGCAGGTGTTATTGACCTGCAAACATAAATTTTCGCCTTTGCAGGTGTTCCTGACCTGCAAACATAAATTAGCAAAGTACTAATGACGCAGGACATGCAACTGCGGCAGCAAAAAACGTTTAGGCCTCATTGCCAACCTATATCTTATTTTTTTGAGGATGTTTTTACCAGCGGAAAATTTTGGCGGTAAGTAAATTATTTAATGAATTATTCTTTATGCAGTCGGCCAGTCCGTACATCAACACCCCCTGCCATGCACAATACCATCATAAAAAGATTCCGAAACAAATCCGAAATAACGAAAATGCATAAATCACTTACTTAATTACATTACCCCAACGGGCAAACAACCGCGGTAATTTAAATGAACCCGGTTGTTATGGCATTAGGCAGTCGTTAATTTTATTCAGTTTTTGTTCCAATAAATTTTTAAGTTTTTAGTAGCACGGCCAGCGGCAACAATGTCTGGTTTGCCATCTGCATTTAAATCAAGTATCTGCAGGTCTTCGGTAGCAATACCATTGTCGTCTATCCAATAAGCATCCCATTCATCACCCTTATTGCTCCGCGGCACATACAATTTTATTCCTGTTTTATTTTCCTCATTGGGCATCCGCCAGCCCGCAATCACCTGGTCTCTGCCAATGTTTAGCAAATCGGCGGTAGCCAAGGCATGACCTTCCCTAAGCTGTTCATCCAGTACTTTGCGCACCATATTTTGACCGCTTATATAAACAGCCACCGCATTTCCATGCATAGGTTCAATGGTGGCAATAAATGGTTGTTTGCCAAATTGCCCTATTCTTATTTCACCGGTAGCCCGATCCATGCCAGGCATTTGATTTACATTTCCAGCTTCGCCGCTAAAGTCGTTATGAAGCTTTACACCTTCTTTACCTGCAATAAAAACTTTGGTGCCTTTACCGGTTTTATCTTCCATTATGGCAAGGTTATGGGTGAGGTGCATGGAGCTGTCAACCGTTACAACGGTCCATGCACTGCGGGGGTTTTCAGGAAACTTATATGCCATCACTTTTACTCCTTCACCGTCTCCATTCTTGTTGCCTTTGCCGTGCAGTGGGGCCACTACAAGAAAGAAGTTGCCGTTACCTGATTTTACCCATTGCATGCGGTGTATGGTGGGTTCGTGATGTAATTGAACCGCATCCCAAAGCTGTGTGGCGTCTTTTGGCCGGATAAGATAATGCACCGACCCGGATTTGGCTACATCAAAGGTTTCTCCCGGGTTCCATTGTGCACCAACTGCCACTTCTACTTTGCCATCACCATTAAGGTCGCGGGCAGCTATACAAACATTGTCGTTCGCCGTTAAATTGTCAACCATAACAAACCGTTTCCAATCGCCATTTCTATACCAAACAAATTGTTTTTTATCGGCCAGCAGTATGTCCGGTTTACCATCACCATCAACATCGCCTAAGGCAAGGCCATACCCTATGGAAATATTTTCATCAATAGTTTGCGATACAAAGGTTGGCTCTGTAAAAAATAATTGCATTGCTGCAAATACAAGTTGGCAGGTAAAATGAATGGATAACATACAGTCAGATTTATAACTTTGAAATTAACTTTCTTTAAGAGGAATGTATGAGAAAAGCGAGATTAATAATTTAAAATTATAGGATTGTGCAAACAGGTCGCAACTTTTAAATTTTGTAAATTGATTACGTTTTTTTGGGCTAATGATTATTAATCAGGGCGGGTTTAGCTGAAAGTTTTGCTGGAAGTAGCTATGAAGCGAATTATGACCCTGGCTAACAAAACTGCTTTTACTGCAATGGCTCAATAACTAAAAAAGATTAGCTTTTTAACGTAATGCAACAGTATTAATGTATTTCATTCGTTTTGTGAGGTCTCCTTCAAACCCTTTATGTAGGCCTTGGGACCCACGGCATACAGCGCGGGGTTTTTCCGCCTTTGCAGGTGTTCGTTTGCGGTAAATGTAGCCGGGCTAAAAAGCCATGGTAAAGAAAACCAACTGCGGGGGCAAAAATGCAAAGCCATATTGCGTACCGCTTATACATTACCCGTTTGCCGGTTAGTTTGTACTATTAAATTTAAAGATTTAGCAAAGGGTTGGCCTGGTTTGCTGTTTCATTTTATATGGTAGCAAATAAAACTTCAGCTAATAAAAAATATGCATCCACTTAACTACACTTTTTTTTAATAACGTTTTTTTAAAAAACGGAGCGACGGCTTTTCAATTGTATAGGAAATAAGGGTGGCAAAAATAATTATGCAAATAAAAGATAAGGCTATGGCAAAAAGATGCCCCATATTAAACATGCTTTCAAAACAAGGTATTAATATCCTAACTCCTACCACCTGGTGAAACAGGTACAAGGGAAAAGATATGTCGCCTAAAAATAATAGTATCGGTATGGAAATAAATTGGAGACGTCCTTTTATAAATAAAAAAAGGTAACAAAATAAATAAGCAACATAACCAGGTAAGGTGTAAAGCTTATAAATTGATAGCTCCAGTCCCCATCGTCAAAAAAAAATTACTGGCAAATAAAACAACCTGTTAACAACAGGTACCTCGTGACTGTTTCACCTGCATACAATATTTAATAAAAAACGATGCCTGCAAAAAATAAGGGCCAATGGCTTATAAGGGCATAATATACCCGAATAAGTTGGTAGGTATGTTGATGCACGGTTTTTAACCAGTCGAGGCCAGACAGTAGTGATGGTGTTAGTAACAACGCCCCAATTTTTTCAATATACTTTAGTTTTTTGGTTACAAAAATTAATAGCATACACAGGTAAAATAACATTTCCACAGGCATTGTCCATTAGGGAGAATGAATATCGCGGCGAATAAAATACAGTTGAAACCTGGTAAGATTTGCCAGGTAATCCCACACTAATGAATTTTGAGTTCGGTTGGGGAAACGCCCGATAAAAAGCGCAATAAGCACGGCCGTAACTGTAACACAAAACCAGTAAGTAGGAAATATTCTGCTAAACCGGCTAATGGCAAATGCTCTCCAGTTTTTTGCAGCGCTTAACGTTAGTGTAATAACCAAACCACTGATGATAAAAAAAGGTCAATAACTGTTACAGCCGATCTTACATAAACGGAAGTACTCATTTCGCCGCCATAATGAAATAATATCACTCCCGCGGCTAATATTCCTCTCATTGCATTAAGCTCCTTTAGCCTGCCGCTGGTTGCCCCAGTACCCATAAGTTTATTTTTTTGATTTTTTAATATTATTGGTAAAAAAAGGTGCAATTTACTCAACTGCCATTTTTAAATTGCTTATCCCAAACCACTCGCAATTAGTAAATAGCCAGGTATTGTTACAATGATTTTTATATGGGCAAAATTTCTTGCTCTACTTTAGCATCGTAAGGTCTTGTTCATCCAAAATTATGTCCATAGCAGCCAAATTTTCCAACAAGTGCTTTACCAATTAGGTACTTCGTATAGGCAACAACCATGGCATCTTGTGCAACAGCCACGCCAGCTTTGTTTGCGCCCTGCCGGCGCACTGATTATTGGCTACGGCATCAATGGCTTGCGTTTTGTTAGGCTGTGAGGTGGTAAGCGAGAAAAATGGCATCAGCGGAATTCCCTTTTCTTCGCAGGCTTTCAGCAATTCTTCGCCGCCACGGGTTTGGCCATATCCAATGTTACCGGTGGTACGTTGGGTAAAGGTGTATATGTTTTACACGGTAGCGATCTTTCCTTTCTCCTTAGCCCACAATAGCTCGTCGTTGCTTACATTGTTAAGGCCAGGGTGCAATATTTTACCTTCTTATTATAACTCAAACCTGGCTTCTATTAACTCTTTAAACGGAGCGATGCTGTAATGTGTCATAACCCTAAAATGTACCAGTTGTATTTGTTGCTGTTTTAACTGGCGCAGGTTGTTGCCAATGCTTTGGCGCAGCTCATCGGGTTTGTTAAAGGGCGGCCAGCTTTTATTGGGCGCACGCATGGCACCTACTTTGGTACAAATAACCAAATGTTTTGCGCAGGGTACAATGCCTTCACTATCAGCCTATCGGTTACATAAAAACCATTACAGTCGGCCGTATCAATAAAATTCACTCCGTTTTTTGCCGCTGTTTTCAGTACTTCCAATGCCTCGGGCCGGTTGGCGGCCTCGCCATAAATACCTTGGCCGTTAAGGCGCAAAGTGCCGTAGCCCATTCAATATACTTGTAGTGGGTAACTGGTGTTTTTACCAATAACGCTGGTTTAAGCAAAAGTTGTTTCGCTCAGGCTGATTAATCATTTGGCGCTGTTCATCTACACTCCTTGTCCTATTTAATTTTGCTGCAAAGGGCTATACTTTCTTTTTACCACTTTCTACCGCCTTTAAAAACGAAAGTAAACCGGTAAAATAAGTTTGCTGGTCGTCGTACATACTCATATGGCTGCCGTTGGTACATAAAACAAAATTACCGTTTGGAAATTGTTTACTCATCCACTCCATGTACTTGGGGTCCATGGTATCATAGGTGCCAGCTATAACCAGGCTGGGCACCGTTATGTTTTTTAAGTCGGCAGACCGGTCCCATTTTTCCAGGTTGCCGGCTATACCAAACTCGCTGGGGCCTTGCATGGTTACATACAGGCTTTGGTTTGTTTTATTTAACGACCGGGTCATGGGCTCAGGCCATTGATTAAGTGGTATGCGGCAAATATGCTTTGCGTAAAAGTTTGGCATCAACAATTCCATGTAGCGGGGGTTGCTATATTCGCCCTTTGCCTCAATTTCGTTCACTTCCTTCACCACCGCCGGGTCCATTTGCTTAGCCAATACTTCGTCAGCATATTTACCATATGCCGGGCAACTGGCCATCATATTGCTTATTATCAACCCTTTTAAATTTTGCTGATATTTAACCGCGTATTCCATGGCCAGTATTCCGCCCCAAGAGTGTCCTAATAAATAAAAATTATTCTTATCAAGGTCAAGCGCTTTGCGAACCGTTTCTACTTCTTCTACATACCGCGCAAGGTTCCATAGGCTGGTATCGTTAGGGTTGTCGCTAATGCCGCAGCCCAACTGGTCGTAATATATAAATTCAATATTTTCTTTAGGTAAAAAGTTTTCAAAACATTCAAAATATTCGTGGGTGGCGCCGGGGCCACCGTTTAGTAACAGCACTTTGGTGGTGGGGTTATTACCAAACTTTTTAGTCCATACATTAAATTTTCCCCTGGGTGTTAAAATTGCTACCATTTTTACACCGCCGGTTTGTATGCCCGAATCAACCATTCCAAAATAGGTTATTGGTTGGTTGGCTTGGTTTTTTTCTGTACAACCTATGTACAAAAACACAATTGCCAAAAGGCCTGTTATACACTGAAGTGCATAGTTGCTTTTGCAAGGGGTCAATATTTTTGGCGTATACATTTTTGTCTCGTTTACTTTAAATGAAAAAGATTGTTTAATGAAGTGTTGAGCAGGGCAGCCAGGTTATTGCTTGCAAACGCTAAAAATAATATTCATTGCGTAAAACTTTGAATTTTAATTATTAAGCTTATGACTCAAGTAGTCGATTTTTTTAGAAAGCTGTTAGACACGTCTGACTTTCCGGCGCGGTGGAATTGCGGCAAATGGACCGATTTTCATGGTTGGTTTTATATAATTAGCAACCTGTTGGTATGGTCGGCTTATTTTGCCATTCCGGTAATCATTATCCGGTACACCTCGCGGCAAAAAAACATCCGGTTTCATAACGCCTATTTTTTGTTTGCCGCATTTATATTGGCTTGCGGGCTTACCCATTTTTTAGATGCTATTATGTTTTGGTACCCCTTGTACCGGCTAAATGCTTTGATGCTGTTTATTACTGCCATTGCCAGCTGGCTAACCGTATTGTATTTATACAAAATTTTGCCCACAGCTTTTGCATATAAATCGCCCATGGAGCTGGAGCGGGAAGTAGAACAACGACGGCTTGCAGAAGAAGAATTGATCATAAAAAATAAACAGTTGAACGAAGCCCAGGATATAGCCAAACTGGGCTATTGGGAGTGGACGGTATCCACCAACCTGTTGGAGTGGTCGCACGGTATGTACAAGGTATTTGGTATAGAAGAAGGCCAAAAAATGACCTACGAAACGTTTATGGAACATATTTACCCTGACGACCGTGCAAGTGTAGACAGCCTGATAAACGACTGTTTTAAAACAAAAGTGTTTCCCGAATATTATCACCGGCTTATTGGCAGCAATGGCGAAATTAAAACTATACACGCCAAAGGCGAATTGTTGCTTGACGGTAGCGGGCAGGTAATAAAAATGCTGGGTACGGGCCAGGATGTAACGGAACAAAAAAAGTCAGAAAAAGAGCTGATCATCAAAACCAAGGAGTTAGAAAATGTAAACGAAGAACTTGAGAAATTTGCCTACGTTGCCTCGCACGACTTGCAGGAACCATTACGAAAACTGATCACCTATACTTCACTACTAAACGCCGAATATAAGGACCAGCTAGAAGGAAGAGGTGCCGGTTACATTGATAAAATAACCACTTCCAGCGTAAGGATGCAAAACCTTATACATGATATTTTAAACCTTTCGCGACTATCGTCGGAAGATATACAGTTTGAAAAGGTTGACTTAAACATGGCAGTTCAACAAGCACTGGCCGATATGGAAGTGATTATTGAATCATCGGGCGCAACCATTAACCTTGATGTGTTGCCCGTTATTGAGGCAAACGGCGTAAAAATGCAACAGTTGTTTTTAAATTTAATTAGCAACAGCATAAAGTTTAGAAATGCCGGTAAAGCTCCCATTATTAATGTAACCAGCAGTATTATAAGTGGTAACCAGTTGCCCGGCGGTTATTTTGAAAAAATAAAATACCGGTTTCCGCTCTCGGGCGGCGCTGCATTGTTGGAGACCGAAAAATTTTGCCGGGTAACCGTTTCGGATAATGGCATTGGTTTTAATAAGGAGTATGAGCATAAAATTTTCGAGGTGTTTCAACGGCTTCAAACTAAAAACAGGCGCGAGGGAACAGGCATTGGCCTGGCTATATGCAAAAAAATAGTAGAAAGCCACCATGGCGTTATATGGGCTAAAAGTAAAGAGGGCGAGGGGTCATCGTTCACCTTACTGCTGCCGTTAACACAAAAAAACTTTAAACTTTCGGACGAAATTTCTACTCGAAATGTAGGCAGCCAATACGGCTAAAACGGTGGGTAAACGATAGGGCAGTAGGTTATTTGGGGGTAATCGCTTCCAAAAAGTCCTGGCGAGTGGTTGTAAGTTAACCCAAACCGCCAACAGGTTTGGCAAGCTCCCAATGCAACCAACGGTTGGGAGGGCCGCCTAAACGGCAGTGCAGCACCGGTAAGTACCTGCTATTATATTTTTTTGGCCACAAATAACAAAAGGGGCGTCCAAAAAATTAAACGGTACCGTTACTTTACTGCGGTAATTTGTTCCTACCTAATAACTTTTATATGATTATCCGCTATTTGGTGTACTCAATACTGTACATAAAATCAAAATAAAAAGGTTGAATAAAATTACCAACCGTATAAGGGTGCGACCACTATGACCATAGAGGCAGGCTGCAACGAGTTATGAAAACAGCTATTAAGCCCGGTTCCAAAATATTAGCACCTGATTGCGGATAGTCATTAACCTTTGTTATTTTGTAACAACCTTTAAGCCAACAATAGACCCAATAAGCAGCGTAATAAAAAATACCCTTAAAAAGTCGGTTGGCTCCCTATAAAACACAATACCAATTATTACCGTACCCACGGCACCAATACCCGTCCAAACAGCATAAGCCGTACCGATGGGTATAGTTTGTATGGCTTTGTTAAGCAGTAAAAAACTCATGCTGATACAAATAAAAAATCCAATTGACCACGGTATATTGGTAAAATTTTTTGAGAGTTTTAAGCAGGTGGTAAAACCAACCTCAAACAAACCGGCAATTATTAAAATGATCCACGCCATAATTTTTTAGGGCGAAAATACACTAAAGAAAAGTGTAGCTGCCACGCCTATGGGTCAAATGGCAGTAAACCATCGTACGTATTTTGAAGGGCTTATTTTTCTACCATCATTGCCTTTTTTACCAGGCTGGCAACAATTAAAAAGTGTTGATACAATGAGTCGTAATCGTTGTTGGCAATCATATTTTTATTAAACAACGACCCGCCCATGCCAACACCCGTGGCACCCGCTTTAAAGTATGCCTGTACGTTGCTGGCCGATACGCCGCCTGTGGGCAACAGTTTTACTTTATTAAGCGGCCCAAGCACCTCTTTAATGTATTGTGGTCCAAGCATGGAAATGGGAAACACTTTTACCGCCGTAGCGCCCATGGTGTGGGCAGTATAAATTTCAAGGGGGGTATAAGCACCGGGGTAAACAGGTATATAGTTGTCAACACAGTGCCTTATTACATCGGCATTTAAAATGGGCGTTACTATAAACGAGGCACCCGCATCAAGCGCCGTGTGCAAATCGTTCATATCGCAAACCGTTCCTGCGCCAATATTTATGCCTGGGTATTGCTGCACCAACCGGCTAATAATGGCCGGTGCATGTTCCGTATTCATAGTTACCTCAATATTATCAAAACCAGCCTTTTGGTACAGTGGCAAAATGGTTTGCAACACCTGTAGCGATAAATTACGTGCAATACCAATTACAGGTACTGCAGTAAACAAGCTATCGTTAAATGGTTGGCTCATGTTGTTTGTTGTTATTTAATACGTGTTTTATAACCTGCCACTGGCCGCGTACCACAAAAACTTCAGGCGGCAAACAACCCTCTGTTGATATTAGTAATTGAAAGCCAAGCAATACAAGCGCCCTGGTATAAAATGCGCATATTTCCTCATTGGC
>Ga0335397_10009078_pt1 | contig 12468 bp, 10 predicted proteins | sample MAT04_FD_205740 | JGI IMG/M metagenome (GOLD analysis project Ga0335397, IMG submission 205740) | Freshwater microbial communities from Lake Fryxell liftoff mats and glacier meltwater in Antarctica - MAT-04 (spades assembly) (version 2) ...
GCTCTTCGGGAAGGCGTTCTTGCCCTGGATCGCGATTTTGCGGGCTTCGACGAGTTCGTTCTCCCCTTGTACCACGACCGCGAGCCGGTACCGCGCCATCGCCGACAGTTCGTGATCGGCCCACTTGTCCGCGAATGCTTTCAACTCGGCCTTGTATCGCGGCGACTTCTGTTCGCCGAAAGCGAACCCGTTCGCGAACTGTAACCGCGACAAATCGGCATCGAGGTACGCGGTCTTGTCTTGGTCGTCTTTGTGGAACGCGAGCAGATTTTGATACAGCTTGATCGCTTTGAGCTTCGCCGATTCCGCATCGGTCGTGGCCGGTAGCCACTTCAAAAACTCATCCGCCGTGGCGAGCGCCGGACCGGCGGCATCGATCTCAAACGCATCTTCCGCCTTCGCACCCGCTTGTTCGCCCGCACTGTAAAACGCGAGCGCATCGAACGCGAGGAAGTCGAACAGCGTCGGCCGATAGGCATCCGGCATACTGCCCTTTTCGAGCAGCGCATCGTACGTGCCGATCGGGATCGCCTTGAGTTCCTTCTCGAACGAGAGTGCCTTCGTGTAATGCAGATCGATTTCCGCGAACAACCGCGGTAAATCCCACGTCGTGAAGTCGCTCGTCGGCGCGACCGCGGTGGCGGTGCGTTGGTTGAATCGCCAGCGATTCTGTTGGAAATAGTGCCAGTACCAGTGCGCCAACACCGATTCCATAACGGGCACCATCTCCTTCGGTGCCTTGGCGATCTCCGCTTTCAACCGGGTGACGCGCTCTTCGGGCTTATTGCCCTCGATCGTCCCTTCGAGAGCGATCCGCTTGGCAATCGCCTTGATCGCCTCGGGGTAGGCTTTCTCTTTGAGTGCCGCTTCGACGATCGGCCCGAGTTCCTGGATCGCCGTCTTCGGCAAACCCTTGTTCACCGCATCGTCGACTTTTTTCCACATGCCAGACCTCGGCGATGGCGTCGGGGGATCGTTGGCGGCCAACAACACCGCCACACCGAGGATGGCCAGCAGGCCAGTGATGCCCAATATCGTGGGCCGGGAGAAACGATTCATCCGGGAATCCTCTGCAAGAGAGAACCGCAACGGGGCGGCAATGCTTTTATAGACGATTCCCAATGACAGAGCGCACCGAGGTTCGGAACCGCGTTACACCGGAGTTACACGCGACGGGAAATGACGAAGGCGAATTGCGACACCTGTCTGAACACCGAGTACAATGTTTTTTGACATTACTGAGACGTATCGCTCATTATGCGACAAGAGGTCGTTCCAATGTACCCGTTCCCTTATTACGTGGCCCCTTCACCTTCCTTTCACGAGGGCATGTCGCGGATTCTCGATTTCGGTGATACGTTCAGCCAATACAACGTATCTCCATCCGAACAAGTCGCCGACGAAATGGCCACCGCCGAAGACTGGCAAGCCGTCTGGACGAATCTGCGCGATTCAATGAACCAGTATGCCGATACCTGCGGAGAGCAATCGAATGGACGCGACCAGCAAAGCGGCTCCTGAATCGACATCCCTTTCAGAACAAGTCGAAACTAGTCAACCGATTCTTATGACTCCGACGAAGACCACGTCGGGTCCACAAGTGTTTTCACACGAGATGAGCTACAGCGAATCGATTTGGATGGGGCCGATACCACCACCGGAGATCCTGGCCGGTTATGACAAAGCGTTGCCTGGTGCTGCCGACAGAATCCTGGCGATGGCGGAAACTCAACAGAAACATCGACACGGAATGGAGAGCAAAGTACTCGACTCTCACATCGCACGTTCTCAACAAGGTCTCTGGTGTGGGCTTATCGTGGCCATCGGTGGTCTCAGCGTTTCCGGCTTCAGTATCTACTGGGGCTATTCGGTAGCAGGTGTCCTCTTAGGAAGTGGAACGCTCGCGAGTTTGGTCGGCGTCTTCGTCTACGGTAAACGCGAGCAGAAAGAAGAATTGACTGCGAAAAAAGACGGGCGAAAGCCAGCCGACAAAAAGGCATTGCCCCAATCGAAAACTCCTGCCGCACCTTCTAAAAAATAACTCTCACGGCTCGTTCGACGTTTAGCCGCGCCGCGGAGTCTTCGGAGCGAAGCGCGGGCTCGATGTGTCGGAACTAACGCGATTTCTACGAGGGTTTACGCCCCGCGCTTCGCTACGCAAAGCCTACGCGGCGCGGCTAAACGAAGAATCTGGTAAAATGCGGACGTGCGGTTCAATCGATCGTCACGACTTCACCGTCGGATTTCGTGATCAATCTCCGCATGTTTTCGACTGTGGTGGACTTCTTCAACGAACGCACCGTGCCATCGCCGAGGCCGATGTTCGTTCGCCCGCCAACGAACAACAGCAAATCGCGCGGGTCGGCCTTCGGGTCGAATTCCATGTCGTCGGGCTTCATCCACGGTACCGCGGTCTTTGCGGTTGCGATCATGATCGTGTTCGAAAAGCCATCGGTAATCTCCGCGAACTTCACGCCCTTTACCAGATCGAACATCGCGTCTTTGCCGCGAAACACCTGTATATGCGTGTTTTTGTCGCCGGGTTTCGTCGTGCCGACCACTGCGAACACGCTCGGCATCGGGTTGTCGTCGAACACCTTTTTGTTATGAACGCTGTCCCACGGCTCGTCGAGTTTGATCATCTGATACAAGTACCCTTGCTCGACGTATGGCAACATCTGCACGCGCCACGACAGCAACGGTTTGCCCTTCTTGCCGACGACCGCAGCGGATGGCAGCGTCCCGTTCACATCGTGGTAGGCGTGCAACGCGATGCCGATTTGCTTCATGTTGTTGATCGTTCGGGCATTGGCGGGGCCTGTGCCCATCGCGCCGTTGATTTGCGCGATCAGTGGCTCGATGTCCAAATCCGAACGCATCGCCAGCGTGGCGGAGGCTTCTTTGTCGTTGCTCTGAATCTTCGCCGAACGCAGCGCGATCTGCGCTCCTTTGAGAATCGTGACCCACTTCAATTGCGTTTCGTTTTTTGCATCGTCGTACTCCGCGACCATCCCTTTGAGCACGGTTTGCAACTGCGTACGCACGACGCCCATCGACTTCTCGGCTTCGATGCACTTCACTTTCGTGGGGCAACGCGCGAGGATATTCAGCACGAGTTCGTCGCCGATATCGAGCTTGCCAACGATACCATCCGCGAATAGCAGCGGCTTGAACGGTTCGAGTTCGGCTGGGCCGTTTTCCATCCGGAGTGTGTTGGGGAAATTTGCGAAGTTCAACCCGAATGCAGAATGTTGCCCCGATGCCGCGAGCGCGATCGCGTCCGAGATCGGCCCCTTGACCCCTGCGGGTTGCGGCTTCGCCAAGTCGAACGCTTTCGCCCCGAGTATGACGAGCCGGTTCGGGTTGTCCATTATCAGCCGCAAATTGTCGGTTTGCCCGGGGCTAAAGTCGTAGATCCCCGGCTGGATTTCCTTGAATCCCTTTTCGTTGAACTGCAAAAGCAGGCGGATGGCCGAGGCCACTTTTTTCGGTTCGTACGGCTTGTTGAACGTGAACGCAGCTACGAACGCTTTTTCGTTGCCGCTCTCTTTGATCTTTGCAGTGAAGATCGTGAAGGTTTGCACGGTTTCGGGTGGGATGCTCAAGGCGTTGGCGATGTCCTGGAATTTGTCGAAGATCTTCTCGGGGTTGAGCTTGCGAAATGCCAGTAGCGGCTTACTTTTCCAGACCGTGGCGACATCGACGTGCCCGAACGCGGCGGCATCGGGCGGCACCCATGAAAGTACCTCTTGTAGCGGCGTGTCGGCCGCCCGCGACGCCGTCGCAAACCACGCCAACACAGCGACGGCCATCAGCCGACGAACGGTGACAACGAACATGATCGCAACCCTCGCAGAAAGGAAGTGCCAAGCCCCATCAATATACGACGCTCGACGGTCAGCGTTTCATATTCACCCACACGATTTCGCAAAGTCAAAAAGTCCTAGGCGATATGACGTAAGTCAGATTCGCGAGGTGCTCTGAAAGTGTCGCTTGACGTCGTCAAAATGTCGTCTGATGTCGTGTCGACGTCGTGTGTCGGTCGTATGACGTCGTGTCTTGGGCGCTTCACGTCGCCAAACTGTCGGCACTGAAATCAAATTACGAAACGATGTTTTTCGACGTAACTCAGCACCAATATTTAAGATACGGCAAACCGCCCGCAAACAAATCTGTAATTCGCGATCAAAAAGTGCCATTTTGGCAGTCCAAACTCGGAAAAACACCCCAAAAACCGGTTTTGCAGCCTCCGCAATTCGGACTTACGTCAATTATGAGTGGCGAAATTGCGTCGTAAGTGCAAACCGTTCGCATTTGAGGAAATATACCCTTATGATGAGACTGGTACTTTCCTCATCCTGGATAGTGGCATAATGCCTATCATCGCCACGTGCCCGTATTGCCTCGAAGGGAGCGTTCGCGCACCGGATCGTGCCATCGGCCTTAGCGCGACCTGCCCAAAATGCCGCAGTAGTTTCACGATTGCGGCGGCTAGCGAAACTTACGCCAGTTCATCGAGTACGACCACCAAAACACTGTCTGCCAAGTCCGAAACCATCACGGAACGGCCCACTCCCGTCGAAGCATCACCGTTACCCGCGCCGACGAAAGTCGACGAGCCAACGATGCCGTGGTCGCTGACGGCGATCGCGCTCGCGGGTGCCGGGCTGATCGCCACGCAGTTCCCATACGGTCGATTCCTCGCACTCGGTTGCGCCGGTTTCGGCTTACTTTTCGGTTGTATTGCGTGGCTGCTAGCCGACCGCAGACGCACCGCCACCCACGTGGCACCCGCGGTATCGGCCTTCGTCGTATTCTTGGTGGTCGCATTACCCGGTTGGCTCGGCTTCAGTTCCTGGAAATCGCTCGATCTCCCCGATGATTCCAAGACGGTCAAAGCACTCAGCAGCGATGGCAGCACACCGATACCCGTGGAATGGGTGGACATTCAAAAGGCATCGTGGCTTTACGACGATATCCAGGTGTCCATACCGCTCGTGGCGATCAACACGTTGGAAGTCACTGGATTAAAAGGACAAAAATCGCGAACGAGGGAAAAATACCTCCAGATTCGCGTGCTCGTGAAGAACGTCGGCGTGGCGCGGAAGCTCGAATTCCAAGGCTGGAAGCCCGCCGCAACGCCCGATGCGCCACGGCCAAAAGTGACGGACCTACAAGGGGATGTGCTGGCAATCAAAGCCTTCGAAGCACCGTGGGAAGCGGGGGACCGACCGCAACCGGCAGGGCTGTTCCCCGGCAAATCGGCCGAGCAACTATTCCTGTTTTTGCCGCCCGCGAAGCCCGTGGAATTCCTGCGATTTGAACTGCCAGGCGTGGCATTCGGCGAAATCGAACCGGTGAAACTTCAGATCCCCTGGGCGTCAATTACACTCCGTTAACAAGGATGCGTCTGATGCGGAAATCCCGTCGCGGCTTCACACTGATCGAACTGCTCGTCGTGATCGCGATCATTTCGATCCTGATGGGTCTGCTACTGCCAGCCGTCCAGAAGGCGCGCGAGGCCGCCAGCCGCATCAGCTGCGCGAACAACCTGCACCAACTCGGGTTGGCGATGCACAACTACGAAAACGCGATGGAGCGACTGCCATCGAGCTCGCTCGGGAACGTCGCCGACCGCGGCTACGCAACCTGGGCGGTGATGATTTTGCCGCAACTGGAGCAAGACAACCTGTATCGGCGTTGGGATCTCAGCCGAAAGTATTATGACCAATCGATTGTCGCCCGGCGGTCGCCCGTAAAAAACTACTTCTGCCCGAGCCGTCGAACCTCGTCGTCGGGAACCGTTCTCAGCATCAACGGCGACATTCCCAGCACGGGTGGCAGCACGCATTTCCCCGGCGCGCTCGGCGACTACGCTGCGAGCATCGACCGATCCGGAAACGACGCACCTTCGAATACCGCCCCAGACATGCGCGGCGCGTTCCAGTTGGGCACGCCACTACGGTTCGCCGATTTCTCCGACGGACTGAGCAACACATTCCTGATCGGAGAAAAGCACGTTCCCCAAGGGAAACAAGGCTACGGCTGGTGGGATTGCTCGCAGTACAACGGCGATTTCTATCAGTGCAACACCCGTGCGGCTGGACGTCGATTTCCACTAACGACGAACCCCAACGACACCGGCTGGAAGTTCGGTAGCATGCACACGCAAGTCGTGATGTTCTGCTTCGCTGACGGCCACGTGAAGGCGATTCCGGAAATCACCAGCCCGTACATTCTCGAACTGATGGGGATGCGAAACGACGGCGAAGTGATCCCCGAGAACTGAGATCGCTGCAAAAACAGCGCCCCGCACAGTTGACGGGGCGCAGGAAACGTGTAAATTTAATGAACATGGTGGCTGTAGCTCAGTTGGTTAGAGCGCTAGATTGTGGTTCTAGAGGCCGCGGGTTCAAATCCCGTCAGTCACCCTTTTGCACTTCTCGCCTGTCGAACGAACCTCACGTCCCATACGATTCATGGATGCCTTTTATCAGCCAGTGAGGAAACGATGAATCGCACGATCCGCTCGACAGCACGGACTTTGAAGCCATCGAAAACGGCAAATGATGGCTTGCCGGTAATTAAACGATTCACGGTTGAGGAATATCACCGGATGGGTGAGATCGGGTTACTCTCTGAGGCCGACCGCTGCGAACTACTACGTGGACTGATTATGGAGAAAGCCGTGATCAATCCCTCCCATCGATATGGGCTGCAACAAACGACAGATTTGTTGACTGAGATCATCCCTAAACCGTACCGCATCGTGTCGCAAGGTCCAATTACTTTGTCCGATAGCGAGCCTGAACCCGATTTGGCGGTATGGATAGGCCCAGTTCAACGCTATCGAGCACGACATGCAAGAGCGAGTGAAATCGTTCTACTTATGGAAGTGTCCGATTCATCAATCGTATATGATCGCGGTGAGAAATTGCAAATCTACGCAGAGGCGAAAATACCTGTCTACTGGATCGTGAATCTGCAAGAGCGAATTGTGGAGGTTTACACATTGCCGCGCGGCGGGCGCAACCCGACGTACCGCAGTCGCATAGATTTCGCAGCAGGAATGGCCGTTCCCGTCGTCGTTGCGGGTAACACACTCGGTACGATTTCCGTCGATGAGATTTTGCCATGAGTGTTGCGTTATACCCCACAATTGGTCTTGCGCCCACCCAGACGAACTGGATGGTTCGCCGGTTCACATTGGCAGAGTATCACACCCTGATTGACGTCGGAGTATTAAAGCCTGGTGACCCGTACGAGTTGTTGAATGGGGTCATCAAATTTAAAATGCCACAGAACACTCCTCATGCGAGTACGTCTTCAAAGCTCGAAAAACGACTATGGAAGATGCTGCCCGAAGAGCTTTTGTTGCGTACTCAGAAGCCTATCACCATCTCAAGCCAGGACAGCGAACCCGAACCAGACCTCGCGATTGTCCTCGGACCCGATACGCGCTACGACGACAACCAACCCACTCCGCGAGACGTATTGTTGATTGTCGAAGTCTCCGATTCGTCGTTTGAAGAGGACCGCGGCGAGAAACTTCAGAGTTACGCCGCCGCTCGCATTCCGTGTTATTGGATTGTCAATCTTCGTGCGCATATCATCGAAGTGTATACATTGCCGCGCGGCGGGCGCAATCCCACGTACCGCAGCCGCGTTGATTTCACAGCAGGAACGGCCGTGCCTGTCGTCATCGCGGGAAAAACCTTGGGCACGATCCCCACGAGCGAAATTTTGCCGTAAGATGTTGTTAAAGATGGCGGTGCGAAACGCCGAGATTCCATCTGAACAATCCTGCCACTCGTCTGTTTTTCTCCGTTTAAGCCGAAGTGAAGCACTGTGATCTACCTCGATAATGCCGCAACCAGTTTCCCGAAGCCCGAGTCGGTTTACATCGCGATGGACCGCTTCGCGCGGACGACACTCGCCAACCCCGGTCGCGCGGGGCACAAGATGGCGCTCGCATCCGAACATGCGCTCAACGATGCCCGCCATCGGCTGAACCAATTCGTGAACGGCAAAGGCCCCGAGCGATTCGCCTTTACGCTGAACTGCACCGATGCGCTGAACATGGCGATGAAGGGCACACTCGATGCAGGCGATCACGTTGTCACCACCGACCTCGAACACAACAGCGTGTCCCGACCGCTGATGACGATGGCCGATAGTGGCTTTATCACGCTCACGCAGGTCAAGTCGGATGAGGGTGGCACAATCGATCCGAACGAGATCGCAAAGGCGATTCGATCAAACACGAAGCTCGTCGCCATCACGCATGCCAGCAACGTACTCGGCACGATTCAGCCGATTACCGAGATGGGCCAAATCTGCCGCGAGCGCGGTGTACTCTTTCTCGTCGACGTCGCGCAAACGATCGGTGTGGTGCCGATCGACCTGCAAGCGATGAAGATCGATCTGCTTGCATTTCCGGGGCACAAGTGCCTGTTCGGCCCGACGGGTACGGGGGCGCTGTACGTCGCGCCCGGAGTGCAAATCCGGCCGTGGCGCGAAGGGGGCACTGGTGGCGATTCGTCGACGCGGACGCAGCCTAAGGACTTCCCGTACTTCCTCGAAGGCGGTACGCCAAACGTGTTGGGCATCGTCGGGATGATCGCGGGCCTCGATTTCGTAGAGAAGGAAACCCCCGCAAAACTTCTCACGCACGAAGTCGGTTTGTGCGACCGACTCTACGAACAGCTGAAAGATGGCCCGTTCCGGTTTGTCGGCCATCGCGACCCGACAAGGCGCGTGGGCACTCTGAGTTTCTTCTGCGAATCGCTACCCGCACCAGAAATCGGCGGCATCCTCGATCAGGCGTTCAACATCGCGATCCGCCCCGGTCTGCACTGCGCCCCGTATATTCACCGCGCCGTCGGCAGCTTCCCCGATGGCCTCGTCCGCGTCAGCCCCGGCCCGTTCAACACCGAGTCCGACATTGACGGACTTGCAAACGCTTTGCAAGAAGTGGTAAATGTTTAGTGGTGAGAGAAGAATTATGCGGCTTTGCGAACGGGTACTTGTATCGGAAGTTGCTGAACATGTGAAGGTTTTGCTGAGGTGATCAAACCAACGGCGCAACCGAAGAAACTCGCGATAGCGCACCACATTGCCGAGCCATACCAAAGGCCGATCGTGTAGTTTTTGCTACCGATCAGGTCTTTGTTCGTTGCCAGGGCACCGAGCAGGAGTATGGTGCCAAATATCAGTATGTACGTTGTTCGGCGTTCTCTGTACATTTGCGCGAACAGTAGCCCTGGCAGTAACAGCGTAGCGAAGTGTGGTACACTCGACATTGGCGACATCAAGAGCATCGCAGACACAACCATGCCGCACTCCCACGCGATGCTACGTTCGCTTCTTCGCCCGAGGATAATAGCGGCGAGCGCGAGTGCGCCAAGTCCAGCGAAACAGCCGACCAGCAAGCGTTTCATTTCGCCCGGCGGCATCGATGCCGGTATTGCTCGCATTTCGACTTTATGCTCAACGACGCTCCATGTCGTACTCGTCCACCGTTTCATGGCACCGACCAGCGATTGATTATAAATGATGTCGCTCGCCCAAACTCCGGGCGAATACTCGGGGAGTGTCATCGGGGCCAAATACATTTCGTACCACTTCGAGACCCACGTACCCTCGGCGGGGCGATGGATCGCATCGGGTAACAGATTCGCACCGATGGCAATGAGGATCAACCACGTTGCTGCGACGGGCTTGCCCTTAACGAGTAGGTACGGCGCAAATAAAAGTGGCGTACATTTCATCGCCGCACCGAGGCCGAACAGCGTGGCGGCAGCGAGCGATTTCCCACGTGCGAAGTATGAACACCCTCCGAGAACGAGTGCCGCGCTGATGATATCGGTCTGCTGGTGCGCGTAGCAATGGAAAGCAAACATCGCCCCCGCTGCCGCGCCGACGATCGTAAACCCGCCCGCCAGTTTCGTTGCCGAGCGGAACAGCCAATACAGGCAGACGAGGTTCAATGCATAAAACGCAATACGGTTTGCGGTCGTCGGCATCATCGCAAACGGCACCGCGAGAAATGCCTGAAACGGCGGGTACGTATACCCGTCTGGCTGCGCGTAAATGTCTCGCCCTGCCAGCAAATGTTCGGCCGTGCGCACGAACACCGTGTCCCATTCCGAACGCATGCGAGTAACGAACGGAATGCCAAACCCCATGATTGCCGCGACTAATAACAGACAGATGACCGCACGCGATCGGTACCCTGCTGCTGGCAAGGAATCGGTTCGGTCCGAATGCAGCTGAAGTCGCGGGTAAAGTAGCATGTGTAAGTTGATCGACTAAACCGACGGCGGAGAATCATTTAATCCGGTACAAATTGCACAAACTGGCAATTAGCGTCACTCATAATTGATGTAAAGATCCAGGATTTAATAACTTCCCGTAGCTGGCGGGGATGGCACGATGCAGTTCCAGGCGGAGAGTTCTTCGTCGAAAACGACTTTCGATGATGTCTTGTAACCGTCTGGTACCTTCTCCTTCAACGCAAACAGCAGTCCCGACACGCTTCGGTCACATGGGGAAAGAACCGGTGCTCGATCGGGTTGAACTTCGAACAGTACGGCGGATAGTGGCCACGCGAATCTCCCGTTGAATGCGATGGGCCAATTGCTTCAGCCCATGTTTGAACACGTGCCGTCGTAAACCATCGCCGTCGCATCGGTGAGCGTCGCCGAACCCCGCCAACGTGTGCGAATAAACGTAGCTCGTCCCATTCTTGGGCACGGCGATTTCGGGTGGCAGATTGACTCCAGCCGCTACCCACCCACCCATCCCTGGACTCATTCCCGAATTTCGGAACCAACCTAACACACCAACGACTTACGTCCGATTTTGATCGTCGGGATCAGGGCGAGAGATGATTCCCCTACTGTCACGAACCGTGACTCACAACCTCACAACTTCGTGCGATCTAAAATGGTATCTATCTCGACCGTGCAAACAGCGAAACTTCAAAAAACGCAAGCAAGGAGTGCGATTTCCACGTTCGAGGCGCGGCGTGGAGTTTTACGAGGGTTCCGCTTGCTGGCGCAGGCACGATGTCCTGCTTTCGGCCGCGAGAAGTATAGTTAAGGTGAATCGTAGCCGAGCGATTTCCACGTGTGGATGGCCCATTCGCGGTCGGATTCGTTGGAAATGTAGACGTTGCATGTGGCGAGGTGGCCCTCGGCGGCGACTACGCCGCAGACGCGCCAACCGGCGCGGCCGTCTTCCGCATAGGGGCCGAAAACCGCGTCGCCCACGACGCGGCCGTTCTGCAATCGCGGCAGGGCTTCGCCGCTCGGCAGGTTGTTCCGCCCCGCGGCCACGGCATCGCGTGCGGAGAGGTCCGTACCCATTGCCAAGTCGCGGAACCAGACCGTTCGCATGTCGTTCCAGGCGGTCCAGGTCGTGCCGTCATCGTTGCGGCTGATCGCGAAACTGCCGGGGATTTCGACGTGCCAACCGCCGGTGAGAGGCACGCTGATCGGCGCGCGGCGATAGCCGATCTCGGCCGCCGATTGCCCTTTTGCTTTCTGCGCGATCTCGGCTTTGAGTTCGTCCGATACTGGCTCAACGGTGAACTTTAAGGTGTCATTTTCGATCGCGGCCACAACCGCCGCCCACTCGGTCCACGGCAGTTCCGCCTTCGGATCCAGCGAATGCGCGTTCGCGAGGTCCGACGCAATTTGATCGACGAGTTCGCCTTCGATATCGGTTAACGGTGCGCGCCACGGAAAATCGAGCCAGAGATCGGTGAGTGCGCGGCGTGCGAAGAACGTCGCGTTCAGGTCGGGTTCCCACCACGGGAAAAATTCGATGCCACTGTCGGGGTCCGCACTGACTTCGCGGAGCCATTCGACGGACTTCGGGCCGAGCGGCGTAAGCACTGGCCCCGCGTGGCGGAACTTCGGCTGACGCGGCATCCCGATCGCATAGATGCCCGCTGCCGTCGGCCCATCGCACAGTGCGGTTGTGCAGGTGGTGGCGAGCCAGTGCAGGAAGTGCCGTTCGAGGCGGCCGCGATCTTCGGAAACGAAGTAACGTGCGGGGTCGTGGTTCGCGTCGGGTTCGTCCCAATCGAATTCGAAGTCGGCGGCGATCTGCTTGAACAACGCACAGACGTGTGCATGATATCCCGGCCCGGCCGGCGAAGTGCGCGTCGTCGCTTTGACCTTCCCCGATCCGCCGATGCGGATTTCGACGGGGTCGGCCACGGGGTGCAGTAGCACTTGCAAGAGCGGTTTGTCTTCGGCATCGCGAACGAGCCGCGTGTCGAGGACGGCATCACCGACGGCTTCGAACCAGACGGCGGCCCGCGCCAGCCAGTCGCGCGCTTCGGTCAGCGTCACGCGGTGTTCGGGTCGCAAGTGCCCAACGAGCGATAGTCCAACGGCCATGCCGATTCCCTCCGTGTGAATGCCACAGGTTAGGAAACGCCCCGACAACTGTTTCGAC
>Ga0335397_10009083_pt1 | contig 12460 bp, 9 predicted proteins | sample MAT04_FD_205740 | JGI IMG/M metagenome (GOLD analysis project Ga0335397, IMG submission 205740) | Freshwater microbial communities from Lake Fryxell liftoff mats and glacier meltwater in Antarctica - MAT-04 (spades assembly) (version 2) ...
GATCGCCGTGGCCACCAGCAGGGCGCGCAGCGTCGGGCGCCAACGCACGACGGCGGACAGGCGCAAAGGCCGCGTGCCGGTCTCGGATCGGATGGGCAGGTCCATGCGCTCCCACGGTCTGGACCCAAGTGGGGTCGTCAGGTGACTGCCATCATGCCCCGTCAGACGGGTTTCCTGCTGTGCGCGCGTGCTATCCGTCCAGAAGACCCCGCAGGCCGGCGAGCCATGCGCCCCCCAGCCTCTCTGCCGCGAGCACGGCGCCCTCCCGCAAACCAGCATCCGATACCTCGGTCACGGACAGGCCATATCGGAGCATGAGCGCCTCCACGAGCGCGATACCAGCGGCCAGCTGGCGCACACGCCGCTCTGTCAGGCCCGTCGCCAGACACAGGTCAGCGGCGGCCGACGACTGGAGCAGGGCCAGCCCGGTCGCGAGGTCCTCGAGCGTCACGCGCGTGGTCCGCTCCCGGCCCAGTAGGCGCGAGACATTGGTACCCGATCCACCCGAGACGATGCCGCTTGCGGGTGAACCGGCGGGCATGCCGGCCATGAGCCCGGCGGCGCGTGCCCGCAACTCGGCGATCTCCACGGCTGTCGGCGGGTCGTGGCTCACGACAGAGGCCGAGAGACGCAACGAGCCGACCGCGACCACACCCACGACCGGATCGGCACCCGGCGCGATGAGGATCGCCTCGCTGGAGCCACCACCAACGTCCATGACCAGCAGCGGCGCCGCCACCCTCCGACCACCGGTCACGCCCAGCAGGGTGAGCGCCGCTTCCTGGTCGTGGCTCAGGACCACCAGCTCCAGGCCGAGGGCGTCGCGGATCTCGCGTCGGAGGAGCGACCGGTCGATCGCGCGGCGGAGCGGCTGGGTGCCCATGAGCAGGATGGGGTCCGCTCCCATGTCATCGGCAAGCAGGGCGAAGTCCGCCACCGCCGCGACCGCGGCCCGACGCGCGACAGCGCCCAGCCGACCCTGGGCGTCGACCATCAGGCCAAGACCCAGCTGCAGGTTCCCGTCGAGCAGCGTGACCAGGGACCCGGCCGGGTCCAGGTCAGCGACCAGGACGTGGACGCTGTTGCTGCCGATATCGATCGCGGCGGCGATCGTCACGTGGGTGGCAGACCCCGCTTGCCATCCACGAGGTAGTGCACGAACCAGTCCCGGATCCGCTCGATGTGCTCCACGCGCCGGAACGGCGCGCCACTCCGCGTCAGCTCATGGGACTCGCCCGGGGTGCGCATCAGGCGCACCTGTCGGCGATGCGACCGAAGCACGGTGAACAGTTCCTCCGCCTGGGTGATGGGACAGCGCAGGTCCTGCTCGGCATGCTGGATGAGCAGCGGCGTGTGGATGTCGCGGGCGTAGGTGATGGGGCTGTGGCGTCGATAGAGGTCCGGGTCCTCCCACGGGTTGACGCCGTACTCGAACTTGCCGAACAACGGCCCACCGAGGTCACCGCTGAGCATCTCCGAGGTCATGTCGTACACGCCTCTACAGGCGACCGCGGCCCCGAATCGATCGGTGTGACCGACCATCCAGGCCGTGAGGTACCCGCCGTATGAACCGCCCGTCACACCCAGCCGGTCGCCGTTCACCAGGCCATCCGCGATGAGCGCGTCGACGCCGGCCATGACGTCGTCCATCGGGCCGTCGCCCCAGTCCGCGAAGTTGGCGTAGCAGAAGTCCTGGCCGTAGCCCTGGGAGCCCCGTGGATTGCAGGCGTAGACGCTGATGCCTGCCGCGACCAGGCTCTGCCACTCCCACATCAGCGCCCAGCCGTACATCGTCGCGGGACCGCCATGGATCTCCACCACCAGCGGCGCGGGCTTGCCGTCCAGTGCGGGTGCCTCCAGGAACCAGCCCTGTATGCGCCGACCCTGCACCTCGTGCCAGCGGGCGACGGGCGCCACCGGGAGCACGTCCGCCCAGGCATCGGCCATCAGGTCCGTCACGAGTCGAGGTCTCGCCGATCGTGACGTGCGTGTCGCCCGCGGGTCGGCAACCCCGGGTGCCGCGACATCCACCACCGCTACATCCCAGGGCTTCGTGCCGTCGCCCACGATCACGGCCAGGCGCATGCCGCTACCGTCCGGCACGCCGTGGGGCCGGGTGACTGCGTGCTCGCCTTTCGTGAGCTGGTCGACGGCGCCGTCCGCGGCGCGCACTCGCCACAACTGGTACGAGCCGTCCAGCGGCGCGGCGAACACCAGCCAGCCGCCGTCGCCACTCCACGTGATGGCCGGCTCGGACACGCCAGCAAGGTCCGAGTTCAGGCCCGCACCGATCTCCCTGCCGCCGGCGCTGGTGAGGTCGCGGCCGTCCTGGGCTGCCTCAGGCGCAAACAGCCAGAGACTCGTTGCGGACGCGTTGCCGGCCGGGAACCTGTGACCTGTGGCCGCGATCTGGCTGCCATCGGGGCTCCACGTCGGTTGTCCGAACGCCCGGTCGCCGCGGCCGCCCGTGACCCGGCTGAGCGGCCCGCCCTGGGCATCGATGAGATACACGTCCGAGCGCCACGTCAGGTCCGGCGACGGATGGCGGTCGGACACGAACGCGATGCGTCGCCCGTCGGGGCTCCAGGCAGGCTGGTCGTCGCGGGCGGTCCCAGACGTGAGCCGCCGGGCGGCACCATCGGCGACGTCGACGACCCACAGGTGGGGTGGCTTGTCGTAGATGAAGCCGGCGCCATTCAACTGGTACTGCAGGCGATCGATGAGCCGCACGTCGCGTGCCGGCGCAGCGCCCGGTTCTCGCCGCCGTGCGCTCGCGGCGAGCGTCGTCGCGGAGGACACCACGCAGACGCGCGCGCCGTCGGGGCTCCAGGCGAACTCGCCGACACCCCCTGGCAGGCGGGTCAGCTGGGTGGCCTCACCGCCGCCCATCGGCAGCAGCCAGACCTGGGTGCCCCCCGATGCATCTGGTCCCGCGGCAGGATCGGTGGGTCGGTCGCCCGCGCCACCTGTGGACAGGATGCCGGCACGGTCGCTCAGGAACGCGAGCGTGCTGCCATCCGGACTCCAGCGCGGCGACACGTCGCGCCGCGCCCCCAGGGTCAGCCGTCGTGCGGGCGTGTGTCCGTCCGCGGGCACCAGCCAGACAGACGCGCGGTAGCCGTCCTTGTCAGGCGCGGTCTCCGTGACCACGAACGCGATCCGGGCTCCGTCCGGGGAGAGGCGGACCTCCAGCGGCACGCGCAGGGCGTACAGGTCATCGGGTCGCGGTGCGCGGGGCATGGGGCTCCTCGGTTGGTGGCCGGCCACCATGCGCCGGCGGGGTTCCCGCACGGGTTCCCCTCCCGGCGGTGTATCGCGCACAGTCTAGGCCGGGAGGCAGGTGGCGTGTCGTCTGCGAACCCGGCGGCCCGAGCCTTGGATCGCGGACGGCCCGTGCTCCATCACCAGGACGCGAGTGCTCGCAATCTGGGGGACTTCTTGCTTTGGTGGGCCTGCATCCGGCTGATGACGTCGATGAGGGTGTCCATCCCCTCCAGGATGTGAGGACCCTTGTTGAGCATCACGCACTCGGCGCGCTGGGCCATCGCAGCGTCGGTCAACTCGGCACGGGTCGGGACGCCCGTCTTCACCAGCGACTCCAGGACCTGCGTCGCCCACACGACCGGCACCTGCGCCGCTTCGCAGAGCCACATGAGCTGCTCCTGCATCTCGGCGGTCCGCTCGTAGCCGATCTCGACAGCCAGATCGCCGCGCGCGATCATGACCCCGAACGGCCGCCTGGCAGCGCCGGCAACGATGATCTCCGGCAGATGCTCGATGCCCAGCTGCGTCTCGATCTTGGCCATGACACCCACGTCGTGAGCGCCACGCGCCTCCAGCTCCGTGATCAGGCGGTCGACGTCCTCGGGTCCCTGGGCGAATGACAGACCAACGATATCGGCCACCTCGGCCGCCACGTCGAGCGCGAGCACGTCATCGTCACCGAACCCCTGGCCCCGTATCGCTGAGTCGGGGAAGTTCAGGCCCTGGTCGACACGGAGTCGTTCGGTCGGTCGACGCGTGGAGACCACGCGCAGCAGCGCCCGATCCGCATCGACATCCTCGACCTCGGTCACGACGTGGCCATCATCGACGATCACGTGATGCCCCACTTCGATGGCGCGCAGCACACCGTCCTGTGCGCACGCGATCGAGGGCGGGTCGCCATCGGCCATGGGTTCCTGCTCAGCACCTTCCGCTGGACCATGGGCGACCAGCCGGATGACATCGCCGACCTGCACAGCGATGGTTCCGGCTGACGGCTCGAACGGCCCGACCGTGACCGATGACTTCCCCGAGTGCTTGTGTTCCCGGTGCAGCACCGTTCCCTGGACGACCGATATCCCCCGCTCCGTGGTGACCCGAACGCCGCCGTCCGGTGTTCGGGACTCGACCCGGAACTTGCGGGGTCGTCCACGTGCATCGTCAAACGTGATGAGGTCGCCGCGGTCAAGGCGCTCGAGCCAGTCAGGGTCGACCGCGATCCGCGGCTCCACGCCATTCACCGGCTGGGATGTACCCGGCGCCCCCGAACCATCGAGGACAAGGTACGTCGCTCCCAGGCTCTCCCGCGGAGACTTCAGGTCCAGCTTGCCGACACTGCTCGGGAGGGGCGCTATCCGAAGCTTGGGACCGGGCAGGTCGAGCAGGACGCGGCAACTGCGACCCGAAACGCGGGCGGCGGAGCGAACCTGTTCGGCCATCGCACGCCAGGAGTCAGGTCCATCGTGAGCGCCGTTGATACGCGCGACGTCCATGCCTCGATCCACGAGCTCCTGGACCATGCGGGGGTCCACAGCAGCTACGGTCGGCAGCGTGACCATCACGCGCGTCCGACGCTCGGCCGGCTCAGGGCCCAGGAGTGCCGTGGCCCGCGCGGCAAGGGTGCCACCCTGGGCTGCGCGCAGTCGGGACAGCCGGTTCAGCCTGTGGATGGATGCGGCATCACCCAGGAGCGCCTCGAGCGCCGCGTGGACGGTCGCGATGCCAGTACGTACGTGTGCCTCGGTCCGGCCCAGTGACGACAGGCCAAGGATGGACAGCCGGTCCTGGATATCCCGGATGTCGTGATGTCGGAACGTGAGGTATGCGGCCAGATTCGCGGCGCTGCCAGCGTACGGCGAGCCGACGAGCCGCTGCCGCCACGTCGCCAGTCGCACGCGCTGGCCGCGACGGACATCGTCTGCTAGTGCCTCCAGGCTGGCCGCGAGCAGCTGGAGACGCTCGGACTCATCAGGGATGACCATGGGCACATCCTGACAGTCCAGTGATACCAGAGTATTAACGGTACCCCGGCAGCCAGGCTGGGCATCCGGGACCGTGCGCGGGCTATTCCAGGCCCATCGCCTCGACGATGTCCACCCAGCGGACAAGCTTGAAGTTCTGGTTGTCGAAGGGCTCGCGATTCAGGTCATCCTGTGCCACGAACAAGCCACCCTCGAAAGGTGCCGGCATCGCCGACGTCGTGACATCGATGCCGTCCGTACCGCTCACCGCATCCACGGCGCCTTCGGAACCGTCGCCATCGACGACCTGGAACTTGCCCACGTAGTCGTTGCCGTCGCGCTCATAGACCACGAACAGGCTCTCGCCCTGGCTGGACACGAGCAGGTAGCCCGACTCCGCGTCCTCGCCCCGAGCCAGCGTGACGCCCTCGACATCCGCCACGAGGTTGCCGTCCGGCTGGATGGCATCGACCAGCTCGCCTTCCTCGCCGCCGTCGGGATCTGCTGCAAACCGCCAGAGCCCGACATTCTCCTCACCCAGGTACAGCGTGCGGTTCTCGTCGTCTGCGACGCAGCCTTCGGCCTGGCTGCTGACACTGAAGGTGCGCGCCAGCTCGCCGGTGAGCTTGCCGTCCGTCCCGGCCGAGATCTCGTACTGCTCGATGCCGCCGGCGCCGTCGCTGGTCACGAACGCGAACAGCGCACCGGTCTCGGGCTGCTGGTAGAGGCAGAACCCATACACCGGCAGGCCCGTCGCGATCGGCGCCGCGTGGGCGACCTCGACGGTGCCCGTCGCCTCGTCCACCACGAACAGCCAGATGGCGTCGTCGGTCCGATTCGATGCCGCGACCACGGTGCGCGGGGTGCCGTTCACGTCGACGCCAGAGCGCAGGTCCACGTTGTTGACGTCCCCGACGGGAAGCTCCTGGCGTACGGACCCATCGAGGCCGTACACGACGAGGGCGCCCTGCTTGTCGGTCCCGATGACCGCCGAGAGCTCGGGATGCTCGGCGTCGACGTAGATCGAGGGGTCATCGGCGGCGTCGGCGCGCGCCTCGACCGGGTCGGTCTCGACGGTCCCGGTCACGGACGCGATATACGCCGCGCCGCTGGGGGACCGCGGGTCGCGGCGGACCGTCAATGTGGACGGTGCCGCGGGCTCGCCGAGTGCGGTCAGCACATCGCCCCAACTCGCGATCTTGTAGTCCGTGTTGCCATCCGGGTCGGAGTTGGCGTCGTCGTTGATGGCGATGATGCCCGCGGGGAACCGGTCACCGATGGGCACGGGCAGCACGGCCACCCCACCGGGCTCGTCGATGCCATCGACCGAGCCGTCAGCGGAGGGCGTCACCTCGATGGTGCCCACGAATGCGTTGGCGCCGTCGCGCCGATAGACGTTGATGGCAGACGCCGCCTTGTTGCCAGCGACGAGGTAGCCCGTGCCATCGGCATACGCCGCGATCGACAGGCCGTCCACGTCCTCGTCCAGGTTGCCACCCGGATGCGCCACACCGGTGAAGTCGACGAGGGTCCGGGCAGAGCCGGTCTCGGGCTCGGCGCCATATCGCCACACGGCGACGTCCGCCTCGGCGACGTACAGGTTGGAGAGGTCGTCGTCCACGGTGCAGCTCTTGGGCTCACTGCCGACACGGATCACTCTCGCGAGGCTCGCCTCGAACGTCCCCGTATCACCCGGCGTGAGGCGCCACTGCTCGAGGTCGCCATCGATGCCAGGCACGAACATGAAGGTCTGGAGCGTGTAGGGACTCCGATACAGGCAGATGCCATTCGCGTCGACACCGACCTCGACCTCCTGGAGCAGGGACAGCTGTCGAGTCGCGGCGTCGACCGTGTACAGCCGGATGAGGGGCTCCTCGTCCCCGGATCCGGCTACGAGGTCCACTGTCCGATCGCCCAACGGGATGCCGTAGCGCACGTCGACGTACTTCATCGGTCCGTCCTCGACGTACTGGATCTCCGCACCGTCGAGGTCGTACACGCCCATCCCTGCGCCGTCGTCCGCGCCCAGGATGAGCGATTGCTCAGGATCGTCAGGGTGGAGCCACAGGGTGATGCCCTTGGCGCCGTCCTCTCGCGTTGGCACAGTCTCCGTGACGGCCTGGATCGTCGGCAGCGCGGGCGCCTCCGTCGTCTCTTGCGCTGCCGTGGGGGCACCGAAGGCGACGCACAGGGTGAGCGGGGCAAGGATGATGGAGCGAGTGCGATGGGGCATGGGGCGGTCCTCTGTCGGATGAGCGACCGGCACGATGGGAGGTGACGGGTAGTTGGCGCCCTCACCGGTCCTCGGCCCAGCATCGACGGATCAGGTCGGCGGGACATCAACGGACGATCAACGGTCCGTTGATCCTCCCGGAACGACGACGAGACCCTGTTCCTCGACCTGGGCCCTGTCAGCGAGACTCTTCAGCCATAGGCTGACGGCCTTCGCGTCGGCGAGAGGCAGGCACTACCGAGACGTCGTACGACAGGTACAAGGGCACCTCGACCAATGTGTCGCCCGCCTCGTTCTTGACGATCAAGCGCCGCACATTGCCTTCGTGGAGCAACTTCCTGGCTTGCGCCAGGAGCTCGTCGCCGGTGACCTTGAACTCCTCGAAGCGTGTCCGGGTGCTCATGCCGCGATGGCCGTGAGTTCGAATACCGGATGCTGCGGCACGTCCGGCAGGAAGGTCGCGTCCGAGTCAGTGTGGCGGGCCAGGAACCGGCCACGCATCACCGGCACCTCCTCCGCGTACTGGTGCAGGACCGGCGCGGCGCTCTCTGCTGATAGCTCATGCACGGCGAGTCGCTCCCGACTGTCCCCTCGCACGAGTTCGACCTCACCCGCGGCGCGGGCATTCATGACCCAGTTCGAGTCGCCATATCCGGACACCAGGTACCGCCGTCCCCCACTGGACATGACGTCGACCGGGGTAGTGACAGGTCGGCCACTTGCGCGGCCGCGGACCGTCAGCAGGTACCGATACTCCGCCCCATGCCCGTGGCGAGTCAGCCACCGGAAGGGGATGTTGACCAAGCGTTGCCAGAGTCCGAGCCGATGTGCCGGAGCCATCCTGCGTACCTCGTTGGTCAGAACGAGGATCCGCCCGGAAACCGGTCAGAGACTCGCCTGGACCCAACGATGGGCTCATCCTCGCCCGTGCAGACAGTGCCTTTTGGCACCCCATCGCGGGCCAAGGGACACGCTTCAGGGTCGATCCTCCCCCGACCCGATGGTCGCCTATCGATCGGGAATCTCGCGCTCGACCTCATTCCCGAACAGGTGGTCGCGGCCAACACCGGCAAGGCTCGGCGAGTCCGTAGCGTCGTTCCCGCGACCCAGCGCCCTCGGGTCGCCGTCCCCCTCACCATCGGCGACCGGTGCTTCCGGGTCGGGTCCATCGATCGCATCTGGGGAGAGGTGAGTCGTCGTGTCGAGCTTGATATCGGGCATCAGGGTCCTCCGGTCGCCGACCGGATGGCCGGGTGACCGTAGGGTATCGGCGCGTCCGATCACAGGACGTTCACGTCCGTTCCCCGCACTGCCAGCTGCGACGTTCGACGTACGCGTGTGCTGGTCTCGTGACGGTCGTGAGATGGGCCGCCCGACCGATGACCGAGCGGCCCGTCCGTCCGACACTCCTCTCAGCGACGAACAGATCGCCACGCACCCGAGGAACACCGATGAACCACGCATCCGCCCGCACGCGCAAGTTCCCGAACACCGCCAGGCCCGAGGAGACTCGCGCCCGATGGCATCGAACATCTGACGGCCGGCTGGCCGCGCGTTGGCTGCCGGCCACGCGCACCGCGAGAGCCGCCTGACGTCTAACCGTGCGTTCATCACGTGATGACGTGCATCGTCGAGGATGGCCTTGGTGCAGTTCCGAGCACCGCTCGGCGCGTCCGGCTGGGCTGGCCTCCTCCACCAGCCGGACGCACGCCCTCCCGAACGCCACCTTCTGCCGCGGTCGAGACCCAGGTCAGATCCAGGGTCAGACCCACCCGAGTGACACCGATGCGACAATCAGGCGAATGACCAGCTATACCACCGGCGGCGAGTACCTCATGCCGACGCGGATCCATGCCGACCGCGCGGCCGCGACACTGGATATCGACTGGTCCGACGGCCACCGGACGAGATATGACTTCGTGACCCTGCGCTGGCTGTGCCCCTGTGCGTTCTGCCGCGGCGAGGCGGGCCAGCCCGGCTGGCTGGACTCGAACCCCACCCTGAGCGAGGCGCAGACGCAGCTGACGACCATGGAGCTGGTCGGCCAGTACGCGGTGGCCCCGACCTGGGCAGACGGCCACCACACGGGCTACTACACGTTCGCGCGCCTCCGCGAGGAGTGCCCCTGCGCCGAGGACACGGCTCGCCGGGGCAGCGATCCGCACGCCATCCACCGTCTGGGTTGAGCGACCTCCGTGCTACGCTTCCGGGCCCGTCAGGCCGCCCTGACCTGAGTGAGAGCACCGCCCCAGTGACGACCACCCAGCGCCCATCTCGCCGCCGCGCCGCCAGTCGCCTCGCTGGTCGGCTGCCGTACCTCAACCGCGAGCTGTCGTGGCTGGAGTTCAACGCCCGCGTCCTGCATGAAGCCGAAGACGAGCGCAACCCGCTCCTGGAACGTGCTCGCTTCCTGGCCATCTTTGCCAGCAACCTGGACGAGTTCTTCCAGGTCCGGGTGGCGGGCCTCCAGCAGCAGGTCGCGGCGGGTCGTTCGTGGCCATCCGCGGATGGCATGACGGCGCCCCAGATCCTGGAGCGCATCCGTGACCGGGTGCTGCAGCTGCAGGCGGCCCACTCGGGGGCGTACCTGCGCATCCGGGACCAGCTCGCGGACGAGGGCGTCCGCATCGTGCCCTACGCCGAACGGCCGGAGCGTCGGCTGGAGCTCCGGCAGCGATTCCTGGATGAGATCTTCCCGGTCCTGACGCCGCTGGCCGTGGACCCGTCGCACCGGTTCCCGTACATCAGCGACCTGTCGCTGTCGTTGGCGGTCACGGTCCGGGACCCGGCCGAGGGTGAGGATCGGTTCGCGCGTGTCAAGGTGCCGCCCGTGCTGCCCCGCCTGTGGGAGGTGGGCGTCCGGACGTTCGTGCTCGTCGAGCAGATCATCGCGGCCAACCTGGACACCCTGTTCCCGGGCATGGAGATCCTGGACCACCATCTGTTCCGGGTCACCCGCAACGCGGACATCTCCATCGAGGAGGACGAGGCGGACGACCTGTTGCTGGCCATCGAGGAGGAGCTCAGCCGTCGGCGCTTCGGCAAGGTCGTCCGGCTGGAGGTCGAGCGGTCGATGCCCTGGGCCACGCGGGCGCTGCTCCAGAAGGGCCTTGGCCTGGAGGCCGCCGACGTCTACGAGATCGCGGGCATGCTCGACCTGCGGGAGCTGACGACCATCGCCGACCTGGACGTTCCGGAGCTCCAGCCGCGGCCGTGGCATCCGCTCCAGCCGGCCAGCCTCAGGTCGCTCGATGACGAGGAACCGGACATGTTCGCAGCCATCCGCGCGGGCGACCTGCTGGTCCACCATCCCTACGAATCGTTCAGCGGCTCGGTGCAGCGCTTCATCGAGCAGGCTGCCGAGGACCCGGACGTGCTGTCCATCAAGATGACGCTGTATCGCACCAGCGGCGACTCACCCATCGTGCGGGCGCTCATCGACGCCGCCGAGCGGGGCAAGCAGGTGGTCGCCATGGTGGAGCTCAAGGCACGCTTTGACGAGCGCGCCAACATCGTCTGGGCGCGGGCGCTGGAGCGTGCCGGGGCACACGTCGCGTATGGCATGGTGGGTCTGAAGACGCACTGCAAGGCGGCCCTCGTCGTCCGGCGAGAGGGTCGCGGCCTGCGCTCGTATGTCCACATCGGCACCGGCAACTACAACCCGAAAACGGCTCGCGTGTACACGGACCTGGGCCTGCTGAGCGATGACTCGTCGCTCACGGCGGACATCACGGACCTGTTCAACGTGCTCACCGGTGTCGCTCGCAAGGAGGCCTACCGGCGTCTTCTCGTGGCGCCCGTGAGCCTCCGCTCTGGCATCCTGGCTCTCATCGAGGAAGAAGCGGAGCGACAGCGCACGCACGGCGACGGGCGCATCGTGCTCAAGGTCAACTCCATCGTGGACCCGGGCATCATCGGTGCCCTGTACACGGCCAGCCAGGCCGGGGTACCCATCGACCTCATCGTGCGCGGCATGTGCTCGGTCGTGCCGGGCGTGCCCAAGGTCAGCGAGACCATCGCCGTGCGCTCGGTCATCGGCCGGTTCCTGGAGCATTCGCGCATCCTGTGCTTCGGGCAGGGCGAGCGGGAACAGTTCCTCATCGGCTCGGCGGACATGATGGAACGCAATCTGGACCGACGGGTCGAGGCCCTCGTGCCGGTGGCGGAGCCCGCCCTCCAGGACCGCCTCCGGGTCATCCTCCAGACGCTGCTCCAGGACGATCGGCGGGCGTGGTCACTGGACCGCGAGGGCGACTGGACGCGGGTCGAGACACTGACCGCGGAGCCCGCCGGCTTCGACACCTTCGAGACCCTCATGCTGCTGGCAGGGACCGTGCCGGAGCCGCTGGCCCAGGTCGCCACCTGATGGCGGAGGACGGCGTCCCCCACGAGGTCGAGCTCAAGTACCGGGTCACTGACATCGCGTCCGTCCGGGGCTATCTCAGCGGACCATGGACCGCGGCGCTGCCCGATGTGGTGCTGGGCGAGACCACGCTCCGGCTGGTGGAGGACCGGTACTTCGATACGCAGCACGGCGCCCTCCAGCGCCATGGCTTCGGGGCTCGATTGCGACGCCACGGTGAAGACGTCACGCTGACCGTGAAGTCCCTGTCCCTGGACGAGCTCGGCTCGGATGTGCCCCCGGACGCCTTGCACCGACGCATCGAGCTGGAAGGGCCCGCGACCGCGCGTCTCGATCCCGATGCCTGGCCGTCGAGCCCGGCCCGCGAATTGGTGGACGAGTTGCGCGGCGATGCGCGGCTGAAGGCCAGGTTCACCATCCGACAACGCCGTGCGGTGTGCGAAGTCCAGGGATCGGACGGCGCCGCCCAGCTGTCGCTGGACGAGGTCGAGGTGATCGTCGGTCGAGTGGTCGTGGGGACATTCTCGGAGCTGGAGATCGAATCGACGGCGGGGGATGCGTCGCTGTTGCGGCGGCTCGCAGTGGAACTCGAGGCGAGCGGCCTGGTGTCTGCTGCGGCCGGGTCCAAGGAGCTGCAGG
>Ga0335397_10009084_pt1 | contig 12460 bp, 10 predicted proteins | sample MAT04_FD_205740 | JGI IMG/M metagenome (GOLD analysis project Ga0335397, IMG submission 205740) | Freshwater microbial communities from Lake Fryxell liftoff mats and glacier meltwater in Antarctica - MAT-04 (spades assembly) (version 2) ...
CGGGTCTGTCGCTGGTAAAAAATAGTTTTTTCCCATCTGAAGAAATGGATGCATGGGTTTCGCTGTAGTAAGTGTTAATATTGTTATTCAGCTTTTCGACTTTACTCCACTTACCCTTTTTGAAGCGACTCATGACGATATCGTAAATCTGGTCTTCTTCAACACTCAGGTATAGTTCTGATCCGTCACCAGAAATTGAGCATACGTTGCTATTATCATCAATTCCAAGCTGATCATTAATTGCTATCGGAACTGTCCATTTTCCGTTTTGAAGCCGGGTCATCATTATAGCGGTATAGAACGTCTTTTTTCGCATATAGATCATCATAGAATCTTTTTCCGAAATAATTGCGTTATAATTTGATGCGTAAGCGTTGAATTCAGAGCTAAATGGAGTGCGTGTATATGGAAGGGGATTTTCAAGCATATACTTAGCAAGTTTGCAGGATTCGATTTGCTTAAGAACAAAGTCAATTTCAGAGGGATCCTGAAGTCTCATTATATCGTGGTACTTTTTATAACAATCGATCGCCTTATCCAGTTGATTTTGTATGTGGAATGCTCTGGCCAGAGCAAACATACTTTCTTTGGGCGCATTTCTTTCCTTGTAAGATCCTTCTCTGTATGATGGAGAAATATTCGCAGCCGCACTTTCAAGGTAAGGTATGGCCTTGGCTTTTTCTTCATCAAGGCTAAGGTAACATGCTCCAATTAGAAATTTGAGATTTGCATTTTCCGGGTCTTGTTTAAGAAGTTCTGAATAGATGAAGCGGGCTTCATTAAATTCCCCAATTAAAAAGAAATATTCAGCTTCAAGAAACTGAGATCTGTAGGCCTTTTTATCCTGAGCAGATAGTTCAGTTGCACAGAAAAAAAATATACAGATAAAAACAAAAAAAGCCCGCATTATTGCTGAATTTGGCTCAAATATACAAAAATGAGTATGTATTACTCAAATTGTTTACTAACATTGGGGCAGTCTCAATTAACGGAATGTAAATAAAGTACTTGTGGAAGGAATATTAGTTTAAACAATTCTTCCAAGCATTTCAACAAAGTGATAGGCATTCTTCACTTGAAAAAGGTTTTCAGGGAAGCTTATGCTCTGGTTTTCATAATCGAAGGTTGAATAAAAAATTCTCTGTTTAGCAAAAGTCTGTGCAAGTTGTATCAGATATTCGTTGATTTCAATCCCGCTAAATGTTGAACTGAATGAGGTTAGAATATAATCACAAGGTTTAATATTTGCTACAGTTGTCAGATCTTTAAAAGGAACGGATTGCCCCAAATAAATAACATTCTGGCCTCTTTTCTTAGCTAAATAATAGTAGAATAGGAGATTTATCTCATGCAATTCACCTTCGGGCAGGTACATAATAAATCTTTTTGCTTCTGGTTTATTATTTTCAGGAAGTTTGTCAATAGCGGTAATCAGTTTTTGTCGGATAAGGTTACTTACAAAATGCTCCTGAGCAGGATTCACGACTCCGGTTTGCCAAAGGATTCCAATTTTTTCAAAAAACGGATAAATTAAATGGAGAATGGTTTCTTCAAATCCAATTAAATGAGTTGATTTAGCAAGAATTTTTTCAAACTTCTTTTCATCCAGTTCAATCATCGACATTACCAGATTATCAATCTGGCTCATCGTTTCCGGGTTTAAACGAGCCAGGTCTGAAATTTTGAAGGAAATCTCACTTTCGTCTAGGTCAGCAATGTGGGAAATCTTAATCCCATTGCGGTTCAGTAATGCTACATTCAGAATTCTTTTCAGATCTTCATCGTCATAAAATCTGATATTGGTGGATGTGCGCTTTGGGTCGAGAAGGTTATACCTTTTTTCCCAAATACGGAGGGTATGGGCCTTAATTCCCGACAGCTTTTCCAGATCTTTAATTGAGTAATGGGCCATAACTTCACAAACAGTTTTTCACGTATCCGACGAATTATAGGTAAAAACAATGATTTGGGTAAAATGTTTATTTTTTTCTTTTTCCCTGAAAAAATGACATCCTAAAGATGCTAATTTATTGTAGTCCGGATAAGGTGTGAATTCTTACTAAGACAATCAAGAAGATTTAGTGGGATTTGGCAAAAAAATCAAATATCAAATTAATCACATATTTTCCGAATCAGGCTTATTCCGTCACGTAAAGGCAGAATAATATTTTCAACTTTAGGATTTTCATTGATTTTTTTGTTGAATTGCCTTAAAGCTACACTTGCGGAATCAGAATGTTCGTTTTCGAAAACGACTTTTCCATCCCATAGAGTATTATCGGCAAGAATAAATCCACCGGCCTTTAGTTTTGGAAAAACCAAATCAAAATAGGAAGAATATTGTTCTTTTTCAGCATCAATAAAAATTAGGTCAAATTCTTGTTCAAGCCCCGGAATAATCTCCAGAGCATCCCCATTAATAAGTTGTATTTTAGTAGAAAGACAGGCTTCTTCAAAAAACTTCTGCGAAACGGTTGCCAGTTCATCGTTAATTTCAATGGTTATGAGCTTCCCTTCTGGTTTTAAGCCTCTGGCCAGGCAGATTGCTGAATAGCCGGTATATGTTCCAATTTCCAGTATGAAGGAAGGCTGAATCATACAACTTATAAACTCGAGAAACTTGCCCTGAATCTGACCGCTAAGCATTCGTGGATGAACAATTTTGAGATGTGTATAACGGTTTAGTGCAGCGAGTACAGGGTCTTCAGAAGTACTGCTTGATTCGATATAATTCCAGATAGATTCATTAAAATCCATTAGTTCCATCAGCTGTACTTTAAAATTGAAAGCTCGTTTGGGTTGAGAATATCGTTGGCAGCTTCCAATATCTGCAAGGATGTTACCGCTTCGATTTTCTTCCTGATATCTTCGAGAGTGTCTATCCGGTCGAACATTAAAAGTGTTTTTCCCATTGAAAGCATGAGGGCTTCGTTATTTTCCGACATGATTGCAACCTGACCCAGAATCTGCTTTTTCGCCTTACTTAGCTGTAGTGAACCTAATGCAGATTTTCGAAGCTTATCAAATTCCTTATAAACAAGACTTATGCTCTTTTCATACTTCCCTTTATCGCATCCGAAATACACCATAAATATGCCCGTATCGGAATAAGGAGCGTAATGACATTCAACGTCATATGAAAAGCCATTTCGTTCGCGCAAACTCATATTCAGCCGACTGTTCATTCCTGGTCCACCAAGAATATTTGACAGAAGCAAAAGTCCCAATCTTCTTTCATCCTCTACGCTGTAGGCAATGTTTCCAACCATACAGTGGTTTTGAAATGTGGTTTTCTCTATGGATTTTATCTGAGGTATATAACCATTTGGTTTCACACGCAGTTTTAGCCTTTCCTTTGCTTCCACCGATCCGAAATAATTTTTACAGATACCAACCAGTTTATTGAAATTAATATCGCCAACAGAGCAAATTACCATTTCTGATGTAGAGTAATTCTTTCCTAAAAATTGCAGGATACTGTTACGATCGAATCCTGAGAGATATTCAGGAGTTCCCAGAATATTTCTACCGATTGGAAGGCCATGGTAAACCAGCTCTTCAAAGTCGTCAAAGATTAATTCAGCGGGACTGTCCTGATACGACATGATTTCATCCAGAATAACACTTTTCTCTTTATTGATCTCTTTTTCAGGGAAGATTGAGTTGAAGCAGATATCGTAAATTAGCTCAATAGCCCGCCTATAATCAACTTTTAGAAATGAAGAATGAATGCAGGTTTCTTCTTTTGTGGTATATGCGTTTATTTCTCCTCCTACATCCTCCAGCCTGGAGATAATATGATAATTTTTTCTTTTTTTGGTGCCTTTAAAGATCACATGTTCAATAAAATGAGCCATTCCATGTTCATTCTCTTCCTCATCCCTTGAGCCTGTAAGTACTATAAACCCAAAATGAGCTACCAGAGAGTCAGATTGCTGATGCACAAGACGGATGCCGTTTTCGAATGTATGAGTGCTAAATTTCATTGAATAGTATTGAAAGCAAAGGTAGTTTTTTCTTAAACAAATGAATGAAGCCAGTTGTTAGCATCTCCCTATTTTTATCACAAAAATAAAACGCAGTTCTGGCAAGCCTTTCAAAGGTATTTCATTTCAAAACGTTGAATAACACAACAGCTGTTTAAAAAATATACACCACTTATAAACAAATGAATATCAGGTACTAAGCATTTAATTCCACAATGAGTGTTGAGAAAATATACAGTTAGCACTGTTTAAAATTTAAACAATAGGGTAATTAAATAGCTTATAATCAGCGTAATAAAGTCGATATTTTCACTTTGGCATCAATCTTGATTAAGGGGGTTTATACAATTATTCAATGGAGAATAAACCGTTCGTTGAATTTACATCCTTTAAATACGCGAACTTAAAACCAATAGTCATGAAGAATATTTATTTATTTAGCGGGATTTTATTGCTTGCAATAGTCTATACCAGCTGCGAGAAAGTTCTTGCATCCCCCGCAACCAGTACCAAGGATTCAATTACTGTTTTTTGTTCTCAGGAATTATCCACACTCACTAATAAATGGGCAACGGAGTATTTCAATTCGAATCCGGAAACGAGAATTAAGGTTGTCACCCTTAATGAATCAGGTTCGGCTGTTTCTTATTCAGGAGGAGCTTTAAGTTTTGTTACTCAGAAAGACTATACATCAAACGGCAATGACGAATTGTGGAAAGTCTTAGTTGGGCGTGATGTTATGGTTCCGGTAATAAATTCCAATAACCCATTTATTACCAGTCTTTTCGAAAAAGGTATCACTGCCGATGAACTTTCTATGGTTTTCACTGATCCTTCGATAGTTCCATGGGGAATGATTCTGGGAAATAAGCAGAACAATGCGGTTACTACCTACATTCTGGACAATCAAGAGGTTAGATTAAACCTTGCAAAATTCCTTAATACCGACGCTGTATCGCTAAGTGCGCAGGCAAAAAAGTCGGGGTCCGAACTGGTTTCTGCCGTTCAGAAAGACCCATACGCTATAGGTTTTTGCAGGCTAAGTGACATATTGGATAGTAAAACTCAGCAAATCGCTGAAAATATAAGTTTAATACCAATCGACAGAAATGCAAACGGTAAAGTAGATTTTTCCGAAAATATTTATCAGGATCTTGGTACATTTTCAAGAGGTGTTTGGATCGGTAAGTATCCCAAAGCATTATACAGCAGCATTTATTCAGTATCAGCAACCAAACCTTCAAAGGAAAAGGAAGTAGCTTTTCTGAAATGGGTGCTTACAGATGGACAGCAATTCGTTGCTCCCAGCGGATATACTGATCTTGCTGTTAATGAAAGAAAATCAAAGGCAGACGACCTTACAATTACCCAGATTGACCTGCTTGCAAATAATACAGAAAGTTCAAACCTTAAAATGATACTGCTTATCCTTGGAATTACAGTAGTAGCGAGCTTTGGAATAGATGCTGTTCTGCGTTATAGAAAAAACCTAAACCTGACAGGTTTTACAAACCCGACAGGTTTAAGACCTGACAGGTTAGATGTTCCTGCCGGATTATATTACGATAAGTCTCATACCTGGGCTTTTATGGAAAAAGACGGGATGGTTAAAATCGGTGTTGACGATTTCCTTCAGCATGTGACTGGCACTATTACACAGATTAAGATGAAAAAAGCAGGTGAAAAAATTAGCAAAGGTGACCAAATTCTTTCCCTGATTCATAAAGGAAAACAGTTAAATATTTACGCTCCTGTATCCGGAACAATTAGAGAATTCAACGAGTTCCTGAAATCCGATTCAACTTTGGTAAATACTTCACCTTATTCTGAAGGTTGGGTATATGTTATTGAACCGACTAATTGGCTAAGAGACATTCAGTTTTTATCCATGGCTGAAAAATACAAAATCTGGTTAAAAGAAGAGTCGTCCAGATTAAAGGATTTTATTGCTGAGTTCATTAAACCGGGAACAACTGAATATGCCCATGTAATCTTACAAGACGGAGGGGAACTTAAAGATCAGGTACTCGCTGATTTAGCTCCCGAAATTTGGGAAGAATTTCAAACCAACTTTCTGGATAACGCGAAATAATGTGGTTGAATCATTCAAGGATTCAGAAAAACTCAGCCTCCATTAGTAGATAACAGATTTAAATAATCAGAGTTAAAATTCAAAAAACACAACTATGGGTTTAGATAGACGTGGCTTCATGAAAACGCTTGGTATTGCAGGTGTAACGCTTGCAATCGGAAAAGAGCTTCAGGCAAAGCCAAACGAAGAGAATGCAATAGAATTTTCCGCTATTCTCTACGATTCAACTCGATGTGCAGGATGCAGAGAATGCGAAAAATCCTGTTCAACAGCAAATAATTTACCAGAGCAAACCGATGATATGGTAGCCGGTGTAATCCGAAAAACGGATGAAAACAGGCGCACCGTTGTAAATGCCTTTACTACTGCAAACGGTGAAGTTTATTGCAAAACACAGTGCATGCATTGTAATGAACCGGCTTGTGCGGCTGCTTGTCTGACACAGGCAATGTACAAAACCAAGGAAGGCCCTGTTATCTGGAGAGGTGAAAAATGTATGGGTTGCAGGTATTGTATGGTTTCATGCCCATTTGATGTCCCAAAATTTGAATATCACAGTGCAAACCCCAAAATTCAAAAATGCGACCAGTGTTTCAGCCGCCAGAAAGAAGGAAAACTTCCAGCATGTGTTGAGAATTGTCCCGCAGAAGCGTTAGTTTTTGGCTCACGCCGCGATCTTTTAAAGGAAGCCCGCAAAAGGATTCAGGAAAATCCGGGTCAGTATTTTGATCATATTTATGGCGAGCATGAAGCAGGAGGGACAGGCGTTTTGCAACTTTCGCCGGTTCCTTTTGAAGAGCTGGGAGTAAATACAAAACTTCAAAAATCGTCCTATCCCGAACTTTCCAAGGGATTTCTATACAGTGTGCCTTCAGTGTTTGTACTCTGGCCAGCGCTTTTATTAGGAATTCATGAAGCAACAAAAAACAACCACCCAAAATCTGAAGACAATGAGTAATATCGAATATACTATTGAAAAGACACAGGAAAACCAATCTACCTGGAAGTTTTTGATGTCTGAGTTAAAACCAAAAGGTAAATGGCTCACACCTTTTAATATTATTTCAATTCCAATTATCCTGATCGGTCTGGTTCTTATTGTTATCAGATTCTGGAAAGGTCTTGGTTCTGTTACGAATCTTACACAGGAAGTTCCATGGGGATTATGGATCGGATTTGATGTGGTTACCGGCGTTGCATTTGCAGGAGGCGCATACGTTCTGACATTCATGGTTTATATACTTAATATGCGTAAGTATCATTCTATTGTGAGAATCACTGTATTAAATGGATTTCTAGCTTATGTTTTTTATGCAGGTGCCTTACTTCTTGACCTCGGTCGCCCTTGGAATGTTGTAAATCCTATCATTGGTAATAATTTTGGAACCAGTTCGGTTTTGTTCCTGGTTGCATGGCATTTTCTTCTCTATATGATTGCTCAGCTGATTGAGTTTTCACCTGCAATTGCAGAATGGTTAGGGGCAAAGCGGGCAAGAAAAATTCTCTCAGGAATGACCATTGCAGCTGTAATTTTTGGTATAACCTTATCAACACTGCATCAGTCGGGTCTTGGAGCACTTTACCTGATGGCTAAGGATAAAATTCATCCACTTTGGTATTCTGAGTTTATTCCGATTATGTTTTTTGTTTCCAGCATTTTCGCTGGTCTATCCATGGTAATCTTCGAAGGTTCAATTAGTCATAAAGTATTTTCTGATCAGATTTCTGAAAAAAATCATCACGCCCAACATGGAATTCTGACGGGTCTCGCAAAGATTTGCACAGGCACCATGTTTGCATATTTCTTCCTACAGATGCTGGTTTTTATTCACGGTCAGCGATGGGATCTTCTGAATACTCCAATGGGATATTGGTTTATACTTGAAATGGTTGGTTTCGTTCTTGCTCCCATGATACTTTTCTTCATAGCCTACCGCAAAAGCAATGTATTCCTAATCAGGCTTGCTGCTATTTTAACTATGATGGGAGTTATCCTGAACCGCCTTAATGTAACCGTCATAGGATTCAGATGGGATGCGCCAATACGTTATGTGCCATCCTGGATGGAACTGGTAGTAACCATGGCCGTTATATTTACTGAAATATGGATTTTCAGATGGGTAGTCAACCGTCTGCCTGTTTTAAAAGAATCCCCAGAATGGGTAAAAGATGAAAAATCAAACAGTTAATAAGCATATTATAAAACCTAAATAAAATGGAACAGTTTACATATCACAACATTTTTGCAACCAAAGGAATTGAATACATCACCATTCTCACTTTTTTTGCAATATTGATACCTTTCTGGCTGTTACTGAATAAGAAAGTTAGTATTAAAAAGAAACTCAGTGAAGCCCTGGGAGTATTAACAGCAGGGATTCTCAGAATCCCTCAGGGTTTGTTTTACAGTAAAAATCATACTTGGACACATCTTGAAAAATCGGGTGCCGCTAAAGTTGGAATTGATGATCTGCTGCTTCATATAACAGGGCAGGTTGCTTTTAAAGACCTTAAAAATCCGGGAGAATTTATTTATAAAGGGGAATTGTTGACCCGGATTGATCAGGATGGTAAGTTACTGGACATTTACTCACCGATTTCAGGGAAAATCCTGAATACAAACAATGAACTGAATGAGAATCCTGAAATGCTGATCGAAGATCCGTATGGTTTGGGATGGATATATAAAATTAAACCAACTGCATGGGTTGACGAAACCAAATCCTATTTTCTAGCTGAGGAAGCATCAAAATGGTCGGCCAGTGAATTGGAAAGGTTTAAAGATTTTTTAGCGGGAGCAGCTGAGAAATATTCAGAAGAGCCAACACTCATGGTATTACAGGATGGTGGTGAGCTTCGAAATAATATCCTTTCAGAAATGCCGGTAGAAATCTGGAATGACTTTCAGGAATCTTTTTTAAACGCTAAAGCATAAATTCCGTGGAACTAAGACTGCTTTTATAACAGGTTTTACTTAACTTGCAGGTATCCTGAAATGCCTGATAAACGCAAAGACGTTGAGGATCACAAAATAGTGGGTATTCCCAATTGTGAAACCTGGCGTCTTTGGGTCATAATGGTAACATACATAAACCATCTTTTTAAGAGTTTACTATATGAGCCTTTTAAGTAAAATAAGATCAAAGAATATCTTTAGAAACCCATTATTCGAAGGCTATGTAAAATTCCGTTCCTCCATCTATGGAAGAGTTGTATATACCATCACTTTATTATCACTTTTTCTTTTTGTTTCTTTTGGGATTATTTTTAGGTCAGTTAATGAGCAATATCTGAATACGGTTATCCGACAAAGCGGGAATAATATTGGTTCGATGGTCGAAGGTGCCCTCTACCACTCGATGCTTGAGAATGATAAAAGTACTCTACAAAGTACACTTGATATCATTAACACCATGTCAGGCATCGATGATGTAAACATGTACAACAATGATGACAGTCTGATTTATTCCTCGTTTACTTCTGATACTATTACTCATAGCAATCCAGATTGCAAGAGTTGCCACGCCGACATTAAAACCATGTTCCCAGGTAAAGAAAAGTCGTACCGGATTCTGGACAACAAAAGTGGATGCAGCATGAATATGAATGACCCGAATCACAGGCATTTGCTCATTCGTTCACCTATTCTTAATGAAAAATCCTGTTATACAAGTGCCTGTCATGCTCATAATGAAAGAGATGAGGTTTTAGGCTCCCTCGTGATAAAAATCCCCCTAGAAGAACTTGATAATGCAATTAAAAAATCGTCTGCGGATTTTTTTGTACTGGCAATTATCACCACCATTTTACTGGTAGTTTTTTTAATTCTTTTTACACGGAAAAAAATAAAAAATCCTCTGTACGAAATCATTAAGGCAAGCAAGGCTGTATCAGATGGAGATACAAGTACCCGGCTTGTTATTAAACATCGTCAACTTGACGATATGAGAATGGTATCCATTGCGTTTAATAATATGTTGGATAATCTGAATACGGCAACAATAGAACTGCAGAACTGGTCGCAGCAACTTGAGTATAAAGTGCAGAAAAAATCAGAGGAATTGCTTGAAGCACAGAATGAACTCATACATATTGAGAGGATCGCATCGTTAGGCAAGCTATCATCCTCAGTAGCACATGAAATTAACAATCCACTTTCGGGCGTACTTACATACACGAAACTGGTTCACAAACAGCTTAGTAAACTTGAATTTGACCCAGTCAAAAAGGAGTCAATGCTGAAAAATCTGACGGTTATTGAAAATGAAACCAAACGATGTGGCGATATTGTAAAAGGGCTACTCGATTTTTCGAAAAAAGACCAGTTAAATTTTGAGAATGTGCATCTTCATAAGGTTCTTAAAGAGACTTTCGATCTAATGTCGCATCAGATGAAAATTGCCAATATCGATTTCAGGACTATTTTTAATGCTCAGTCGGATATGGTTTTTTGCAGCCCAAATCAAATAAAACAAGCCTGTGTTGCAATGCTGGTAAATGCTACCGAAGCAGTTTCTGAAAATGGGGAGATTTGCATTACTACCAAGAATCCCGATGCATACACTATCATATTTGAGATTTCAGATAATGGGTCAGGAATTTCCCCTGAAGATATTGAACATATTTTTGAACCTTTTTTCTCTGTAAAGCAAAAGGCCAGCGGTATTGGCTTAGGTCTGGCTATTGTTCATGGGATTATGCAGAGTCATAAGGGAAGTATTGAAGTATTCTCTGAACCAGGAAAAGGTACAACAATGTCGGTTCATTTGCCTTTAAGTAAAGATTTTGAAAAACTACAATGACAAAGAAAATTTCTATATTAATCGTCGACGACGAAGCATCCGTGCGAGACTCGCTTTACAGCTGGTTTATCGAAGACGGATATGTTGTTGAATGTGCTGAAAATGCTAAAATAGCTCTGTCAATGCTCGAAACAAAGAGTTTTGATATTGTGCTGGCAGATATTAAAATGCCGGGCATGGATGGTCTTGAGATGCAGCGCAGAATAAAAACCTTGAATAAGGATTCAATAGTTATAATAATGACTGCATTTGCATCCGTTGATACAGCTGTGCGCGCTCTTAAAGATGGTGCTTACGACTATATCACCAAACCCTTTGATCCCGACGATCTTTCTCACCTGATCCGGAATGCAACAAAACAGATTGATCTTCAGAAAGAAAATGAAGTGCTAAAAGAGAAGGTTTCAAATCTGGATAATGTTGAAGACCTGATCGGCAACAGCAAAGCCATGAAAAAAGTGTTGAAGGAAGTTGAAAGTGTTTCGCAGTCGAATGCTTCTGTAATTATTACCGGTGAAAGCGGTACCGGAAAAGAGTTGATTGCCAGAGCGATACATTCTAATTCAACACGAAAGTTTTTTCCTTTGGTTAGTGTTCATTGTGGTGCTTTAACTGAGAGTTTGCTTGAAAGTGAGTTATTTGGTCATGAAAAGGGAGCATTTACTGGTGCAATGTACAACCGCAAAGGCAGGTTTGAAATGGCCGATGGCGGGACAATATTCCTCGATGAAATAGCCACTATCTCTACAAAAATGCAGGTTGAACTATTGAGGGTTCTGGAATCGAAAACATTTATGAGAGTGGGAGGGAATAAGGAGATTTCATCTGATTTCAGAGTGATTTGTGCTACTAACAGAGATCTGAAAAAAATGGTGGAGAACGGTACCTTTCGCGAAGATTTATACTACAGGCTGAATGTTGTGAATATATCCATTCCCCCGCTAAGAGAAAGAACGGAGGATATTCCCTTACTAGTTGAATATTTTATTTCCAAATATTGCGTTTCGATGAGTAAAGATTTGGTTAGTATTGATCGGAATGCACTAAAAAGGCTTGAAGAGTTTGAGTTTCCGGGGAATGTTCGTGAACTCGAAAACATGATCGAAAGAGCTATCGTCATTGGAAATGGAAAGGAAATTCATCTGAAAGATCTTCCATTAGGGAAAGACATTATTGCAAATACTGTTGAAAGTCTCGATGAACTTGAAAACAAGCATGTACTTCAGATTCTCAATAAATACGACTGGAACATTACCCGAGCTGCGAAAGCACTTAATGTTGACAGAGTAACGCTTTACAGCAAAATCAAAAAGTATAATTTAAAACAGGACGGGAAAAAGTAAGGCTTCTTGGATCTTCAATTGCTCTCAGAGATAACTGATAAAAGATTCGCTATAGCTGGATATTTCACTGTCAAATGTGCTTTTTCGTTAAAATTCACCTGCAAATAAATGGATACTGAACATATCACCATACTATCCTACGGTCATTTCGAGAGAGATTTTCTGGAAAGTATTGCTGAATGTGTGGTACATGAGTATAAATATCCTGTTATAATAGAGGAGCGACATGTTGATTTA
>Ga0335397_10009087_pt1 | contig 12458 bp, 13 predicted proteins | sample MAT04_FD_205740 | JGI IMG/M metagenome (GOLD analysis project Ga0335397, IMG submission 205740) | Freshwater microbial communities from Lake Fryxell liftoff mats and glacier meltwater in Antarctica - MAT-04 (spades assembly) (version 2) ...
TCGCCCAGGTGCGAGGAATGCGGTGTAAGCTTACGGTCTTAACCGTGGTCCTTACATCTCGCGGCTTGTAGTTTGTGGCCTGTGCCCTGAGGCTTGCGATGACGCTCCAACTTCATGACCATTCCCTCTCCTATGTCCATGGTGTCGGCGACGCACCATTGATCGGTTCCACGATTGGCGATCTTTTCGACCGGGTCGTGGAGCATTTTCCGGAACGTGAAGCGCTGGTGTCATGTCACCAGGGTCTTCGCTTTACCTACCGAGAATTGCAGACGGCGTGTGACCGCTTCGCGCGCGGACTCATGGCGCTCGGGTTCGAACGGGGCGATCGGATCGGGATCTGGTCGCCGAATCACGCCGAATGGGTGATCGCCCAGTTCGCAACCCCCAAAATCGGCGCGATTCTGGTCAATATCAACCCGGCGTATCGTGTGCGGGAACTCGAATACGCGCTCAGGCAATCGGGTTGCAAGGCGTTGATCATCGCTCCGACGTTCAAGAGTTCCGATTATGGGGCGATGTTGCGGGATGTCTGCCCCGAACTCGATACCTGTCCACCGGGCGAACTCAATTCTGCGGCCTTGCCTGAACTTAAAACGATCATTTCCTTCGGCGATCAGGAGTTGCCGGGTGTGCTGCACTGGAACGACCTGCTGAAGAAGGGCGAGACAATCGGTGTGGATCGTCTCGCATTCCGGCAGGCCGAACAGCGCTTCGACGACCCGATCAACATCCAGTACACCTCGGGCACGACCGGGTTCCCGAAGGGCGCGACGCTCTCGCACCACTCGATACTCAACAACGGCTTCTTCATCGGCGAGCGAATGAAGTTCACCGAAGCGGATCGCCTTTGCGTTCCGGTTCCCTTTTACCACTGCTTCGGAATGGTGCTTGGCAATCTGGCGTGCGTTACCCACGGCGCCGCAATCATCATTCCTGCTCCGGTCTTCAACCCGCACGCGACATTGACCGCGGTTGCGGAGGAGCGGTGCACCGCACTGCACGGTGTCCCGACGATGTTCATCGCCCAACTCGGCGATCCTGAATTCATGCAATTCGATCTCTCCTCCCTGCGCACGGGAATCATGGCGGGTTCCCCCTGCCCCGTTGAGGTGATGAAACAGGTCGTCGACAAGATGAATATGCGTGAGGTCACGATTTGCTACGGGATGACCGAGACCTCACCGGTCTCCTTCCAGAGCACGACCGACGACCCGATCGATAAGCGTGTCACCACAGTTGGTCGGGTACATCCGCATGTGGAGTGCAAAATTGTCGATCCGATCACGCAACAGGTCGTTCCTCGCGGCACATCCGGGGAACTGCTGTCGCGGGGATACATCGTGATGCTGGGGTACTGGGGAAACCCGGAAGCGACCGCAGCGGCGATCGATGAGGGTCGCTGGATGCATACCGGTGATCTGGCCACGATGGATGCCGAGGGCTACGTGAATATCGTCGGGCGCATCAAGGATTTGATCATTCGCGGTGGCGAGAATATCTATCCGCGCGAAATCGAAGAGTTTCTGTATTCACATCCGAAAATTCGCGATGTTCAGGTGATCGGTGTACCGGATGTTCGGTACGGGGAAGAGGTAATGGCCTGGGTCATTCTTCATCCGGAACAAACGGTGACACCGGAGGAGCTCCGGGCATTTTGCGAAGGGCAGATCACGCACTTCAAAATTCCGCGCTACTGGCACTTCGTCGATGGTTTTCCAATGACCGTCACGGGAAAGATCCAGAAGTTCAAAATGCGCGAGGTCGCGATTTCTGAACTCGATCTGGGTGAGGCCGCTCGGATCGTGACCGCTTAAGAGCGACCGGCAAGGGGCAGGTTCATTTGAATGGCAGCCCGCAGTGCGTGTCCTGGTGAGGAACGAACCATCCCGCCGGCAGGCCGCTTATGCCTCAAAACTGCCGGTTTCGCGTGGCCGACGCCCTTCGGGGAGATCCTTCGTGCCTCAGGATGACGATTGCGGTAGCGAACTGGCTCACCTATTGTCGGTCACTCTAAGTAGTCGCTGCCGGTTTCGCAGCAACAACCCCCAATCACCCGCCCCTTTCCCCCGGTCCGCCAGGAGAAAGGGGGGTGCGCCGCTTTGTCGAGCGAATCAGAGATTACCTCCAGATGCCGCCGGCGCCGGGAGTAATCAATGAGCGTGCGACCCTGTTGCGGATCGCCTCAGATCGTGCGGCCCCGTAGTTTGTCCGCCATCTTCTCTGCGATCATGATGGTGGTCAGGTGGATATTTGCGCGCGGACACTCTGGCATCACCGAGGCGTCGATCACCCGCAGTCCCTCTACCCCGATCACCCGGCACTCGGTATCGACCACGGAGCGAGGATCGTCGGCCGCGCCCATCCGGCAGGTGCCGACCGGGTGGTGCGTCTCCTGACAATTCTCAAAAAGCCAAATGTCGATCTCGCTATCGCTGGCGTCGTTGCCGGGAAAACCGGCGTCGGCGTCATCCAGCAGGAAGGTGAAGCGACCGGTCGAGATTGATTCGACCGCGTCGTGATCGAGAATCTGGCGGAGCCGCTTGAAACCGTCACGCAGGCGGATGAGATCGCGCTCATCGCCGAGCATATTGAGATCGATGGTCGGGTGTTGTTTCGGATCGGCCGAGGTGACCTGCAGCAAACCGCGGGAGAAGGTCTGGTAGGTGGCGATCAGGATGACGCCCTTGCCGCGCGCGACCTCGTCATATCCAAGGATATTGGCCGAAACCATGAACATATCTCGGGGACCGGCGTCGACCAATCCCGAACTGTACCGCACACAGCACCCGGCCTGACGATCCTCAAGCGATTTCGACCGGGCCTCCGGTTTCAGATTGAGCCCGACCCAGACCGACGAGTGTTCGACCAGATTGTGACCGACGGGAAGATCGACAACCGGGGTGGCACCGATCGCGCGAACGGCATCGACCGGACCGATGCCGGACCGGATCAACACACCGGGAGAGTGGAGTGAGCCGCAGGCGAGGATGACCTCGCGGGCGAAGAATTCACACGGACCTTCAGAAGTCATTGCGCGAACACCGGAGACCCGTTTGAAATCGGTACACAGGTGATCGACGATCGTGTCGCCCATCACCGTCAGATTTGGTCGATTGCGGGCCGGTTCGAGATAGCCGTCATTGGTGGAGACGCGGATATCGTCGCGGGCATTGAAGGCGTATGACGCAGCCCCGTCGGCGTCCGGCGCGTTCAGGTCGTCGTTCCAGCCGTAGCCGAGATCCATGGCGGCGGTTCGTAGCGCCTTGTCGACATGTCCCCAGCGCTCCAATGGTGGACGCCAAACCGGGATCGGGCCGCATTTGCCGTGGTAGGGCTTATCGCCAAAATCGAGATCGTCCTCCAGTTTGATGAAGTACGGCAGAACATCGTCCCAACCCCAACCTGTGCACCCCTCATCGACCCACCAGGCGAAGTCTTCTGGTATGGCCCGGATCGCGATCTGGCCGTTGATTGCCGAGCTGCCACCAACCCCGCGACCGCGCCAGTAGGGTCGCCGTTCCTGATTCGGGGTGCGGCGGGCGAGCAGGTCGTCGTACCGGTACTTGGCGTTTTCCGGGGTGGTGATGATGGCGAAGCAGTTCGGCATCTGCATTTCGGGCGGGGCATCTGCCGTGCGGTAATCCGGTCCCGCTTCCAATAGCAGGACGGTGGTCGCGGGGTCTTCGGTCAGCCGGGAGGCGAGGGTGGTGCCGGCCGATCCGCCGCCGATGATGATGTAGTCGTAGCGCATGGTTGAGTTCCTTCGGTGTCGATGAACGATCGCGAACCGGTCACATTTGGATCGGTCACAGGAGCAAAACATCTGATGCGCTATCTTCTCAGAATCCGCGTGATGTTTTCACAGGGCTTGGATTTGGTGAGTGGAACGCTCGACTGAAGCTGGCACCGACCGACAGGGTTGATTCGGGATTGAGACCGGCTGGTCCGACTTCTCCTCTTCCTTTCGACCGGCAGCGCGGCCACTCCGGGTCGCAACTTATCCAGTGGAAGTAGTCGCTATCTGGGCCACCAGGGACTCGATTCCAGGGGCGCCAACGACGAGGCTGCTCCCGAACGTGCCGTTTGGACGAATAACTATCGCGCTCGGCGCCCTGGTAACACGGTAGATTCGTGCCACCTCGCGATCTACCTGTTGGAGGACAGTAGTCAGCCCGTGTTCGACGCTCTTTGCGCGAGTCGTCTCTGGTGAACCCGAACTGACAATAGCGAGTGTGAGTTTGTTGATGAAGTCGCGTTGCCAACGCCCTACGGCAGGTAACATCTCCAGGCACGAGCCGCACCCAGCATCCACAAAGACCAACACGACCGGTTTGCCAAAAGCGCGCAACTGGGTAAGTGCGGTCAATTCGCCATGGATACCTGGGAGACGAAATTCCGGTGCGTGGCTCTCGAACGAAAGATCAGTGATGAGCCCCGGTTTCGGAGCGACTGGCAACGCGGCAAGTTGCGGCGCAAAAAGATCGTATTGATTGAAGAGCCGAAGTAACAACCATGCCTCTGCTCCCAATACGCAGAGCATCCCCAGCTGAATCGTTGTCCCTACATCGGGTAGGAACGCAGTCTCACTTATTCTCCCTGGGATGCCGCCGCGTTGCCGGATGATCAGGCTGGCCAATACTATAAGCCCCGAATTTCGTACGAACGCTGGCCAACCAATCGGCCCAGCGCTGAAGCGGCCGAAGCAATGACAGGATGGCCGCCGCCCCTTGATCAAGGCAAAACTAATTCCTATGGTGAAAAGAACAAGGAGGGCGAGTGCCGCCCAGGCGCCCCACCACCTCGTCGCCGCAAACAATAGCGAGCCGGCAATTGCGAGTTCGACGGATGGCAGAAGGATCGAAAACGGTTGCGTCAGCGCTCGCGGAATACTGAATTCGATGAGCGACTGTCGCGTGCCGTTCAAATCAGCGAGTTTCGAAAGTCCCGCCCAGGCGAACACCACAAAGAGCACTAACCTCGCAACAAGAAGAGCAACGTCCACAACAGATCTCCTTCCTGCCCTCCGAAGAGCGCAATGCATGACGACGGACCCGCGTTGTCGCTTCGGACGACGTCTCAGGTGGTCCTTCGCACTGGCACGAACTCCGGGTAGGCGCGGCCGGCTTCGCGATGGTGAATCGCCTTCATGTGTACCTGCCGCGGTTGGATTGACAATCAGGCGACGGCACGCCTACCCGTCACCTTGACTATCGACGGAACCGATTTCGGCGTGACCATGACTGACGAGCGTTGAAGCTCGGAACCGGGTGACTATTGCTGACAACTTGGACGCGGCAATCAATCACAGTGGTGCAGTCGATGATGATCACTGCTTGGGGGAAATTGAGCAGAGGGACTCGCCGGCCACCATGCCGATCATCGAATCATGGCAACACAGGCGATTATCCCGCACACCATTCCTCATCCTGTTCGCACAGTAAATCGATCCATGGGTTGCCAGCAATCCTTCTTCCGGCGAGAACGTGCTCTGCCACATCACCCAATCTTCGGGCAATGTCCCGGAGACGAAGCACTTCTACGACGACCGGAGAATGCTGGAAAATGGTCCTGGTGAGTTGATCGTTGCGACGGAATAAGTGTCGATCCATCACGTGGTCTTTCCACTGGCGGTGAGTTGCTCCATCGCTCTGGCAAGCAACTCGTTGTTCCGGCGGAGATCGTCACTGGCGCCTCGAAGTTCCGCGTCAAGCCGATCACGCTGGGAACGCATATCATCGAGTTCACCCCGCGTCACGATCCGTCGACTGACAAAGGCGGTGGTGACAATCAGGAGCGCTGCCAGCGGCAGGCCAACAGAGTTGATCAGGGCGATGGTGTCTGGAGACATCGTGTTATTGCCAATCCATTTTAGGGAACTTTTGGAACAAACAGGCGGCTTTGGAGCTCGCGCGGCTCTCGTTAGTCTTGCGGGATGCGAAGACGTGATGACGAAACGTTAGAGCCAGAACGGGAGCAATTAGGTCCAACTCAATCGACGGGATCTCAATCACTTGAAAAAATGATGGTCCCTACCACGGGTTGGCGGTCTCGGTCTCAGGATTCCCACCGTTGACCCATGCATTGATTAGCGAACGGAGGGGAAGGGCCACCTTGACCCTTCCCCTGTAGACCAGCGAGCTATAGTTCGACGACTTTGGCGTTGTCCGTATAGAACGTTTGGGCGACCTCATCATTTCGGCGGATCCAAAGTTCCACCCGACTGACTGTTTTGCCGTTGGACGTCACCACAGGAACGACAAGTCGCTTCCAGGTCGTGTTCGACAAGCTCAGAATCGGAGCGTTAGTGGAGTAGGTCGATGAGGAGCCGTCGGCATACATGATTCGCGTCTTTGCCGTGTCGAGGGTGCCAGCTCCGGCGACGTCGGCGACGGCTCCATACCAGTGTTGACCGGCCAAACTAAGACTGCCGCTGTCGTAGCGCATACCTTCGTTCGAACCAACTCCTGGATTAATGCACTTAACTCGGTAGTTACTGTTGAGCTGAACGCGCGAAATAGACGCCCCGGTCAATTCTGAAATGTTGTTGAGGTTGGTGTCGGCGGTAGGATTGGCCAGGCGATTGACGTAGCTGCTCGTCTCGGCCATATATGCGACAGCCGCCCAACCCAGCCCGTACCGGGTGTCAATTTGGTGCCAGGTATAGCCGTCGGCGTTCGTCGGACCAGCGACGACGAGCGCCTTTGTATTCAAAGGCATCGATGCAATGGTCGAATAGCCGGTGCCAGGGCCTGTGCGGAGATTAAGAGGCCCGTCGGTCACTTGGAGAACGTCCCCAACGATGATCCCCGTTGTTGGTAGGGGGTTGGGATCGCCCGAGGTGCACCCATGAGAGGTAACTAGGGACGTGTACGCGGCAGCGACCCAGCCCTGTGTGCCGCTCGCGTCGATTTGGAACCAGCGGTATTGGTCGACGTTTTGGGGATTACCGATGACGCACATCTGGGTATTCGTTGCTAAACTAGCGATAACAGTACCGGCAAATCCAGGTGCAGAGTGCACGTTGAGCGGGCCGTCCGTAACCTTGATCAGGTCGGTGAGAGAGTACGAAACACAGCCACCGGTCGTGACGAGGCCGCAGGCTTCGCCTGATAACCAGCCCTCACGACCGCCCTTGTTGACATCGAACCAGATATAGCCATCAGCGCTCGTCGGGCCTCCAATCACACATGCCTGATCACCATCGACGAAACTGTCAACCACCGAATAACTCAATCCCGGTCCCGATCGCAGATTGAGTGGGCCATCGAGTACTTCGATCTTATCGTTGATCGAGAAGTTGGCTGGGCTGCCTTCGCTTCCGGTCAGCAATGGCTTCGGATCCACGACGCGATACAATGCATCGCAAGTGTTATCTGGCTGGCGAAGCTCGATGTGGACATGATCACCAGTCCCTGCGATACCAGATTCAGCGATGAGCGTACCCGCGGTGACTACTTGCCCGACTTGAACATGGGCAACTGAGCAGTGGCCGAAGATCAGCCGAGAACCATCACTGAGTTCCATCTCGATACGACCCGCTCCGCACGACGTTCCATTGTTGTCGCACGCAAACCCTGCACATGCCGAACCGATGCCAGTACCGGCACACGTTATTGTTCCATTTGTCGGGGCATTCAACGCTGTTCCGAAGGGCGTGGCCACATCAACGGCGGGGTGGTAGCACGTGGTCGGCGACCAGTCCACACAGTAGCTTTGCGAGTAGCCGTATTGGTCGCATGACGACCAAGTGACCGGTTCAAGAAAATCAGCGGAGATCTCATAGGAATCGTTGTCCCAAGCCAGGCTGGTCAATGCTGTCATTTTGAACTCCTTTTGAATGACTAACGTTGATGAGTGAGCTAAGAAGGCGCCTTCAATCGAACTATCGACATGGTTGCCGTGAACGTGACCTGTGCCTAACTTGGAAAGCAATAATTCCTTACAACTTCGTCGAGTAAGACTGCGATACCGCAGTCGATTCCGTTATGAGTCAAGGGTATTTGTGCCGCGGTTGGAAACGATTTGGGAATGGGAACGAGAGATCTACCGATTATGGCTGCTCCCCTCGCTCATACACGGTTGACGCGAGGGGGCAGTCGCTTAGAAGTTGTTACATCTATGAATACTGTCATTTCGATCACAGAGGAGAAATGAATCCTTAGGGTCAATCCGATATGAATCTGCAACGGCAAGATTGCTACTAGTATCTTTTTGTTCCGTTGGTATCGTATGATCGCGGCAGACTTGTTTGCCAGATGTCGTATTGAAAGGCGAGAAACATGACCCCGAGAACAGTGAGAACAGCCTCTGCCACGATCGCGCTTCTCCTCGGTCTCTTCCTAAGTTTTGCTAGCGGTGCGAGCGGGCAGAGTAACACGACGACTGTCGTCATCCACAAAGCTGAATGTCCAGCCGATTATGCGGGCGGCGACCCCTTTGCCGATTGTCATGACAATCGGCTCGCCGGCGTAACTTTTGAATGGGGCAATGATGCACCTGGTGCTTTCGAGCAAGTGACGACCGATGTCAATGGGGTGGCCGTCATTGAAACGACCACTGGTGTGCTGATCATTGAGGAAATCCCGCCATACGACCTCGAATCATTTTCGGTGTATTGCTCAACGAACGATGGTGCCGACGAAGTTACCGTTACATATGCCTCAGACGGAACCCAAATCCTGTTTCTGGAAGGAGTTCTCCCATCTGGAGGAGAGGTCGTCTGCGATTGGTACAATGTTCCGGTTGTGACGAGTGACGACGGCACAGACGCGCCAGTCACGCTTCCTTCTACCGGTGTCGGTCCGGCGAGTGACGGCATCGCGGCCGAGATCGAGTTCCTGTCGGTGGCCCTGATCGCCGGCGCGGTCGGCCTTGGTCTTCGGCGCCGATCGGTTTGGTGATCCCCAAGTAACACCCTGCGTGTTGATTGATCGCCGTCTCGATGGATATCGGGGCGGCGGTCGTCGTTTCCGATACCGATGTCTTCAGACATCCAGCCGGCCCGCGGGTGCCCTAAAGAAGACGAACATCCAGCGGGAGTCGCGTCTCCTGCCGCAGTCTCGATACCTGCTTACGGAGGGCAACGGGAAGTGGGCTGGTTCCCGCTTCTTTCAGTGCTTGAATCTGCCGCATGGTCATCAACACGCGAACGGTTTGTGCCCGGGTAAGACCATCGATACCTTGCTCGGAGAGACGGCGAAGCTCGCCTGCAAAATCAGATTCGATCTCCTCACATAACGCTTCCTGGCTCGCGTCAACCAATGTCTCGCTCATCTCTCGTACCGTTACGGGGTGAGTTTGGGCACGCCCCAATTGACGCCGGATCGCGTCTTGCCGCGCCCACCGATAAGTCATGGCAACAAGCTTCGGCTCGGCATCAAAACTGGCCACGGCATCCATTGTGACCCTCTTGCCAAGCCGGCGTAATCCGATGACCGCCCGCAACGCCGCATCTTGCTTGATGTCGAGCGAAGACGGCCAGTCAACATTTTCGATCGGTGGTTCGCTCGGGTGTATGCATAGGAATTCGCCGATAGATCGTCGATAAGGTGGTGTCTTAATATTCGTATTCACAGGTGCACTCCTTTTCCTCTGCAGGGCAGAATCAGGAAATACAAAGACCGCCGATCTGCGATTACTCGCGAAATCTGGCGGCCTTCTGGTTCCACCTCGTCTTCAATTCGTCGTCCGACCGCGCTACCGGCTACCGGTCGACCTCTCTCCGTTGTTCAAGGCTCCTTCGCCCTTACCGTGCTTCCACTACGAGTGGACCGTCCTTGAACTCCCGGTGCTTGCTACATGCCGGACATACCAGACGGACGAAAGACCCAGCCCGGCCGTTGGGATCCATAAAGATGGTGACGCCTGGGGTTGGGTGAAGTCGTCCGGAATGGTGACGATGGCCCAGCACGTATCCGCATTGTTGGCAAATAAACGTTCCTCGACTCAACACATCACGTCCTTCGCGTAACGCGGCTTCCGGCTTCGCTGCCTTCGCTGCCTTCGCTGCCTTCGCTGCACAAAAATGACCGCACGGCTGCGCGCTCTTGCGCGAACCGGCGGCCCATCTGTCCACCTCGTCTTAGATTGGTTTCTCGTTCCCGTTGCCGTTCCAGGGCAACAGCGCTTCCGAATGTGACTCAATGATTGTTTCGATCAGTCGCTTCCGTGCCCAGTGTCTGAGTTGTCTGGAAGGCCGTCACACAGGTGGACATCCATCGGGACGCTCCTTCCTTGTGCACCGGATAAATAGATCATATGTTCTATTTCTAGGATGTCAAGCGCTGAAGAAAACGAACCGCAATGTCATCATTCATTTGGAATGCTCCCTTCATGTGACAGCGCATGTTAAGTCAGGAAAGGTACTCCACCACGAATATGGCCGGGCGTAGAGAGCCTTCCTTCGTCAGGATGACGGGTTGAGGAGTATGAAGGAGTGTGCGGTGGGGAGCATAAGGAGTTTCCCTGATGTCGCTCGGAATGACGGAGTGATGGAGTGGTGTACAGTGCGGGCGAGGTTAGATTGACGAAAAGGATGGTGCCATGAGCGCGACCGAGTCGGTTTCAGTGAGTGACGCGGCGTTGCTGGTGATCGATGTGCAGGAGTATTTTGTGCCGTTGATGGCGTCGCCGATCGAGCCGGTGATGGTCCGGCTGGAGTACCTGCTGGCGCTGGCGTCCGCCTACGACCTTCCGACTATCGCGACCTTCGAGCATCCGGTCGCCAGCAAGGGGTGGTTTCCGGAGCGGCTGAATCCTCTCTTCCCCTCCACCGGTCAAAAGCACATCAAGCGAACCTTCGATTGCTGCAGTGAACCGGAGATTCTGGAGAAGATCCACGCGCTCGGCCGGAAGCAAATCATCGTTGCCGGCGCGGAGACCGATGTCTGCGTGCTGCAATCAGTGCTCGGTCTGTTGCGAGAAGGGTTCACGGTTTTCCTGCTCGAAGACTGCCTCTTCTCCGGGGAGCCGCATGTTGCGCCCGCGATGCAGCGGATGGAGGCAGCCGGAGCGATTCCGCTCACCGTGAAGACGCTTTTCTACGAACTGCGCCGCTCGGTAGGAATTGGGTCGCCACTTTCAGACATGCTGGCGCGATTCCCCGGTCGGCCATTTTCCGAACCGGAAGATCTCCCGAAGTGGCTGCCTCTGCGATGATTGCGATCGATTCGTCCCATTGCCTGATCACTCACGATTGAAGGAGTTCCGGTGTCGATCAATCCTGTTTCCGATGAGGGTATTGCGTCGCTTTGGACCGGTGTTTCGCGATTTCCGGTCGCGCTCTTTCGGCAGCAACTCGAACTGGCGTACCGCGGGTTTGGACTCCCCGAACTCGATGCGAAAGAAGCGGTCGATGTGTTGAGCGCGGCCGATCTGTACGGGATCGAGTCACATGGAATCGCGTTGATCGATTACCACTCGTCCGGGTACCGTGCCGGCGATTTCGTGCCCGGGGCGCCGCTGACAGTGAACCGGGAGACGCCCGTCTCAGTGACATTTGACGGACATTCGGGACCCGGACCGGTGCAGGGCAGCCGCGCGATGCGACGCTGCGTCGAAAAGGCGACTGAATCGGGGATCTGTATCGCGACGGTCAACAACAGCACCCACTACGGCATGGCCGGGTATTACGCGCGGATGGCGAGCGACGCCGGGTTGATCGGGGTGGCGATGACGAACTCTGGTTCGCTGGTTGCCCCGACCTTCGGTTCCGCGCCGATGCTGGGGTCGAATCCGATCGCGGTGGCGGTGCCGGCCGGTGCGGGTTCCGATGGAATCGTGCTCGACATGTCCACCTCGACGGTCGCCTGGGGTAAGATCGCGATCGCGCAGCGTGCCGGCAAATCGTTGCCGGATGGCTGGGCGCAGGACAAAACGGGCCGTCCAACAAATGATCCGAACGAGGTTGGCGCGCTGACCCCGCTTGGGGGCGAACGGATCACCAGCGGTCAGAAGGGGTATGGTCTGGGACTCATCGTCGATGTGCTCTGCGGTCCCCTCGGTGGCGGTGGCAGCAGCTGGCAGGTGCTCGGCGGACTCGGCAATGGTCGCGGGAGCGGAGTCGGTCACTCATTCATGGCCTGGAGAATCGACGCATTCCGCGATCCCGAGGAATTCCACACCGATATCCACCAGATGATCGCCGATTTGCATGCTTCACCAGTAGCACCCGATGTCCCCAGCGACCGGGTGCTGGTGCCGGGTGATATCGAGGCAGCGACCCGGCGCTACAACGAGAAACATGGAGTTCCGGTCCGGCCGCAGGTGCTCGACGAGGTTCGCGCGGTGTGTGACGAGTGGGGCGTTCCGTTTGTGTTGACGGGGGAAAGAGCCCCTTGCGCCTTGCTCCTTACGGAGCATTCGTGTTCATTGGCGTCGCGGCGACCACCGGGTTGCCGCGGAGTGGATTCGTGAACGTGGTAACAATGCTGTGAATCCGGGGACTCCTTCGTTTT
>Ga0335397_10009088_pt1 | contig 12458 bp, 11 predicted proteins | sample MAT04_FD_205740 | JGI IMG/M metagenome (GOLD analysis project Ga0335397, IMG submission 205740) | Freshwater microbial communities from Lake Fryxell liftoff mats and glacier meltwater in Antarctica - MAT-04 (spades assembly) (version 2) ...
GCCGGGCACGGTGGTGGGCGGCGTGGTGGTGGGCCGCACCTCGTTGCCCGCTTCGAGGATGCTCTTGCCCGAACCGCACGCGGCGAGCACCAGACAACCGATCACCGCGACGGCGCTGGTGGCACGGTGCCGCGCACTGCGGCTGGCATTCGCGGTGCGAGCGGCGGGCGGGATGCGCATCGTCGTCATCCCTTCACTGCGCCGGCGGTGAGGCCGCGCACGAGCTGGCGCTGGAACACCAGCAGGATCAGGAAGATCGGCAGCGCCACGATCACGGTGCCGGCGATCACCAGGTTCGGCTTGTCGATCTGTGCCTGCGACAGCGTGCGCAGCCCGCTCTGCACCGTGTCCCAGTCGTCGTCGGTGCTGATCACGGTGGGCCACAGATACTGATTCCAGCTGCTCAGGAAACCGAACAGCGCCAGCGCGCCCAGTGTGGGACGGGCCAGCGGCACCGCCACCTCGCGGAGGAACCCGAGGTGGCCGAGCCCGTCCATCCGCGCCGCTTCGCGCAGGTCCTTCGGCAGCTGGAGGAACACCTGACGCACGAGGAACGTGCCGAAGGCCGTGGCGAGGAACGGCACGGCCAGACCCTGGAAGCTGTTGAGCCAACCGAGATCCTGGATCGTCTCGCGGTTCACCACCACGGTGGCCTCGAACGGCACGAGCAGCGTCGCGAGGAACACCCCGAAGACGAAGGTACGGCCCGGGAACTTCAAGAACGCGAACGCATACGCCGACAGCACCGACGTGACCACCTGGGCCACCGTGACGAGCAGCGCCACCACCGTCGAGTTCACGAGCGACCGGCCGAGGTTGCCGTCGCGCCACGCCTGGCGGAGCGTGTCGAGCGTGACCGAGGTGGGCAACAACGGATCCTGCAGCACCTTGTTGCCCGGCTTGAAGGCGCCCACCACCATCACCCAGATCGGGAACAGCACGAGCACGGCGACGCCGATCAGCAGGGCGTAGCGGCCGGCGAGTCGCCACCCGTGTGGCTGGGTGCTAGTTGCCATAGTGCACCCGCCGTTCGAGGCCGCGGATCTGCAGGACCGACAGCACCAGCAACACGAGGAACAGCAACACCGCCACTGCGGCCTGCAGGCCGTCGTTGTTCTTGATGATCGAGTTGTTGCCGTAGACGAGGTAGGTGAGCGAGGTGGTCGAGCCGTTCGGCCCACCGCCGGTGAGCAGATCGAACTCGCCGTAGCTCTGGAACGCTCGGCTGGTGAGCACGACGCCGGCGAACAGCAGGGTCGGGCCGAGCATCGGGATCGTCACGTTGCTGAATCGCATCCACCCGCCGGCGCCGTCGACGTACGCGCTCTCGTACAGATCGGCCGGAATGCTCTGCAGCCCGGCGGTGACGACGATGAAGGTGAACCCGAGGTTGGCCCAGATGCTGCTGACCGCGACGGCCCACAGGGCGGTGCTCTCGTCGCGAAGCAGACCGGGATCCTTGGCCACGCCGCCGATCCAGTCGGCGAGCACGCCCACGCTGGGGTTCAGCAGGAAGAACCACATCAACGAGGCGACCGCGACGCTGGTCGCCACCGTCGACGAGAACACCGTGCGGAAGAATCCCATGCCGCGCAGGTGCTTGTCGGCGAGTACGGCCAGCCCGATACCGAGCGCGAGGCCGACCGGCACGGTGAGCAGCGCGAACCGGACGGTGACGCTGAACGCCTGTTGGAACTCATCGCTGCGGAACACGTCGATGTACTGGTCCCAGCCGTTGCTCTGGCAGTTGCCCCCGGTCGCGCCGCAGCGTTGATGGCCGAGCCACATCGCCCGTCCGAGTGGGTACAGCACGAACGCGCCGAGCACGGCGAGCGATGGCGCGAGGAACGCCACGGCCAACGGCGCGTCACGCCATCGACGACTCATGCGCGCTCCTCGACACCGGCACCGGCGGGGGCGCCGGGGGCGGCGCTCACGGCGGAGCGGTCGTCGATGCGGCGCGAAGTCTCGGGGTCGAAGCGGTGCAGGTGTGTTGCGGGGAACGCCAACCCCACCTCGTCGCCGACCCCGGGGGCCGACCCGTTCGCCTCGAGTCGCGCCACCACGGCGGGCACCTCGTCACGATCCGTGATGCGAGCGTGGACCAGCGTCTCGTGACCGAGGTGCTCCACCAGCGACACGGTGGCCCGCACCGCCGCCGTCGACTCGAGCATCAGATGTTCCGGACGGATGCCCACGATGTATCGGCTCGCGTCGGCCAGGCCCGGCGGCAGCACGTTCATCGGCGGCGTGCCGATGAACTGGGCCACGAACACCGATGCAGGGCGGTCGTACACCTCTTGCGGCGTGCCCACCTGTTCGAGCCGTCCACGGCTCATCACCGCCACATGCGTGCCCATCGTCATCGCCTCCACCTGATCGTGAGTGACGTAGACGAACGTGGAGGCGAGGCGGGCGTGCAGCGCCACCAACTCGGCGCGGGTCTCGCCGCGCAGCTTCGCGTCGAGGTTCGACAGCGGCTCGTCCATGCAGAACACCGCCGGACGCCGGACGATGGCGCGGGCGAGCGCGACGCGTTGACGCTGGCCGCCGCTGAGCTGACCCGGCTTACGGTCGAGGTACTCACTGAGGCCCAAGGTGGTGGCTGCGTGGAGCGCCTGCTCGGCACGCTCGGGCTTCGACACACCGCGCACCTTGAGGGGGAACTCGATGTTCGCCTGCACGGTCTTGTGCGGGTACAGCGCATAGCTCTGGAACACCATCGCGACGTCGCGCTGCTTCGGCTCGATGTCGTTCATCCGCGCACCGCCGATCAGGACGTCGCCGCTGGTGGGGTCCTCGAGCCCAGCGATCATGCGGAGCAGCGTGCTCTTGCCGCACCCCGAGGGGCCCAACAGGATCATGAAGTCGTGATCGGCGATGTGGAGGCTCACGTCGTCGACCGCGGTCACCCCGTCGAACACCTTGGTGAGAGAGGTCAGTCGTACGTCGGCCACAGCCGCACAGTAGGACACGAGCGTGGTCGAACCCCAGGAACTCTGGTCACGTTCATCGCCGATTCACTCTCTGCACTGGTCGTGGTGGTCGACAGCGACGCCGCACCTGGTGGGGCTCGCAGCCGGTCGGTAGCCTGGCCCCATGTCCGACGTCGACGACACCCAGCCCACCGTCGAGGCATCGGCCCCAGCTCCGGCCCCTGCCGCTGCCCCGGTCGCTGCCCCGGTCTCGGTTCCGGCCCGGACGCTCGACCTCGACGGCATCGAGCGAGATCTCGCCGACGTCGAAGTCGCGCTCACCCGTCTCGACAACGGCCAGTACTGGTCCGACGAGGTCACCGGCGACCAGCTGCCCGACGACCTGTTGGCCGACCACCCGACGGCACGACGCCTCGCCGATCGGTGATCCGACTCCGGCGGCACACGGCCACCACGGCCACCACGGCCACCACGGCCACTTCGGCCAGTCGGTCGGGAGCACACGTGGCGCGGGCCGGTCGCCGCGAGCGGCTGCGACGCAGCGCTCGTGTCTGGCGCCTGACGGCTCGCAACGGCGGTCGATTCGTCGTCCACCGAGCGCGTCGACGGTTCGCCTCCCACGAACAGCGGGTGGTGCTCGACGACGCGTTCTCGCTGCGCACCGCCGACGACGTCGCCCGCGAGCTCGGCAACATGAAGGGCGCGCTGATGAAAGCCGGCCAGCTCCTCAGCTTCATCGTCGAGTCCTTGCCCGAGCCCGCCCAGCAGGCGCTCTCCCAGCTCTACAGCGACGCGCCACCGATGAGCGCCGAGCTGGCCGCCGGCGTCGTGCGCGACGAGTTCGGCAGCGACCCCGAGCACCTGTTCCTCGACTGGAACCCACACCCGGCGGCCGCAGCGAGCATCGGCCAGGTGCACCGTGCGGTCACCCGTGACGGCCGGCTGGTGGCGGTGAAGGTGCAGTACCCCGGCGTCGGGGCCGCCATCGAGGCCGACCTCGCCAACGCCGATCTGCTCTACCGACTGGTGAGCTCGTTCACCCTGAAGGGCCTCGACACGAAGGCGCTCGTCGAGGAACTGCGGCTGCGGATGCGTGACGAGCTCGACTACCGCATCGAGGCGGCCAACGTCGTCGAGCTCCGGTCCGCGTTCGCCGGCCATCCGTTCGTCTCACTCCCCGATGTCGTCGCCGAGCACTCCGGGCGCACGGTGATCACCACCGAGTGGGTCGACGGCCTGTCGTGGAACGAGTTCGTCGCTCAGGCCACCCCGGCGGCGAAGCGGCGCGCGGGCGAGAGCATCTGGCGCTTCGCCCAGCACGCGATCCTGCGCATCGGCGTCTTCAATGGCGACCCCCACCCGGGCAACTACCGCTTCAGCTCCGACGGAGACGTCACCTTCCTCGACTTCGGCATGGTGAAGCGCTGGGCGCCTGGCGAGTGGGAGCGCCTGGCGCCATGCATGGACGCGATCATCGTCGATCGCGATCCACATCTGCTCGTGCGGGCGATGGAGTCGTCGGGCTTCCTGCGGCCGGCACACGGTCTCGATGCCCAGGCCGTGTACGACTACGTCAGCAGCCCCTACCGCCCCTACCTCACCGAGACGTTCACCTTCACCCGTGAGTTCATGCGCGACACCGTGCAGCGCATCATCGACGTGAACGGACCCCATGCGGCGGTGATCGAGGCGATCGACATGCCGCCGTCGTTCGTGATGCTCGATCGCGTGGTCTGGGGCGTCAGCGCGCTGCTCGGCAAGCTCGAGCTCGAGGGGCCGTGGCGGGCGATGCTGCTCGAGTACCGCACCGACGGACCACCCGCTACCGAGCTCGGGCGCCAGGAGCTCGAGTGGCGTTCAGACGCCCACGACCACACCTGAGCCGCCTCGGAGCAGTCGTCGATCGTCGATCGTCGATCGTCTCGGGGAGATCCCTCACCGAGACCGGCGCCCGGTACTACCCTCCCAGGCGTGGACCCCGCATCTGCGGGAGACGAGGACGGGCATGGCTGAACGCTGGCAACGAGTGTGGGTACCTCTGTCGGCGGCTGCCGTCACCACGCTCGAGCCACTCGACCGCATTCGCTACTTCCGGGTGGCGGCGATCATCCGCTCGATCACCTGCGCAGCGCTGGGCACCGCGTTGCTCGTGTGGTTCCGTGACTCGTCGATCTGGGTGATGATCGCGGTGGCGCTGTGGATGTACCCCTCCATCGTCGTCACGTGGTTGCTGTTCCGCCGAAGTGGTGTGCTCGCTCCGCACGTCTGGCTGCGAGACATCGTGAGCCTCGGCATCATCGCCGTCGTGGTGCCCTCGTCGCTGGTGCCGGCGATGATGGGCACCCTCGCGATCCTGGCCTTCACCTGTTACACCGTGGAACGCCGCTCGGTGATCGTGCTCGCCTCGGTGTCGGTGGTCGCGATGTGGATCGCCGCCGCAGTCGCCGGCGACGATGTCTCGCTCCTGTCGGCCGGGTTCTATCCGCTCGCCGTGTTGGCGATCGCGGTGCCCTCGCAGATCATGGCGCACAGCCTGCACCGTGCCCTCGCGTTCAACACGAGCATCGCCGACTCGCTGGGCGTCGCGATGTTCGAGAGCAGCGGTGTGGCCGGCCAGCCCGCGACCATGTACCGCCTCTACGGACCGGCGGGCCGCGCCATCAGCCACCACCTCACCGAGCCCGAGTGGCTCGATCTGCTCCACCCCGACGATCGAACGGTCAGCGACGAGATCGATGCCGCCATCGCCGCCAGCGTCGATTACCACGTGCGGTTCCGCCAGCGGAGGCCCGAGGGCGGCTTCCGATGGATCGACGAGATCGGCCGCGTGCAGCAGACCGGCGACCGGGTACGCGTGCAGGGCATGACCCGCGACATCACCGCGAGCGTCGACGCCGAGCAGCAACTCACCCGCCTCGATCAGATGGCCGACAAGGTCGACGTCAGCATCTCGATCCTGCGCCTCGTCGACGCCGACGACCCGACATCGCTCACTGTCGTGTGGGAGAACCAGATGGCGCGCCAGATGGATGGTGGCAGTCACGTCGGCAAGCGCCTGATCGACTTCAACCGGCGGGCATTCGACGTCGATCGGCATCGCGGCATCGGCTACCACATGGCCGAGGTGACCGCCGGCGCGCCGACCTGGCGTGTGGCCGACGCACACATCCGCCTCGACGGCATCGACCGCCTGTTCTCGTTGGTCGTGAGCCCGCTCCCCGACATGCACTGCGCGGTGGTGATGCAGGACGTCACCGAGCTGTGGAGCGCGCGCGCAGATCTCGAACACCTCGCGTTCGTCGACCCCCTCACCGGCCTGCCGAACCGGGCGAAGTTCCGCCAGACGCTCACCGATGCACCGCTCGGCTCGTCGTTGTTCGTGGTCGACCTCGACCGCTTCACGAACGTCAACGAGGCGTTCGGGCACAGCTGCGGTGACGAGATGATCGTCGAGGTCGCACGTGTGCTCGCCGAGGCGCCTGAGGGTGTAGTGGTCGCACGACTCGGCGGCGACGAGTTCGGCATCGTTGCGCCGCCGGGCATCGGCTACCGCGACGGCCTGGTGGCCCGGGTGTTCCACGCACTCACCCGACCGGTGAACCTGCCGAACGGTCTCACCCTGCAGACCGCAGCGAGCATGGGCATCACCACCAAGACCAAGCTCGATACGTCGGCCGACGAACTGCTCCGTCAGGCAGACGTGGCGCTGAACCGCGCGAAGCAGTTCCGCAACACCCACGAGATCTACAACTCGCGCAACGACACCTCAGCACCGCACCGGATGATGCTGCTCGGAGAACTGCGCCGGGCGTTGGTGGGCGGCGAGCTCGAGTTGCACCATCAGCCGGTGGTCGCCACGGCGACCGGGAACATCGGTGCGGTGGAGGGCCTGCTCGTGTGGCGCCATCCGTCCCTCGGCCTGCTCTCGGCCGGCGAGCTCACCGAGATGGTGGAGCTCAGCAACCTCCACGCCGACATCGTCGTGCATTCGCTGCGCGAGGCAGTACGGCACTACCAGATGTGGCAGACCGCCGGATTCGCGATGCCCGTGTCGATCAACGTGAACGGGGCGGCGATCCACGATGCCACCCTCGTCGATCGGCTCGTTCGGATCGTCGAGGAGGCCGACGTGCCGCTGCACGCGCTCGGCCTCGAACTGGGTGAACAGCAGCTGATGCTCGGCCGCGGCATCGGGTGCGAGTCGTTGCGCCGCCTCTCCGCAGCCGGCCTCCGGCTGACGATCGACCACTTCGGCAGTGGCGGTACCGCGTTCAGCCTGCTGGCGCCCTCAGGCGCACATGGCGTCAAGCTCGATCGGCGCGCGATCCGCGAGCTGCTGCCCCTCGACGACGCGCTGCTCGCCGCGCTCCGAACCGGGGTGCACCGGCTCGGGTTGGTCATCGCCGCTGACGGTGCCGACGACGAGACGACGTTCCAGTGGCTGGTCGATCATGGCGTCGATCACGTGCAGGGGGCGTTCGTGGGCCCGATGATGGACGCGGCCCAGATGCTCGAGTTCCTGGCGGCGCATCCGGTGCCGGTCGGCCGCTGACGGAGGCGGCGCTGACGCGCGGGTAGGGTTTGCGCCTATTCGATGGTGGATCCGGGGGCGGATCCGTCGTCCAGCACGAGGGGGAAGCGTGGCCGATCCGTACAAGCCGAGAGCGCCGTTCGCGCCGTGGGACCGGCGAGAGCTGCCGGGTCTGTTCGACGTGGAGGAGAGCGCCCGTCGGGTCGGCAACTACAAGTGGGCCGAGATGAAGCTGTTCGAGGCTCTCGGCGGGTGGGTGGCCACGGTGCCCGAGCTCGACGTGAAGATGCGCCTCGGCACCCACTGCTACAAGCACGCATGGCATTCCGAGCTGTGGCACAAGCGCCTGCCAGAGCTGCGCGAGATGAACCCCGATCGGCTCACCCAGCCCGCGAACGACGCCATGGTGCGCTTCGTCGAGGCGATGACCGAGCCCGAGGCGCCCGAGCAGACGATCGAGAAGCTGGTCGGCGTGTACCGCGTGTTCATCCCGCACTTCATCGCCGCGTACACCTTCCACAAGAACAACACCAGCCAGATCACCGACGCCCCCACGATCCGGTCGCTGCAGTTCATCCTCCAGGACGAGTTCGACGACTGGCGCGACGGCGAGATGCTCATCCAGTCGCTGATCGAGACGCCCGACGAGGTCGACCGCGCGTCGGCGCACCAGGCCCGTCTCGGGAAGCTCATGCTCGAGGCCGGCGGCATCGCCGGGCCGGGCAGCATCGGCGCCGCGACACCCGCAACGACCGCCGCAACATCAGGAGGTGGATCATGAGGAAGTTCTTCCCGGTCGAGGAACTGGCTCGCGACAGCCGGTTCAACCAGGTGACGATGAAGGACCGGATGGCCGATCCGCGCAGTGCGCTCGGCAAGGACGAGCCGCGACAGAAGTCGAACCGGCTGGTGCCCAGCCGACCCGACGCCAGTGCCGCGGCGCGCGGCCTGATGCACGGCATCTTCGTCGGCGAGATCCAGGCGCTCGAGGGCGCAGGCCGAACCTGTCATGACTTCCGCACCGCAGGCGACAGCGCGCGTCGGGCGCAGGACGACGCACACGGCGACGACTCGTTCGTCGACGCGGTACCGTTCGCGCTGAAGCTCGACATGGCCCGCCAGGCGTGGGACGAGGCCCGCCACGTGGAGATCAGCGTGAAGTTGAGCGACTGGATGGGTGGCGAGATCGGCGAGTTCGCCGAGAACACCGTCCTGTTCCAGGCGGCCTGCAGCTCCGACCCGATCCTGCGCCTCGCCGGCGTCAACCGGGCGCTCGAGGGACTCGCGATCGATGTGTTCACCACGATGAAGGAGTTCGGTGACCTCGCCGGCGACCCGTACCTCGAGTTCTGCGAGGACTGGATGTTGGCCGACGAGGTGACCCACGTGAAGATGGGGAGCGACTGGCTGCGCCGGGTGACCGAGCACGACCCCGACCGGCGCAAGCAAGCGCTCGAGTTCCAGAGCGTGGTCGACAAGCTGTTCAGCTACGGCGGCACCCGCTCCGACAGCCAGGAGTCGCCGATCGGCCTCGCCCGTCGCTTCCGCGAACTCGCGGGCTTCACCGCCGACGAGGTGGAGGACATCGCCGAGGTCAGCCTGGCCGCGCTCGACGAACGCAAGGTGGCGGTGGCGAAGATGCAGGCGGCCGCGGCGGGCGTCGAGCTCCTGGCGACCACCTGATCGCTCCGATCGCACTCATGATCGGCCCCCCATGACCGTCACCGTCTCGCCGCAGACCTTCCAGTACGTGCACTTCGACGCCGAGTTGATCCAACGCGTGGCCGACGGCCTCGTGGCCGCACTCGGGCTCGATCTGCCGGTCGTGATCGAGGTCGACGAGACCACACCGCTCGCGCGCATCTCCGTCGACATCGGCGAGACCGTCACCATCCGTGCCGAGAGTGGCGCCTTCGAGGACACCCGCCGTCCCCGCCACCAGAGCGAGGACGCCACCGCTGTGTCGCTCGGCCGCGTGCTGCTGCGTGCCCGCGACCGCCTGGTGGGCGGCTTCGGCGAGGCCCCCGCCGACCGCGAGCTGACACTCGCCCAGTTCGCCGCGTGGGAGGCCTACAGCGCCGGGCGGCTCGAACGGCTGGGCCTGCAGGTGAACCAGCAGCGGTGGCGGTACAACTTCCGCAACCGTCACGGCTTCCGCGACCTGGCCGATCTGGCCTTCGACCGGCTGTGGACCAGCGACGGACTCACCTGGGGCGAACTCGACGAGATCAGCCGCAGCGCCTCTGGATCTTGACCATTCGCGCGCCGAGGGCGGCCATGGCGCCGAAACAGAGAGCGATCCTCACGGAGATCCTCGACTTCGCGCTCCCGTTGACCGATCATGTGGAGTCGTGCGCGCAGAGCGCACGCACGTTCATTTGGGAGGACACCTTGCAGAGCGAAACGAAGATCCAGGAACTCGAAGCGAAGGTCGAACAGCTCACCACCCTCGTGGCAAAGCTCACCACCGAGCGCAGCGGAGAACCAGCACGTCTCGAACACGTCGAGGTGATGCCCGCGCGGTCATCTCGCCGAGGAATGTTGAAGCTCGCCGGCGCCGCAGCCGTCGGCGCCGCGGCCGCGGCCGCGACCGGTGCCCTACCCGTTGCGGCGACCAATGGCATCGACATCCTGGACCCTGCTCTTTCTGTCCGCAACGACTACACCGGCAATGCGGCGCTAGCAGCATTCCTGTTCCAGGCGGGCAATCAGTTCGGGAACGGTGCCGCCGAATACCCCTGTGCCCTGGCGGGCTGGTCGGGCTCCGGCGGTGCAAACCTGCCCCACGGCGTGTACGGCTACACGAGCCACGCCGGCTACGGAGTGATCGGATCCGGCGGCGGGGCGGCGTCGCGCGGCGTGCTCGCGCGCGGCTCGCGGTCCAACCTCCTGATCAGCGCAGAGGGTGTTGCTGCGCCATCCCGCACAGCGAACTACGTGCTCGGCGATGTGATCAACGACAGCACTGGGAACTTGTGGCTGAACGTCGAGGCGGGTGCTCCAGGGAAGTGGCGTAAGTTGGCAGGTCCGTCGACCGCCGGTTCCCTGCAGTTGCTCGCCACGCCCAAGCGTGTGTACAGCACGCGCGCGGCCGACGAGCCGGTGGCGGTCGGACCGAAGACCCCGCTGTCGGCCGGCACCCGCACGATCGACTGCACCGCCGGATCGAGCGGCGTGCCCACCGGCGCCACCGGACTCGTGCTGAACGTGACCGCCATTGCCGCCTCGGCCAACGGGTTCCTGTCGGTCTCGCCAGGGGCGAGCGGGTTCTCCGGGACGTCGACCTTGAACTGGACGGCCAACGGCGCGGTGGTCGCCAACGGCGTCACCGTCGGCTCGGGCGCCGCCGCCACGATCGATGTCACCATCGGTGGTGGTGGCACCGCCGACTTCATCGTCGACGTCATGGGCTTCTACGCCTGATCTACGCCTGATCGAGTAGACCTGACACCACGACAGGTGCACGGGCATCGGAGCTCCGGCTCCGGTGCCCGTTGCGCGTTTCGGGCACGCGAGACTCAGCGCCCATGAGCGAGAACGCGAACGAGATCTGCGTCCACGACGTCGAGGTGAACGGGGTGACACTGCGGGTGCACGAGGCGGGCGATCCAGCGAACCCGACGGTGATCCTGAGTCACGGCTTCCCCGAGCTTGCCCACTCGTGGCGGCACCAGCTCCCGGCTCTCGCAGCGGCCGGTTACCACGTGATCGCACCCGACCAGCGTGGTTACGGCCATTCGTCCGCACCGACCGACGTGAGCGCCTACGGCGTGCAGCACCTCGCCGGCGATCTGCTCGCGCTGCTCGATCGAGCGGGCAAGGAACAGGCCGTGTTCGTCGGTCACGACTGGGGATCGCTGATCGTGTGGGAGACCGCAAGGATGCACCCCGAGCGGGTGAGGTCGGTGGTGGGCGTCAGCGTGCCGTGCACCTCGTGGCCCGGCGCTCCGACCGAGCTGATGAAGATGGTCTACACCGACCGCTTCTTCTACATCCTCTACTTCCAGCAGGTGGGCCCTCCCGAGCGTGAGCTCGAGGCCGACACCCGCCACTCGATGGCGAGCTTCCTCTACAGCGCATCGGGTGCAGCGATGCTGGGCCGCGAGATGCCCACCGAGCTGCCGCCGATGGAGGGCACCGGCTTCCTCGATGTGATGGGCAAGCAGCCGCCGACGCTGCCGTACCCGGGCCCGGAGGGCGGTTGGCTCACCGAAGCCGATCTCGACGTGTACGCCGCCGAGTTCGCGCACTCGGGCTTCTTCGGTCCCGTCAGCTACTACCGCAACCTCGACGCCAACTACGAACTCGTGAAGGACCTCGGCCCCGACCGCATCGTGATGCCCTCGTACTTCATCACCGGCGAGCTCGACGGGGTGAACCTGATGGACCCGACCGGCATCGAACGGATGCAGACCACGCTGCCCGACTTCCGCGGCTACACGATCGTGCCGGGCGCCGGTCACTGGGTGCAGCAGGAGGCCCCGCAGGCGTTCAACGATGCGCTGCTCGGCTACCTCGCCACCCTGTGATCCGACCCTGATCCAGACGCGCCACGGGCCGCAACGCAGGTGCGTTGCGGCCCGTGGCGGTGATCATGGTGCTCGAGCTGGTCGAGGTGCCGTGCGTCAGCGTTGGTTGAGCTTGCTCAGCAGGCGGAGCAGTTCGAGGTACAGCCACACCAGGGTGATCAGCAGACCGAAGGCGGCGAACCACTCCATCCCCTTCGGCAGGCCGGCTTTCGCGCCCTTTTCGATGAAGTCGAAGTCGAGCGCGAGGTTCAACGCAGCGAGGGTGGCGGCGAAGATGCTGAAGCCGATCCCCAACAGGCTGGCCGACTGCATGATCCCGATGTCGACACCGAACAGACTCAGCATGAACGACACGAGGTAGAACGCCATCAGGCCGAGGGTGGCCATCATGACCGTGCGGCGGAACTTGTCGGTGACCTTGATGACACCGGTGCGGTACAGCACGAGCATCACGAAGAACAC
>Ga0335397_10009092_pt1 | contig 12456 bp, 11 predicted proteins | sample MAT04_FD_205740 | JGI IMG/M metagenome (GOLD analysis project Ga0335397, IMG submission 205740) | Freshwater microbial communities from Lake Fryxell liftoff mats and glacier meltwater in Antarctica - MAT-04 (spades assembly) (version 2) ...
TGTTGTTGTGTGGCCCCGTTCCGAACTGAGCGTCGGCAAGAAAACGGCCGCGTACGGCAGCTACGCCGGACGGGTCACGGCGGGAACGATCCGCCCCTTCCCACTGGACGATCAGGAAGCCACTTTCCACCAGTTGGAATGCCTGCGGCACCTCGTTCGCCGTGCCGGCAGCGACTTGATCCTGAGCGGGAAGGTGCTCTCGAAGGACGAGTGCCGCAAACTCATCGTCGAGACCGGCCTGCTCGCCAACCTCAAGTTGTTCGAGTTTCTGTTCCAGAACTGGAAAGGGTTCTCGGCGTCTCCCGCTGCGCCCCCGCCCGTCGCTCCTCCGGTGGCTCCCTCCCCCCCTGCCGCACCGGCCGCCGAGCCGGCAGTTCCGACCACAGCCGTTCCCGCCCCACCGACGGTGCCTCTGGCACCACCTGTCGTTCCCCCCACACCGGCGAGCACGCCCGCCGCCGCGATTCCCATCCCGGAACCGACCTGGGCCGAGGTCATGCTGAAGAAAGCGGTGGATTACCTGAAGAAGAGGGGACAAGCCGTCCACCCGCTCGGAGCGGACGTCGGCCCGACGTTCGTGCGGCTCAAGGTGGAACCTCGCGGCGACGCCGACTACGGCAAGATTCGGAAGCAGTCTGAAAACCTGAAGGTGAACCTGGCTTTGACGCACGAGCCGCTCATCACCAGCCAGGCGGGGTTCGTGAGCATTGATGTCCAGCGACCGGACCGCCAGACGGTGTCGCTCCCGCCCCTGTTGGCCAACTGCCCTCCAACCTTAGCGGGTGAACCGGTAGTGCCCGCAGGCGTGGGCGTGTCCGGGAACGTCGAGTGGCTCAACCTCAGCGAGCCGGAGAGTTGCCACCTGCTCGTCGCCGGCACGACCGGCAGTGGGAAGAGTGAGTTTCTGAAGACGGTGCTGGCCGCCCTCGCTGCGCGGCTGGAGCCGACTCAGGTTCGGTTCCGTTTGATCGACCCAAAACGCGTGACGTTCAACGTGCCAACGCACTGCCCTTACCTGGGAGGGCCCGTCGTCTACGACGGCGAAGAGGCGATCCCGGTTCTGGAGGAGTGCGTCGAGGAGATGGAGCGGCGGTACCTGCTGCTCCAGCAGCGCGGCAAGGATCACGTCCGTCACCTCATGGGGCCTGATGCCGTGCCGCGCTGGGTGGTGGTGTTCGACGAGTTCGCCGACCTCATGGTGGACAGGAGCACGAAGAAGCAGATGGAACCGCTGCTGAAGCGGCTCGGGGCCAAGGCGAGGGCGGCGGGCATCCACCTCGTCCTCGGGACTCAGCGACCCGAGGCGTCCGTGGTCACACCGATTCTCCGCAGCAACCTGCCCGGCAAGATCGGGCTCCAGGTGGGGAGCGAACGGGAGTCGAAACTCTTCCTCGACGAGCCAGATGCGGCCTACCTGTTCGGCAAGGGCGACCTGGTCTGGAAGCGGGGCGGAGGACTGATTCGTCTGCAAAGCCCGTTCGTGCCGAAGGCGGAGTTCGACAAGTACCTGCGGACGGCGTGAGGAACGGCCGCTCACCGCACGCGCTGCTCCAGGTACTCACGAGCGACCCCGGCCACTTCAAAACACCCAGCGGGAACGGCCCACTCGCCGGGGCCGGGCGGAGCATCTACATCCAGGTCGGCGAACAGTTCGGAAGCGGTCGGGTAGCGACGGTCGGGATGAGCAAGACACCGAGAAATCATCTTCACGGTGCGGGAATCGACTCCCGTGGTCGAGGTAAGTCGCTCGACAAAATCATACGGTGGGCGGAGCAACTCGCTGGTGAGGAGTTGGTACCAGATCACGCCGAGGGCGAAGACGTCGTCTTGGGCGGGGTGGCGCTTCTTGAACGGGTCGGACGCCTCCGGCGGGTGGTACGTTCGCGTGCCGACGAGGACCATCTCCGAGCGAAACGAGGAGTGCGATTCGGCCTTCGTTTCGACCGTGCTGAGGCCGAAGTCCGCGACCCTGGGGGTCGGCTCGCCGTTGCCCGTGAGGAGCACGTTCGCGGGCTTGAGATCGCGGTGGAAGATGTTGTGTCGGTGGCCCTCGGCGACGCCGCGAACGATCCCCCGCATCACCTCCGTCGGGTTGAGCGGGAACCGGTCGTCGGGGGGGCGCAAGATCCAGTCTTCGAGCGACCCCTTCTCGGCGTACCCCAGGACGAGGTAGGGGTACGGCTCGGCGTCGATTGCGACATCAAGGTACTCCACGACGTTCGGGCAGTCCGCGAGGCACCCCCGAACCGCCTTGAGTGCCCCGGCCTCCCGGCGGAGCCAATCGCGCGCGCCCTCCCGGGTGAAGAACTTGAACACGTGCGATTCCGGGTAGAGCGGGTTCTCGGCGCGCCACACCTCACCGAACGACCCCATCCCGAGGAAGGACTTGAGTTGCCAGCTCTCGATCCTCTCCCCCGCCCGCCGCCGCGGCTGGACGTTCTGGAGGAGTTGCTCGATCAGGTGCTCGCACCGCATGTAGCTGCTGAGGGGTGTTCCATTGGTCGAATGGAACCGAGCTCCTCGCACCAGGTTGCTGAGCAGAGTGATGAGCTCGCGCTTGTGCTCCTCGGTGAATCCCTTCGGGAACGACCAGTTCTCGACCGCCTGGCGCACGTCCGCCTCGCTGCGGAGTCCGAGCTCGTCCATGAATTCGAGAACCCGAGCGGTCTTCTGCCCGCGCGCCCACTCCCGCAAGTGCTTGACCACGATCCCGGTGACCGTGTAAGTGCCGCTGATCGCGCCAGCGGCAGTGCTGACTGCAGCGAGAATGCCCAGGATGATCTCCATGCTGACTCCTCCCGTTCACGACACCGTGTCTTCTGACCCCGAGCATACCCAGGTTCTTCGGTGTTCTCCACCGTTCGGCGGAACTCAACTCAGGCAAGCCGAGCGTAATACTCGGCGATCTTCGCCTCGCAGACGGCTCGAATTGCGGCCCGATCGTCGGCGTCGAGATGCCGCCAGAGAGCTGGCGAAAACCGCACGAACGCCACGTCCCGGTCGTACTTCAGGAACTTCTTCTGCTCGAACTTGCGAAACGGCATGTCGAGCATCAACTGGCGGACGGCCTCCGTGGTCATGTCTGGGTCGGCCATCCGGGCACTCGCCTTCTCAACGACGAGACTGGTTCGACGGCGGTCGCGGTAGAACTCGTGAAACGCGCGTGCCGCGTCGTCCACTTGCACCCGACCGTCCTGGTCCGCGAGTCCGAGCAGTGCCCGAAGCATGACCGGCTTGTACGACGCCGACATGTCCATCTTGTTGACGAACGACAAGAACAGGTCATGAACCGTCTCGTCGTCGAGTCGTGGAAGGTTGAGTTGGGTGCGAACCTGTTCGGCCCGTTCGGGGCGAAAGTAATAGTAAGTCCGCTCGCCCAGCGGCAGAACGTGGTCGGCAACGAGATCGCCGCGCCGGGCCGCGTCTCGAATCCGTCCCTCTGTGGCCCCAAGTTCGTCCTCCAAGGCCGAAGCCGACACCAGACCCTTGACCGCTTCCTGCCAGTTGAATACGTCGATCTCGCAAAAGTCCTTCGCCCACAACGACACCGGCAGTGTCTGCGGGGTTGCGTTGCTGGCGAGTGCTTGCACATCGGTCTTCAGTGCGTCGGGGTTGCCCAGCATCAACCCGCCTTGCGGTATTGGTTAACTCCCAGCAGTCGGTGGAGGCTCAGCGAAGCGTTGTAGCGGGTGGCATTGTCCACGAAGTCGAAGACGAGGAGCGATTCCTTGCCGGGTGCCTTCCGAGTACCCCGGCCGAGTTGCTGAAGGTAGATCACCTTCGACAGGGTGGGGCGGGCCATGAACAACACCTCGACCGCCGGACAGTCCCAGCCCTCGTTCAGCAGGTCGCAGGCGCACAGCACCCGCGTCGTGCCGGCCGCGAACTGATCGAGGGCTTCTCGCCGTTGGCTGGTCGACATCCGCCCGGAAACGCTTCGGGTTGCGTGCCCGCGATCGTTGAACAGCTTGGCGAGCCGCTCTCCGTGGTCGACGTTCACGCAGAACACAACCGCCCGTCGCCCGGAGACGTGCTCGGCGTAAGTATCGACGATCAGTCTGTCGCGATCCGGAACCAGTACGGCCTCTTCAATGTCCCTGCGGTTATACTGGACGGCGTTGAACCGCACTCGGGTGAGATCGACGTTCGTCTCCACTCTCACGCACCGGATCGGAACCAACTCGCCGCACTCGACTGCCTCCCGCAAGCCGAGCCGGTGAGCGGCGGTGCGGAACACTTCCAACGCCGACTGACCGTCAGCCCGGTCGGGGGTGGCCGTCAGCCCGAGGGTAAAGCGAGGCTTGAAATACCCGAGCAACTGCTGGTACGACTCGGCCGTGGCATGGTGCGCCTCGTCCACGATCAAATACCCGAAGTCGTTGGGTGCGAACTCGGTCAGGTTCTTGGACAGACTCTGAACTGTCCCGACGATGACAGGTTGCGCGGTGTCGCGAGCCGCGTCGGCGAATCTCCCGCAGGTGACCTCTGGCCAGAATTCCGCAAACTTCCCAACCGCCTGCTCGACCAGATCCTTGGTGTGGACGACGAAGAGGGTGCGAAGACCGAGCCGCCTCGCGTCGGTGATTGCCGTCACCGTCTTGCCTGTGCCGGTGGCGTGTTGGAGAAGAGCAATCGTGTTGCCTTCCGCCCGCAGAGTGTCGAGTGCGTTGAGTGCGTCTTCCTGATGCTCGCGAAGTTCCAGCAACCCACCACGCTGCTTGGGCAGGAAGTCGTCGAACTCAAGCAAGCCGGGGATTCGTTCGAGGAACAGCGCGAGTTGATCCTTGACTCGCGCCGGCTCGTCGGCAATCTGTCGATCCGTCCACCGGAAGACACGCCAGCCGAAGTGAACCAGACTGTTCTGCCGCAGGAGAGCGTCCTCGTAATCGCGGACGCGGGCTGGGTCGGGGACGTGCCACGTCAGACCATCGATCTCGAAGGCGATCCGCTCGGCAACCGTCCTCAGGGCGAAGTCGATGTATCGTGTCGTCCCCTCGATGTCGGCGACCGGGTGCTGCGGCACGAGGAGTTGTGCTTTCTCCAGGCCGAACACCTCGGAGAAATGGCACGCGAACAGATCTTCGGGCTGCGTGCTGGTCTCCGCTCGCGTGCCTGCGTCGGTCATGTTGCCCTCCCGTACAGAGCCAGCTGTGTCTCACGCCGAGCACGCTACCTCGGCGAGCTTGTTCTTCAGGAACAACCTCCCAAGATCAAGCCCTGGGTGCCAGCTTTCGGTGCGCTCCCACCAAACCGTTCGACGCCGTGTTCTCGGACAATGACACCAAGATGAAGTAAGTCGGACCAAGAAGCGGGTCGCTCTGTGAGAATCACTCGATGAAATCCATCAACCGACTTGCGATCTTGGTGACACCGCGTGAGCCATTCCTCGCCTGGGCGCGAGCAATCGCGGTGGAGAGCGAAGTCGTCGACGACGCAGCCGACTCATTGACAACGGTGTATCTCGTGGAGGTGCCAGACGAGTTCGATCCGGTGCAAGTCATCCGCGAACACTACCCCGAGATCTTCGTGGAACAACTGAACGCCTGGCATCGCGATGAGTCAGCGTGGCCGCGACGGCGGACCGAGGTGGTGTTTCGTGACTGGTTCGAGGCCAGGGTCGTCGACATGGTGTGGGACTTGGGCCGGGAGCCGATCGAGCCGGATGAGTGACGACTGTGAACACTCCTTCGATCTCTCTCTATCACGTCCAGGTCGCGAGTAGCTTTGTGATCCGCGTCTGATATCGCTCAATGTGAGTCATCATTGTGGGAGTCCTCAACAACTCCTCCATGTTTTTCTTCTCGCAGGCGCGGTGGCGGGTCATGATCAGCACGAGTTCGGCCGTGTACTCTGCCTTCAACTTGAGCAGCCCCTTGCGGACGGTGTTGAGTTCTCGCTTGTCCTCCGACACCCAGCGCCCGCCACGTTCCACGAGGAGCTGCAGAGCGTGCATTCGATCCCGGCTCTCCTGCGAGTCGTGCCCGTTACCCTCGAAAAAGGAATCGCGTCGCCAGACGCCCCAATCCAGATGTCGGAGGACGTGCTGAATCGTCGAACTGCCGCCACTCTCTTGATCGTTGATCACGAGCCCTCGGTCCAGCAATCGCTTCAAGAGTTCGATCCCTTTGCTGTTACACGCCCACTTCGCGACGTCCTGCATGACCGGGTGCTTAGCGTCCAGCTTGACCTTCTTGGAGTTGAAGATTTCGAAGTGCCCGTAGAGAGCGGCGAGTTCCAATGCGGAGATCCCACCATCCCGCGCATCGGGTTCCTCGTTGTACCGGGACACGCCTGTTGCATAAGGGTCCGCACCCGCCCAGAGCATGAGGGCGATCCACTTCTCGTTCCCTTCGATGCAATGATGCCGCAGGGCGATGTTGGCCTGCTCCTGGAAGTTCGGGAATCGTTCCCGGTATCGCTTCAGGACCCGGAGTGCCGTCTGGATGCGGTTACACAGGGCGTATGCCAGCGGGTTGTCCGTCTCGACGTCAGCTTTGCGGTCGATGAAGTACTCCATCAGTTCGGGATCCCACGTGTCGAAGACCTTGCTCATATCGACGGACGTGGGATCGAGTCCGTGCTCGACCAGCAACTTCATCAGGTCGGGCCGACGCATCCGCAGCGTCAGACTCAGCGGTCCGTGCAGGTCGCCGTTCGGACCAGTCGCACCACCACGGAGCAGAACCAGGACCAAGCTGTGGAAGCCGAACTCGATCGCCGTCTCGAGTGGAGACCGGATGTTCGACCGCTTCTCCAACCGGGACGGGAGGTTGACTGGCTTACCAGCAGCGATCCATTCCTGCACCTCGAACAGCCGCCCGGCTCGGCAGAGTTCAATCATGGGGCGGATCCCATCGGCCGTCGCAGCCTCTCGCCGGTCCTTGGCTTTCACGGGTGGCATGGTCTCTCGCCCGTTGTGGATTTGGGATGCCCAACATCATGAACCGAGGCAGCGCACTCGCCGCCGGTCCCGACGCCCAATCAGTCTTCGGCAGTGCTCGCCTCGGTGGTCCCATCGGCCGACCGGTTCACCGGCGCGGGTGGGAGAACGAGAGTACCGTTCGATTCGTCAGGCCTCCAGTGATAGCCCTGGTTGGGGAGTTTCACCCGGTGACTCTCTGGTGGTGGCCATCTCCGCTCCGGGCGGTCAGTCACCACCGGATCGGTTCGGTCGGCGCGGCGCAGTGCCCACGCGATCCAGCGGTCAAGTTCGCCATCGGGGGCGATGGCACCGTCGCGGCGGATCGCCCGGGCCTGCACGGCGGCGATGAACGCTCGGATACGCTCGGCACGCTCCCACGCGGCCAACTTCTGCTCGAAATCTTGGACCCGTGCCTCTTGCTGGCGCTGTCGCTGCTCTCGCTCCTCGCGACGGCGAGCCTCCTCCTTCCACTCACGCTCTCGGCGTTCGTTTGCCTCCCGCACGGCCCTGGTCGCCTTGGCAGCTGTCACCATCCCGGTGACAACTGTGTTCAACCGATTCTCGAGGGTGGCATTGCTGTCCGACCACTGCTTGCGGCAGTTGCCCCCGAAGATGTCGTCGATCCGAAGTGTGAGCTTCCCGTTCGGAGCATAGCTGTACTCGTGGCGATGCGAGAAAAACGAGTCGATCTTCTCCTCGCGGTCGAGACCCTCTTCCAGCCGGAGTGACATGCGTTCTTCGAGCACCGTGACCCAGGTCTTCGGCACTTCCTCGTCACCGACCGACACGGTATAGCCTCTTGCTGTCAGCGCTTTGACGAGGGCGTCCAGAATGCGGCCCGCTCGATCGACCAACCCAGGACTCACCTCGACATCAAGGCAACGCCCCGCCCTGGGTCGAACTCGTCCGTTGGCTCCTGGTTTCGCGCTCGACAGGCTTCGGATCGTGCGATCGACGAGCGGATGCGGGTCGGTCAATTGCTCGCCGACGCTGATCCGGTTCTCCTCCTTCCGTTCGGCCGCGTGAGCTTCGACCACCTCCTGGCGACCGCTGCCATCAGCAGTCTGGGGAGGGTGCTTCAGGATTTGGATCTCCTGGAGCTTTTCCTCACTCACGGGCTTCAGTGCTAGTTGCTTGGTGTGGCAGCCGCTACGAACCTTAGCCCAGTAGCCGCGGGGTGGGTACGGTATCTGGTGCCGTTTGCACGTCTTCGCCAGACCGACGTCAGAGATGCCGTACTCCTGGCACAACTTCGACATGGGTGTGGACCAAACGAGATCGTACAGTTCCTGCCGTTGCAGCGTCACAAGAACCGGTCCTGTTGTTTGTGGCTCAGCACGCGCCGGAAGTCCCCCTGAAGTGATGGGCATTTTTGTGGGAGTGGGCACGCCTGGATCGGTGGGCGGTGGGTTCTGGGCCTTCAAGCCTGGTAGAGCGGCCACCGTTGGCTGAGGTTGGGTGGGCACGGGAGGTGAAGGTGTGGGTTCGGCATCGCGGGGTGCGTCCGGCGAGATACGGACGTTCTCGTCCGCCGGGTCGTCACAGGCAGGGAGCGACGGCTTGGGAGAGTCTTTGCCGAACGCCTTCTGCTGCCAGTAACCGCGTGGCGGGCGGGGAACATCGTGGTCGTCACAGATGTTCGCGAGGTGGACGTGCGTGACTCCGTAAGTCGGCCCGAGTTGCGTGAGCGGAGTGGACCAAACCTTCTCGTACAGTTCCTGGCGGGTTACGATCACGACTTGCTCGGTCGCCATAGGTCAGCCTCCTTGCTCGACGATCGACGCGAAGCGGTTCTCTCGGCGGGCGCGGATTATCCCGCAGACCGCTCGAACCATAATGGCTGTTGAAGCCGGCGAGTGAAGAGTTCGAAACGCCCGCGGAGTGCCTCGAACGATAGTCGGCACTCAGGCCCACAGCGGAGCGTCGTTCGTTCGAGTTCGCCCGATTCATCGACAGCGCCTTAGTGCAACCGCACCATCAAACCTACCGGCTCGGTGCCGATCAAGTCCAGGTCGAACAGCGTGTGGATGTCTGCTCTCAGCAGGAGCCCGTTTTTTGAGTGGTGGCTGGTCGCCACTCCTGTCCTTGGTGAGGTCACCGTGAAAGCCTGAACTCTCGACCCGGCTTCGGCGTCAGATTGCTGTCGATCTTCGATCCCCTCCCAGGAACCATCATGCAAACCGCGACACGCACCCCGGGCGTCACCTTCGCTGTCGATGACGTGACCCCGGCGACATTCGTGCTGCCGGAGTGGCGAGCACACGAGAACGCGAGGCAACTCCTCGGCAGCATCGAAAGCTGTTCCGATTACCACGGCAACGTCGTGAAGCACGTCCACTACCACCCGCTACTCGCGGCAGTTCATAACGCATTCAACACCCACCGACCGCTTGTCCTCTCACCCGATGCCGTCTGGCTCACGATCGCTCAGGGCGTCGCGCATCACATGACCATTCACGGCGAACATCTCCGTTCGCGATTCGTCTCACATCAGGGCAAACTCGATCTCGTCTTCGAGTGCCGCGGTTGGGTCGAAGGATCGCCCGAAAACCCCTGGGCCGAGGCATTCGATTCCTGGGCCACCCAAATCCGCAATCACGTCGGGCCTCGCATTCACGACAACCTCGTCTGCGACTTCACAACGACCTCACCCGTGGAACGGGCTGCGAGTCAGGTCGTCATGATGGACATCTTCGAGCGCTACTTCCACTACCGCGCTGTCGGCATCTGCGGAATTCCAACCGTGACGCTCGAAGGGACCACGGAGGACTGGCAGTGACTGGCCGAGAAAGTCGAGGGTTTGGGAGACTTCGATCTCGACTGGTGGCTCCCATCCCTTCGTCCCATCTGCGAGCAGTTCGTTCAGGCCAGTCGCGGCAACGTGAACCTCCAACACTGGCGGAGCATTTGCAAACTGCGGGAGCAGTATGGCGGCGACATCATCAACGGCTGGATCTCGAACCTGTTCCCGTATCTTCGCTCGTTCATCGGCGGCCCGTGCAACCGACGCAACCCGATCTACGAGACGGGAGAAGGCTTCCAGTCGCTGGTCGCGCCGAGCGGGTTGTCGCGGGTGCCGTTCACCTGGCGGAACGCAACGACCGGCCGCGCGAGGCAGATGGAGGCAGTTGGCGGCTTGCTCGGCGTCACACAACAGCATCCCACGCTGGCCTTGCGGCCGAAGGTGGGCTGGGCCGTTCGCGAGGCGTCGACGCTCGACGCGCTGCTGAATCGCTTGGGCAGGGAACACACGACTTTCCCTGGCACACGGCTTGAGGACGCTGAATACTTGCCTGAGGATCTGTGTGCTTTCTACCATCGAACGAACGGCGCGGAGTTATTTGGTCGCAGTGTCTTCCAGATCGTCGCGGCCAATGATCTCGAACCGCTCGACTGGAGTGAGCTCTCGGACGAACAGAGGGGAAGTTCCAGCCCGGGAGGGCGAATCTGGCACCGTTTCGCATCGTTGCCCGACGGAAGTTGGCTCGCGATCAATCTGGACTTCAACAAGAACCGCGCGGCGTGGGGGCAGGATCCCGAGCTGTCCAAGAAGCGGGATGAACTTGGCTACGAGGTGTTCGCCCCGATTTGCCACGGCTCCGAGGCCACGCGGAATCGACCCGGTGCGAACCCCGTGATCGCGCTGTCCTTCACGGAACTGCTGGAGAAACTCCTCGACAGTGGCGGGAAGCCGTGGTGGCTCGAACCAGCGTTCCGCGGCTGCGGCGACGCCGAGCTGTTCACCCGTCGGGGGTGAACCGAGATGGAATCGACACCCTCGGACGGAGGTGATTCACGCATGTCCCAGCAAGCGACGTTTCTGACGGCGATCCGCGAGAACCCGGAGGATGACACGGCCCGGCTGGCTTATGCCGACTGGTTCAGCGAGCGCGGGCAACCTGGCGATGCCGAGTACGCGGAGCTGATCCGCCTCCAGTGCACCCTCGCCAGAGTGCCTTCCGACGACGTGCCTGCCGAGCCGCTGCTTCGCCGTGAAACGGAGTTACTCGATCTGTTCGGTCCGACCTTGCGAGCGAACGTTGAAGCCGTCCCGGGCGTCAAGGTCGACTGGAACGTCACCGGTCTCCCGGATCTCATCCGCTCGGCGCGTGACAGCATCCCGGATGTGCGCGTCATGGGTTGCCTGGATCGTGGTTTTGTCGCCAGCGCGGTTGTCGATCTGAACCGCTGGGAAGGAGCGATCGCGGAGCGGATGAAGGAGCTATTCGCCAATGGCCCGATACGCTCCCTCCGGCTCGAAGGCCACTTCCACGAACGCCTTCGAGCTTTCCTTGATTGCCCGGAGCTGACCTGTGTCTCGCGGTTGTATCTGGGAACATATGCATTTCGTTCCCAACAAATTTCAGCGGAGGGGATATGGCTTGTCGCCAGTTGCCCACATCTGTGCAACCTCCGCTCACTGAACCTGGGTTATCGTCCGGTGAATGGTCGTCTTGTGGGGCGAGGTAATCTGAGGGTTTTCTTCACTTGGAAGGAGACCCTTGATGGCCGTGCATGACCCTCGTTTCGTGGAACGCTGGCGAACGATCATCGACGCCTGGCGAAGTTCTGGACTCTCCGTGACGGCATTCTGCCGGTCACGCCAGGTCTGCAAGTCTGGATTCCACCGTTGGCGGACCATTCTCGACCAACTCGATCACAACTCGTCAATTCCACCACGACCCGCGGCCGAGCCGAAGTCACCACCTGTCTTCGTCCCTGTCCGCGTTGTGCCTGATGCCGTCGTCGAGGTCATCCTCCCCTCCGGTCTCCAACTTCGGGTGCCGTTGTCCGCTGATGCTCAGCAACTCGCACGCCTGGTTCTTGCACTGGGAGCCACGACATGCTGAACATCGGCACCACAGGCACCATCTACGTTGCCGTTGATTCCCAGGACGGACGCAAGGGGATCGACGGGCTGGCTGGTGTCGTTCACACGGTCCTTGGCCGCGATCCCGCTTCCGGCGACATCTTCGTCTTCAAGAACCGACGCGGCGACAAGCTCAAGATCCTTGGCTTCATGGGCGACGGCTTCGCACTTTACCTCCGCCGACTGGAGAAGGGGACGTTCGCCTTTCCCACCGCTGCAACCAAGGAACTCGCCATCACGGCCACGCAATTGGCCATGATCCTCGGCGGCATCGAACTGACCCAAACACGCACACGCAAGCGGCTCCAAAAATCCTCGTGATTCTCGACAGATTCCGTGATCGTTTTCGCCGTGTCGCGCGTCTTTGATGACATGGCGATGTCACCGAAACGTGAAGTTCACACCCTCCGCGAGCAGGTCGCCCAACTGCTCGCCGACAACACGCACCTCAAAGCCCAACTCCAGGAAGTTCTCACTCTCGTCGGCCAACTTCGCGACACCATCGAGAAACAGCAAGCTCATATCGCCAAGCTCGTAAAGATGACCTTCGGCCCCAAGAGCGAACGGGTCGAAGGTCCCACTCTCTTCGACAACCCCCCCGACGAACCTGTTGCGTCACCCATCGCCCCGGTCATCGCTGAACCCGAAGTGTTGGTGCCCAGGC
>Ga0335397_10009095_pt1 | contig 12452 bp, 8 predicted proteins | sample MAT04_FD_205740 | JGI IMG/M metagenome (GOLD analysis project Ga0335397, IMG submission 205740) | Freshwater microbial communities from Lake Fryxell liftoff mats and glacier meltwater in Antarctica - MAT-04 (spades assembly) (version 2) ...
GAAGAACTGCTGAAACTCTACACCCACATCGAAAAGAACGAACCGCAACTCAATCCGGACTACCAGGCTCCGTCGGCCGAGGCGGCTTCGGATGCCGACGTGGTGCCGGATGCCAAACCGGAGCAGTGAGTGGTGTGCCCGGGCTGCGTTTGTCACAGCCTACGATCTGGAGATAGTTGTGATTCAGTACTGCTGAGAAGATTTCAAGCGGCGGGGAGGCGCGTGTGGAGTTTCATGGCTCCACCGACCCCATACGCATCACACCATCCGGGGCATAAATCGCTTAACGGCAAACCGCAGTCGTCAGCGTCTTCGTGCGATCGTGATCGCGGTCGCCTTCGGCTTGCCATTAAACCGAAATACCTTTGCGTTGGTGCTTACAAACTCTTCTTCCGAAGGCAGGATGTCGAATGTCGACAGCGTGAAAAGTTGCATCATAAGCTACTCAGCCATTCATGCGGAAAGCAGCCTTCATTCAGGAGGATCCATAAGTCAGTCCTTTGCACGCGATGTCAAGTTGCCCTCATATTACGTCTGCAATCGTCGCGGCGCGGTTGAACCGGAGATCCATGAGATGTATTCTGTGCGCAGTGGGGCCAAACTGTCTACCGACGCCAAATTTCAAATCGAAGGTCTCGACAATTGTCATGACAACCTCTGGACATTTCTGTCAGGTATGCTTGCCGTCGAGTGACGTCGGCCAGACGCGACGCTTTGCCCGGTAACCTTCTGGTGGCTCTGGCGATTTGGAGTGAGGACGGCGTGATTCATGTGTTGAGATGACCGATTTCGGGAGCACGCAGTGTATTACGCTGAACTCATTCTGCTGGTCATTGCCGCATTGCAGGTCGTATTTGCACTTCGGTTGCCAAACGATTCGATTGCTCGGAAAAACTCGCTGCGGCTGGCGGTGTGTTTTGGTGTGATCGGTTTTTCGCTGTTGATTTGGCATTTGCTGTCGAAATCGTGACAATGCTGAGACGTTTACAGTTCACTCGGCGAGGAAGATGCGTTCGCAACTGCAAACTGCGTGGATTGAGGCTGTCTTCGTTTAACCCGACCCAACGGGGAGGGATTACTGTGGCCTCGCCGTTGGCTCGGGTTAAACAGGGAGTCTCACAGACTCAAGCTGAGCCGCGTGAAGTGTAGCTTCGGTCCAGATGTCGAAATCATGTAGCTTGGGAAGATTTCGGAAATGCTCTTCTTTGTGAAATGTCAATTAAACGGAAATGCAGAAACAGAGATCGAAATGCCGAAGGGCAAATCGATAACTCTGGGAGGCGGCTTGGCAGTTGATGTTCGCCTGACGCCGTATTTTCAACTGCCTGACAATTGTGCTCGAATCTGGCACGACGATCATTGTCTCGTTGAGAATCTGACGCGCAAGACGTCCATTGTGCTGTTGAACGGTCGGCCTTTGCACACGGTGGCACTTTTTGAAAAAGGTGACGTCCTGCAGATCGGCGTAGATCAGTTCAAAATGACATGTCGGGAAGATGAAGCGTCGTCACCGCCTCCACCACAAACCGCGAAATCCGCCGATGCACCCGTTACTCCGCAAATCAACTACTCTCTCAGTTCGGCGGTCGTAAGTCCTGTTGTCACAAAGTACACTCCGGTGGACGCAGGCTGGAAACCGGCGGACATGCTCCTCCAGCTTTTCACACAACTGCCGACAATTCTTTTCGCAAATTTCCGTGCCGCTGAGATGGATCCGCCCGCAGTATCAGTGGCAGGCTCTGACTTATTTGAAACCGCCCCGGACGAAATTCGAGAAGAACATTCGCTGCATGCCATAATCAACGGGACTCCACGTGAACGTATGGAGTGGGTAAACCTGTTGAGTGACAAGGACGCGATCATCGTGGCCATTCCCGCCGGGGATTCCCAGAAATGCCTTGCCAATTCCAGGTTGTTTGGTGGTTGGTTTGTGCGTCCCAGCATTCTGGAAGTGACGCTGACACGAGGCTCAAGATGTCTTTGCGAGCAACTGCTGCGTCCATTCCTCGGCCTGGTTGTTCCGCCGGCAGAATCGGTTCCGAAGTGGCAGATCTACTCCAGCTTAAAAGGCAGTGACGAGAAGCAGTTGCTGAACGGATTCAAACCGTTGCGGCGTTAGATTGCTTCCAGGGAATCGCGATAATTTCGAGCGGATTTGGACTGGAATATCGTTATTTTGCAGTCTCGAGTATGCACGCCGGGCCTAAGCATTCGGACCGCAGAGAACCATAACTGCTCGGTTCAGATCGAATTGGGTGGAATTATTCAAAAAAGTACGCAACTAATTTCCGGGAGATCAGAAGATAGTGGCACAGGCCGGCGGAAGTGACCGGTCGTCAAGCGGTGAAGTAAAAAACAGGTCAGCGAGTCGCTGACCGCTTCCCCTGCCTGAAGGTTTTTGGTTTACAGGAGAATTGACATGCCCGCATACATGAAACTCGGCGACATCAAGGGTGAAGCAACTGATTCGGATCACAAGGATTGGATCATTATTGAATCGATGAGCTCGCCAATCTTTCGCTCGGTGCCTCCCGGTGCAAAGGATCAACAGCGAACAAAAGGCGAAACCTCCCTCGGTGATATTGTCGTATCACGACAATTGGACAAATCATCAACGAAACTTCAGGAAACCTGCGCCAACGGAACGTTCGCCAAAGAAGTGGAAATCCATTTCTGCACGACCGTCAAGAACAAGCAGGAACCGTATTTGACTTACAAGCTGAAGAACGTAATCATCAGCAGCTATTCATTCCACGGAGTGGCATCCGGAGATCCATTGCCGTCTGAGCAGATTACTCTCGGCTACACCGAAGTCGAATGGACTTACATCGTCGTCGATCCCGACACGGGCGACAAGAAGGGACAAGTTCCGGCTAAGTACAATCCTGGCTCTGGCCGCAGCTAGTTCCACGGCTACTGTCGCTTGCAGAACTTGCAAGTGCTAAGTCTGCTTTCAAAGCACGAACATTTTGTCGAGCGTCCTTCCGAGGAATAAGTCTCACAAGATGGTCGTGCTTTTTTTCGTTTGGATCAGATTTTGGAAGCGTTGGACTCTGTGCTGCCCACAGGCTCGAGATAGGAATCCGGAGATACCTGTTCGTCTTCGGTGTAGGATGCTTCGCGATTGGCTTCTGATTCTGATGGAATCATCGAATCGTTGCCGGAAACACTGTCTTCAACAGGAATTGTGCCTTCGGCGGGGATTTCCTGGGGATACGTCGATGTATCGCCGAGCATCCGGAGATCCTTGTAAACGAGCAGCGCGCCTTTTTCATAGTTGACGTTCTTCAGAGCGATTGCATATTCCGCCCGGGAGCGAAAGAACTGAATTTCTGCATTGACCAGTCTGCGCTGAGCATCCAGCAGTCGATCTGATGCAACTTCGATCCCGTTTTGTTTTTGACTTGCAAGCGCTTTGAAGTATTCGTCGGCTGCAAGATACTGATTGAGGTTATTTTGCAATGCCTGAAAGGCGCGAACTGCGTCAGCCGTGGCACCGCTCAGGTTGTTCACGATTTCGCGTTGTTGTTCTTTCAGAATGATGCGTTCCCGTGCCAGCATCAATTCCGCGTGATCGACCGCAGCGTGAGCTTTGCGATAGCCAATGGGTATTGTCAACTCGACTCCCATCATCCATTCCTGCGTTGCGCCGGTCGCAAGATTTCCGATCGACGACGCCGGAGAATTTCCGTTTTGGTTCCCTGAACCGATGAGGTCATCTCCAAAACCACGGAATCGATATCGCCCTACGGCATCCAGTTTTGGATTCACAAAATTCCTTGCGGCCAGCAGTTCCAGCTCGCGTTTTTTGACAGAAATGTTTTGTTTTTGAATTTCGGGTCTCAGCGTCATGGCTTCATGCATGCTGCTGTCCCAGTCAAAATAGACACTGGCCATCGTAGGTTCGTCCGCTGGCCGAATCAGCGATCCGTCTGACGCAGGAAGCCCGATCAACAATCTGAGGCGACGTTCTGCTGCAAGGACACCGCCTCCGACCTGCAGCGTTCCTCCAGTCGCACCATTTCGCACCTGAGTACCTGGCAGGATGCGCCCCGACAGTGCTTCGTCAACTTCTGATTTCAATTGGTAATATTGTTGGCGAGCCAGTGCTTCAGCAGCCGCATCGATGGAAATGCCATTCATCGTTGGCTTGGCTTCGTTCCACACGACAAGCGCCTGCTCCATCGATTTTTTACGGGCGTCAAGTTCGCGATATGCGAGATAAAGATCCCAGTAAGCGTTTTCCACGTTGCTCACAAAATCCGTTAGACCAATTGTGAAGTCGTGTTGATTGATGTCCGCGTTGGCTTTAGCGATGAGCACACCGTTGTAAACTCCCGGTGTCGCACCAGGGCCGGCAATTCGGTTAAACTCGGCCCCCGCCCCCTGAAGCAGAGGCTGACGAACTTCGCCTTCAATCCAGGAGTTCCAGGCGCTTGGAAACGTGTTGGCAGGCGCATTGTTTCCGTCGTAGTTGTTGACACCACGCACTGCGAGCAATGAACCCGTTGCAGTACGCTTCGACAATTCCAACTGGTAGTCGTTGAGATCCTGTTTGAAGTGAGTTGCACCACCAGCGAAGAAGCTATTATTGTAAATTCGGTTGTTGCTGTTAAAATTTGCAGACGCCGCAAGTTGTGCGTCAAATGCACTCAATGCGGATTCCATCCCGAAGCGAGGATCTGCTTCCTGAATCTGCGTCTGCAGCGTTGTTCGCATGGTTTCAGGTTGACGTAAAATGACACCACCGATTTCGCGCATTACTGCAGAATGCTGGAGCGCCTGACGCAGGATGTCATCGAGGTTTCGATCTGCATAGGACAGATCATTCGCTGAAACGACGTCTGCCGTAATCGGAGGTGCCGTTTGACTGGCTTCATGGAATATTGGCGGGGCAGGATTGTCAATCTGCAACATAACCCGATCAACGTCCGATGTGTCGTTGCCGACAGTCTTCTGCCATGTGCGAGGCGTAGTGACACAACCGGCCGCCGAAATTGCAAAGATCAGGCCATAGCCTGCGACGCGACGTCGGGTTCGCGGCAGCAAGTTATGGAAAAAGACTCTCCAGCGATTTTGGCGAGAATTCTGTACCATGTTCGTAGATCCATCTACCTGCAATGAATTTGCGGAGTCCGTTTTACATCGTTGCAGCGGCTGGCGCAATTGCGCACGCCGTCCCGCCTGCCTTCAAGATTATCGGTTAAAGAATTGGTCTTTATCAGGGAATATACAGGTGCTATTCGTTTCTGTAGAATTGCGTTGCATTACCGTAGAGGACACGGTGAGGTAGCAGCGGTCAGCAGCAGGATCTGCCAATTGGCGGCGTAATTTGATTCGTGCATTTCGGCGGAAACTGCCTGCTTGTTTTGCGTCTACAAACGTTTCTCACTTTCATGCTAACATTCGGACGGTGGACGTTATTGTGCTGGGAGTTGCGTTAAAGCGGAGGAGCCGGTGAATCAAAACTCGCCATACACAGTTATGCATGACATATCCTCGCTGTTGGCAGCCGCCGTACATCGCCAGGAGCGCAGCAAACGTGGAACCGGGCTTGCCATTTGTCTGCTCGAAGAAGCTGCGCTGCATCTGACTACCAGATTTATTCACGTTTGGGAAAAAGACGGGGCTGCCAGGCCGAGGCTGCTGTGGAACCTTGGGCAATTACCAGTGGATTCCGATACTCCTGAGCAGGCAGTCGCAGGGATCGTTAAGCAGTACCCTGTGACATCTGCAACGATCGGAAGTGATCCGGGATCCAGATATCTTACGTCGTGCAACATCGGCGAAAGTGTTGATCTGGTTCTGGAATTCGCAGTTCAGGACAAGGTTTTTGATCATTCGCAGATCCTCGAACTGGCGGAAATCTTAGCGGACCTGCACCGACGTGAATCCATTGTGCTGTTGCGGAAAAATGCAAAGCGAGTGCATCAACTCGATCAGATTGTTGCTCTATTGCATTTGGATCTGGATCCGATCCGAGTTGCATCCTGTCTTGCGAGCGATGCTTCTGAATTTCTGGGATGCGGTCGCATTTCGGTCGCGCGAAGGAATTCTTCCACCAGTTGGGAGATTGTTGCAGCAACAGCCGTCACCTTTCCGGATCCACGTGCCGATGCGACTCGTCGGCTTTGCGGTTTGATTAAAGAGGCGTGCAAATCGCAGAACGTCGATGGTTCCGAACCGGCGATCATCGCACCATCCACAATGACTGGGCACACTGAACGAGCGAGCGGAGCCTCAGAAGTTCCGGTGACCAGCAGCCCATATCGCGTGCGTCCGTTGTCGGTATCGGGACACTGGAACGATGCGGAATGGTGTGCGGTATTTGAATGGCCTCAGGGTCACGCGGATGTGATTGAAGACGATTCGTACAATACCATATGCAGTCATGCCGCGCTCGCATTTCGCAACTGCGGCGAACATTCGAATGCTGGCCTGTTATCGACCATCAAGCGATTCCCCCGTTTAATCCGCAGTCGTCGATTGTTGATTGCTGCTGCGTCAATTTCAGCCGTCGCGGCGAGCCTGTTTTTTCTGCAGATCGACTTACAGATTGAAGTGGCAGGAAAACTCGTACCGACTGAACGTGTTTTCGTTTTCTCCCCGGAAGATGGGATTATCACGGATATCTTTGTCGAAGACGGATCGACTGTGGCTGAGGGCGACGTGCTATGCCAACTTCGCAATGAAGATCTCCAGATACAACTGGAATCTGTGGAGGGTGAATTGGCATCGACACACGCGAGGCTTGCGGCTCTCGACGCCTTGCGTGGAGATCGCAGTCTGCCGCAATCCGCGATGTTGTCAGTGGAACAGGCCGAACTGAAGGAACGTGTGACATCGCTGGAAACGCAGGCCAGAATTCTTGATGAACGGCTGGCGCGTCTGACTCTGAAGGCAACGATGGCCGGTCAGATCTACGGCGATCGCCTGCATGAAATTCTGAACGGACGACCTGTGCAGCGCGGTCAGTATTTGTTTGAACATGCGAATCCTGAATCAGGCTGGCAGTTGGACATGCGAATTCCTGAAGTGGACGTCCGCCATGTTATCAACGGGCAGGACAAAGCCAAAACTCCATTGGTGATCTCTTTCGCGGTAGAAACAGCCCCGGACAAGAAATTATCAACATCGCTGGCGAAGCTGGCTGCGTCCACCGAAATCGATGAGTACGGTCGATTGTCAGTTTTGGCAACCGCAATACCAGAACAGGCTGAGATTCTGAATCCTCGCCCCGGGGCAGGAATTGTCGCTCAAATTCATTGCGGTCCGCGATCCGTTGGTTTTGTGCTTTTTCGTCGAATTATTGAATCAATCCAGCGTCGCTGGTGGAAGTGAATTCATGTTTCTACCGTCCACGATTCTGATGCGGTCTGATTTCAGGCATCAGTGTTCTGCAGTGACCCCGGTTCTGTGTGGTCGATTCTGTACATGGCTGGGATTGATCGCTGTTTCGACTGCGGTTGCTGCTGACGACACACGTCCCGCAAACGCGATCGAAGTGCGGGACGTGTATTTTCGGGTCAAGGAATCTGCTGACGTCCCGGCGTTGGAGCGAGGACAACTGAAACGGATTCAGGTCGAACCGGGAGACAACATCGCGACGTCGCAGGTACTCGCAGAAATCGATGATGATGAAGCGAAAATAAATCTCGAACTTGTTCGCATCGACCTCGCGATTGCACAGAAACAGCACCAGGAATCCCTTGCGGTTTCCATTGCCAATGCAACCCTTACGGAAGCTCAGGAACTGTTGAGCCAGGCAAAGCATGATGCTGAGGCCAGCAAAGTGCTGGCTTCTGCGGATATCGGAATCAGGCAGGCGACAAAAGACAGTGAACTTTCCAAAACAGAATTGGAAAGAGCCCTCAATGCACGCAGGGAATTCAGTTCCAGTGTGTCCGATCAACAGTTGCTCAAACTGACACTGGCCAGAGACCATGATTTACTGAAGCTGGAAAAATCGCAACTGGAACAGTCCGTTGACAAGCTCAGAAGCCAAAGTCGTGATGCGATGGTGGCTCAGCAAGTGGCCGCTGTTCAACGGCTGCAACATGCGTTGCGTAAAGCGGAAAGTGAGAATGAAACGGAGGTTCTGAATCTGAACTCGCTTGAAAAACAAGTAGAGATCGCAGAGGTGCGTTTGGAAAGACGAAAGTTGAAAGCTCCTTTCACGGGTGTCGTTGTCGAACGTATGAAAAGTACAGGGGAATGGGTCGAAACCGGCGAAACCGTTCTGCGTATTGTTCGAATGGACGAGTTATCCGTCGAAGGTTATGTCAATGCCAACCAGGTTAAGGCAGAGAGTCGAGGAAGTCGAGTTCAGGTGGCATGGGAGACTTCGAATAATACCAGTCGAATCGAAGGGACTCTCGTGTTTGTCAGTCCGGAAATAGACTCCGTCAGCCAGCAGGTATTGGTTCGGGCGACAATTCCGAATCCTGGTTTACTCCTTCGTCCGGGCCAGCCAGCGCAGATGTGGATCGCACCAAAATGAAATCAGCGATTCCGGATGAAGAACCTGCGATTACATGGCGACTGCGTTCCGATCTGCAGATTCAGGCGGCGGATTCAGGGGCCGACGCCTCCACGTGGACAATCAAGGATCCATTGCGCCTGACCTATTTCAGTGCGGAGGCCGAAGAAATGGCCTTCTTGAAACTTCTGGACGGCACGAACTCTTTGAATCAGGTTCTGCGTCTGCTTGGCTCACTGTTTCCGGACACCGACTTTTCAGCCGACAATCTACGTCAGTTTCTTGTATCGGCGGTGAACGGTGGACTGTTATGTGCCTGCGTTCCAGGACACAGCCAGCGACTAAATGCCATTCGCAAGCGGCAGAACTCCCATGCCTGGCTGCGACGATCGTTGTCTCTTCTGACACATCGCTTTCGCGGTATCGATCCAACCCGCATTTTGTATTCACTCGATCGCCTCTTCGGCTGGATCTTCAATATCCGCTGTTTGATACTCGCCGTGTCAATCTGTGTATTCGCAGCACTGATAGTATTTACGAGACGCGAACAACTGCAGAGCGAGCTGCCGGGTATCAGCAGTCTGTTTACCGCGGCGAATCTGCCAATTCTCGTACTGTCGGTTCTGTTTGTGAAAATCCTTCACGAATTTGGACATGGTCTGACCTGCCGACACTATGGTGGAGAATGTCATGAACTTGGCATTCTGATCGTTGGAATTGTGCCATTGTTATATTGCGACGTTTCTGATTCCTGGCTGCAGCAGGATCGACGCAAGCGTATGCTCGCGGCGGCGGCGGGTATCGCAACGGAACTCTTTCTGGCTGCAGTATTTGCGGTGTTATGGTCAATCAGCAGAAATGGATTTCTCCACGCTTTTTTTTTGAATGTGATGCTGGTCTGTTCGCTGAGTACGATTCTGATCAACGGCAACCCATTGCTGAAATATGACGGCTACTATGTCGTATCGGACTGGTTCGGAATTCCAAATCTGGCTACCGAATCGCGAGCCGCAGCCATCGCTGCTGTCGACCAAATCGTTCTTGGTTACTCGAATTCACCGCTAATGCGACGTTCGTTGAGATTTCGACTCGCGATGGTAACATTTGGTGCGGCATCAATAGTGTATCGGGGGCTGGTAATAGTCACATTGCTTTGGTTCATGCATGGTACACTCAAAACGTGGCATCTTGAGTCATTGACAGGCGTACTGGTGTTGAGTGTCGCAGCGGGTTTAGCAATTGCGGCGATTCGAGGGATTCGCGAACGAATAACTATGACCAACGAAATTCCCAAGCGGCGACGTCGAGCATTTCTTGGACTGTGTGGGCTGGGATTCATTGTTGTCTGCGTTGCATGCGTGCCACTTCCTTATTCGCTTAACGCGCCGTTCACGCTGACACCCGGCCTGAGCTCCCCGATCTTTGCAATGGAAGAGGGCGAGATAGAGGCCCGTGTCCGCGCCGGAGACCAGGTTCAGGCTGGCGATATTATCGCAGTATTCAGGAATGATGGCCTGGAATCGTTGGTCGCTCACGCCTCAGGAGAATATCAGGTGGCTGTTACACGGGCCAACGCGCTGGCGACGCTGCGGTCGAAAAACAGTGAAGTGGCAAATGCCCTGCCAGCAGCCGAAAAGGCCGCACAATCTCGCAGAGCCCGTTTCGAGAAACTGCTCCTGAAAGAAAAAAATCTCACGGTCTTCAGCCCCGTCGCAGGCACGGTCTTTTCCTCGAGAAACAAGCCGCGTCCGAGGGTGCAGCAAACGGAAGGAATCGGATGGTTTGGGCAACCGCTTGATCCGGAAATTCGCACTGTCTGGATCAGTCGTCAGACGCTGCTGTGCTGGGTGGGTACAAACAAAGATCTGAGAGCGATCTGTCTGTTCCCGCAGGAAGACATTGATCTGATTCATGACGCCGCCGCCGCAACATTAACCTTTGCCTCGATGCCTTCTGCGACACTGGAAGGACACGTCACTCAACGCCGCAACATGCCGGAAACAACGATCGATCGCGAACTCGTTTTGAATAGCATGATCCTCGCGTCGTCAGGATCGAACACTACAAACGAAACGTATTTTGGTGTCGCTGTTTCAATTAGCCCGGATGATTCAGCACCACTCCCTCCGCTCTACAGCAGCGGATACGCGAGAATTCGATGTCGGCCTGTTTCACTCGCAAGTCGCGCATGGCGATTTCTGTGCCACACGTTCACTTTCCATTAGACCGGTTCGGAACTACGGCACTATGAAGTATAAGCCGGTTACTGCGGCCGCCTGGGCGACTGCGCCTTTCCAGGACCAGCCTGGCCAATAGGCCGAGCAATCAAAGCTGTGACAGGTAGGGCAATCCGGCAGTGACTGAACGCAGGCTGTTGGATGAGTTGCTGCTGTCAAGTAGGGTGTGAAGGCGATTGCTGTTCCAAAATGGACAGCGGAAACCGCCGTTGTCAGACATCCGCTCGTTTGTCCGCAGCGCTCCAGATTCGGGTCTTCGTAGTACAAAGGACGGTGCCAAAACACGTGTGCGTTTCGCATGGGGCGAGGAGCGCCGAATCTCATCGGTGTGGAGTAATAGGTTGGACCGTATTCTTCCAGGAACTGACAGGCCTTGTCTTCCGGACGTGGCAATTCGACCGTCTTCGTTTCAGAGTTTCTGGGCAGTGGCGGCGGTGATGTGCTCAATCCGTTGAGTCGGATGTTAGACATTGAATCAAACAATGAGGAAGCTCCAACACCACCTGCCATGCAGGCAGGATCAGGAGCGATGCTGGAGTAGCGATCTACCGGCGCTTTTGAAACAGGAGGAGAATTCTGTTGATATGCCACTCTATGGGTCTGGTTCGCAACGGAAGTGTGACGATGCCCGGAGTTCGGAGAAATCCGCTCGTCGTTTTCCAACAGCGCATTCAAATCATCTAAATAGCTGATTGCAGGAGTGCTTCCTTCTCCCGGAGACAGGTCCAGAAGACGCTCGTTGACAAACAGCCATTTGGCCTCACCTGGCAACAATTCACTCAATTCCGTCAGATAATTGGGCTCAGGCTTCGACTCTGTTTTGGGAAGCAACTGTTGAAGTTCTTCCAGACTTTCAACGTTTACGGCTGGCGTTTCCTGACGAACGATCTTTGTCGGTTGAACAGTGTGAAGCGTGTCAAATTCAGTCGTGATTGAACTACAATCACCGACGTACACTTCTTCGGTGACGTCAGCAGTCCGCTTTTTGATGTCCCAGTTCACGGTCGGGCAGACGTCGGCTTTGAAAGGTGAATGTGTCACATGCGATGATCGGTTTCGATCCGAACCGGGTGCAAAACTCAGATTCACTCGAACAATTTCCCGAGGAGCCGGAGGAGCGTAGGCAGTCGGCTTGCTCGCACCGTTTAGAGAATTGATCGATGGTTTCGTCAAAACCGGTTCTTCACAAGGTGGAAGAGCGACTCCACTGGGCGCGGAGATCCAGTCTGCCGGAACACTGTCGGTTTGTGCGGGTTTTTCCGTACCGAAGTGCTTTGCAACACTTTCGATGTTCCAGTTGATCCTCTCAATCTGCTGATCGGGATATGCCGCAGACGTGGGTTTCTGTCCAGGGGCCGCCAAAACCTGAGGCAGTGCAACGCTGGAAGCTGGGATTGACGAGCTATCTTGCGGGCGTTGGATACGTGATTGTCCGTACACGTCCGAAGAATGTATCGACAAGCCGCAGGCCAAAATAGCTGCAAATAACTGAATGTGAGCATTTCTTGTCCATGCACGCATTAGTGCCATCCCTGCATATAAGTTCAGTTCATTCGTGAAGGACATCCGCGACAGATTTCCCCATGTCTCGATTTCGGCTAGATCTTTGGGACAAATTGTGATGATCCCGATATTTGGCAGAATGTGATCCAAACGCAACGAAGCCAGACAAGTACACTTTACGCAAACATCCCATTCAGACTGACAGTAATTCTCACCGATTAATCACTATGTTG
>Ga0335397_10009096_pt1 | contig 12450 bp, 9 predicted proteins | sample MAT04_FD_205740 | JGI IMG/M metagenome (GOLD analysis project Ga0335397, IMG submission 205740) | Freshwater microbial communities from Lake Fryxell liftoff mats and glacier meltwater in Antarctica - MAT-04 (spades assembly) (version 2) ...
GCCGGCGCTTACCGAGACGGGACTTGCACCCGATGAAGAGACGCGGCGCGCAGCATCCGGCCCAACGGCCCGGCCTTCGTCTGCTTCGCGACGCACCATTCCGCGAGGGTACCGCTTTGGCGACACGAACACGAAGGCGGCGGCGTGCTCCGACCTAGGGAGACGCTCAGACCGCGATGAGCGCGTCGACGTAGCGATCGAGATCCGCCTTGGCGTGACGCTCGGTGACGGCGACGAGAAAATCGCTGCTGCGCTCGGGGAAGAAGCGGCCGAGCGGGACGCCGCCCAGGATCCCCTTGGCAGCCAGGGTGGCCAACAGGGGCGATGCATGGCCGCTCACGCGACGCACCACGAACTCGTTGAAGGTCGGGCCGCTCTCCGGGAGGGTGAACTTGCCCTGCCCGCGCTCGAGGATCTGGGCCTTGAGGTACTCGCTCTTCGCGAGGCACTGCGAGGCGATCTCGGCGAACCCACGCTTGCCCAGCATCGCGGTGCGCATGGTGAACGCGAGCGCGATGAGGCCGTGGTTGGTGCAGATGTTGGACGTCGCCTTCTCCCGGCGGATGTGCTGCTCACGGGTCGAGAGCGTGAGCACGTAGCCGCGCTGCCCCGCCTGATCGACGGTCTCGCCTACCAAACGCCCCGGCATCTTGTTGACGTGCGCTTTCTTGGTCGTGAACAGGCCCACGCCCGGACCGCCGAGCTGGGGCGGCACGGCGAGCGCTTGCCCCTCGCCGACCGCGATGTCGACGTCGAACGCACCGGGCGGCTCGATGACGCCGAGCGCGTAGGGCTCCCAGGTCGCGGTCGCCGTCAGCGCGCCTCGGCGCTTGGCGGCTGCCGTGATGGCGCCGAGATCCTCGACGACGCCGAGCACGTTGGGATAGCCCACGAGCACCAGCGCGGTGTCGTCGCGCAGGGCGTTCTCCAGCGCCCCAATATCTGTGCGCCCGTCGCTGCCCACCGGGACCACCGAGAGCAAATCCACGCCGTCATCGATGTTGTGGAGGTAGGTGCGGATCGTCTCGATGTACTCGGGGTGCAGGCCTGCGCTCACCACGATGTGGTGCCGACCGCTGACCCGGCGCGACATCGTCACGGCCTCGGCCGCGCCGCTCGCTCCGTCGTACATGGAGGCGTTCGCCACCTCCATCCCGAAGAGCTCCGCGACCATGGTCTGGAACTCGAAGATCGACTGCAGGGTCCCCTGCGCGACCTCGGGCTGGTACGGCGTGTACGCGGTGTAGAACTCGCTGCGCAGCAGGAGCTGATCCACGGCCGGCGGGATGTGGTGATCGTAGAGGCCCGCGCCGAGGAACGAGAGCATGCGCGCCGACTCGTTCTTGTTCGCCAGCCCCTCGAGGTGGGTCATGAGCGACGCCTCATCCAGCGCAGGCTCGAGCGCGAGCGGTCGGTTCAGCCGCACCTCGGGCGGGATGTCGCCGAAGAGCGCGTCGAGCGACGGCGCCCCGATCGCCTGGAGCATCTCGCGGAGGTCATCGTCGGTGTGGGGGAGGTAGCGCATGTCGATCCTTGTGCGGGCTTCTGACGCGATCAGGAGCGACCCGCCGTGACTTCGGTCAACGTGAGGCGCTCAATGATCGAGACCGTCGAGCAGCGCCTCGTACGCCGCCGCGTCCATCAGCTCGCTCAGATCACCCGTCGGCTTGAGCACAATCATCCAGCCCTTGTCGTGGGGGCCTTCGTTCACGAGCTCAGGGTTGGCGTCGAGCGCGCCGTTGATCTCGACCACTTCACCCGCGATGGGCGCGAAGAGCTCCGAGACCGCCTTCACCGACTCGATGGCGCCGAACTGCCCGTGCACCGCGAGCTTGGCGCCGACCTTCGGCAGGTCCACCAAGGTCACGTCGCCCAGCTGCTCCACCGCGTAGCTCGTGATCCCGACGCGAACGAGATCGCCCTCGAGCTTCGCCCACTCGTGGTCCTTGGTGTACTTCAGGTCGGACGGGAACTTCGACATCGGTGGGCTCCTGGGCTTGCGAGAGGTTGACGCTGCGAGAAGGTTGACGCTGCGAGAAGGCTGGGCTCAGCGTACGCGCTTGTAGAACGGCGTCTTGACCACTTCGGCCTCGATCACCTTGCCGCGGATCTCGACGCCGACTTTGGTGCCGATGGCGCTCAGCGCGGCCGGCAGATATCCGAGGCCGATGTTCTTGTCGAGGCTCGGCGCGGGGCTGCCGCTGGTCACGATCCCGATGGGGGTGCTGCCCGGTTCGGCGTCCGCCAAAACCAGCGGGTAGCCGTGTCGAGCGATGCCCCGGCCGGTCATCTGTAGGCCCACGATCTTGCGGGTCAGGCCCGCCTCGCGGATCGCCTTCAGCGCGTCCTTGCCCAGGAAATCGCCAGGCTTGTCGAGCTTCACCACCCAACCGAGCCCGGCCTCGAGCGGGTTGGTGGTCTCGTCGATCTCATTACCATAGAGCGACAGCCTTCCTTCGAGGCGCAGGGTGTCGCGCGCCCCGAGGCCGGCCGGCAAGAGCCCGAACGCCTCCCCCGCCTTCATCAGCGCGCGCCACAAGGTGACCGCGTCCTCATTCGCGCAGAAGAGCTCGAAGCCGTCCTCGGCGGTATAGCCGGTGCGCGCCGCGATCACGTTCACGCCCGCGACCTTCGCCTCGGTGAGCGCGAACGACGTGAGCGCAGGGATGACCGGATCGGCGCCCGCGGCCGCGATGATCTCGACCGCCTTGGGACCCTGCAGCGCGAGCAACGCGTACCGGTCGCTCGCGTCCTCGAACGTCACGCCGAAGGGCTTCACGCGCTCCGCGAAGTGACCCGCGATCTTCTCGCGGTTGGAGGCGTTCATCACCACGAGGAAGCGCTCCTCGCCCAGGCGATAGACGATCAGGTCGTCGAGGATCGTGCCGCGCTCGTTGCAGCAGACGGTGTAGAGCGCCTTGCCCACCGGCATCGCGGGGATGTCGCCAGTGACGAGCGCGTCGATCGCCTGCGCGGCCTGCGTCCCCTCGATGAACATCTCGCCCATGTGCGAGACGTCGAAGAGGCCGGCGGCGCTTCGCACGGCTTTGTGCTCGGGCACCAAGCCCGCGTACTGCACGGGCATCGTCCAGCCCGCGTAGGGCACCATCTTCGCGCCGAGCGCGAGGTGTTCAGCGTGGATGGGAGTCTGCTTGCTGGCGGGGTCGGTCATAGGGCGCGCGAGACTACTTGGCGGCGGCAGACCGGTCTACCGGGCTCAGCATTCGCCGTGTCTGGACCTCGGCGTCGCGCCCCAAACGCAAGACCTCGCGCTCGGCGGCGAGCTGCACCGCGAGCACGGCGCCCCGCGCGACCCGATCGTGGATGCCGGCATCCCGATCGAGGACGTTCAGCCGACGATGCTGCCCGTCCATGCAGAGGTGCAGCTCGCGTCTCCCCTTGCTTCGGATGGGACCGCCGACGACGCGCGCGTTGCCGCCCAGGGCCTCACTCAGCGCGGGCCTCTGTTTGCGCAGCGTGAGGTAGCTGTAGCTCAGCCCCTCGAATCGCAGGTGCGCCTCCTTCGCGAGCGCGGCCAGCGCAGGCGGAAGCGCGAGCGGGAGATCCTCGTGACACCAGTCGCGCTCGCGAGCGAGCAACGGGCAGCGCGCGGTGCCGTGAGGACAGGGACCGAAGATCACCGCCCGCCCCTCGTTCCCGACGCGATCCCGCACCGCCATCAGCGCCCGGGTGGTGCTCGCGAGCGCGGGCTCGAGCACGATCAGCGCGCCGTCCTGCTCGAGCGCCTCGACCAAGCGCGCGAGCAACCCAGCGCGTCGCTCGACAGCATCGTCTTCGTCCTGCCAGAGCTCGTTCAGGCTCAAGCCCATCAGCACCAGATCGAAGAGCCCCTCGGGGAGCGCGCCCTTTTCGAGATCGATCTCCGTACTCCGGAGCGCGATCGGCACCGCGAGTTCGGGGTGACGTGACACCTCGTTCACAAGCGCCCGCATCCCATCGAGGAGCGGCGCCTCGCGCTCCACCGCGAGCACATCGAGTCCGTCGGGTGGCGAAGCCAGCGTCCTAGCGAACGCCGCGAGCCCCAGGGACGTCGTCCCGAGCCCTGCGCCGAGGTCGAGCACCTGCCACCGCTTGCGCTGCGGCAGCTGACCCGCATGGGCGAGCTCCGCGAGCGGCCCCCCGATCTTGGGCAAGTCGCGCGGCAAGAAGAACCGCATGCGCGCCGCGCGCTCGACCGACGCGTCCCGCAGCGCGCCGCCTCGCCTCGTGTAGCGCTCGGAGAGCTGACGAATCTCGTGGACCAACGCGGCGCCCGTCCGATCGAAGGGCCCCAGCGCTCGCCGCGCGACGACGTCGATCAAAGGAAGCCAGCGAGGATCGAGCGCAGGTGCTTGGTGAATCGCCACGAGCACCCGATAGCAAGCGAAGCGCTGACGAGCGAAGTGAAGTGCGATCCTCAGGGGCGCCCCGCGGCGGGGGAGAATCCCCCAAGAGCGCCCGAGGGACACCGAGCGAAGCGGCAGGGTCCCTCGGAGGGGGTCTGCGGGGGACTCTCTTCTCCTAGCGAGAGGCCACCGCACCGTGCCGAAGGCACGAACAAACAAAGTCTTCAGCACTCCCCACTACGCACGCCAACGCCAAATTTAGCAGAGCCTCACTCAACGCGAATCGTGTAGTCGTTGGCCGCGCTCGAGTACCCGTAGACCCGTACGTAGAACGTGCCGACGCCGGTCACGCGCTCTTCGTTGGTGGTACCGCTACTACTGTCGATCTCGGTGCCGCTGCTGCTGAGCGCCTGCACGTCGAGGTCACCGTTGGTGTTGGTGAACGACACGAGCACGGTGCCGCCGCCTGCGACGCGGAAGAAGTCCTCGTCGCCCGCGCAGATGTGGCCGCGGACCGTGCCGGTCAAGAGCGCCGCGGTGGCGATGGTGCCGCCCGCTCCTTCGGCGTCGCAAGTGTCGGGCGGATCGATGGGACCGCCGTCGCAGAGCAGTAGCTCGGGGCCGCGACCGCTCAGGGTGTCGCCGACGATCGTGCGCTGGGCGCAGGGCTCGTCCTCGCTCCAGGTGCGCCACTCGGCCGCGCGTCCGATCGAGCTAGCGTAGCGGAACCAGCGACCGTATCCGTCGCCGCCAGCGCTCAAGTCGTCGGCCTCGGCGCGGAGGGGCGTGGGCTCGACGCACATGCCGTCCGCTGTCGCGTCGGTCTGCTCCTGCGCGGCGTACGCCATCGCGATCTCCTGCATCGCGGCGGTGCTGGAGTTCCAGCAGCAGGTGCGGGAGACCTCGTAGGTCAGCTCGGCGAAGACCCGATCGGCCAGCGTGCGGTGGCGGCGATCCACGTCGGCGCGATCCTCACCAAACGCGTCCGCCATGACCTCGTAGAGCTCCGCGAAGCCGTCCTCACGACGCTCACGGGCCGAGCAGCTCGCGGGGTACATCGAGAGGTGGATGCGGGCTGCTTCGATACGACCGAGCGCGGCGTCGCGGCGCTCCTCGGGGGTCAGCGACGCGAGCAAGGTCTCGAGCTCCGCCGGCCGGGCCGCGATGGTCGCGGTCTCGGTGTCGGCGATGAACGCCGAGCGATCGACGCTGCGCACCGTGAGGCGCCAGCGGCCGCCGCGGAACACGGGCGTCCGCCAGCGACGAACACCGCCGCCGAGGGCCGCGTACGCGGTTCCGTCCGACGCCGTGCCGGGCCCGCCCGAGTCTTCGCTGAGGAACTCGGAGCGCGCCGCCATCGGGGCGTTCCAAGTAGGCTGACGGCGGGGCATCGAGCCCGACGCGATCGACAGCTCGAAGCGCCCTTCGTCGAGCTCGGCGCGGCGGAAGATCGGGAGCACGTGTCCGATGCCGCGGCGCTGCCAGCGGTGGATGAGGATGTCGCCCGCGGTGCTCGACGCCGCGGTCACCGCGAACGTGTTGGCGCCGTCCGCGAGGTTGGCGCTGCCGAAGTAGAGGAGCAGCAAGCGCACGAAGTAGCCGACCCGCTTGTTGAGGTGCAGCTCATCGAAGTACGCGCCCGCCCCGCGGGTCACGCCGTCCGTGGAGAGAAACGTGACCGCGTCGTCGGTGCCTAGGCGCAGGCCGCGCAGGCGCGCGTCGCTCGGCCATGCGGCGCCATCCGACCAGCGCGCCGAGTGATCGGTGTACGCCGTGCGGAAGCGGGGAAAGTTGTTGATGCGCACGCCGCTGCGGTTGATGAAGCCGAAGTGACCGGCGTACAGCGTCTGGCGGCCCGCCGCGTCCCAGCCCTGCACGTAGAACGGCAGGTTGAACCACGCGGAGAACGTCGCGCGAAGGAAGAGCGCGACCTCGGCGCACTCGAGGGTCGGGGCATCGAAGCTGCGATCCCCGAACGGCGTGGTGATGTGGACGGTCTGTCCGTAGCCGGCCGCGCGCGGCACCAGTTCGAAGCTCGCCACCCAGCGATCGAACTTCTCTTCCCAGGTCAGGCCGCTGTTGGCCTCCCACGCCATCCCAGCCGCGCGCGCCGCGGTGGTGTTCGTGTCGTCCCACTGGTTGCGGACCGCCCAGACCTCGGTCTCACCGCCCGCCGCGATGCTCGGGCCGGTCGCGTCGAAGCCATCGAAAGCGCCATCAGGCGGCACGGTGTCGAGGAAGTCGTCGGGGATGTCGGCCGCCGACGGATCGTCCGGAGAGGTCACGCAGCCCGCGAGGGAGGAGGCCACGAAGAGGGACATCAAGGACAGGCAGAGACCGCGCATGGGCCCGCTAGAGCGATAGGTGTGCCAAGCGAAAGTGCCCCGATTTGCCTCGATCAGGGTGGCGGACCGATTGGCCACCTACTCGTGAGGTGGCCACTTCGGGCGCCAGCTCAGAGTCCGACGCAGCGGTGAGCGCCGGTCAGAGGCCCGCGTCAGTCGATGCGACCGGAGATCCCCAATTGACCACCTAGCAGCGCGGGCTCCGCGCCGGCGAAGGGCCAGATCACGTTCAGATCGATCCCCACTACATCGCCCAGCGCCAGCCGCGCGCCGCCACTCAGCGCCAAGTAGTCGAGTCCATCGCGGTACCCGAATCCGCTCTGGATCTCGAGCATGATCGAGAGCCACTCCCAAGGGATCCAGTCCAAGCCCACCCCGACACGCACCCCGCCGCGAGGCAGGGCCGCGCCGAGCTGCGACACCGCGAACGAGCCGATGAGCGAGAGCCACCCATGCGTGTGGAAGTTCGGATGCGCGGCCCACAGCGCAGTGGTCCCGAGCTCGAGCGCGAACGGCTGCGCCCCCTGATCGAGCCCCGTCGTGGTGGGGAGCACCGTGCGCAGATAGCTCGACCACGCGACATCGCTCTCATCGAGGTGCTGCACCGTCGAGCCGAGCGACAGGTACCCGAGGCCCAGGTAGTTGCTGCTGACGGCGCTGATCAGCGACTGGTAACGGAAGACCTCGAAGCTCGCGAAGACCTCGATTTGATCCGTGAGCGCCGCGCTGCCCGACGCGCGCGCGCCGATGCGGATGTTGCCGTAGAAGTCGGCGGGCCTCGCGACGAGGTAGGCGTCGGCTGCGAGGGTGACCTCGGATCGCAAGCACGCGCGGCGCGGTACGCCGAGCATTCCGTCGAGGAAGCCCGCCTGCGAGGGACCGACAGCGCGCGCGGTGCGGAGACATGCCGAGCGGCGTTCGATGGCGGCCTGGCGTGCGGCTTCCCGATCGGACGTCGCGAGCGAGGCGACGCGTTCTTCCGCTTCCGCTTCCGCTTCCGCTTCCGCTTCCGCTTCCGCTTCCGCTTCCGCTTCCGCTTCCGCTTCCGCTCCCGCTTCCGTCGCCGGGTCTTGCGCGTGCGCTCCGCTGCCGAGGGCGATCAGCGTGACTGCGAGCAGCCATCCAAGCGCGCTCATCGCGCACCTCCTACGCCCGGCGCGTCGAATCCGTCGCTCGCCCAATCGATCACGAATGGGTTGGTGAACGCGAACGCGTAGCCGCCCGGAGTCACCACGGCGAAGGGATAGCGCGCGCCATCACGCGGCCCCCGCGCGGTGCGCTCGATGGGCCCTATCGTCGCGTCCTCGTCGCACGAGGGCACCTCGAGGATCCCGGCCCAGTCGAGCTCGTCGATCACGTCGTCGTCGTTGCGATCCACGTCGCGCCAGTCGACCACCAGGTTGCCGTCGTTGTCGCCAGTATCCGGGATTCCGTCGCAGTCCAGATCACCGCCCAGCGGCAGCGCCTCACCGGCCTCGATCACGATCCACGCGTCGTCGCCGCTCGTGAGACCCAGCTCGCTCAGCATGATGAGCCCATCGAAGCGAACGACTGGCATCGTGCCGAACGGATCCGTCGGCTGAATCAGCTCGGCGACCAGCGTCCGCGCGACTGCGCCGTTCACCACGATGCGCACCTCGGTCACCGGCACCCACGGCGCAGCGACCACACGGAACGCGATCGCGGGCGCCGAAGCGGGTGCAAACGGAGCGACGCCGGGACCGCGCCTGTCCCCCGCCGCGTCCACCATGCTCGCGTCGATCACCGCGCCGTTCGTGCCGATCATGCGACCCGCGCGTATCGCTGCGTTGAACGCGGGCTCGTCGAAGTCGGCGACCGTCTCCTCACTCCACACCAAGGTACGCGGCGTGCCGAGCACGTTGTCCACCAGTGTGTGCGAGTCGCTATTCGCGGTCGCAGCCCGCACGATCCCTTGGTTCAGCAGGTAGAACCAGTACGCGCGGTAGGGCAGCAGATCCTCGTTCTCACTACCATTCATCACCTCTTGGGTGTGGTAGTCGGCGTTGCCGAAGCTGGAGCCGGGCACCGTCCGCATCACCAGGCCAGGACCCGTGCCGTCCCATCCGTCGCGGTCAGTACGCGGCAATGGTTCATTCGCATCGACGCCGACCGCTCGGGGAAAGCCGAGATCTCGTCCCACCTGGGCCGCAGCCCAGGGGTGATTCAGCTGGATTATCCCCGTGTCCCGCGGCCAGCCCGCCTCGACGAAGCGGTCCATCAGCGGCCCCGGCTCCACCAGCTCGTCCCAGGGCGCGCCTCGATACGGTCCGTCCGGCTCGAAGGGGAGCGGCCACACGTTCCAGTGTCCGATCACCTGCGGCAGCGACGCCCCCGGCACCAGATCGAAGAGGATGTGCCCCGTCGCCTCGAGCCCGACGATCACGTGCATACGATCATCGGCGCCCAGCATCGTGCGCGCGGCCGCGTAGTCCCAGACCACGTCGTGATCGGTCGCCGCGATCACCTCGATGCGCGAGGCGAGGAACGCGCTCACCCGATCCAGATCGGGGACGACCGAGTCGAAGCTCGCGCCCCCGTGCACGTGGAAATCGCCCGAGAGCGTGCCCGGGGGCGCGACGTCCATGGTCTCGATCGCCATGCTCGCGCTCGCATCATCGCCTGCCGCGACCGTGATCTCGGCGTGTCCCAGCGACGCGAAGGGACCGGCGGTCGCGAAGAGCTCGTAGTGTCCGGGCGGGACCTCGAAGGTGCTCTCCCCGTTTACCATCAACCGATCGCACGCGGGCGATCCACCGGTGCTCGCCCCCAGCAAGGGCGCGCAGCTCACGAAGCCGCCGAGCAGCCGGCCTCGCACCGCATCGTCGGTCTCGTCGTCAGCGGGCGACACGAAGACCTGGGCCCAGTCCGCGACTCCGTCGACGGTGACGCTCACCGTGATGCGCGCCGAGCCCGGCAATGCGATCGTGCCCGCGTCGGTTCGCTCGCCCTCGGCGTGCACCGCGCTCATCGCGACGTCGCGACCGAACGCCTGCGCCACGATCACGTAGTCGCGATCGGCAGGCACCCGCGCGCTCCAGGTTCCGTCCGGACCGGGCGTGACCTGGGTGGTCGGGGTGCGCTCGGAGCGAGGCGTCGCTTCTTCTCCCTCTTCGATCACCAGGCTCGCGCGCGCCTCCGCGCCCAAGCCGGTCGCGTCGCCCGCAACGGTCACCACGCCGTGCAGCTCGGTCCACGGGGTGCCGTCGAGTTGCCGCCGCACTTCGAGCAGCGTGTCGATGGGACCCGCGATCGATCGCCCGGGCTCGACCGCCAAGAAGCGATCGAAGACCTGCACATCCCGCGGAGGAAAGACCCGCGGACGCGGGCCCACCGCGGTGAGCTGATCGCTGTGGAACCCATAGAGGTCCACGTTGCACGCCACCTCACCGTACGAGGTCGCGTGATCCGAGTGCGAGGCCGCAGCGAAGTAGGGCTGACGAACCCACGAGTCCTCCAGCGGATCGAGGAAGCCCCCTTGCTCGAAGCCCGCGCCGATCCCGGGCGCGAACGGGAGCGCCTCGCGCCCGCTCCAATACCACGCGTCCACCAATGCCCAGGTCTGCGCATCCGGCGTCCCATTCACGATCTCGGTCCGCACCCGCAGGCCGGGCTCACAGGGGCGCAGCTCGTAGCGCGTCACCACGATGGCGTCGGGGTGTCCCGAAAGTGCGCCGCGCACCTCGACCGCGGCGTAGTCGGCGCCCTCGTCGATCACCAGCGTGTGGTAGGCGATGGTGTCGCCCGGCAAGAGCCCCACCGAGTGGAACACGTGGGTCAGCGAGTCCTCCAGGCCGTCCGCCGACGCCAGATCCAGCAGGTTGCCGCCGGTGGGTGCGACGTAGTGCGGGTGACCGATAGCGTCGATCACGGAGAAGACCTGATCACTCTGCAGGACGACATCGCCAGGCGACGCGAGCACGTCGGGGCCGATGGCCAACGGATCGCCCGCCGCCATCACCCGCACCGTGGCACTGCCGCCAGCACACTCGAAGACGAGGCGCGCGCACGGCGACGGGGTGCGACACGACGGATCCGTAGAGCCAGCGCAGGTGGTCTGACCACAGCCAGCGAGCGTGGCGGCGACCGCGAGGAACGAGAGCGTACGAACGAGCATGCGGCGCCGAGGATACGTGAGAACGCGGCGGCGGCAGCTCAGGGCGTGACGTCGAACGTGTCCGAGCAGCTGGTCGGCCCGCTGGGCCCTCCGCCGACGATCAGTGTACCTGTGTGAGGGCCGGGACCGATCACACTGCCCATCCCGGCGAAGACGTCGTTGCAGTCGACGACCCCCAGATCGAACGCGTCGACCATGAGGCTGCAGCCCGCGCCGTTGCTCGCGTAGGTCGCGATGAACGTCGTGTCGAGAGTCCCGGTCTCCGGGGTGATCGTGATGCTGCACGTCGTGGAAGTGTCCTCGGTCACGGTGAATCCGGTCACGCACGAGGTGGGACCCAGCGGCCCGTCGACCGAGAGTTCTACCGAGTGCGCGCCGACCCCGACCGCGGCACCCGCGACGACCATCCTCGATTCGCATCCGATCGTCATCGATGGGCTGCCATTGATGCGCAGGGAGCACGTCGCGCCGTCGCTCTCGGCGGTGAAGGTGAACGGGGTCGACTCAGGCGCGGAGGACGGGCTCACCGTGATCGTGCAGCTGTGCTCCGTAGGCCCGGCGTCCGACCCCGCATCCGATCTTGCGTCCAGTCCTGCATCCGATCCCGCATCACCGGGCCCGCCTCCGTCGACCTCGACCACAGGCGCGTCGAGCACTGCATCGACGGCCCCGCCATCGGTCGATCCGACGTCGGTCCCGCCTGCGTCGCGCGCAGCGTCGGCGCCCCCAACGTCCGTGCCAGCATCCACATCCGCCTCCGGACTGGGACAGCCGGCCAGCGCGAAGAGGGTTAGCGATGCGAGCGCGAGGGAGCGAACGGAGCGATGGGCGAACATGCGGCGCAGCCTCCCACGTCGTCGAGGGCCCGCAATATGGCGGCGCGTCCAGCTCCGGCAGCGGCCTCAGCGGCGGCGGGCTTCGGCGGCGGCGGCAGCTTCGGCGGCGGCGACAGCGCCGGCGGCGGCGACAGCTTCGGCGGGCAGCGCGGTGCGAGATGCGGGCGCGAGCCGCGCGCCGATGTGCCCAGACGCGGAACCATGTTGGCCGAGCCCTCGCGCAGGGGTCCAGCGGACGGCGGATCCGCCAGCTCCGCCAAATGATGGACGCGATTCTCCGTGTTTCCGTCTCGGAGGGCCGGAACACGGCTTGCGTTGCCTGCGCGCGGAGGACTGCGATGGCGCGGCGGACGGTGGGCGGGGCGACGTGGTTCGTCACAAGGCGGGTGACGGGACGCATGTACTTGCTGACGCCGCACCCGAAGATGGCCGCGACGTTCTGGTACTTGCTCGGGGTGCTCGCGGAGAAGCACGACGTCGCGCTGCACGCGATCGTGATGCTGAGCAATCACCTGCACTACGTGGTCACCGCGCCCGAGCAGGTGATCTCCGACTTCATGGCGGACCTACACCGGGAGATCGCGCGCGCGGTCAACAAGCGCTTCGACCGCAGCGGCGCGATGTTCGAAGACGACGACCCCTCGCGCGTCGAGACCGTCGGCGAGCGGGGCGCAGTCGACAAGGTGCTCTACACGGTGATGAATCCGGTCAAGGCTGGTCTGGTGTCGCGCGCCGAGCTGTGGCCCGGGATGCGCTGGCTGCCGGGGATGCGCGAGCTGACGGCCAAG
>Ga0335397_10009103_pt1 | contig 12443 bp, 12 predicted proteins | sample MAT04_FD_205740 | JGI IMG/M metagenome (GOLD analysis project Ga0335397, IMG submission 205740) | Freshwater microbial communities from Lake Fryxell liftoff mats and glacier meltwater in Antarctica - MAT-04 (spades assembly) (version 2) ...
GCGGACTGAAGAAGATAACGTAATTTTAACCGCCTGCTCTTTAACCCGCGGAGGCGGGTTTTGTTTGTGTAGACGCGGTTTCAACCGCCCAGTCTTCTTAAAGTAATGCAATCTACGCCGGTTAATCCCAAAGCGGAGTCAGTTTTGTCAGCACCTTCGCGACTGAGATCGAAGCGCGATCGCGCTCTACCTGCACCGTGAGAAGCCGATCACAAAAATCGATCGTTTCCCAAACCAACTAGCAAATAAGACGGCGCACCCATCGAACCCGGTACAATTACAGGCTGGCCCGAATGTGCGGGACAAGCACCTTTGCGAGTCACCCAACCGACACCTTCAGCTAAGCTGATATTGTGAGGCAAATCGTAAACTAAGGGAGCTTCGACATCGCCGAAAACTTGCCGCAAACGCAGTCGCAGAAGTTCTGCTAGCAGCAAGCGGTTGATAAAACCGTAATTAGCGGCGGTTGCTTCCGCTTGCAGGTAGCTGCTCACAAGTTCGGGATTTGCCTCTACAGACAGCGGAAACAGCCCGGATTTAGGGTATTTCCGGGTTTTCGGCCAGGCTTCGCAAGCTCGATCGCGCCACATACCGCCGATGTATTTGCCGACATTCCGCGAACCGGAGTGAATCATAAAAGCGATTTGTCCCGATCGCACTCCCCAAGTATAAGCCGTAGCTCGATCGACAACTTCGTCAACCACTTGAATTTCTACAAAGTGATTGCCAGAAATTGTGCGATCGACAAATCAGCAACGTGCAAGCGCATCCCGCAGTTAATATCGGAACCGACAGCCGCCGGAATCACCATTTTGTCAGTTTGGGCGATCGAGCCAATTGCCACTCCCGCATCCCCCGGATGGAAGTCAGGAGTAGCGCAGGCACGACAAACGCAGCCACCTTGAGGATGTCGAACATTCGCCAAATTTGCTAACTGTTTCAGCGCCTTTGCTTCCACCCGAAAACCTTCAGGAAGCAAAACTTCTGCTTTTGTAGCACAGACATCTTGCCAGTTTTCTGTTGTGGAACTGGCATCTTGCCAGTTTTCTGTTGTGGAACTGGCATCTTGCCAGTTTTCTTTCAGAGAACTATTGAGACAAATCGAGTAGACTTGATTGTCGTAACTAACATCAAGACCTTGCCGAGACAAAGCTCGCAAAAGCCTGTTCAAGTTTTTTGGCTGCTGCATAAATAGTCTGTTGCGGGTTGCAGTGCAACCCCCACAAATTGAAGAGATGTTGTAGTTAGTAAAAGACTTTGGTTCAGCAGCCGCAATCTTTTTAGAGACAAGTTGAAGGCAACTTATCTACTTACTACAAATATAGCGCAGCATTTTTTAGATGTCAACCATAACGATTGGCGATTGGCGATTGGCGATTTTCATCATTTGGGATTTTAGGGATTGATTTTCTATTTTCATCATTTGGAATTTTAGGTATTGATTTAGGATTTGGTATTCGTTCTCAAACAAATCGCAAATTACATGATGCACCCTACAGGCTAATTAAAGTGTGAGAATTTCGGAAGTTCTGTTGATTTCAATCTTAGCGGTTTGGATCGGTTTCTCGATCTACCAAACTTTTTTTGATTTGCCGCCAATAACTGCCAGCCTTGGTGTTTCCAAAAGCCATTTGCATTTTCTTGAACATTCCACTTTTGACCGGCGGCTTTCCGTAGTAAAGAAATTGACTTATGTCGCTAGTAAGGCACGGATTCATAAAATTTTCAATATCTTCGCGAGCCAAATATTTATTGCGTACCTCCTGCAAATATTCGTCTTGAGCATTTGTATGAAATACCGTCCAAGTTGGGTCTTCAATTTTACACAAAGTATGAACCTTGTGGCGCTCCATGTACGCGCTAAATGCCATTTCCAGCAAAAACCTGCCGAACTCGTGTTCTCCCGGAAATCCTGAAGCAATATATTCGCCAGCAAATTCTTCCATAACTGCGACGAAGGTACTGCGTTTCATCAACGAAAAATTGATAGTACAAGCTTGACTCAAGTACCATCCGGACTGAGCCTCGAAATGTTTGTAGGTTCTATTAAAAGCTCCGCCCACTGCAAAAACATCATCTCGATCGAGATCGGCGATCGCTTTTTCCAACCAGTCGTCGTGACCTTCTCTGTAAGGTAGCGTGTCAATTTTGAACCACAGTATATAAGGATTGCTAGCAATTACTCCGGCTATGTACTCCTGAATAAAACACCTATCCTTGTTATTGTCTGGATGGTGTGGCGGGATCAGTTGCAGCTTATCAATTAAACCCTCTTGATACAATTCCAAATAAACTTTTTGAGTCGCACTATCGCTGCCGCCGTCAACAACCACAACTTCCCCTGGTTTGCCGCCTAAAAACTTAAACCAATCCAGAAGAATCTGTCTGTAAGCCAACCCATTGCCAAAATTGGCTGAGACCATCGACACTTCGCTGAGTTTGCTCAATTGATAGCCCATAATTTATTTCCTCAAGAGTAATATCGCTTTTGCTCGTCGGTTTCAATTTACTGGAATTCTATACTATTGTCAATTTTCCCTAAGAAAACATCAGTAAAAATACTTAAAGATTTACTGTTTGTTTGATTAAATTTGTAACGGCAACAGTTCGTGACACACGCAGGCTCTCATCAACCGGGTTTTTTAACCCAGGACTAATACCATTTTCGCATTGAAGCATTGAAGATTACAGCATTGGGAATGACTTACTGCATAAGGGTTTAGAGCTTACTGACAGTTGCATTCTTTTTTGAAATTGGTATAAGGAAAAAAAACCCGGTTTCTTTCGGGCCGATCGGCTAGCCTGTAGACTTGTAGAGTTAATACATCGGGACTTGCGCGCAGAAACTTAAGAAACCGGGTTTTTAAACAGATATCCCTCACGCTACACGGAGGATTTTGGGGTCAAATAAACCCGGTTTCTAGGATAAATGTTAGGTGAAGCAATCAAGCATCCAGAAAAAAACCTGGTTGCTGCGCAAGTCCTAGATAAGTTTGTTTCACAGGCGAAAAATGGCAAATCTTTAACTATAGAGCGCTACAGATAATATCGAACCGTCGTGACAACCCGACTTTTTTTAGCCAGCAAAGCCGCTTTCAAAAAGAAAGCAGTTTGATTGTGCAGCAGTCCCTCCCACCAATTTCGCGTCACAAACGCCGGAATAATCAGCGTTAAGAACACTCCCGGCCGCTGCTCTTCAAACAAAGTCAAAAAGTGAGTCAAAGCCTCACCAACAGAACGATAAGGCGATTCCAGAATTTCCAAAGGAATGTCAGATTGCAAATCTTGCCAAGCCGCTTGCAGTTTTGCTATGTCTGTCAAACCAATATCCACATGAACCGCCACAACCTCATCAGCAATTAAACGAGCGTAATCGAGCGCATCAAAAGTTCCCCGGTGCAACTGCCCGACTAACACCACTGCTGGATGTTTCACCAGCTTAACTTTAGGTCTGGGAGGATAAAATATAGGTTCTATGCCCTGAATACTTAAGCGAGCAGCTACATAGCGATAGTGTCGGTTAATAGCTAAAAATAGACTGACTACGATCGGAATAGTTACTACCACAACCCAAGCTCCCAAAAAGAATTTGGTAGCAACAATTACACTCAAAACTAACGTGGTTGCCACTGCACCAATACCGTTCATCACAGCACTAGCTTGCCAACCTTTACCTCGCTCCTTAAACCAGTGAATTACCATTCCCGATTGAGACAGAGTAAAAGAAGTAAAAACCCCAACCGCATACAGCGGAATTATTGCAGTGACATCGCCTTGGAAGATGATAATTAACAAAGCCGCGCAGAAGCTGAGCAGATTAATGCCATTAGAATAAACTAGCCGATCGCCCAACAGCGACAACTGCCTCGGCAAAAACCCGTCCCGCGCCAAAAAATAACAAAGTCGGGGAAAATCCGCATAACTCGTATTCGCAGCCAACAGCAAAATTAACAGAGTTGCGATCTGCAAATAGTAATAAAATATACCGACACCAAAAATCTGTTTTCCCAACAAAGAAAGCAGGGTTTCATTTTCTTGAGGAATCACTTGATAAATATGGGCTAAGTAACTAATGCCCAAAAACATAAATCCTAGAATTACTCCCAAATAAGTTAAAGTTAGGCGCGCATTTTTCCATTCAGGAGGCTTAAAAGCTAACACCCCGTCCGATATGGCTTCAACTCCAGTCAGGGCAGTACAGCCCGCCGCAAAGGCGCGCGCGATCAGAAACAATCCCAAAGATTCTTTAGCTGGAATATTTTCTAATGCTGGCAAAACATGACCTGTTGCTTGTTGGAATAAACCGCAACCAATCAAGATAAAAATGCCCACGATAAAAGCATAGGTGGGAACCATAAATATTTTGCCAGATTCCCGCAATCCTCTGAGATTGGCAAACATGATTAAGACAATACAAACTAAGCATATTTCCACCCTATAGAGCAGCAGCGAAGGAACCGCTGAAGTCAAGGCTGCCACACCAGCCGAAATACTCACAGTTACGGTGAGGATGTAGTCAATCATCAGCGAACCTGCTGCGATCAAACCCGGATAAGTACCCAAGTTTTCTCGCGCCACAATGTAAGCGCCACCACCGTTGGGATACGCTTTAATTGTCTGTCGGTAAGACAGCGCTACGATCGCCAATAGTAAAACAATAATTCCAGAAATAGGCAGCGATAAACTCAAACTGCTGCTCCCGGCTAGTAACAGCACCAACAGAGTTTCTTGAGTAGCGTAGGCAACAGACGACAGTGCATCGGAAGCAAGAACAGCTAGCCCTGTAGCGTTGCTCAGCCGTTCGTGAATAGATGCGCTGGTGGGGAGAGATTCACCCAGTAAAACTCGCTTAAGCCGAGAATAAGTGTACATTTAAACTCAATATATAGGCGTCCACAAATCATAATGGAGACGGGGACAGTTTTCAGCAATTTTTGGCTCACAAGTTATAATTATCTCTCGCTTGTTGAGTCAACTTCAGCTTATGTTCGAGAGCTTGCCAATTTTCGGTCTCGATATCGCTGATAAACTCGTCGAGACTGTCGCGGTAAATAGAGAGCGATCGCAATAATTCCACCCGATTGTACTTGGCCACCATCACTCCCAGTTCGGGATTGCCGCCCCCGACGCGGCTGGTGTCCCGAAAACCCGAACTCGCCAAATGTTGGGCTAAATTAACAATATCCCGATCGCCCTCTCGATCGCACGCAGCAACCAGAGTCGCGCTAGTCATCAGCGGCAAATGAGAAATCCAAGCCACGGCTCGATCGTGCTCTTCGGGCCCGCATCGGTAAACCGACGCACCCAGCAACCGGGCAATTTCCTCAACCTTTTCCACCGAATGCGCCGGAGTCTGGGGAGTCGGAGTCACCACATAAGGCCGCCCCACAAACAAATCCCTTACCGCCGCCTCAATCCCGCTTTGTGCAGTCCCCGCCATCGGATGTCCCCCCACAAAATTCGGCCACAGATCAGACACAGCTTGTACTATGGGTGTTTTTACGGAACCGACATCCGTTAAAATGGTATCAGGGGAAAGATGGGGAATTAATTTTTGGACGATCGACTCGATCGCTCCTAACGGCGTGCAAATAAAAACCAAATCGGCTGCGGCCATCAAAGACAGGTGTATGCTGGCTTCAGAGACCACACCGCGTTCTTGCGCGCGATCGCAAGTCTGCTGGCGGCTCGAAACCCCCAAAATATTCAACCCGCGCGATCGTAAATCCAGAGCGATCGAGCCACCAATTAAACCAAGTCCGACAATACCGATATTCATTAGCAATAAAATGGGGATACTTTGATACGGTGCCGCCCCCATGACAGTCGAGGAACTCCTGAAAAAATATGCCGCCGGAGAAAGAAACTTTGCCGGAATCAACCTGACTGAGGCCAACCTCAGCGGCGTCAACTTGAGTGGAGCTAACCTCAAGGGTGCGAATCTGAGTGTAGCAAACCTCAGCGGAGCCAACCTCAGCAAAACCAATCTCACCGGTGCCAAACTCAACATCGCCAGACTCAGCGGCGCCCATCTCGGCGGCGCCAACCTCACCGACGCCGACCTCAACGTCGCGTACCTAGTGCGAGTTGACCTCAAAAAAGCCATACTCACAGGAGCTAAACTGATCAGAGCCGAGCTAATTCGAGCCGAACTCAGCGGCGCGAACCTACAAGGGGCAAACCTCAGTGGTGCTACCCTCACCGAAGCCACCCTCCGAGGAGCCAACCTCAGCGGAGCCAACCTTCGAGGCGCTCACCTCAGCGGTGCGTGCTTGACAGAAGCCAACCTCGAACAAGCCAACCTGCAAGGCGCCGACCTCAGCCGAGCCGACCTCAGCGGCGCAGACTTGCGAGGGACAGAACTCCGACAAGCCAACCTCACTCAAGCCATACTCAGCGGCGCAGACCTCAGCGGCGTCAATTTGCGCTGGGCCATCCTCAGCGGCTGCAACCTGCGCTGGGCAGACCTCAGCGAAGCCAAATTGAGCGGCGCCGACCTCAGCCGAGCCGACCTCTGTCACGCCAACTTGCTCAATGCCAGTTTAGTTCACGCCGACCTGTCAAACGCCTATCTGATCCGCGCCGACTGGATTGGAGCCGACTTAACCGGAGCCACCTTAACCGGAGCCAAACTCCACGCAGTTTCGCGGCTCGGCATCAAAACCGAAGGCATGACCTGCAAATGGGTCGATCTGAGCCCCAACGGCGACCACAGCCAAATTTACTGGTTGAACTCTGGAGGAACTCACGAATTTTTTCACGAAACCTTGCCCACAGTTCGGATTGTGATTGACTCGCCCTTAGACCAAGGCGCTCATTTTGCCCTAGCTGCAACTTATTACCAAATTGCCCAACAATACCCGAGTTTAAGTCAGCCGCCCACGATCGAAGTCAGCTCCAGGCGCACCGTACTCGCCTTTAAAATGGACAGCGACGATAAATTATTTGCCACAGCTTACGTTGCCATCATTCCTTTTAACGACGGTGCCACAACTCAAAAAAACCTCATAGCTTTGATGAAAATGATTCAATCCCACGATGCAGGCAAACTCAACGTCAAAGAATCCAAACACGTTCAGTTATGCAGCAAAGCTCTCAACCAAGCTATCAGCAAAGTAGACCAAATTAAGATTTCAAGTTCTTTTCCAAAAATCGGCGAAAGCATCAATTTTTTTCAAATTCCCACCCAGATGATCTTAATTAATTCCCGCGACCAAAGACTCAGCGTATATCACCACCCAGCCTTCGGCAAGCGCCTGATTAAAAAATACGACCCGAACAACTCAGGCACAGGCAAGTTAGCCGAAAGCACAAAATTGGGTCAAGCTAATATCACAACCATTTTGGATTTTATAAAAGGCTTCCACAATATAGATGTCTAGGCATATTGCATCAAGTTACAAAAAATGCTTATTCTATTTTAAAGGTTGGCATAACAAAGCTTTGTTATAGCTAACACATCAGGGAAATTCAAAAGCATGGACGCCGAAGAACTCATCGCCAAATATGCCGCAGGAGAAAGAGACTTTACTGCCATCCTCCTGTGCGAGGCAAATCTCAGCAGGATCGATCTCAGCGGGGCTAATTTCAGCGAGGCAATCTTGAGCCTCACCAACATGAGTGGCACCAATCTGTCAAACGCCAACATGAGAAAAGCTAAACTCAATGTTGCTAGACTCAGCGGTGCAAATCTCAACAAAGCCAACCTCAACGGCGCTATCCTCAACGTGGCTAACTTGATTCGGGCCGACCTCAGCGAAGCCCAACTCGTCGAAGCTACAATGATCAGAGCCGAACTGATCAGAGCTGACCTCAGTGGTGCAAACTTGAGCGGTGCAAACTTGAGCGAAGCAGATTTGAGAGAAGCAACCCTCAGAGAAGCCAATCTAGAGCAAGCCGACCTCAATGGGGCTCACCTCAGAGGCGCTTGTTTGACAGCGGCCAACTTGGAACGGGCTAACTTGCACAGAGCTGATCTCAGCAGGGCAGACTTGCGAGGAGTGAACCTCTGCAATGCCGAACTTAGACAAGCTAATCTGTCTCAAGCCAACCTCAGCGGCGCTGATTTGCGAGGCGCTAATCTCCGGTGGGCTGACCTCAGCGGGGCGAACCTGACGGGCGCTGACCTCGATGAAGCGAGATTGAGCGGGGCCAACTTATATGGGGCAAATTTGAGTAATGCCAACTTGTTGAACGCTACTCTGGTACACGCGGATTTGACTCAAGCGAATTTGACTCACGCTGATTGGGTGGGCGCAGATTTGACGGGGGCGGCCCTGACTGGGGCAAAAATTTACGCGGTGTCGAGGTTTAATCTGAAAGCTGATGATGTTACCTGCGACTGGGTGGATCTGAGTCCTAACGGCGATCGCAGTCAAATTCAGCGCTTTACCCCACAAGAATCTCAACGGTTTTTTAATGCTACACCGCCGACAGTACAAATTATTGTCGATCGACCCCTCGACCCCGACGCTAACTTTGTGCTCGCGGCTACCTACCGCCAAATTGCCAGTCAATACTCAGGTTTGAGCAATCCTCCCAGCATAGAAGTTAATTCGCGCCGCACAATCATATCATTTAGAATAGAGCAGGACGAGCAACTATTTTCCACAGCTTTTGTTGCCATTATTCCCTTTAGCGATGCGGCATTTACTCAAAAAAATCTCATGACTCTAATCAAGATGATTCAACCACAAAACGGCAATATTCTAGGCGTCAGAGTCTCAAATCTGGTAGTGCAATTGAACGTCGCCATGACCAAAACAATTAGAAAAATAGGGGAAATAAAAATTCAGCCGATTCGCCTCGATCGCGAACCGATGTCGAGTTTTTTACAATCGCCTACCCAAACCATACTGGCCAACTCCAGCGCCGAAACTTTGATGGTTCACTATCACCCAGACTTTGGCAGAAACTTGACCAATTTGCCGGGAGTCAACAAAACCTCGATCGGGCCGGCAATTAAAGCCCAAAGATTCACAACCCCGCCGCTAAATACGGTGGTTGAGTTTGTCAAAAGCTTTTATCAGATCGGTGAGTAAATAGTGTTGAGAAATCAATTAAATATATTTTATATTTATGCCACATGAAAGTTAGTCGATCGCTCTTTCAGTCAGGTAAAAACAATGGAAGCTGAAGAACTTCTCAAAGGATTTGAACTTGTCAAAAGATACACAGAAGGCGATCGAGATTTCACAGGAATCAACCTGAATGAAGCTAAATTTAGTTTGCCTGTGGGTCAAAAAGTAGTTGATTTTCTGGCAAGTTTTGATTATGTTGATTGAGAAATATCAAGTGTGAAATCGATTGATTGAGGTAGAAGTCCATAACTCGCTGCTCCGCTTTTTGCGATCGAACTCCGAGCCGCACTGGCCCCACCATTTAACGATGGCGCGTCTCGTGGCGCGGGCTTTGCGCTTGGGGCGGAGCGCTCTGATCCAAACTGGGCTGCCCGCTGGGGCTTACCGACAGCGGTATCGAGTCAGCTATTTGATGCCGATTTTGATGTGGCCCGATCCGGTGATTTTAGTCGCGCCAACACCGCTGCTGGAACATTTGCGGGCGGTGGAAATTCCGCGATTGCAAGAGTGGCTGCAAACTGATAAGCCGATCGAGACTTACTCCCATAATGCCGCTGGACGAGGATTGATGCTAGCAGATCCGGAGTCTTGGCTGGCGGCTCGCTTGGCGGGGAATTCGGAACTTCGCGGCAATATTCCGACAATTATCGACGGTGTGGATGATTTGGAAGTTTGGACGCGCCAGCAATTGACGGCGGCTTTGCAACCGGCTGATTGGAATGATTTAATGCAATCTGAGCCAATGCTGGCGGATGAAATCCGAGAAGCGCGGGTACTGCTAACGCGGGCTGTATTTCAGCATCCAGCTAAGCCTGATGAGTGCTATTTGCTGGAAACGGCAGAGCAAAATATTTTGAAGGGGCTGTTTGAAAGCATCGAGCAAAACCCGCTGACTCCGGCTGCTTGGGTGAATTTTCGGCAGCGGTGGAACACAAACGGCAGACTGCGATGGGCACAAATTCATCGCTCTGCTGGGTCATTTTCGCTGTTTAGCGCGCCGGTGCAGGTGGCGGAGGTTTTGGCTAAAATTTGGTCTGATGTGCCTGTGGTGTTGATTGGCTCTGCGGTGGATGTGGAACAGAAGGCTCCGATCTTCCGGCAAATGATGGGATTGCCTGAGTTGACGAGTGTGAAGTTTTCGCCCGATCGACAAAACGAGTTAATTCAACTGTATATTCCCAACTCGATGCCTCTGCCGAATACGCCGGAATTTCAGGGTGTTTTGATCGAAGAAATTCGGACTTTGCTGTTTATGAGTGAGTCGGTGGCGGGTTTAACTGTGCTGATTGTGGGTGATGTACCGCTGAGGGCTCGGTTGGCGGCGATTTTGGCTTCTGAGTTCGGTTCGAGGGTGCAGGTGGAAAAAACTGATGTGGGGGAGAATGCGATTTTGGTGACTGGGTGGGAGTTTTGGCGGGAACATCAGGGGGAGTTGAGCGCGCCTCATTTGCTGGCGATCGCGACTTTGCCGCTACCCTCTTTGGAGAATCCTTTGGTGACGGCGCGTGTGGCTTATTATAAGGAACAGCGCAGGGATTGGTTTCGGTTGTATTTGTTGCCGGCGGCGCTGAATGAGTTGCAGCGGGCGATCGCGCCGGTGCGAGAACGTCAGGGGGTTGTGGCGATTTTCGACAGCAGGGTGATTCACCGCAGTTACGGACAGCAGATTTTAGGGGCGCTGAGTCCTTTTGCGAGGATTGATTATTTGGATACGACTTGGCTGACGCAGGCTTGAGATGACCTGTTGGCGTATAATTTGGTTAGGTATCCAGTTGAAATCTAATTTAGTAGACAAAGATTATGGGTGAAGCTAAGCGTCGCAAAGAGTCGATCGGCGACAAATTCGGTAATGAAGAGCGTATCGTTCCCTGGCTGCCAATCACGAAAACTCAAAGCGAAGATTTTGTGAGGTGGACATCTCGCGGAAGTTGGACGGGGATTAGTCTGTTGGTGGGTTGGTGGGTTGTGGTGCGGTTTGTTGGCCCTGCGGCGGGTTGGTGGGTGGTTGATTGATGCTGGGATAAGTGCGATCGACACAATGGGCGATCGTACATTGTGTCGAGTTTTAACTCGGAAAGTAGCGGCTGAATTTTTTGGGAAAAATTTAGTTGCCAATTTGGAGTTAGTATGTTATGCTAATTATCTTCGGGCAATTAGCACAGTGGTAGCGCACTTCCTTCACACGGAAGGGGTCGGGGGTTCAAATCCCTCATTGCCCATCAAAAATTTTAATCATTTAGGCGATTACAGAAATGGAGGAAGCTTTATGACCCAAATAATTCTGAACTCCGAACAAGAAAAATTACTGCAACAACAGTTAGAAACAGGGAAATATACAACCCCCGATCAGGTAATTACTGATGCTTTAAAAGCTTTGTCAGAAAAACAGCATCTTAATCAACCTCGGCAAGTAGTAACCATTATTTCAGGAAAACCTGCACAAGAGTTACTAGCAGAAAAAATCAAAATCAGCCGAGAACTTAAGAAGAGTTATCAGCCCGATCCGCACAAACAAGCTTTAGCTGAAGATTTTAGCAACTTATGTGAAGAAACCCAGGCTTTACACGCGGATCATTCTTTAACTGATGAAGAAATTGCCGAAGAAATTGCAGCTTATCGGAGAGGAGAATGAGAGTTGTTATAGATACTAATATTTTAGTGTCTGCGGCGATCGCTGGAAGAAAACCAGCTTCTGTTATTACCTGGGTTATCAATCAACCTGATTATGAATGGGTAGTTTCAGAAGAAATTTTAGCAGAGTATCAGGAGGTATTAAGTAGACGAAAACTAAAATTAACAGATGTTCAGAAAGAAAGATGGTTGAATTTGATTCAAGGTTCAACCAAACTTATTGAGGTATCTATAGAAATTGATTTTCCTAGAGATCAAAAAGATGCTAAATTTATTGCTTGTGCACTGTCTGCTAGTGCTGATTTTTTAATTACAGGCGATCGCGATTTTACTGAAGTTCAGAGTTTAGAGAATACGTTAATTATTTCTGTTTCTATGTTTGCAGAATTGATTATGAATTAGACCAGGTTTAACAAAATCAAGACTGCTGACTGAAAATAAAAAGTAATTGGTGTTTAGCTTAAGCTTCAACATATTCGCAAATAGAGACAGGTTCGGGAATCGGAAAAGCATCCTCTTGTAGTCCTTCAATATGAAATGCGATCGCCTCTTTAATTAAATGCCTCACCTCTTCTAAACTTTCAGCCACAGCGACACATCTAGGTAAATCGGGAACATACGCACCGTAGCTAGTTTCACCTTTTTCAATTACCACAGCATAACGCATTAATCTTCCTCCTTGATAATTAATTAGACACTGTTCAACAATACCAAAATTGCCGTAGCTTGCGG
>Ga0335397_10009105_pt1 | contig 12440 bp, 10 predicted proteins | sample MAT04_FD_205740 | JGI IMG/M metagenome (GOLD analysis project Ga0335397, IMG submission 205740) | Freshwater microbial communities from Lake Fryxell liftoff mats and glacier meltwater in Antarctica - MAT-04 (spades assembly) (version 2) ...
GACCCCTGCGAATCATCCATAAGTCGTCCATGGCCCGCGCCGCCGCTCCCCAACTGCCCGACCTGTTCGACGACGCCCTGGCGCCGGTCCCTGCCGCGCCGATCTCGTCGGCCAAGGAGACCGCCCGCGGCCCTTCGCCCGCTTCGGCTTCCGGCTATTCGGCCAAGGACATCGAAGTGCTCGAGGGGCTGGAGCCCGTCCGCAAGCGCCCGGGGATGTATGTCGGCGGCACCGACGAGCGCGCGCTGCACCATCTGTTCGCCGAAGTGCTCGACAATTCCATGGACGAGGCCGTCGCCGGCCACGCCAAGACCATCGAGGTGTCGCTGGACGCGGACGGGGCGCTGACCGTGCGCGACGACGGGCGCGGAATGCCGGTCGATCCGCACCCCAAGTATCCGGACAAGTCCGCGCTGGAAGTGATCATGACCGTCCTGCATTCGGGCGGTAAGTTCTCGGGCAAGAGCTATGAAACTTCCGGCGGTCTGCACGGGGTCGGGGTGTCGGTGGTCAACGCCCTGTCGGCCCGGCTGGACATCACTGTCTGGCGCGACGGCTTTGAGTGGGCGCAGAGCTTCTCGCGCGGCAAGCCGCTGGGCCCCCTGGAGCAGGTCGGGCCCTCGAAGAGGCGCGGCACCCAGGTGCGCTTCCTTCCCGACGAGCAGATTTTCGGCGACGAGGCCGCCTTCAAGCCGGCGCGCCTGCTGCGCATGGCCCGCTCCAAGGCCTATCTGTTCCGCGGGGTCGAAATCCGCTGGTCTTGCGCCGCCGAGCGCATCACGGACGCGACCCCCGCCAAGGCCACTTTCCACTTCCCCAACGGCCTGGCCGATTTCCTGGCCGAGCGCACCCACGGGATTGAGACCGTGACGCCTCAAGCCTTCTCAGGCCGCATTGAGCGCAAGGGCGAGGCCGGCGCAGTCGAGTGGGCGGTGACCTGGAGTCCCGCCGGCTTCGGCGAGGCCGACGGCTTCATGCAGTCCTACTGCAACACCGTGCCGACGCCCGAAGGGGGCACTCACGAAGCGGGGTTCCGCGCCGCCCTCACCCGCGGCTTGAAAAGCTACGCCGAACTGACCGGCGACAAGCGCGCGGGCCTGATCACCGCCGAGGACGTGGTCGGCGGGGCCGGGGCGCTGATCTCGGTGTTCGTCCGCAACCCGGAGTTCCAGGGCCAGACCAAGGAGCGCCTGTCTTCCTCCGAGGCCCAGCGCCTGGTGGAAACCGCCCTGCGCGATCCCATCGACCACTGGCTGTCCGGCCAGCCCAAGGCGGCCAACCAGCTTCTCGAGTTCGTCATTGAACGCGCCGAAGAGCGGATGAAGAAGCGCAAGGACAAGGAGGTCGCGCGCGCCTCCGCCACGCGCAAGCTGCGCCTGCCTGGCAAGCTGGCCGACTGTTCGGCCCAGGCGATCGACGGCGCGGAACTGTTCATCGTCGAGGGCGACAGCGCCGGGGGCTCGGCCAAGCAGGCGAGGAACCGGCGGACCCAGGCGATCCTGCCCCTGCGCGGCAAGATCCTCAACGTCGCCTCGGCCACCACCGACAAGCTGGTGCAGAACCAGGAGCTTTCAAACCTGCTTCTCGCGCTGGGCGTCGGCACGGGCGCCAAGTTCCGCGAAGAGGACCTGCGCTATGAGCGGGTGGTGATCATGACCGACGCCGACGTCGACGGCGCGCACATCGCCAGCCTGCTGATCACCTTCTTCTACCGGACCATGCCCGACCTGATCCGGGCGGGGCGTCTCTACCTGGCCCTGCCGCCGCTCTACCGCATCAGCCACGGCGCGCTCACGGTCTATGCCCGCGACGACGCCCACCGCGAGGCGCTGCTCGCCACCACCTTCAAGGGCAAGAAGCCCGAGATCGGCCGCTTCAAGGGCCTCGGCGAGATGATGCCCGCCCAGCTCAAGGAGACCACCATGGACCCGGCCAAGCGAACCCTGGCTCGGGTGACGCTGCCCAGGGCCGAAGAGGCGGTGGAATCCCTGGTCGAGACCTTGATGGGCCGCAAGCCCGAATTGCGTTTCCGGTTCATCCAGGAGAACGCCGAATTCGCCGCCGACGACCTCGACGTCTAGGCGCCGCCGAGCAGCCGGCGAAGGCGTGCCCGCCAGCCTGCAGCCATCGGCGGCGGGGCCGCGGCGGGTTCGCTGCTACCGCGGTAAGCTGACGGGGCGTCGGCTTCGAAGGCGGCCATATACTCGGCATAGGTGCGCGCGCGCGGCGCTTCGGGAAAGGGCGATCCCTGGAGATCTTGAATCTCCTGCGCGAGCAGATCGAGCGCCTTGCCGATGTCCAGGCGAGCGGACAGCCGAGCGCGGAACATGATCAGCAGCTCGGCGGCTTGGTCCAGCCGCCCGAACAAAGCCATGATCGCCGCCTGTTTCAGCAGCTTGTCATCGGAGTAGCGCCCCGCCAGGCGGCGAGTGTCCGCCCAGCCGAAGTCGCGCGCGTAGAACGCATCCCCCTGATAGGGCCTGCCGCCGAGGTTCTGGGCAGCGTGCGGATAGGGCCCTGCATAGAGGAACGGAAGGGCGCTGGATGCGTATCCGCGCACGCTCAGCCCGGCCAGGTCGAAGCCCTGGCTGCGCATAAATCGATCGGTGTTGTGGAAGGTATGGTGATTGACCGCCTGCCCACCGATAAAATTGACCTCCAGTCCCAGGGCGAGAACCTCGGCTTGGGCCAAGGTCTCCTCCAGAGACGCGAGAATCTCGAAATCGGGGCCGTCACAGTCGATCTTGATAAAGTCGACGTTGCTGACGCCTTGCGCCTTCAGAAACTGCGGCAGCTGGATGCTGCGGGCGCGGTCCGCAAGGGCGGTCAGGTGCCATTCGTTGGCGCGCATCATTGCGGCCTCGTCCAGGGAGCCGGGAGACTCCGGCGCCCCAGCAGCCCCCACCAAGCTAAACGGCGGCGAAGTGAGATTTTTGTCCAGCGCCGGCGGAAGCGGATAGGCCAACGGCGGCGGCGCCTCGCCCGTCTCAGCAGCCTTGCGCAGGGCTGTCGTGCGGGTCCAGGCGAGGCGATCGGAAGGATTTCGATGTTGGAAGGGCATTCCCGGTTGCGGCTGGCGGCTGGGATGGTCGCTGGGGGCTTCTACGAAGGCCGCCACGTACCGGACGCCGGGACGGTCTTCCGCTTGCGAGAGCCTGTTTATCTCCGCCAAGGCCGGATCGAACCCAAAGGCGATCAGCTTTGGGCCGAAAACAGCCCAGCCCTGGTCGATCCCCCCGCTGCAACCCACGTCGATCAGGGTCAGGGGCTCGTCGATGCTCTTGACGATGAACCGCGCCGCCGCGCTGTCGATCCTCATGCCGTCCAAGCCGAAAATCCCCCAACGAAAACGGCGCCGACCGCCCTGCCCTGCTCAATACCCCGAGGCCCATACGCTCTAGCAGATGCGCCGCCGCGACTCTGCCGCGTCTTCAAGGCCCCGCGCTCAAATCCACAGCGGTCGACGAGCGTTCCTATTCAGGGCTCGTTGATGGTTGGTCTGATCTCCATGATCACGTCGCCTGGCTCTAGGGCCGCGACCTGCGGTCGCCAAAAGCCGTAAGGGACCCCATTTCGAATAATCCTCAGCCCCAGGCCCTGCGAGAGTTGCTTGAGCGAACGGCCCACCTCCTGCGGCTCAACTTCACGCTGGATCAGCTGCACCTTTCCCTTGGCGGACGCCAAATCCGACAAGTAGTCGGCGATGTGTTCCCCGCCGTCGGCGGTCGCCAGCAACAGGCCAGCAAAATCGAGCGGATTGATTACAACGTCGGCGCCGGCCCGGCGGGCCGGGATTTCATTATCCTGCACTCTAACGGAGATGCTGATGCGCAATCTTGGCGCAAGGTGCCGTGCGGTCAGGCAGATCAATATCGACGTATCGTCACGCCCTGCCGAGATGATCATCGACCGCGCACGCTCTATCTGCACCACCCTCAGGGACTGGTCTCGCGTGGCGTCGGCATTGAGGACGTTGCAGCCCAGAGCTTGGGCTCGTACCAGCCTCTCTTCGTCCATATCGATGACAACGATGTCTTCGGGCTGGGATCCTGCAGCGATCAATTCCGCGACCGCGCGGCTGTTTTGTGTTCCAAAGCCAGTGACGACTATATGGTTCTTCAGGTCGTGCTGAATACGCTTCATCTGCCATCTTTCCCATGATCGGCGCGCCACGAACAAGTAGGTCGTGCCGATAAAGATCAACAGGAACATGATCCGGATCGGCGTTACGACAAGGGCATCGAAAAGGCGGGTGTGATCTGCGATAGGGACAATATCGCCGTATCCGGTGGTCGTCGCGCTGATCATTGTGAAGTATATGACGTCCAGAAAGCTGACATGGCCGTCATGGCTGTCCTTGAGTCCGTCGCGCTCTAGCCAGTGGAAAAGGACAAGAAAACCAATCAGTCCCACTATAATGGCCGCTCGCCAGAACAAGCCAAACCATACAGGCCTGCGGGAATTGCGGCGGAGCACCACCAGCGCCTCGCTGTCGACGTTCTTTGACATGTTGGTCTCGAGAATGCGGGTGAAGGACGACATCTCGCAAGTGCCTGGCGCGAACCAGCTTAGTACATCACTTGCCCCGGCAGGCTAAGGCGGTACTCGATCTGCAAGCCCGCGGAGGTGACGGTTCGTGCATGAACCACCCGACAAAAGCTTACAGACTTCAGTCAGAGACGGGGCGGCCACGCGATCAGGGTCAGGGGCGCGTCGACCCCCACGAAAGCAGCGCCGATCGCCATCCTTCGGTTAAATGCCGCCCTTACAACAAGGCTACGTTGACAAAGCCCCCGCCCTTTCTATGTTCGCATCGCTTCCGCCGGCTTTCGAGCGTGCGCGAGTTTTCGCTTCCGCCGCGCGTAACGCCGGCCTGTAAATTCAGGACATGACCAGCTTTTCAGACCTGGGGCTCAGCCTCGAAGTCATCAAGGCCGTCGCCGACGCCGGCTACGACACGCCCACCCCGATCCAAGCGCAGGCCATTCCGGTCGCCTTGGCCGGCCGTGACGTGCTCGGCATCGCCCAGACCGGCACCGGCAAGACCGCCGCCTTCACCCTGCCGATGATCGACAAGCTGGCGAGCGGCCGGCCCAAGGCGCGGATGCCGCGCGCCCTGGTCATCGCTCCGACGCGCGAACTGGCCGATCAGGTCGCCGCCTCGTTCGAAAAATACGCCAAGGGCCGCAAGCTGTCCTGGGCCCTGCTGATCGGCGGCGTATCCTTCAAGGACCAGGAAATGAAGCTCGACCGCGGGGTCGATGTCCTCATCGCCACGCCAGGCCGGTTGCTCGACCATTTCGAGCGGGGCAAGCTGCTGCTCACCGGGGTGCAGATTCTGGTGGTCGACGAGGCCGACCGCATGCTCGACATGGGCTTCATCCCTGACATCGAGCGCATCTTCAAGATGACGCCGCCCAAGAAGCAGACGCTGTTCTTCTCGGCCACCATGCCGCCGGAAATCACCCGTCTGACCAAACAGTTCCTCAACGACCCGGTCCGGATCGAGGCCTCGCGCCCGGCTCAGACGGCCGAGACCATCCTTCAGTATCTGGTCCGCATCCCCTCGGCCGAGCCTGAGGCCAAGCGCCTGGCCCTGCGCACCCTGATCGCCCGCGACGACGTCAAGAACGGCATCATCTTCTGCAACCGCAAGACCGAGGTCGATGTGGTGGCCAAATCGCTGCGCCGGCATGGCCTCGACGCCTCGCCGATCCACGGCGATCTGGACCAGTCCACGCGGATGAAGACCCTTGCCGACTTCCGCTCTGGGGCCCTGAAGCTGCTGTGCGCCTCGGACGTAGCGGCGCGCGGCCTGGACATCCCCGACGTCAGCCACGTCTTCAACTATGACGTGCCGCACCATGCCGACGACTACGTCCACCGCATCGGCCGCACCGGCCGCGCCGGAAAGTCCGGCCAGACCTTCATGCTGGTGACCCCTGCCGACGGACGCCAGCTCGACAAGGTTTTGAAGCTGACCGGCAAGACGCCGGAGGAACTGGTCCTCGACGTCGACTTCAGCCAGATCGCCGAACGCGCGCCCCGCTCCGGCGCCGGCCGCGAGCGACCTGCCCGGGGCGGCGAACGGCCCGACCGCTCCAGCCGCAGCCGCCAGCCGCGGATCGCCGAAGCGCCCCCGGTTCCGGTTGAGGCCGCCACGCCTTCACCCGCGCCCGTTCATGTCCCGGATACTGCGCCTACGGCGGAGGTTTATGCGCCTATGGCGGAGGTTGCTGCGCCTGAACCCCGGGAGCCGAGGCGCCCCCGGCGGCCGCGACGCGAATCTGCCCCTCGCGAATCCGCGCCCGCCCCGCGCAACGCCGAGTCGCCGCCCCCGTCAGTGCGCAGCGGCGGGCGAGATGCACCGGACCGCCAGGACGCCGACGATCAGGTGGTCGGCTTCGGCTCGGCGGTCCCGGCTTTTCTGCAACGGGCGGCCCCCCTTCCGATCGTCACCGACGGCGAGGACTGAATCCGCGCTTTTTGTCGCACTCGGCGCGGCAAAACGGCGTTCGCTTAACCTCCTGTTTCAAATGTTCCCGCTACCTTTACCCTCTGTTGCGGCGGTCTAGCCGGAGCACGACACCGGGGGATTTTCTATGGTGGCCGAAGTCGAACTCGCACTGCGGGGACCGCAAGCGTACACTCTTGGGCGCGAAGCCATCGGCCTGATGGAACAGCACAACATCTGGCCGACGCCCCTGAACTATGAGCTGTGGATTCATTTCGCCGCCGACCCCGACGGACCCCTCGCCAACGAAATTCAGCGCCTTCTCAACGACGGCGACGCCATCACCGAAGAGGTCAGCGAGAGCCTCGCCGCGGCCTATTTGCCCAAGGCGCGCCTGAACCAGGAGATTCGAGACGCAGGCGACCAGCTCTCGCGGGAGCTTGAGACGGTAGCCAAGGCGATCCAGGCGGCACAAAAATCCAGCGACATCTATGGGCAGACCCTGGCCGGCGCCAGCGTGGACCTGGCGGCGGCGACGGAACCGCCGGCGATCAACAAGGTGGTCGATGTACTGTCCGCCGCCACCCGGAAAATCCAAAAAGAGAACAAGGCGTTAGAGAAACGTCTTCATGAATCTACCGCCGAGGTCACCCGTCTGCGCGAGCATCTGGAACAGGTCCGACGCGACGCCACCACCGACGCCCTGACCAATCTGGCCAACCGCAAGGCCTTCGACGAAGAACTTGACCGCGCCGTCATGGAAGCGGCCAAAACCGGCGAGCCCTTGACCCTGGCGGTCGTGGATATCGACCACTTCAAACGCTTCAACGACACCTGGGGGCATCAGACCGGCGACCAAGTCCTGCGCTACGTCGCCTCGGTGATCGGCCGCATGTGCGCGCCGCCCCGCTTCGCGGCCCGGTACGGCGGCGAGGAGTTCGGCATGATCTTCCCGAACGAGGAGGTGTCGAAGGTCATGGCGGTCCTGGAAGAGGTCCGCGAGGAGGTCTGCTCGCGCATGCTCAAGCGGCGCTCGACCAACGAGGATCTCGGCACCGTGACCATTTCGGCCGGCGTCGCCGAGATGCACGGCGAGGAGAACACCCACAACCTCATCGAGCGCGCCGACGCCGCCCTCTACACGTCCAAGCGGACAGGCCGCAATCGCGTCACCAACGCCGAGCCTGTGGTCGCCCACAGGGCCGCCTAGGCTTCAGGCCCAAGCGAACCGTCGCAGAGACTTGTGGATCACCCGACCGTCCAAAGTCGCGATGGGGACGGTCAAGGCCTTGTCCCGCCTGAGGGCGTCGTAGCCGGCCATATGGATCACGCCGACCTTGGCGTTGGGGATATACCGCTCGACCAGGGTCCTCTCATCGGCGGTGCAGGTCCACGGCCCCATATAGTTGCAGATCTCCGGGGCGTGCTCCACGGCCAAGCCGTCGGCGTGGATCATCAGCCCCATGGCCAGCTGGTCTGCGGTGAACACCCTGCCCTTGACCAGCACCTGAGCGATCCGCCTGCGCCAGGCCTGCCAATGGGGTGCCGTGCGCGCCAGAGCGAACACCCCGGCGTTGAAAGTCGGCTTGTCGCCGACAAGCCGCGCCTCGGCCTCAGGCAGTCCTGCACGACGGGCATTCTTGTAGAGCTGCGCCTTGACCTTGGCGTAGCCGAATCCGGCCCACTGCAAGGTCATGACGACATCTGAATAGCGGGAGGTTTGCGAGACCACGACCAGGCGGTCCTTCAGGGCCGCCTGCGCCATCAGGTCGACCGCGGCCATGTCCTGCACCCAAGCGTCGCCGTCGATCCAGACGATCACGTCGGCGTCCGGCAGGTGCTGGTCGAGGAAGGACCGGGCGGTCAGCACCTTCAGGTGCTCGCGCCCCTTGATCCGCGCCGGGGCGATTTCAAAGCCCCATCCCACCTGAAGCACCCGGGCGCCGTAGCGCAAGACCAAGAGGGCCGCCTGGTCCGGCTCCAGCCCGCCGTCGATCACCGCCAGCCCCATCTCGTCGGCGGTGCGCTGGGCGCGGACCGACTGCGCCAGTTCCTCGATCAGCGGGAAATAGGCGGCGTCGCCGCCGGTGACGATGACAACCTTGGTCATGGCGTTCGCTTAGGCGATGGATGACCGGTTGGGAAGGCGCTACGACAGGCGGCGCAGACGGCCATGCCGTCAGGATGCGGCGGGAACGATAGTGACGCTTTCGCCGCAGCCGCAGGCGTCGGTCTCGTTGGGGTTCTTGAAGACGAACTTGGCCGCAAGCGGGGTCTGCTCGAAGTCGATCTCGGCGCCGATGAGAAACAGCACGGCCTTGGCGTCGATGACGATGGTGACGCCCTTGTCCTCGACCACTTCGTCGAGCGGTTCGATCTTTTCGGCGTACTCCAGCAGATATTCCGACCCGGCGCAGCCGCCGTTCTTCACCCCGACGCGCAAGGCGACGTAAGTCTTGTCGGCCTTGGCCATGATCTCGCGCACCCGGGCGGCGGCGGCCTCGGTCAGGCTGACCACCTTGGGGCGCGGGCGACGGGGCCGCGGCGGGGTCTGGGCGAGTTCGGGGGTTTGCATGATCAGAACATGTTCAGCTGAAGCTTGGCCTCGTCGGACATCATCGACGGGTCCCAAGGTGGCTCAAAGACCAGATTGACCTCGCACGCGGTCACGTTCGGCGTTTGCATCACGGCGTCGCGCACCCAGCCAGGCATCTCGCCGGCCACGGGGCAACCTGGCGCCGTCAGGGTCATATCCACGACGACAGCCCTGTCGTCGGAAACGTCGACTTTATATATCAGGCCTAACTCATAGATATCGACGGGGATTTCCGGATCAAAAACCGTCTTGAGGCTGTCGATCAGGGCGTCGGTCAGGGCGTCGAGCTCAGCCTGAGGCAGGGCCGACGGCGCGGGCTGGGCCGGATCGTTGATGACGGATGAGTCGTCCATGAGCCTCAGACTGCCTAAGCGAAAAAGGTTTGCGCCTTGTGGAGAGCGTCGACGAAGGCGTCGGCTTCCTCAAGGCTGTTATATAGGGCGAAAGAGGCCCTGACGCTCGACGTTGCGCCGAAGCGTCGCAGCAGAGGTTCGGCGCAGTGGGTCCCGGCCCTGACGGCGACGCCGTAGCGGTCGAGAATCTGGGCCACGTCGTGGGCGTGGGCGCCTTGCATGTTGAAGGCGAAGATCGCGCCCTTGCCCGGCGCCTGACCGATCACCTTGATCCAGTTGACGCCGTCCAGGCGTTCCGTCACGCGGTCCAGCAGCCCGGCCTCGTGGGCGACTATGGCCCCGCGGTCCAGGGTCTCCAGCCACTCGATCGCGGCGCCCAGGCCGATCGCCTCGATGATCGCAGGGGTGCCGGCCTCAAAGCGGTGCGGCGGCTCAGCGTAGGTGATCGCTTCCTCGGTGACCGTCCCGATCATCTCGCCGCCGCCCTGGTAGGGGGGCAGGTCCAGCAAGCGATCCCGCTTGCCGTAGAGAACGCCGATCCCGGTGGGGCCATAGAGCTTGTGGCCGGAAAAAACATAGAAATCAGCGTCCAGGGCCTGAACATCGACGGGCATGTGGACGATGGCCTGGCAGCCGTCGAGCAGCACGGGGACGCCGGCCGCGTGGGCCGCCTGGATGATCTCGGCCACAGGATTGACGGTCCCGAGCACATTGGACATGTGGGTGACCGCCACCATCCTCGTCCGCGGACCCAGCAGGGCGCGATAGGCGTCCATGTCCAAGGCGCCGTTCTCAAGGACCGGGGTAAACCTCAAGACCACGCCCTTGGCCGCCCGCAGGAAGTGCCAGGGAACGATGTTGGCGTGGTGCTCCATCTGAGAAACGATGATCTCGTCGCCCGCGGTGAGCCTTTTGCCAAAGGACGAGGCCACCAAATTGATGGCCTCGGTAGCGCCCTTGGTGAAAACAATCTCGTTCACCTCGGCGGCATTGACGAACCGCCGCACGCTCTCCCGCGCCCGCTCATAGGCGTCGGTGGTCTCGTTGGCTAAGGTGTGCAGACCGCGGTGCACGTTGGCGTAGGAGCCCTCCATGGCGCCGCTCATGGCGTCGATCACCGCCCGCGGCTTCTGGGCCGAGGCGCCGCTGTCGAGATAGATCAGCGGATGGCCATTGATGCGGCGCTGCAGGATCGGAAACTGAGCCCGCGCGGCGGCGACGTCGAAGCTCATGACAGGGCGCCCAATTCCGCCGCCGCCCAGGCCTGAGCGGCGTGGCGGGCGCCCTCGTGGGCGATGCGATCGGTGACTTCGCCAAGGAAGGCCTGCATCAGCATCGCCCGCGCCTGGGCCTCGGGAAGCCCGCGCTGGCGCATATAGAACAGCGCGTCCTCGTCCAGGGCGCCAACGGTGTTGCCATGTGCGCAAGACACGTCGTCGGCATAGATTTCCAGTTCGGGCTTGGCGTCGATCTCTGCCCCGTCCGTCAGCAACAGGGCGTGATGACCCATGCGGGCGTCCGTGCGGTCGGCGCCGTGCGAGACTACGATCTTGCCCTGAAACACCCCGCGGGCCTGATCGCGCGCCACCCCCTTGGTGAGCTGGCTGGTGACGCCCCCGACGCCTTCGTGGGTGACGACCGTGGTCAGGTCCGCGTGACGCCGGGCGCCGAGAAGGTAGACCCCATCGATGCGCACCGTCGCGCCCCCGCCGGGATGATGCAGGCGCGTCTCGTGGCGCTGCAGGCGCGCGCCGCGGGTGAGGACGGTCTGAGCATAGGCGGACTCCGCAGACAGCTCGACCTCGGCGCTGGAGACCGAGACCGCATCGTCCGGCTCTTCCAGCACGACGATCCGCTCCAGGCTCGCGCCCTCGGCCAGCCAGATATCGAGATTGACGTTGGCGAGGTACGCCGAGCCGGACCCCTCGTAGGTCTCCAGCAAGGTCAGGGTCGCTCCCGCCTGCACGGTGACGGCGAAAGCGGCCTGGTGGGAGGTTTCCTCGGCCTGGGAGACGAAGCGCAGGCGAAAGGTCGCAGTCTCGCCCGCGCGGGCCTCGAACGAGCCCTCGCCATCACAGCGGCCGTTGACGAAGGTTATGGCGTGGTCCGCTTCCACCGCCCCCAGCGGCCCCAACCCAACGGGCGCCACGCCTCGTGGCGAAGGGCCGGGCACGGCGCGAAGAGCGCCGCGCAGGTCGGTGTATTTCCAGGCTTCGTCCCGGCGCCCGGGAAGATGGGCGACGTCCTGCTCGGCGATGGCGCGGGCCAGCATCATGCCGCGTACCGGTCGTAACCCGTCGCTTCTAGCTCAAGCGCCAGTTCGGGGCCGCCGGACGCGACGATGCGCCCGCCGGCCAGCACATGAACCCGGTCCGGTTTGATGTAATCGAGCAGCCGCTGATAGTGGGTGATCACCAGCATGGCGCGATCCGGCGAGCGAAGAGCGTTAACCCCTTCGGACACGATCCGCAAAGCGTCGATGTCGAGCCCGGAATCCGTTTCGTCGAGGATCAGGAAGCGCGGCTCCAGCATGACCATCTGGAAGATTTCCATGCGCTTCTTCTCGCCGCCGGAAAAACCGACGTTCAGCGGGCGCTTGAGCATGTCGAAGTCGATCTTCAGAGCCGCCGCAACAGCGCGGGCCCGCTTTAGGAACTCCGGCGCAGAGACTTCTGCTTCTCCCCGAGCCACCCGCTGGGCGTTCAGGGCTGTGCGTACGAAGGTAAGGCTGGGAACCCCAGGAATTTCCAGAGGATACTGAAAAGAAAGAAACAGGCCCCTGGCCGCGCGCTCATTGGGCGCAAGGGCCAGCAGGTCCGCTCCGTCCAGAGTGGCGCCGCCTTGGGTGACGTCGTAGCCGGACCGTCCCGTCAGCACATAGGACAAGGTCGACTTGCCGGCGCCGTTGGGCCCCATGATGGCGTGCACCTCGCCCGCGGGGACGTCGAGCGTCAGCCCCTTGAGGATTTCGGCCCCACCAACGACGGCGTGGAGATTGTCGATAGAAAGCATTGTATTTATTCTCTTATCCTACTGA
>Ga0335397_10009108_pt1 | contig 12437 bp, 6 predicted proteins | sample MAT04_FD_205740 | JGI IMG/M metagenome (GOLD analysis project Ga0335397, IMG submission 205740) | Freshwater microbial communities from Lake Fryxell liftoff mats and glacier meltwater in Antarctica - MAT-04 (spades assembly) (version 2) ...
CATGGAGAGTTTCCTCAACGCCTGCGAGAATCTCGTCGGCTGCTTTGACGGGACTCTACGCTTCGTCGATGAGAGAAACGGGAAGACCTATGAGCTGGATGAGACGGGTCTTTCGATTCCGATCAAACGGATTCCGGGACTGGCTCTGCCTGACGGAAACCATCTCTTAAACGGCAACCCCCTGCCTCTGCACCTCTTAGATTTCGCGACACACCTGTGGCACAACCGTCACCGCCCGGAGGTGCTGGTCTTCTATGTCCCCAAGCTCGAAAACGAAGAGGAGGCCGCGTATCTCAAGCATCTCATCGACAGCGCGGAAACGCGTATCCGGAAAGTACATCCTGCTTACCTCCCCGGGACCATCAAGCTCTTCATCGTGTTTGAAAATCCCCGCGCCATTTTCCGCATCCGGGAGATCGCCGCAGTCCTGCGCCCGCATTTCCTCGGCGGCAGCCTCGGCTGGCACGATTTCCTCGCCTCCGCCGCCCGGCTTTTCAAGCACGATCCCCACTACCGGATCCCCGTGAAAGCCGATCCCAACATAGTCATCAACCACATCCGCGAGTCCCACAAAATCCTCGTCGAGGCTCTCGCACCCATGGACGCGATCCGTATCGGCGGCATGTATGGCGTGCTCTACGAGGAGGGAAATCCCAAGTCCTACGAGGTCTGCATGGTCGGATACATCCGCGATGTAACCACCCAGCTCAAGCGCGGGCTCAACGGCTTCTGGGTCGCACACCCAGCCTTCGTCCGCACCGGACTCGCCATCGTCGAGGCATGGCGACGCGGTCCCGATACAGTCACGGAGCTGGTGAAAGCCCTCGTCCCCGATCCGACCGAGCACGAGCCTTTGCTGGAATTCGTTTTCGGAAAAGACGCGGAAGGTCTCGATAAAAACGATCCCCGCTATCTGAGAAGCGTCCTCGCCGCGAGCGTCGGAGTCTCCGATGTTATCGCCAACGACGACCCAGAGGAAATCCGCTACAACGTCTTCCAAGCCCTCCAGTACATCTGCGATTGGCTCTGCGGAAACGGCTGCGTGGCTCTCCCCGCCACCATGAAAAACGCCAGAGGCGAAACCGTCTTCGTCCGTGTCATGGACGATCTCGCGACCACCGAGCGATCCCGCTGGGAGCTCTGGGCGGAAGTGAACCACGGACGCGTCTCCCATGAGCTTTTCGAAAAAATCCTCTCCGAGGAAATGGATTTCATCCGCGCCGGACAAGACACCGCCAACAAACGCATTCAAGTCCACTGCCAGGGAGAAGCGGAGAAATGGTATCCCATCGCCATGACCATCCTGCGGAAACTCGTCACCGATCCCGACCCCGTCGAGTTCGCCACCGAGCTCATGCTGCCCTACACTCTGAACCTGGTCCGCAATGCGGGAGATCCGCTTTCAATTGCGGGGGAACTGGGAGCAATTCAACCACCACCGCCCAACTAGTTCGCTGGGAATTTTCCGAAATACCCACCACCAAAGGTCTGGATACTTTTCCGCCTCTCCACGCTCTTTGTAAAAATCTTTCCATCGCACCTGTGCAAAGTCACATGCCCGCCCGGAAGTTTCCAGATTACCTCCTCAAAAGGTAGGCAGGGAACATGATTTCTTGCTCTGTCTCAAAATGATCGGCTATTTGGCTGCGATGATCTGGTCACTTACCTACGGCATCCTTGAGAGCAGTTGGGCAATGCGGGGAATGATTGCCTCTGACCCGTCATACCCCCCGGTCGATAGGCTCATGGAGAGTGGATATAGGACAGGAGGATTACTTGGTGTCTTTGTCGTGATGTGGGTAATATCCGGGATTATGTGGATCGTTTATCAGAAATCAAGAAGGCTGGGCGGGTGACTTTCACAACGAACGTAGGCGGCAAGGAGGGGCTGCATTCTGCTGCCCAGCCTTCCGGGAAAATAGCTCGGGTTGCTGGGCAGCAGAATGCAGCCCCTCCTTGCCGCTCACCACTCCACCGGCAGCTCGATGACGTTTCCGGCGTCCTCGTATCTGATGAGGCCGTGTTTCATGCCGTATTCGTGGACGGAGCGGGTGACTTTCACGTCGAAGGCACAGTATTCGGCGATCTTGCGGAGGGGATCGAATTCCTTGGTCTTCTTGTGCTCCTGCCACCAGCGGATGGCGTCGAGACCGTCGGCGGATTTCCCGGTGCCGAGGGAGGTGGAGGCGACGTTGTCGAGCTTCAGGAAACGGCCCATGCGCTCTTTCACATCGAGCATCATGTCGAGGTTCAGCGTCTGTTCCCCAAGATTCGGAAGGACGTAGGCCTGGAGCACGGGGTAATCGAAGCCGATGTGGTTCCAGCCGACGACGAGGTCAGCTTTTAGAAGCTGGTCGGTGAGGGCATCGAGATCCTTTTCCCCGAAGATCAGGTATTCACCCGTGGCGGTGGAATAGGTGACGGCGATGGAGATGCAGAGTTTGGCCTTGTTGTTGCCAACGTCGCTGAGGCTGCGCTGGGTTTCCAGATCGAAATAGACGATGTTTTTTCCTGACACGCCGGGAGGATGGGGGAGCGGGAGGACGGGGGGAAGAGTGAAGGTTCCGCTCTGGGAAATTTTTTATTCTTTGTAAATCCTACACATACGGCCTTCGCAAAGGAGGATGTCCTTGCCTTTGTGAGAGTTGAAGACGGCGCGGGGTCTGTGGGATTGGGAGAGTTTCGCCAGAGTCGGGCTGTAGTCCTTTTCAGGAAGCTGAAAATGACTGACTCCCCGGTTATCAAGATCGAAGGCGGCGAGAAGAACTGGTGCGGCGAAGACCTGTTTCTCCAGAGTGGTGGCTCCGGCGCGGATGAGGGCTTCGGCACGCTTCTGATATTGCTCGGATTGCGGGGTGATGGAGATTCCCTCAAGTGCGATTTCAGCGGTGAGGACCGCCAACTTGAGGAGGTTGAGGGCGGCGATGTGGTTGGGTGATGGCTCGGCGCCATCGTATTCTTCGCGAATAGTGAGGAGGGTTTTGCCATCCATTTCCGTGGACATGATGTAGCCGATTTTTTCTTCACTCCATTCGGACCTGTCCATCGCGGCCTGAAGCTCGACCGCCCATTGCTGCCAAGCGCCGGTGGGGTCGGCGGCATTGAGATCGATGAGGCCGAAGATGAGGAAGGAGTAGTCGGCGGGGAAGGCCTTGGCATCGCCGCGCTTGCCGCGATAGCTGCGGTAGAGGGTTTTCGATTCCGCGTCCCAGAGATTTTTCCTGATGAAAGTGGCGGCGGTTTTGGCGGCTTCCGTGTATTTTACTTCGGAGAAAGCGGCGGCGGCTTTGGCCAGCGCGGAGATCATCAGGCCGTTCCAAGCGGTGACGATCTTGTCATCGCGGTGGGGCTTTGGCCGCTTGGCTCGCTGTGCCAGTAGCTTGGCGCGGGAGGAGGAGAGGGATTCCTCGATCTGCTCCGGCGTTTTCTTGAAAGCTTCGGCCAGTTTGTCGTTTCCCAAGGCGCGGAAGAGAGTGTTCTGGCCTTCCAATTCCCCCTGCGGATCGCTTTCAGGGCGGGCGTTTCCGTCTTCCTCCACTCCGTAGGCGTTTGATAAAATGGAGTATGCTTCGGGGTCGAGCAGGGAGGAGATTTCCTTGGCGGTCCATGTCCAGTAGGCACCCTCGTGCTTTTTCTTGTCGCCTTCATTGCGGAAGCTATCGGCATCTTCCGCGGAGTGAAAAGCTCCCTCCGTATCCCGCATCTCGTTTATCACGTATTCGAGCGTGTCCACGGCGGTTTCCCTGAAAAGATCCTCCTTGGAAATCTGCCATGCCTCGGTGAAAGCGAGCGCGAGCTGTGCCTGGTCGTAAAGCATTTTCTCGTAGTGGGGGACATGCCAGAACTGATCCACGGAATAGCGGTGGAAGCCGCCGCCGAGGTGGTCGTGAATGCCGCCCTTCGCGATGTGCCGGAGGGTTTCCGAGGCCATCTCCCAAGCCATTTTCCTTTCCTCCGACTCTTCGGGAAAACGCTCGTGAAGCTGCATCAGCGTGAGCATCAGAGTGGGGCGGGGGAATTTCGGAGCCTCTCCAAAGCCGCCCTGGTGGGGATCGAACATGGCCTCGCACTTGTCGAGATAGTCGCCGAAAACGGTTTCCTTTGGCATCCCGCGCAACGCGGTGGCTATGTTCGCTTCGTCGCGGAGATGTTTCATCACGCTGGCCGCGCTCTCAAGGACCTTGGCCTTGTCCTCGCGGTATGCCTTGCCGAGCTGGGCGCAGATTTTAGGGAATCCGGGGCGACCGTGATCGTCCTTCGGAGGAAAATAGGTGCCGCCCACGACGGGTAAAGCGTCGGGAGTGAGCCATACGTTCAGTGGCCAGCCACCTTCGCCGGTGGTCGCCTGCACGAATGCCATGTAAGTCGCGTCGATGTCCGGGCGCTCCTCGCGATCCACTTTGATGTTGATGAAATTATCGTTCATCACCTTCGCGATCTTCTCGTTCTCGAATGATTCACGCTCCATCACATGGCACCAGTGGCAGGTGGAATAACCGATGGAGAGGAAGACGAGCTTGTCCTCCTTTTTCGCCTTCGCGAACGCCTCGTCACTCCACGGCATCCAGTCCACGGGATTGTGCGCGTGCTGGAGCAGGTAGGGGGAGGTTTCGTTGGCGAGTGCGTTGGGCATGGGGCTAGGGTAAGGCGGGAAGGGGGAATTCCAAGAACGGGAATTGCTGATTGTGGAAATCAGGCGTGTTCCTTTCGGAATCAGGCTGGCTGAGGGACGGCGCAATCACCAACGGCTGCGGGGCGCGGCAGCTACAGCTCTCCCTCGATCAGGTCGTCAAGCGTCTGGCGCTTGCGGATCAGCGTCGCGTCACTTCCCTCGACGAGGATCTCGGCGGGGAGGGGGCGGGAATTGTAGTTCGATGCCATTACGAAACCGTAGGCTCCGGCCGACATCAGGGCGATGTTGTCACCGGGTTTGAAGTCCGGAAGTGGTCTGTCCTGGCAGAAGAAATCCCCGCTCTCGCAGATGGGGCCGACAACATCCACTTTGATCAGCTCGTCAGTCTGCGGTTGTTTCAGAGGGACGATTTCGTGATGGCCTTCATAGAGGGCGGGGCGGATGAGATCATTCATCCCGGCATCGACGATTTTGAAAGTCTTGGCGGATCCCTTTTTCTCGTAGAGGCAGCGGGTGACGAGCACTCCGGCGTTGCCGACGATGTAGCGACCCGGCTCAAGGAGGATTTTCAAACCCAGATCCTTGATGCGTGGGACGAGCTCTTCGCCGTATTTCTCAATGGTGAGAGGGCGTTCGGACTCGGGCTTGGCTGCCCACCAGTCGGGCGTGCCGGACTGGAGGGAATCATGATAGACTATGCCGATGCCGCCACCGATGGACCAGAACTCGATCCCGTGCCTGGCTTTGAGTTCGGTGACGAGCGGGATGACTTTTTCGACTGCCTCGATGAAAGGATCGATGGAGGTGAGCTGTGAGCCGATGTGCATCTGCAGGCCCCGCAGTTTTATATTCGGAAGCTCTTTCGCGGCGCGTTCATAGAGACCGAGGATGGACTCGAAATCGACGCCGAACTTGTTCTCGCTTTTTCCGGTGGAAATGTATTTGTGCGTCTTCGCGTCCACATTGGGGTTCACGCGGACGGCGGCTGGAGCGATTTTCCCAAGCTCGCCGGCGACTTCGTTGAGATAGCGGAGTTCCTCCTCGCTCTCGACGTTGAAGGAATAGATACCCTGCTCCAGAGCGTAAATGATTTCCTCACGGGTCTTGCCGACTCCTGCGAAGGTGCAGTGGGCGGGGTCGCCACCGGCTTTGATGACGCGAAAAAGCTCGCCTCCGGAAACAATATCAAAGCCCGCTCCCTTGGTGGCGAGTAGGCGGAGGACGGAGAGATTGGAATTCGCTTTCACGGCGAAAGCGATCTCGTGAGTCACTCCCGCGAGCGCTTTGTCCAGGCGGATATAATGATCAGTGATAGTCCCTGCGGAGTAAACGTAGAGCGGTGTCCCGTGCGCGTGCGCAAGGGATTGCAGGGAAACGTCTTCGCAGAAAAGCTCTCCGCTCTTGTAGGAAAAGCCGTGCATGGTGGCGTGCTGGCTGGCTTCGAGGCCAGTTATTTGACGACTCCAGCCTTTTTGAGCGTCACGTAAGCACCATTCTTGTTGATGGTCTTGAGCGCGCGGCAGGAAAGTTTGATGCGAACGAATTTCCCGAGTTCAGGAACCCAGATTCGCTTGTTCTGAAGGTTCGGGGATACCGTGCGCTTCACTACCTTGGTGACGTGGCGGCCGATACCGCCCTTTTTCTTGGCCAAGCCGGAGCGGTGAATTCTGCCGCCGGAGCGGACGCGGGTTCCTCTGATTGTACAAATACGTGCCATGGTGAAAGTTGTTTGGTGGGGGCGGAGGATGGCGGCGGATTGCCTCCCGTCAAGTCGAATCGGCTTTAAATTTCAGATTTCAAAATTCTAGCCTCAAGGAAGAGAACTGGGTTCGGGCAGTGAGGGTGGGTAGGGGCTGTTTATGGAAACGGTAGGAGCAAAGAAGATGGGCGCTGCCGATGGGCAAGGCGGTCTCAAAACTCTTCCTTGAGTGTTCAATTTTGAAATTTGAGCTTTCAGCGCAGCTTATTGAGCCAGCTCTCCACATCGCGGAAAATTTTCTCCCGTTTCTCGTCGTACATCAGTAGGTGGTATGCGCTCCAGTAGTTCTTGTAGGTCTTGGGGACGCCTGAAGGGATGCGGGAAATGAAGCCGCGCATGTCGGAATCGTTGTTGAAAAAGTCCTTGTCGCCGTGGAGGATCAGGACGGGGACTTCAAGCTCCGCCGCGCAGTCATTCATCCCGTCGATCAGCTTTGCCAGAGTGCCTAAGAGGCGGAGCGTGTGTTTCTCGATATTGTAGTCATTGGTCTTCGACTGCTCGTCGTGCTTGGATTCCTGGGTCATCTGGACATCCTGCCCTCCGGCGACCGAATCCAGAGGCACCCGGGCGAGCGGCATGGTTGCGGCAGCGACCTGAACCAGCCCGATCTTCCACGGCTCTATGTCATCTTTGAAACGGACGATAGGTGAGGAAAGGACGAGCGCGTCGCAAGGGGGATTTCCGACCGGAGCGGAACAGAGGGCGTGGGTGGCGATAAGCGCTCCCATGCTTTCCCCGTACCAGATGATTTTCGCATCCGGATGCCGTTCCTCGACGAGCTGGGTGAAAGCCTCCAGATCCGCATACCATTGCTTCGGATCGCCGATGTCTCCCCGGCGATGGTAAATGGGATCGCTGCCCTGTCCGCGTACCTCGTAGGCGTAGAGAGCGGTGTCCGGCTGGTTTTTCAAAAGGTGCTCACCCAGATTGCTATAGTCCACGGAAGCTCCGCAGAATCCGTGGATACCGATGACCACGATGTCCGGCTCCGTTCCTTTTTTCAGCCAACTGCGGTATCCAAAGGTGTCGGACTGAGCGGCCTTTGGTTTCGGATTGCTCACAAGAATCGGATCCGGGGCGCAACCGATGAACGCGCTGCCTATGAGCAGAGCGAGTAAAAACCTGACTGGATGTCGTGCCATGCGAGGAAGCTGTGTCAAATCGCACGAAAAGGCAATAGCGCAGGCTATGATTCATTCCCGGCTGGCTGTGGCCGCTTTTACAAAGATTTTACGAGCGGGCACAAGATTTTGGATTTCCATCCTTGGGAAAACGTTTAACAATGTCGTCGTAGCAGTCAGTCGCAGCCATGAAAATTCCAACCATCGCCAGTCTCTCGTTTGTTTTAGCCATCGGACCAGTCTTTTCCGCACCCAGGCTTGTCGTTTCCACCCCGTCATTGGTTCCCGAATCGAAGATCGACGTGATCTTCGACCAGCCCATGGTGACTCAGGAGGATCTGGGGAAAGTGCTCAAGAACTCCCTTGTCGCCACCGATCCGGCGCTTCCCGGGAAGCTTTTCTGGAAAGCCCCGACCATCGCGGAATTCCGCATGGACGCGATCCCGGCGATTGGCACCACCTATCATTTCTCCGCAGGGAAAAATCTCAAGCATCTGGACGGCAGCGCGGTCGAGGCAGGGGAGTTCGCGACAATATCCAGCGAGGCGTTCCGCATTCTCTCAGCACAGATTCCCAACCGCTGGTCCGAAGACTATTCAAGGGCGACGGGTAGCTGGTTGATTGTTTTCAATGACGATGTGGATGCCGCGTCCATCGCTGGATTTTTCGGATTTTCATCGGAGCGGAACCAACCTGTCGCGCCCAAGATCGAATATGCCACGGCGGAGCAGGCGGGATACTATCGCACGAACTACTTGGCTTGGGCGAATCGCAATGATCCTGAAAATCAGAAAGAGGAGATGGCTGCGGATGCTCCTGTGAAAAACATTCTCATAGTCACTCCCAACTCCCCGCTTCCGGTTGCGAAAAGCTGGGAGATGCGTGTCCTCAAAGGTCTGCCCAATGCCGGGAAATCGACCACGCTCGGAGAGGATATTTCCTACGAGATCGGTGAGGTCGAACCCTTCCAGAGCGGAGGCGTGTACGCCCAGGTTTCTCCCGATTCGCCCCGTCGGATCGCAGTGAATTTCAATCAGCCGCTGCCTGATGATTTTCCTGTGGATCTGGTCAGCGTGAATCCGGCGCCGAAGGATCTCACAGCGGAGATCGACGGCAAGACACTTTACCTGAACGGAGATTTCGGCGAGGACGACCAATACACCGTCAGCCTCGGAAAAGCGATCAAGTCAACCGAAGGTCAGCCCCTCAGCAACGCGGGCAACTTCTCGATCAAATTCGATCGGCTGGAGCCGGAACTCGCCCTGCCCTCTGAGGACGAGGCGCAGCTCGCATTCGGCCTCCGCAAATACGCGATCAGCACGGTGAACCTCTCCAAAGTCACGATCCGTATCAAAAAGCTTTCAGGAAAGGGCCTCGTCCGCACCTACCAGGGCTATCGTAATTACAGCGGAAACGGCCCGGACTACGAAGGCATCGAGAACACTTCCGTGCTTCCTTATTCCATGATCCCCGGCGAGACCATCGTCGAAAAGGAAATCGAGCTCGGCACCGGGGTCGATACCGGAAAAGTCATCGAGCTCGCCTGGGACGAGCTTCTTCCTGCGGATTCCAGATACGGCGCCCTGCTCGTGGATGTCGTTGGCACCCCGCATCCGGGTTCAGGCTCGGAACGGATGCGCGCAGCCCAAGCCATCGTTCAGCTCACTGATGTTGGCCTTGGCTGGAAATTCACGGATGACTCCGCTCTGGTTTTCGCGTTTTCCTGCCAGACCGGGAAAGCCCTCCCCGGCGTGAAACTTGCGCTCTACGGCGAGGACGCGGAGAAAAAGGAAGAAGTCGTCACCGGCCCCGACGGTCTCGCCACTCTTACCAGAAACGAGGCGACGCGCCATCTCCAGGCCAGCCTCGGGGATGATATATATACCGTCGCGTTCGACAAAAGCATCGACCAGGTCAGCCTCTGGTATTTCCCCGTCCGCTACTCGTGGATGAAAGAGCTTCCCGCGAAACGTCGCGCCTTCCTTTTCACCGAGCGCTCACTCTACCGCCCCGGCGAGAAAGTCCGCATCAAGGGCATCATCCGCGACCAGCTTGGAAACGCCATCGCACTTTCTAAAAAATCTCCGGCCCGCATCTCCATCATCGATCCGAAAGAGAAAGAGATATTCACCCGGCCGGTTGAACTTTCCGCGCTCGGCTCCTTCGATCTCACCTTCACACTTCCTGCGGAAACCGTGGGCGAGCATTTCATCAAACTCGATTTCCCGGATGATCTGAAAGAAGCGGAGGAAACCGAGGACTGGGAAAAGCAATCCGCTCTCCAGGCCAGCGCGTCGTTCATCCTGCCACTCCAGGTCGAGGAGTTCCGCCGCAACACCTACGAGGTCACCCAGAAAATCGACGCTCCGGAGATCGGCGCTGCCAATGTCACCGCGCAACTCGAAGCGAAATACTACCAGGGCCAGCCGGTCGCCGCCGGAACCACCACCACCTTCAGCGAGGTCACGGATACCAACCCGTACCCCGAGCGTTACCGCGATTTCCTTTTCGGAAACCACCGCGTCGATGACTGGCGTTACTGGTACAATTACTTCGGCTACCGCGACCGCGAGGACGATAACGAGGTCACCAGCTCCTCCTTTGACTCCGCGCAAACGCTCGACGCGGATGGCAAGGCCGCCATTTCCGTCGAGCTTCCGAAAAGCGATTTCCCGACCGCCCGCGAGGTCAGCATTGCCACCGAGGTCACGGATGCGAACAACCAGACTCTCACCGCGAAGTCCACTGTCACCGTCCATCCGGCCTCGCTCTACGCGGGCATCTCCCGCAACGACAGGCTCGTCCGCGTCGGTGAGGAAACGCCGTTCCGCATCGTCGTCACGGATCCGGAAGGGGACCCGGCCAAGGAGGACGTCAATCTTACCGCCACCCTGACCCGCGAAGTCCACACCACCACCAAAACGACCAATGCCAACGGCGACACGGTCACTGAGAGCGAGCCGAACGAAGAGACCGTATCTACTGCGGAAATAGTAGTTCCGGCGGACGCCTCCGCCAAGGAAGGACTTCCGTTCCCCCTCACACCCCTGAATCCCGGCGTGCATTTCCTCACCGTGAAAGGCAAGGACGCGACAGGTCGTGAGTTCGCCACCGTCAGCCGCTTCCACGTCTATGGAGCCAACGAATACCCATGGCAATACGAGGACGGGATGCGCATCAAGCTGGTTTCCGAAAAGAAATCCTACAAGCCCGGTGATGTCGCCCGCGTCCTGGTTCTCTCGCCCATCGAAGGCACGGCGCTCGTCACCATTGAGCGCGAGAAAGTCCTCAGCTCCTACATCACGGAAATCAAAGCCGACAACCCCGTCATCGAAATCCCGCTGACCGATGACCACGCGCCCAACGCCTACGTCTCCATCCTCATCGTCAAGGGCTCCGCGGAATCCGCCAGGGAAATCAAATCCCCGCAGCTCCGTCTCGGTTACTGCGAGCTGACCGTCGAGGACCAACGCGACCGCCTCGCCGTCGAAATTTCCAAACCCGCCGAAAGCTACCGCCCTGGCACCGATGTCACCCTGACGGGTACGGTGAATCTCGCCGATGGCAAAGCGGCGGTCGGCGCGGAGGTCACGTTCTACGCCGTCGATGAAGGCACTCTCGCCGTCATGGGTTACGACACCCCCGACCCGATGGCGTTCTTCTATGATCCCCGCAGTCTCGCCGTCAATGCCGGCACGTCCTTCCACGGCTTCATCTCCGAGGACGCGGAATTCCGTTCCTTCCACAACAAGGGCTTCTTCATCGGTGGCGGCGGCGATCTCAGCAAACTCGCCGAACTTTTCCGGAAAAACTTCGATCCCTGCGCCGCCTGGGCACCCGCTCTCCTCACCGATGCCGAAGGAAAATTCTCATATACCTTCAAAGTTCCTGACACGCTCACCCGTTACCGCGTCATCGCCATCGCCCACCACGACGGCGCGCGCTTCGGGCATTCCGAGTCTGCCATCGTTGTGAAAAAACCGCTGATGCTGGAGCCGAAGCTGCCCCGCTTCGCCAACCAGGGCGACCTGCTCAATACACAGGTCATGGTCCAGAACGCATCGGACAAGTCCGCCACTTGGGAAGTCACCTGCGCGATTGGCGATGGAAACGGAACAGCTCTGGCAACCATCCAAGGGACACCCGCGCAGAGTGTGAACCTCGCTTCCGGTGAGTCCTCCGTCCTGACCTTTCCCATTTTGATCGAGAACACCGGCTCCGTGAAAATCTCTTTCCGTGCGACCCCCCTGTCCCTCCGCAATGGCGAACTCACACCCGATCTGACAGCCAATCTATCTGATGCCGTCGAGGAAACTTTTGAAGCAGAGTTCCCCATGCCGCTCCTGCGTCAGGTGAAATCCCTCAAACTCGAACCCTCCGAAACGACCGATCTCCGCGATCTTCTCAGCAAGGAACTCGCTACCGCCACTGGGAGCGTCGAGCTGGATTTCGCGACCTCGCCACTCGTCGAGATCGCCTCCTCCGTGGAATACCTCCTGCACTATCCTTACGGTTGCGCCGAGCAGACCAGCTCGTCCCTGATGCCATGGTTCGCGGTGAAGAATCTCCGGCCATATGTTCCGGCTTTCGCGGAAAAATCCGACAAGGAAGTCCGCAAGGCGATCAACATCGGAGTCGGTCGTCTGCTCTCCATGCAGCAGGCCGACGGTTCCTTCGGCTACTGGCCCGGCGATACCGAGACCAACGACTGGGTCACCCCATACGCCGGAATGGCTCTGACTCTCGCCGCGCAGAACGGAGGCAACGTCCCACCATCCGCCTTGGAGAGTCTTTCCCAATACCTCATCGGATCGCTCCGCGGTGCCGGTGATGCGAAGACTTCCTACGGGTTGGAAAACCACGCCCGCTCGCTCTACACGCTCGCCCTCTTAGGAAAAGCCCAGCCCGCATACAACGCCCTGAT
>Ga0335397_10009113_pt1 | contig 12433 bp, 9 predicted proteins | sample MAT04_FD_205740 | JGI IMG/M metagenome (GOLD analysis project Ga0335397, IMG submission 205740) | Freshwater microbial communities from Lake Fryxell liftoff mats and glacier meltwater in Antarctica - MAT-04 (spades assembly) (version 2) ...
ACAGGTAGTAAACCGCGACCGCCCTTCCGCCTTGAGTTTCCATTTTTGGCCAAAGCCCATTGAGCCCCAGCGCGGGCATCCCTCTGCTTTAAGTGTAAGCGGTCATTTTTTAAGATTTTTCGGGATTTTCATCCAGGGACCGCCGTTGTCCCTCCGGCGAGTTATTGTGTATTCCATGAACAAAAACCTCACCGAAATCGCCTTCATCCTTGACCGCTCCGGCTCCATGTCATCCGTCGCCGAAGCGGCTATCACCGGCTTTAACGAATTCCTCCGGGACCAGCAAGCCGCTCCGGGCCAGGCGCGTCTGACCCTGGTTCTTTTTGACGACGAGTACCTGGTTCCCGTGGACAATATTCCTGTGCAGGAGGTCGTCGCTCTGAACTCTGACACCTACATTCCCCGCAACAGCACCGCCTTGCTAGATGCCATCGGTGAAACGATCGACCGCATCGGCAAACGACTGGAACAAACCGCTGATGCCGACAGACCCGGCAAGGTCATCGTGGCCATCCTGACCGACGGACTCGAAAACGCCTCGACGAAGTTCACTTGGAAGCAAATTTCCGCGAAGATTCGTCACCAGACCGAAACCTATAAATGGGATTTTCTTTTCCTGGGAGCAAATCAGGACGCGATTGCCACCGCCGCCAATCTCAGTATCGCGGCAAACAATGCCTCGCAGTTTGCCGCGGATTCCATCGGAGTCCGGTCATCGCAAAAGGCATTTTCACGCAAAACATCGGCCCTCAGGGCCAGGGCATCTGGTCGGAGAATGTCCGCCGCTGAGGAACAAGACGCGGCCTCCGGGATGGAAGAGATTCTCGCCGCGGAAGACCGGAAGGAACGGGGAGAAGGGAAATAATTCGGGCTAATATCATCCCTCTAGAATGCGGGTGTTGGGGAGTTTGCGAGCGGATTTCTCGAAGGTGAGCAGGATGGCACCGCTGGCCTGTGCTGCGCCGTGGATCAGGCGGTCCACAAAGCCGGGCCTGGCGGCGGCGAGATTGGGCAGGGAGAGGATTTTCTTGGCCTGAGGGGAGACGGCTATTGCCGGGTGGCCGGCCATGCTACGGAGCGCCTCGATGGCATCCGCCTTGGGAAAACTGTAGTGGTGATGCAAGGCATAGTAGGATTCCGACAGGACGAGGTCGGTCACGATAAGCCCGGGCATCCCTTCCGTCCATTGATCAAGGACGCCGGATGCGGTCTTGAACAGAGGAAGAGGATCTCGGGTGAGAAGCCTGATAAGGACGGAGGTATCCAGCAGGCGTGCAGACTGGTTCATGAACGCGCTGGCTTCCGGGGAAGTTTTTCAGCCGCCTCCGCGGCCCATCCCCGGGCGATGGATTCCCGAATATCCTCCATATCATGGCTGACGCCCGGTTTGACGTATTTTTTGCTGATGGCCAGCCAAGGATACTTGGCAAGCTCCTCCGGGGCGGGGTCGTTCTTTTCCGTTCGCAGTGGGGTAGGAGGGGCTTGGAGCCAGTTTTGGAAAAGCTCAATGGCAATGGCGCGCAAGGTCCGACCCTCAAGGGCACTACGTGCCTTGACGCTGCGATAAAGATTATCCGGGATATCCAAGGTGGCTTTCATGCTTTACAGGTAGCTGTATGTCTTGGGCGTGTCAATCCGTCGGGATTAGAGTGAGAGCGAAAGTTGTGACGGTGCTAGCAACTCCCGGCGCGCCTCCGGCGATCCGGGCCCGGCACGGAGAAGGAGTGCCTCGCCTATCTGCGCTAAATTCGTTCACAGGCCGTTCCCAATGCGCTAATTGTCATACTGGCTCAAGTCGCTCTCAACCGAAACGGTGCGATGTTCGCGGCCTGCGACGAAATGATTTCTGGCATACTCAGCCGATCGCTATAGTCCGCAACCATCGCTTCTGGAAAACATTCCCGGCACTGCTTTTGCCAAAAATCCGCGAGGTGTTCCGGCCAGCCGAGTTTTTCGAACTGGGTTCGCCTGACCTCACGAAGAATTTCCTCCGACCACTGTGGCAGGAAGAGCGCGGGCTCTTCCGCGAGAGTCAGGACGAAATCGCCCAGACTTCCCGTTGCCAGCACAGGCATCGAGTACGACACGATAGTTAGCCCGCATTATCCTCTGGCAGTGTCCTGTCGTAAACCCCGGCGTGATCGACCGCCTTGTAGAGGGATCCTATCCCGGTCCGGCGCTTCTGATTTCGTTGTGCACGGTAGGTTACGACATCCTTGAGTTCCACCCGGCGGTGCGAGCCGACCGCGTGAAAAGGAATTTCTCCGCTATCCAGAAGCCGAACGAGATAGGGACGCGACATGCCCAGGAAATCCGCCGCCGCCTGGGTTGTCAGACATTCATTCTCGGGAACCAATGTGTCCCGCGCTTTTCTGCCAGGAATGTTGCAAGCGGGTCACGGTAATATCATCAACCTTGCCTCCATTGGGGGAGTGGTCGGAATTCGCGACCGACTGGCCTATTGCACCACGAAGTTTGCCGTGGTCGGCATCACCAAAAGCATGGCTCTGGATCACGCTTCGCAGGGCATCCGCGTCAATTGTCTCTGTCCCGGACGCGTGGAAACTCCTTTCGTTGAGCAACGCCTCAAAGAATACCCCGATCCTGAGAAAGCCCGCCGCGAAATGGCGGCAACTCAGGCGATCGGACGCATGGGACGTCCCGGGGAAATTGCCGCAGCCGCACTTTACCTTGCCTCCGATGAATCTTCGTTTGTCACCGGTTCCGCTTTCATGATCGATGGAGGCTGGAGCGCCGGGAAATAATTCTTATCTTTCCATTGTCGTATGCGCGCAGGGAGAGTGAACGGCGGGTCCGCTTTGCTGCACTTCCGGAGAGAATCACGAGACGGCGATCCTCTTTTGCCTCCAGTTGGCGTAAGGCCGCGTGGAGACCGGCGAAGTTCGCGCTGTTGGCAGCAACGCGGTCGAGCCTTGGGGTGGATGGATCACACCCAACGCGCCAAGGTGCGGGTTAAGACATCAAGCTTCATGGGTTTGGAGATATAATCATCCATCCCGGCTTCGAGAGATCGCTCGCGGTCTTCAATCATGGCGTTCGCGGTGAGGGCAATGATCGGGGTGCGTTTTTTTTCAAAGCGGCGAATCTCCCGCGTGGCGGTGAATCCGTCCATGTCCGGCATCTGCACATCCATCAAAATGGCATCGAACTGTTGCTCGCGACTTTTCGCGACGGCTTCGGATCCGTTGGCTGCCATCACGGTCACGAAACCGAGTTTGGTGAGCTGAAGATTGCACAGTTTGCGGCCGACGGGATCATCGTCCACGATCAAAACTTTTTTGCCGGGAAAATGGCCGGTTTCTGATGCCGTGGGGGCAATGGCGGGCTCTTCCAGCAAGGCTTCCGGCGCGAGAATGGTGGCGGTGAATTCGCTGCCGTCTCCAAGCCTGCTGGTCACGCTGATTTCTCCGCCTAGCAATCGGGCCAGACGGCGGGATATGGCCAGTCCCAAGCCTGTGCCCCCATGCCGACGGGTGACGGAGAGATCGGCTTGGTAAAAAGGATCGAAAATTTTATCGAGCATCCCGGCGGCGATGCCGGGTCCGGTGTCTTGGACCGTAAAATTCCACTGCCAGATGTTGTCCGATCCGGAAACCTTGGAGGCCATCACCTGGAGGTGGACTTTTCCCGTGTCGGTGAACTTCACGGCATTACCTAAGAGGTTGGTCAGGATCTGGCCCAGCCGGGTGCGATCTGTCAGGATGATTTCGGGTGCGTTGGCTTCGATGTTCCAGCGGTAGTCGAGGTGCTTCTCCGTTGCTCTGGGCCGGAGCAGGGTGAAAAGTTCCTGAAGAAACGGGCGAAGGGCAAAGGGGGCTGGATGAATCTTGATGCGCCCACTTTCGATCTTGGACAGATCCAGAATGTCGTTGATCAGATGGAGGAGGTGCTGGCCGCTGGACTCGATTGTGGTCACGTATTCTTCTTGATCGCCGGCCAGGGCGGTCTCCTTGAGCAGGGCGGTAAAGCCGAGGACGCCGTTCATGGGGGTGCGAATCTCATGGCTCATCATGGCGAGGAATTCGCTTTTGGCCCGGTCTGCGGCCAGCGCCGATTCGATGGCGTGTTTCTCGGCCGTGACATCAATTTCAATTCCCACGCAACGCACGGCCTGTCCGTTGGCGTCGCGGATGATCTCTGCAATCGAGCGGGTGTGGAGAACCTCACCGTCGCGCAGGCTGATACGGCTTTCGCTTTCATAGCGTGTCTCCCGCGAGGACAGGCAACGGTTAAACTCGGCCATCACGCGGGCGCGGTCATCCGGATGCAGCAGATCCTCGCTCTCATCAAGGTTTGGATCGAATGTCGCGGGGTCGAGTTTTTTCATGGTGAACATGACGTCGTTCCAATGGATCTTTTTGGTGGCGACATCATAATCCCAGGTGCCGACGCGGCCGGCCTGGGTGGCGAGTTTCAGCCTCTGCTCGTTGCGGCGCACGGCTTCCTCCCGGCGCACGCGCCCGGTGATGTCGTGAACGGTGCCAAGCATGGCGATGGAATTGCCGGTTTTTTCATGATGGAGGATCACGGCATCCTCGTGGACATGCCGGATCCCGCCACCGGCAAGAATGATTCTGTGGTCCAGGGAGTACCGCCCCCGGGTTTTCACCGCCTCGCTGAGGGCCGCTTCGACCAGAGCACGATCATCGGGATGGACGAGCTGGAAAAAGAGATCATGGCTGACCGGCACGCTGTTGGGTTCGAGGCCGAAGACACGGAAAGTTTCATCACTCCAGCGCAGGGTTTTGGATTTCAAATCGGTGGGATCGCTCAGATCCAACTCCCAACTGCCCATGGCGGCCACCTGTTGGGCCGCCTTCAAGCTGGCTTCGTTTTTGCGCAGGGCCTCATCGGCCTGTTTGCGGGCGGTGGTGTCGGTGACAAAGCCGTGCCACAGGCTTGATCCGTCCGCCAGCTTCTCGACATGGGCGACTCCGAGCCGCCATCTCACCCCGGCTTTGGGTAGCACCACGCGGAATTCCTCCTGCCAGGTTTTCGAACCTTTATTGGCTTTGAGCATTTTTTCTTTGAGTTGCTTGCGGTCGTCGGGATGGATGAGGCGGACGATGGCAGCTGGATCCCGGCGCAGTTCCTCGGGCTCCATCTCGCAGACCGAACGTGCGTCCTCGCTGGCGTAGGTGAGTTTGATTTGTCCGAGGGGGGAGACTCTTGCCTGGTAAAGCAGACCCGGCAAAACCGCCGTGACTTTGCGGAAGAACTCACTTTCGCCCGGACTCATTTGCCGCGCCACAAGTTCCCGCAGGCGCAAAAGATAAACAGCGAAGCCCCCGGCAAGTGCCAGCGCCAGCGAAACCAAAAGGGCGATGTAATAGGCGGCGCGAATCACGCTGAGGTTGGTCGCGACATACTGATTGCTGATGTCCGCAATGACGAAGTCAATAAACCCCGAAGTCTGGCGGGGTAGGGGGGTCATTACGCCCAAGACCTGATCTTCCGGCGCGGTTCCCGACATTTCGTACAGCTCTCCGCGCCGGAGATGCACGAGCGCTTCTCGCATCTTCTCCAGCGGATGGTCCGGCGGACGACCGATTTTCGGAGGCTCATTATTCATGGCCTGGGGAGGGAAGGTATCCAGAATGATGCTCAGATTATCCTTTTCATCCGCCCGCATGGTGTAGAGCCGTTTGATCTGCGGGTAGGCCCGGCGGATGGTCTGAAGTTTTTGCAGTTGGGCCAGGTGGTCCGGAGAGCCGTTCATTTCTGCGGACGTGAGGCGGCTGTGGGCGACGGGATCCAATACTTCGGCGGAGAGTCTGACATGCGCACGCATGAGGTCTTCAAGGATGCGCTGCCGAGCCCCGCTGGCATTCAGGTAAAGCACGGTGTTGGCTGCTGCGGAGGCCAGAAAAAGGACCAACGCCGCCACCAAGGCATCGCGCCAATACCGCTGCTTTGCGAGAACTGTCGAATTTTGGGAAGAGGTTCCCTCTGAACCGATTGAGACGATCTGCTTCACACGGAAATTTGCACCATTACGGGCTATCTCTCCCTTCGTCCAGTGACTTTTGCAACCAACCGGCAAGGCTGCGTCAGTCTGAGAAAGCCGCAGTTAGACCCACTTGGACAATGTGGTGGCCAGCGTTTCGTATTGCAGAGGCTTGCTGAGAAAGTCGTCCATGCCGGCATCAAGGCATTTCTTGCGATCCTCGGGCATGGCGTTGGCCGTAAGAGCGATGATACTGAGGCGTTCGCCGGTTTTTTCCTCGCGGCGGATTTCGCGGGTGGCACCGCAGCCGTCGAGATCGGGCAGTTGCATATCCATCAAAACGGCGTCGAATTGTCCGATCCGCACCTTCTCCACAGCTTGAAATCCGGTTTCCGCAAATTCGGCCTCGCAGCCCAGGCGCTTGAGTTGAAGGGCGCAAAGTTTGCGGTTTACGGGGTTGTCCTCAACCACCAGGATGCGTTTGCCCAGCACTTTTTGCGGGGAGCTCTCGACGGGTTTGGGCGGGGCAAGGTTTGCCGGGGCGGTGACTTGCTCACCGCGGGGAGCCAGGAGTACCAGGGTGAATTCGGAGCCTTCGTCGGGACGGCTTTCGACCCGGATTTCACCCCCGAGGAGTTTCGCCAGACGTTGGGAAATGGCCAAACCCAACCCTGTGCCGCCATGCCGGCGGGTGGCGGAACTGTCCACCTGGTAAAAAAGCTGAAAAAGTTTGGGCAGGGCTTCCGGGGGAATGCCGGGCCCGGTGTCACGCACGGTAAACGACCATTCCCAGTTTTTCTGGTGAAGCCCCATCGGGCGGGCGCTGATGCTCAACTCGACCCGGCCATATTCGGTGAATTTCACAGCATTCCCGAGCAGGTTGGTCAGGATCTGGCCCAGCCGGATCGGATCACTGTGAATGCTTTTTGGCACGGAATAGTCCACCAGGAAATCGTAATGCAGTTCTTTGTTATAAGCCTGGGCTTCCAGCTGCTGATGAATCTTGCGGACGAACGGTCGAAGTTCGAAGGTGGAGGATTCGACATGGATTTCCCGTGATTCGATCTTCGAGAGATCGAGAATGTCGTTGACCAGGGTGAGGAGGCCTTGTCCGCTCGACTCCATCGTTTCAATATAGCTGAGCTGTTCGCTGTCGAGACGGGTGTTTTTCAGCATGGAAACAAAACCGAGCACGCCATTGAGCGGGGTGCGGATTTCGTGGCTCATCACGGCGAGGAATTCACTTTTGGCCTTGTCGGCGGCGAGGGCGGCTTCCTTGGCACGGATCAACTCCTTGGATTCCTCCGTCTCGGCAGTGATGTCAATATGGGTGCCCACCGCCCGGATAGGTTTTCCCGATTCGTCTTTGAAAATGATGGCACTGGCCTTGACATGGCGGACTTCGCCATCGCGCCGCACGATGCGGTATTCCTGCTCGTAGGGGGTGGCCGCTTGCTGGCAGTGCTGAAACTCCGCCGCCACGGCCCCGCGGTCATCCTCATGGACAAACGCCTCCTGCGCCTGGAGCGTCGGGGCGAAGTTTTTGGCGTCGGTTTGAAAAATGGCGTGCATAACATCGTTCCAAACCGCGCGGCCCGTGATGAGGTTGCAGTCCCACATGCCGACCTTGCCGGCATCGGCGGCGAGGGCCAGCCGTTCCTGGCTGAGACTGAGGGTTTCCTCGGCGAGTTTGCGTTTGGTGATTTCCACCACCTGGGTCATGTAATGGGAGATATTGGCATCGCTGTCGCGCACGATGGCGACGCTGGCCAATCCCCAGACGATCTGGCCGTCCTGGCGGAGATAGCGGCGTTCGGTCTGGTATTGCGACGCCTGATGGTCTCGCAGTTTTTCCACCAGCGGCTGGTCTTTTTTCAAGTCCTCGGCCTGCGTGTAATCGGAGGGCTGGAGTTTGCCCAACTCGCTTTCGGAGTAGCCAAGGAAATCGCAAAAAGCCTTGTTGGCGCGGAGAATCCGGCCATCCGTGCTGGTCAGGCACATGGCGACGGGCGACATCTCGTAGGTGCTGCGGAATAGTTCCTCGCCCTCGCGCAGCCTGGTCACCGCCAGCATCTGACGAAAATGGGACTGACTCCGCCAGGAAAACACCGTCATGCCCGCGATCACCGCGAAAATTCCTGCCACGAGAAGGGAAATGTCCCGGGCCTTGCGGGCCGTGACCAGGCCGGCCGCGACGGTTTCGTAACTGGAATCAATATAGAGAAAATCGCGGACCGAGAAGTCCGGGTTGGGCAGGGGCACCATCACACCCAGGAATCTTCCCTCGCCTTGGAAGGCGGGCTGATCGCTCAGGAAAGTTTGTCTTTCCTGAATCGCCTTGATCTCCGGACTATCCGGCGCCAGGTCAATTCCGAGAGGCCGTGCGACATAGTGCGGCTCGCTGCGGCCACGGGCCGGATCCAGCGTGTCGAGAATGATTTCGATCTTCCCGTTCTTGTATCGCCCGGTGAAAAGTTTGCCCAAGCCCGGATAAAATTGCCGCATGTTTTGCAGTCTCTGCGTGAGGGCCGTGTGCGGCTGCGAGTTGGTCTGCTGCCGGGTGGTGAGCCAGGCGTGTGCGCGCAGATCCACCAGCGAGGCCAGATACTCCGCCTGCGGTCGAAGCTGACCGAGCGCGTCCTTCAACTTTGACGAAACGGCACTTTGGTAAACAATCACGACTGCGGCGGCGGAAAGCAAAAAGATCAACACCCCCGCAATGATCCCATCCCGCATAAAAACGGGAACTTCTGAGCGCAGGGCGACCCGGGCGGCGGCCTCTTGCGCGGAACTTGAGGGATCGCGACTCACGGATTGGAATTTGTCCACTTCGAGGCTGCTTGCAACTTATTTCTGTAACAGGTTGCGCTCTTTTTAGGGGCCCATATTTGGTGGGTCCAGTGGGTTTTACTCTGAATTCCCGCAAGTTGTGGGGTTTTAGGATCAGGGAGTTATTTTGCTGCGTTCTTGGGATCCAGGGTATCGCGCAACACGTCGCCTAGAAAATTGAGAGCGAGAAGTGTGATGGCCATGGCTGCAGCGGGGAAAACCACCAGCCACCAGCGGATGCGCACGGGATTCAAGGACCCGGCCCCGTCGGCCAGAAGCGAACCCCAGCTCGCCTCGGGGGCCTGAACGCCGAGGCCGAGAAAACTGAGGAAGGATTCGTCAATGATCACGGCCGGGATGGTCAGCGTGAGGTAAATGAGGATCACCCCAAGCAGATTAGGCAGGAGGTGGCGCAGGAGAATCCGGCTGTGCGACTGGCCCAGCCCAACCGCGGCGGTGACAAAAGCGCGGTTTTTCAAGGCCAGGGTTTGTCCCCGCACGATCCGCGCGAGGGTGAGCCATTCAATAATTCCCAGCGCAACAATGAGGATGGCGATGCGTGACGAGGAGGCGAGCCAGTCCCAACCCAGGCGCGAGGCAAATTCCTGCAACTGCGCGTTGAAGGCGTTGATGCAGATCAAAATGAAAATCAACCGCGGGACGGAATAAAGAATATCCACGACGCGCATCATGAAACTGTCCACACGCCCGCCCGCGTAGCCGGCGATGAGCCCGTAGGTCGTGCCGATGAGCAGGCTCACCAGCGCGCCGCAGCACCCCACCAGCAGCGAGACGCGACCCCCCGTCAGCACACGATAGAGAACATCGCGTCCGTTCAGATCGGTGCCGAAGGGGTGAGCAAGGGTGGGCGGGGAAAACGACAGCGCACCTGGCTCAGCGTACGATTCGGGAAAAAACAGCGGACCGATAATCACCGCGACCGCGACGAACGCGAGAACGGTGGCCGCCGTGACCGCGACGGGATTTTTCCAGAGCCGCCGGCCCGGCCCCTGCTTATTCATCGAGCCGGATCCTCCGGTCGAGCAGGGTGTAAAAGACATCCACTGCGAGATTGAAAAGCACCAGCATCGCGCAATAGACGATGACCACGCCGCCGAGCAGAAATCCGTCGCGGTTGAGAATCGAATTCACAAAAAATCCGCCCGCCCCCGGGATGTGAAAAATGGTTTCCACCACGATGGAGCCGGTGAGCAGGTGGGCGGCCAGCGGCCCGAGAAACGACACGACGGGCAGGATGGCGACGCGCAGGGCGTGTTTATAAAGCACGACCTGCTCGGCCACACCTTTCGCGCGGGCGGTGCGGATGTAATCGTGTCCCAGCGTTTCAATCATGCTGCCACGCAGCAGCCGTGCGATGTAGGCGACATAGGGCGCGGCCAGGGTGATGGCGGGTAGAATCATGGCGGCGGGATGACCCCATCCTCCCACCGGCAGCCATTTGAGCCAGAGGCTGAAAACGAGAATCAGGACCGGACCGACGATGAAGGCGGGGAGCGAAATGGCCGAGAGGGCAAAAAGCATGGCCAGGGTGTCTTTCCAGGTTCCTTTTCCGGCCGCGGCCATCACTCCCAACACCACGCCGCCGATGACGGCCAGCGTGAAGGCGATCGCGCCCAAGGTGATAGTGACGGGCAGGGTTTGCGCGAGAATTTCCGCCACACTGCGGTTACGGTATTTGATCGAATCGCGGAGGTCGCCTTGCAGAAGATCGCCGAGATATCCGAGGTATTGCTCATGCAAAGGGCCGTCCAGTTTGTATTTAGCCAGGAGTTGCTTTTCGATAGCAGGGGTCAGTTTTCGCTCCGCGTCAAAGGGTCCGCCCGGGGCGATGCGCATCAGGAAAAAAGTGATCGTCACCACGCAAAAAAGCACAACCACAAGGGCGGCCACACGACGGATGAGGAACACAAGCACCGCAGCGACATAGCGGAAGCGGGCCCGTTTGCCCAGCCTGCTGGCGCAGGATGCGAAAAAACGGCGCAGGATTTTCTTGGAAAACCGCCCGCTTGCCGTTCAATCTCCCCGCAACCAAGTACATGACCAATCCTGAGAGTATCGTTTGGCGGGGCCAATCCGGCACGGAATACACCTATTGGCTGTACCCGCGCGGAACCAATTTCGACGGGGATCAGCCGGGTAATTTTATTCTGGCCAAACAAACCTCACCCGGTCGTTTCAACCCGATCTATATCGGGGAGGGCGCGAATCTGAACGCAGGAATCGCAAACCATGGCAAGAATAATTGCATTGATCTCAACGGGGCCACCCATCTGCTCGTGCACGTGAGCAGCATCGATGAGGCGGAGCGCACGGCGGAAGTGGACGACTTGATTTTGCGCTGGAAGCCGGTCTGCAATATCGCGCGCGGGTATTGAGTTCTTTCGGACCGCCTCATGCGGCTTGCCCTGCGGGCTGCGACTTGCTCACATCGGCGCATGGAACCAATCAGTGAATTGCTGGCGATCCGCCGGCAAAAGCTCGAAGTCTTGCGGGCTGCGGGGGTCAATCCCTTCGGCGGACGTTTCGAGACGGACGGAAAAATCGCGGACGTGCGGGCGGCTTTTGCGGAAGGCAGCCAGGTCCGGGCGGCGGGCCGCATCACCGCGCATCGCGATATGGGCAAGAGCCAGTTTCTTGATCTCTCCGATCTGACCGGACGGATGCAGATTTTTCTCCATGCCAAAGAATTGGGCGAAGAAGGTTTCCACATCTTTCAGCAACTCGACCTCGGGGATTGGATCGGGGTGGAAGGCGAGTATTTCACCACAAAAATGGGCGAGCCGACCATCCGGGTGAAATCTCTCACGGTCCTGACGAAATCGCTCCGCCCGCTGCCGGACAAATGGCACGGGGTTCAGGATGCCGAGACGAAGTACCGTCAACGTTATCTCGATCTCATTGCCAACGAGGAATCGCGCGAAACCTTCCGCAAGCGCATCGAGATAGTGCGCGAGACGCGGCGGTTTTTCGAAGAGCGCGGATTTGTCGAAGTGGAAACGCCCATGATGCAGGCGGTGCCGGGCGGCGCGGCGGCCGCCCCGTTCCAGACGCATCATAACGCGCTGGGCATGGATATGTTCCTGCGCATCGCGCCGGAGTTGTATCTCAAAAGGCTGCTGGTGGCCGGATTCCCCAAGGTTTTTGAATTGAACCGGAATTTTCGCAATGAAGGTATTTCCCGCCGCCATAATCCGGAGTTCACCATGCTGGAGGCGTACTGGGCCTTTGCGGATTTCGAACTGATGGCGGAACTGGTGGAGGAATTGATCTGTCATCTGGCGCAGAAGGTTTGCGGCGGGTTACTGATCGAACACAAGGACGCGGACGGAAACGTGGTGAGGACAATTGATCTCTCGCGTCCCTGGCAGCGTGCGCGCTATGCGGATCTGATCCGTTCGGTCGTGCCCGGCTGGTATGAGCTGACGTCGGAGCAGCGTCGCGCCCGCTGCGGCGAACTGCATCTGGACATAAGCCATTGCCAGGAGGACTTTGAAATGACGCAGCATCTGTTTGAAAAATTGATCGAGGAAAAAACGATCAATCCCCTCTACGTCACCCATTGTCCGAAGGAGCTTGTGCCGCTGGCCAAGCAGAACGCCGGGGATGATTCCGTGG
>Ga0335397_10009117_pt1 | contig 12430 bp, 10 predicted proteins | sample MAT04_FD_205740 | JGI IMG/M metagenome (GOLD analysis project Ga0335397, IMG submission 205740) | Freshwater microbial communities from Lake Fryxell liftoff mats and glacier meltwater in Antarctica - MAT-04 (spades assembly) (version 2) ...
AGCGGAGCTCGAGCGGGCGAACGCTGCGTTCGCCGAGCTCTCCTCTTCCGCTCCGCGACGCGCCAGCTAGATTGGCGGCGGCGCGCGCCGGCGGCAGGCCAACGGACGCGCGGCCGGCGGCTCAGGGCTTGATCTGGAGAATCGACTGCCGGGGTCTTCACCGCGTCCGCTCCGAACGCGATGGCGCGCGTGCGGCCCGAGATCCGTCGCATCGCAGTCCTTCGCGATCTCGGCCGGTACGCGACGTGATCGGCTGATCGGCTGACCCGTGGTCCTCACGGACGGCGTGATAACCTGCGAAGGTGTCGACGACCTGAGTCGGTGAGTTCGAGTGGAACGACGCGAAGGCTCGCACGAACCTTCGCAAGCACGGTGTCTCGTTCACCGACGCCGTCACGGTCTTCCTCGACCCCCGCGCCATCGACGCACCCCGCCTGGAAGTCCCTGAGCGCTTCGTCGTCATCGGTCGCGCGACGAGCTCCCGTGTCTTGTTCGTGGTCTACGTGGAACGTCATGACCGAGCTCGGCTCATCAGCGCTCGCAAGGCCACCCCGGCGCAACGGAGGATCTATGAAGAAGGATGAGACCGACCTGTCCCGCTACGACTGGACGAAGGCCAAGCGCGGCAGGCTCCTCGCGCGTGCACGCCGCTCGCTCGCCCCGGTGCTTCTGGACCCGGAGGTCGTGGCGTATTTCGAGAGCTCCGAGGCCATCAATGCCGCGCTCCGGGCCCTCGTCGACGCCGCCCAGCTCGTGAAGCCGGCGAAGACCAAGGGCCGGCGGCCGGCGAAGAAGCGCGTGGCCTGAGCGCATCGCCCCGCCCGCGCCTCCCGATTTGCGCGGAGCTCGGCTCGAAGGGCGGCCGACGCAGGCACCGAGGACACCTCCGCGCCGTCGAGCATCCCGTCCACGTCGGCGTCGGTGCCTGCCTCGACGCGTCGCCCGGCGCGGCCCCCGTCGACGGGGGCGTCGACGAGCCTCACGAGGATGCGCCCGGGCGCGGGGGCGCCCGCTTGACCTGCGAGGCCGGCCTCGCAGGAGACGCCGTTGCAGAGGACCGTCGTGGAGGTCACCTCGTTCGCATCGAGCATGCCGTCGAAGTCGAGGTCGGAGCCCGCTTCCACGCGCGTGCCTCCTGCGGGGCAGGTCGGGTCGCCAGCGGCGATCCCCCGTCGTGCGTACCAGCGCGCGCGCGCCCCCTGGCAGTCGCGTGCGTCAGGCAGGTGTCGAAATAGAACTGCGGGACCACGCCGTCGAGCTGCCATTGATCACCAGCCACGATGGCCGTCGCCTGCGGACGATGCGGAACTCCACCCGCTGAGAGCAATCATGAAGGTCCGAGCCGCCAGCCTCGCCGCACTCACGCTGTGCACCCTCTCCGCCTGCTCCGGCGTCCATGTCATCCGTCGGGCAAGCTACCCATCTCTGCCCAAGAGCTGCCCACTCGACGTCGTCAAGATCGAGCCCGTTGAGCTCGCGACGAGCTCTGGCAAGTGGGAATGGATCGGCAGCGTCACCTTCGACGACATGATGGGTGGCGAGGATCCATTCTCGGAGCGCGTTCGCGCCAAGATCCGTCCGGAGGCTTGCGCGATGGGGGGGGGCAGGCAGTGGCACTGCAGGCGAGCGCCAAGAGCGCCTTCCCAGGGGACTCTTCCGTGACCATGTATGTGGTCTTGCGCGAGAAGGGCAGCGCTTCGGCAGTCCCTCAGAAGTTCTAGCCAACGTCGTCCGTGGCCCGGCGTCCTGAAACGGTCGCATCGTCAGAAGAGGCGCGGCAAGAACCGGCGCTCTCGTCGAGGCGTGCCTATGCCGCGACCGCACGGGTGAGTTGGGATCCGACGCCGAGCGAGGGCACACCGCCGCGGGCGTGGCCGGCGATTCGGCGAGGGCCACGCGAACGCTCGTCTGCGTGCCAGAGCGGCGGCCGCAGGATCGTGCCATGAAGCCGCGGTCATGGCACGTTTCGCCTTGCGCGGCTCCGGTGGTGTGGCAGTCACTCCGGGCCCATACTTTACACCGTACAACGGAGATTCTCATGTAGGTCGGCCTCTCGCTTCTCGTCCTTGGCGCCTGTTCGCTCGCCGTTGGCTGCGTCGCCGCCAACCAGGTGACTCTCACGCGCGCGGGCGCACCGGAGCCTCCGCGACCGGCGAACTGCGAGTTCCAGGTGCTCACGGCGGCGCCCGCGGGGACTACGCCGAGGTCGGCACGCTCGACGTGAACTACATCACCGACAAGCTCTCCCACTTCAAGAAGCTGATCGCGCCTCGCGTATGCGAGGCCGGTGGCGATACGGTCATCGCCCTGACGAACGGTCTCGGCCACTACATCAAGGCGACGGTCCTGAAGAGCGGTTCGGCGGCGAGCGCGGGCTCGAGGGCAGTTCCGACCTTGACGCAAGCCTCGATGCCCGCGCCGGCGGCCGGAGGTTGCACCTTTGATACGCAGTGCAAAGGCGAACGCGTCTGCACGAAGGGCGAATGCGTAGAGCCGAAGAGCAAGCGCCACCCGTGAGAGGCGGCACGTGCTTCGCGCGTTCGCTCAGTTCCCGGCGAGATGCTGCGCGCGAGCTCTGAGATCTCCCCACAGTTCACTCGAAGGCGAGGAGACCCCGCTCCTTCTCCTACGAGTCAAGGTGAGCCGCGGTCGCGTGCCCCTCGTCGCCAGCCAGGCCACGGAACAAAATAGCGAGGCGAGGCGTGGAGACGCCTGGCTTATCAGCGGCATTGGCCGGTGATAAAACATCCATGGGGGTGGCCACGCCATGGGGATGGAACTGAAGCGACTCGCGGACAAGAACCTCGACGCTGCGATCGGGCTTGCCGCCCACTATCGCAATCTGAACGAGCCGGATCAGGCCGAGAGCATCTGTCGTGACGTGCTCGCCGTCGCGCCGGAGAACGTCGACGCACTTCGTACGCTCGGTCTCGCGCTCACCGATCGCTTTCCGACCGCGTGGATGACGCTGTTCGACGAGGCCTGCGCGACCTTCCGCAAGCTCCCGAGCGAGTACGAGCGCATGTACTACGTGGGCATCGCGTGGGAGCGCTACGCGCTCGCGCAGGCCGCGGGCGGTCGCTGCAGGAGCGCGCTCAACGCGTTCGAGGACGCGATGGAGCACTTCGAGAAGGCCCAGGGCCTCGCGGCGAAGGACGACCCTTCGCCGATCCTCCACTACAACCGGTGCGTTCGCGCGATCGTGACGAGCGCCGAGCTCCGGCGCGAGTCCGAGGTCGAGGACGCGCCGAGGTACGAGCTCGGCGACTGAAGCGCGCCGCGCTCAGCTCGCGTAGGAGACCTTCATCGTCTGCACGATGGTCGTGATGAGCTCCTCGACCTTCTTCGTGCTCTCGTGCCGGACGATGACGTACCCGTCGCCCTCGTAGCTGTCGTTCTTCATCGCGCCGATGGTCGGCAGCTTCGCCTCGACGAGGTGGGCGCCGACCTCGTCGTGCGTCTCGCGCACGCCCGTCACGGACACGATGCGGCCGCGGCCCATCCCGCGAATGTAAGCGGTGCCCGCGGCGTACTTGCGCTCCCACGGAGCGTCGAGCTCGCCGTCGATCACGGCCCTCGCCCACGCGCGATACACGTCGATGTCGTGCACGACTCCCGTCATGTGGAGGAGCTGCGGGCCGGGCGGCCGGGCGGCGATCTCGCCGATGGCGAGCGTGCCGTCGGACTTCTCGAACCACTCCATGTGGGTCATGCCGTCCTCGAGGCCGAGCGCCTTCACCGCGGCGAAGCCGATCTCCTTCGCGCGTTCGCAGCGAGGCGTGTCCATCTCTCGCGGGAGCACGCATGCCCACTGGATCCACGGGTTCTCGAGGACCTCGAGGCACCCGGGCAGGTAGTTGGAGATCGAGCAGACGCGCGGGACTCCGCCGATCGTGATCGTCTCGAAGCTGTGCTCGGTGCCGCGGAGCATCTCCTCGCCGAGGACGGGTGAGCTCGGGCCAGCGCGCATCCCGCTCACCACGTGGAGCAGCTCCTCCTCGCTGCTCACGCGAAACGTCGCCTTCGCGCCCATACCCGCGGGCGGCTTCAGAATCATCGGGAAGCCGACCTGCGCGGCGAAGGCGCGGGCGTCGGCCTCGGAGGTGATCAGCTTGTGGCGCGCGACGGGCAGCCCCGCGGCACGGAGCGCGTCCTTCATCTGCGCCTTCTCGCGGAACAGCTCCGCCGTCGCGACGGAGGTGCCTGCAACTCCATGGCGCTCGCGGGCGCGCGCGAGGGTCACCATCATCGCCTCGAGGATGCCGATGATGCGATAGGGCTCGCCATGGCGCTTCCGGAGCACGTCGATCCCCTCGACGATGTCCTCGAAGCTCGTCGGCGCGGTGATCCGGACGAAGTCGTGAAAGAGGCTCGCCTCGTCACCCGGTGGCGGCGTGTGACCGACGCCGAGCAGGCGCACGCCCTCGATGGCGGCCACGGCGCGGACGAAGCGCATCGTGACGTCGGAGGGGAACGGCGCGACGAAGATCACATTGCGTAGCAAGGACGTAGAGTCGGGCCTGCGGGCGATCCCGTCAACCTTGCAGCGGCGCGCTTGGTCGCGCCGGTCGCCGCGAGCGTCGCTCAGCGCTGGATGCGGACGGTCGGGGTCGCGCCCGTGAACTCGGCGCGCACGGTCACGCGCTCGCCGGCCTTCACGCTGAAGCGTTCGCCGCGGCTCTCGCCCGTGGGGTCGAACTGGAAGCGCACGTCGTGCTGGCCGGGCTCGAGGTTGACGCGCACGGGACACGAGCCGCGCGAGGCTCCGTCGACCGACACGCGCGTCCCTGGATCACCGAGGAAGGAGACGAACGCGCGGCCCGCCACGGCCGTCGCGGGTGCCGAGCCGCTGGTCGCCGGTGCGCTGTGCGGCGCGGGGGCCGTGGCTCCGGTGGGAACGAGCGGAGCGCTCGCAACGGGCTTCGCGCTCGGGACCGGCACGGCGACGACACCGGAGACGACGGGCGCCACGCTCGTGGTGGGCGCGCCCATCGTGGTCGTCGTGGCCGTGGCCGTGGCCGTCGGCAGAGCGTCGGTGCGTCCGCCGCTCGACTTCACGCGCCAGGCGGCGCCCGCACCGACCGCGAACAGCGCGGCCACGGCGACGAGCATCCACGTGCGCGACCGAGCCGGGGCACGCTCGGGCCGCGAGCTGTCTCCTCCACGCACCGCGGTCTCGAGGGGACGCGTGGCGAGGGTATCGGCGCCGCGCGCGCGATCGCTCTGGGGCAGCTCGCTCTTGTGCGAGGCGATCGCCGCTTCCTGAGCGGCGCGCGCCGAGCGGAGCACGACGTCGCCGGCGACGCCGACCGGCTCGATCATCAGCGGCGTGGGGATCGACATCGCCGGGTCCTTCGACCTGGAAGAGCCCTTGGCGACCGGAGTGACCGAGACGGGCGTCTCCCCGAGCGACGTGCTCTTCGTGAGCGATACCGGAGTCGCGCCGAGCGAGCCGGCCGGCTCGGGCAGCTCCGCGGGAGCCGGCATGCTCTCGCGCAGCCTTCGCGTGCTCGCGCCGGGAGGCTCCTCGATCTCGGCGGCAGGCGGGCGCGACCAGCGGATCGCCTCGTCGCGGGCGGCGAACGTCTTCGTGCCGAGCTCACCGATGCTCGGGTTCGGCGCGCGCGTGCCGTCGAGGGACATCGGCATCGGCTCCGATGCGGCCTCGCGCAGATCACGGACGCGATCACCGAGCTCGCGCGCGATGTCGGCGAGATCGGTGCCCTGGAGGAACGCGCGCAGCGCACGCGCGACGTCGGCAGCGTCCTGCTGGCGCTCCTTCGGGTCAAGCTTCATCGCGCGGACGATCACGTCGTCGAGCGGGATGAGGCGAGGGTCGTAGTCGCTCGGCTTGGGATGCGGGTTGCGCATCGCGTCGTCGCACTCTTCGGGCGTGGCGCGGCGGAACGGAGCGACACCGCTCCACGCCTCCATGAGCAGCACGGCGACCGCGAAGATGTCCGTCGGGGGCCCGAGCTCCTTGCCCTCGACCTGCTCGGGCGGCATGTGGCCGGGCGAGCCGAGGATCTCGTGGCCGGCGACGAGCGCGGGCGCGGCGATGCCGAAGTCGATGAGCTTCACCGCGCCTTCCTCGTCGAGCATCACGTTTCTCGGCGTGATGTCGCGGTGCACGACCTTCATCCGGCGGTGCGCGTAGTCGAGCGCGCGACACACCTCCATGCCGATGTACGCGCCCTCTTCGGGAGAGAGCACGCGCTTGGTCCCGTCGAAGTTCCGCTCGCGCACGAGCTCCGCGATGCTGCAGCCCTCGACGAGCTCCATCGCGAGAAAATACGTGCCCTGCTCGACGCCGAGCTCGTAGACGGGGACGATGTTCGGGTGGCTCAGGGCGACGGTCGTCTTCGCCTCCTCGACGAAGCGACGAACGAACTGCTGGTCGAACGAGAGCTCGTCCCTGATCTGCTTGACGACGAGCTTCTTCTCGAAGCCGCCCGCGCCGCGCAAGGTCGCGAGCACGACGCGCGCCATGCCGCCGCGAGAGAGCTCGCGCTCGAGCACGTACTTGCCGAAGACCTGCGGATACACGCCGTTGGAAGCGTATCAGGTCGGCCGACGACGGGGCCATCTGGCCCCGATTTGCCGTACACTGTGCGACGGGATGGTGGTCAGGCGGTCCAGTGTCGCGATCGGGCTCCTCGTGGCCGCCGTCGCCCTCGCCACGTCCTGCAAGCCCGAGGCGCGCTTCGAGGATCGCCCGCTCGTCGTCTATTCGCCCAAATCCTGCCCTGTTGCGCAGAGCGAGGCGTACTCGGTCATCTACGGCAACGGCGACTTCGAGGACTCGCAGTCGGCCGTCTCCTCGCTCTACCTGCGCGAGGTGGGGAGAGAGATGAGCGAGCTGCCCGCGGAGACGCGCTCGGTCATCGTCGACGTCTCGCACCCCGCGCAGAGCGTCGACTGGCGAGGCACCGCGGAGATCCCGAAGTCCGGCCCGATCAACGTGCTCGTGTGGCCCGGCGGAGAGACGTGCAGCCTCACGCGCAACGTCGAGCCGCGGACCGAGGTGTCGCTCGGTGTGTTCGGTCGTCACCTCATGGTCGCCGGAGGGCGGGTCGACGGGCAGGTGCCTCACACGTTCGTCGGCGACCTCACGACCGGCATCGTGAGCGATCTCACCTTCGGGCTTGCGACGGCGCGCTCTCGCGCCACGATCACGGCGTTTCGCGAGACACCCGACCAGGATCCCGCGCCCGCGCTCGTCGCCGGCGGCGAGGATCCGGAGACCCAATCGCCCCTCACGACGGCCGAGATCTACCTGCCGACGCCCGGCACGGCGGGCGACATCGGCGACTTCGACCGCGTGAAGATCGACATCGGCGACGCACGCACGAAGCACGGAGCCGCGGTGCTCGGGACGGGCGAGACGCTCCTCGTCGGCGGCATCGGACCGTTCGGCGTCCCGCTCGCGACGATGGAGATCGTCGATCCGAAGACGCGCCGCTACCGCACGAGCGGCGTGGCGACGCTCCTCGTACCGCGCTCGAACCCGACGGTTCTGCGGCTCGCCTCGGGTGAGATCATGGTCGCAGGCGGCTTCGACCGCAGCAACCTCCCGGTGCGCACGATCGAGTGGTTCTCCGCCGACGCGAGCCGCGCGACGAAGCGGCCTGTCGACCTCGTGACCGGACAGGAGCGCTCGTTCGTTCCGCTCGAGGCGGGCGGCGCGCTCGCGGTCGTCCGGCCCCAGACGGGCGTGACCGACTTCAGCACCGTCTACGTGATCTCCGCGGACGGCACGCTCGAGCCCGCGGTCCCGATCGATCCTGCCTCGCTCGACGCGGTGCGGTTGTTTCCGGGAACCGACGGGGCGCCGGTGCTCTGGACGGGCCGGCGCTGGCTGCGCTGGGAGCCGTGGTTCGGCGCGTTCCAGCCCATCGCGGACGCCCCCACGCGAGGCCCACGCGGCACGGCGATCGCCTCGGGCGACCCCGGTCTCGCGCTGTGGCTCGACGATCGCGCTCCGGAGCCGAACGAAGGAACGGTCCTCGAGGGCCAGCTCTACGTGCGCGGCTACCGCTTCGCGACGCGCTCGCGCTTCGGCGCGGTCCGCAACCCGCTGCTCGTCGACGGGCCCGGCGGGCTCGCGCCCGACCGCGTCGTCGGAACACCGGGCAGCTCGATTCGCTTCGTCGAGGGTCGCGGGCTCGAGCTCGGCCCGGGAGCGAGCGCCTTCGTGACGGACGTGACGTTCAAGGGCGTGAGCGTGACCATCGACGGCGGCGACACCCCCTATGTCGTCCTCCGCCAGGAGAACGGCCGCGAGCTCGAGATCGGCGGCGCCGCCTGCGCATTCACCCAGAACGTGGCGCGGACGCTCGAGGTCAACCGCACGGGCAAGCGCGTGACGGTACGGGTCGACGACGGCGAGCCGCGCGACTGCCCGACCGAGCTCGACGAGACCGCGCGCGTGTCGATCGGGGTCCGCGGCGCCGGTGGGACGGGCACGAGCGTGGCGCGGAACCTCCGCATCACCCGCCGCTGAGAGGCTCCGGTCGCGCATTTTCCCGGGGAAATCGGGTAAAGAAAGGTGTCGACTTGACCTAACTGAGAATTTACTAAAAAGTTAACTCCAGGAGGTCGCGATGTCCCTTCGCACCAAGCTCTCGGCCCTCTCCCGCCTAGGTCACACGCTCGTCGACGTTGCCACCGACGTCGCAGGCTCTTCGAGGGCGGCGCCGTCGCCGGCGGAGAGCCAGGTCGTGCTCCGCGAGGTCGACACGTCGGCGCGCAAGCGAGAGGTCGAGCACGTCGTCAAGCTCCCGCCCGAGGTGCTGACCACGACCGCGCAGGTCGCCTACGACTGGGACTACTCGGTGAAGCGGGCCGAGCTCCGGACGCTCTACGAGAAGTCGAAGGACCTCACGTGGAACGCGCGCACCGACCTCGACTGGTCGACCAACGTGGACCCGGAGAGCGAGATCGTCGCCGACTCGTTCAACCCGCTCTTCGGCACGGACATCTGGAAGAAGCTCGATCGCAAGACGGAGCTGCCGAAGCTGCGTCGTCACATGACGAGCTACATCCTCTCGAACTTCCTCCACGGCGAGCAGGGCGCGCTCATGGCGACCTCGCAGATCGTGGCCTCGGCGCCGACGACCGACTCGAAGCTCTACGCGGCCGCGCAGGTGTTCGACGAGGCGCGCCACGTCGAGGCCTACGACCGGTACCTGTCGACGAAGGTCGAGCTGATCTACCCGCCGAGCCCGCACCTGAAGCAGCTGCTCGACACGGTGCTCACCGACTCGCGCTGGGACTTCAAGTTCCTGGGCATGCAGATCCTGGTCGAGGGCGTGGCGCTCGGCGCGTTCGGGCTCATCCACCAGACGGCGCAGGAGCCGCTCATCAAGCGCATCACCCACATGATCATGCAGGACGAGGCGCGGCACGTTGCCTTCGGCGTCATGTCGCTGCGCGGTCACTACGACGACATGAAGGCGAGCGAGCTGCGCGATCGCGAGGAGTTCATCATCGAGAGCTCGCGCTTGCTGCGAGACCGGTTCCTCGCGCAGGAGGTGTGGTCGACGGTCGGCCTACCTCAGGCGGAATGCGAGGAGGCCGCGCGGAACAGCGTGATGATGCAGATGTTCCGGAAGCTCCTCTTCAGCAAGATCGTGCCGAACGTGAAGCGCCTGGGCCTGCTCACGCCGTTCGTGCGCCGCGGCTTCGAGGAGCTCGACGTCATCGAATACGAGTCGTGGGAGGCGAGCGCCTGAGCCGCGGCCACGCGTAGCCTCCGGTTTCCTGTTTCCGGCCCCGTCTTTCTCCTACGCTTCTCCCCATGAAGCTGGGGCTCACCTCCTCGACGCGCCGCACGGTGCACGCGCACGCGCATGCCGAGGAGGCACCCGTGCCGCCGCCCGACACCGTTCGTCGTGGGCGCCGGGCCGGCAGTCGACTACCTTCGGGAGCCGTCGACATGGCCCTCTCGCCTTCCCTCTCGTCTCGTTCCCAGGCGACGGCCGCGTCCCCTGCGCCGCGCAAGGAGCGGAGCGCGGTCGACTCGAAGCGACGCATCCTCGAGGCGGCGCAGGCCGAGTTCGCGGCGAAGGGCTTCGACGGCGCGCGGCTCGGGACGATCGCGCGGGCCGCGGAGGTCCAGCAGGCGCTCATCCACCACTACTTCGGCGACAAGGAGGGTCTGCACGGCGAGGTGGTCCGCTCCGGGCTCGCGGCGATGACCGAGGGCGTGTGGGAGCTGCTCTCGCGCATGGACGCGCCGGCCGACGCCAGCACGACGCGCGCGAAGGCGAAGACGACGAAGGCGAGCGCCGCCGCCAGGTCGAAGGCGAGACCGAAGCCGAAACCCACGAGCGTGACCGAGCTGCGCACGCTGGCGGAGGCGTTCGTCGAGCTGCTCCTCAAGTTCTTTGCGACGAACGGGTCGTTCCTCGCGATCCTGCGCCACGAGGCGCGGCGCGACGGCGACGGCGCGGCGAAGATCGTGCACGCGAACGTCGGCCCGATCTTCGACGGCATCGTCGCGCGGCTCGACGCGATGCGCGCGCGCGGCGACGTGAAGAAGGACGTCGACGCGCGCCACCTGGTGCTCTCGTGCGTCGCGATGGTCGCCTTCCCGTTCCAGGAGGAGCCCTTCGTGAAGGCGATCTGGCCGGCCGACTGGCACGGCGAGGCGTTCCTCGAGGAGCGCAAGAAGCACATCGTCGCGATGATCCTCGCGCGCGTCGCTCCCTGAATGGCGTGAAGCGGGCTCAGCCTGCGCGCTTCGTCTCGACTCCGGCGAGCGCTCGGCCGTACCTACGCACGACGCTCTCCTCGGAGTCCTCGTGGAGGGTGGCGCCGGTCGTCGCGTCGATGAGCGCGTACACGGTTCGCTCCTCCTCACCGGTGGTGCGCTCCGCGATGCGGTAGGTGAAGCTGCGGCCGAGGCGCTTCGCGCGCATTCCGCGCGGGCCGAAGTACGCGTAGTCGGCGACCGTGACGAGCTCGACCTCCTCGAGGCGTTTTCGCTTCAGGTGGAGCGTTCGGCCCTGGAAGACGGCGACGCTGACGACGGCGATGCCCCCGAAGAGGACGGGGACGACCAGCGCAGCGCAGAGGCTCGCGAGAGGGGAGGCCGGCAGCGCGTAGGCCGCTCCCGCGAGCGCGGTCGCGACCACGAGCACGGCGAGCATGGCGACACCTGCCACGAGCGAGACGGCCGACTCGGAGGAGCCGATGAGGCTCGCGTTCGCCTCTTCATCGTCGCGCGGGCGGGACGAGGCCGCGATGCGAGGGAGCGCGGCGAGCTCCTCCTGATAGCGCTGCATGGCGGCCTCGACGCTCGCCGCGAGCTCCGCGACGCGCTCCTTGCCCACGCGCTTGCTCGGCGCGCGCATCGTCGGCATCGCGATCGCCGCCTCGCCGCTCATGACGAAGAGCGATGCGTGTCGATAGGGGACGCTCGGTCCGTGCCTGCCCGACGACCAGCCCGTCTCCCAGCGAGTCGCAAGCGAAGGAGCCTTGCGAGCCGTGAAGGAGAGCGGCGCCGTCCACGGCAAGAATCCCCATCGCCGCCTGAGCACGACGTCGAAGGCGTCGCGCGCGCGGCGCGTCACGATCATCTCGGCGGCTCCGGCGCCGATACACGTGGCGTAGAGGGCCGCCCCGAAGCAGACCATCGGCACGAGCATCACCGCGGCGACGAGCTGGGTGTTCGCGGCCCTCAGAGCCAGGACGGCGAACCAGCTCCCCACGCCGGCCGCGACGAGGGCGACCGAGAGCCAACCCCACGAGCGGTGCCGCGCGCGAAAGGTCGCCCGCGCGACGGGCTCCTCGTAGCGATCGACCACGGCCGCCTCTCGATAACCCATCACGCGAGGTCTCCTGGATCGATAACGGCCTCGCAGCATAGCCCTGAAGCCCTACCGCGAGACGTCGCGGCTCAGCGCCCGAGGACGCGGACCGTGGGGAAGAACGCGCGGAGGCGGTCGAGGTGCGAGAGCGGCTCGACGTTCGGCTACTCGCAGTGGCCGTAGGTCTCGCCGAGAAAGACCGGGACGCCTACGTCGCTCGCTCCCGGGATGCACGCGTGGCCGGCGGCGCATTCGCCTCCGCCGACGCGGCAGAGCTTCGTGCACTTGCCCTCGTAGCAGCTGTCGCCGACCACACACCCGCGGTCGTCCTGACAGGCCACGCCTTCGCGGTGACGCGTGAAGCCACCGGCTGGAAAGCACATCGTGCGCGACTCCGCGACGAAGTAGCAATCGCTCGTCGCGCACGCGACGAGGCCCTCCCCCTGCGGATCGCGGGCGTGCAGCGGATCACACGAACGCGGAGTGCAGTAGCCGTACTCCGTACCGGCGGCCGACCGGAGCGGAGCCCCCGCGAACTTCTGGCACGCGGTGCGGTCGTCGCATTCGCCACCGACCACGCAGGCGCGAACGCATCCGAGCTGAGGTGAGCAGGTGAG
>Ga0335397_10009121_pt1 | contig 12426 bp, 14 predicted proteins | sample MAT04_FD_205740 | JGI IMG/M metagenome (GOLD analysis project Ga0335397, IMG submission 205740) | Freshwater microbial communities from Lake Fryxell liftoff mats and glacier meltwater in Antarctica - MAT-04 (spades assembly) (version 2) ...
CAGATGTGCTGACAGTGGTAGTAGCAGCGGGAACCGGTGAAGGTGGGGTTGGCGGAGTGGATGCTTGCTTGTCGCCGCAACCAGCCAAAGCTACAAGGGTGACGGCACTGAGGACAAGGATTTGATTGAAACGAGCCATGAAAACTCCTAAAAAATTAATACTACAATCTATTTTGTCACAAAACCAGCAGATCGATCGCTAAAACCGTCTGCAATTCCTGCAATCGATCGCACTTAGCAGCCAGCCCAAGAGGATCGTGCTGCTAGCGCTGCCATCTTCGAGACGGCGCGGGAGTTACAGAAACCGAGTTTCGGGAATTAAGGTAATGTGATCACTGACAGAATTTAACAACTTCAAAAAAACATGGGAATGTTAGTCGATCGAAACTGACAAAGTGTAACTAGCACCGCCTCGTTGTGTACCGACGACTATCTGATATTTTCCCGTCTGGGGCAATTCTCCCGACCAAGTTTTTGCTTCTTCAGCTAAGGCGTTTGTATTCGGATCTACCACCTTAAAAACAGCATTTCCTTCTACTGATTGGATCTCAAGATTCATCCTTTGACCTTGTTTGGCACTAATCAAATAAATCATGACTTCGCCGCGCGCTACTCCTCCTTTTATTTCGGCTGAGCTAGCACCTCTTTTAAACTTAATCTGCTGCTGTCGCTGAGCCATTAAAATCGCCGATTGTTCCGGGATTGCTGTGGAGGGGACAATGCTGGAGATAGCCTTTACTGAAGCCGGAAAAATTGCAGCGGCACTTAAGCAGATTATCAAAATATTTAGCTGTTTGAAAGTTTTGGCTGTTTTGTTCATGGGAGTTTCACTCTTAGTGTGAAATGATTTACTTGTACAATTATAGCTAAGCATTCCTGTCTGTGTGCGATCGCCCTTGCGGATCAATTTTAGCTTTTTGTAAACTGCCCTTTCGCCACCGCCACCGCCCCCGACTTGATTTGAGATTCAAGATTTGAGATTGAACCCTAGGATGTGGGATAATTTTGGGCGATCGCAACTGTCGATTTGAGATTTGAGATTTGAGATTTGAGATTTTAGATTGAAGACTAGGATGTGGGATAATTTTGGGCGATCGCAATTTACGCTACTGTACAGTCGCCAGCGAGTGCGGTAAAGTAAAAACACCCACAACACGCTGTTACAAAAAAAATGTATACTTCCTAATTATCACAAACCAAACGATATGACGCAACAGCCAACCATTACCTACCGCACCGAAAGCGACTCAATGGGAGACAAACAAATCCCATCTACCGTTTACTACGGCATTCAAACTCTGCGCGCCGTTGAAAATTTTCCAATTAGCGGTATCAAACCTTTAGCAACTTACATCGATGCTTGCGTTTTAATTAAAAAAGCTGCGGCGATAGTCAACGGTAAACTCGGCTGCATTCCTGAAGATATCAGCCAAGCACTGATCGAAGCTACTGATGAAGTTTTAGCAGGAAATTTGCGCGATCAATTTGTAGTTGATGTCTACCAAGCAGGCGCTGGAACTTCTCACCACATGAACGTCAATGAAGTTCTTTCCAATCGCGCTTTGGAAATTATGGGCGATGAAAAAGGTAACTACAAGCGTGTCAGTCCCAACGATCATGTAAACTACGGTCAATCGACTAATGATGTGATTCCGACTGCAATTCGGATCGGCGGATTGTTGGCTTTGGAAAAAACTTTGTTTCCGGCTTTGTCGCAGGCGATCGCCTCCCTGGACAAAAAAGCCGTAGAATTCCAAGATATCGTCAAATCCGGCCGCACTCACCTACAAGATGCCGTCCCAGTTCGACTAGGCGAAACCTTCCGCGCTTGGGCACAAATTCTTAGAGAACATACGGCCAGAATTGAAACCGCATCCGGCGATTTGACATCCTTGGGATTGGGGGGAAGCGCGGCGGGAACTGGTTTAAATACTCACCCAGAATACTGTCAAAAAGTCGCTCAAATTCTCTCGGAATTAATCGGAAAACCCCTGAAACCAGCACCACATTTAATGGCAGCGATGCAGAGCATGGCACCGTTTGTAAATGTTTCCGGCGCACTGCGAAATCTCGCTCAAGATTGCGTTAAAATGTCCCATGACTTGCGTTTGATGGACTCCGGCCCGAAAACGGGTTTCAAGGAAATTCAACTGCCTCCTGTGCAACCTGGTTCGTCAATTATGCCGGGGAAATACAATCCTGTGATGGCAGAAATGACTTCGATGGTGTGTTTTCAAGTTATGGGTTACGATAGCGCGATCGCCCTGGCCGCCCAAGCGGGACAATTAGAATTGAACGTGATGATGCCCTTAATCGCCTACAATCTGATTCACAGCATCGAAATTTTGGGCAATACGATCAGCGCGCTGACAACCAAATGCCTCGAAAAAATTGAAGCCAAGGGCGATCGATGTCTCGCTTACGCAGAAGGCAGTCTCGCCCTCGTTACCGCCCTCAACACTCACATCGGCTATCTCAACGCCGCCGCCGTCGCCAAAGAATCTCTCGAAACTGGCAAATCTTTGCGGCAAATTGTGCTAGAACGCGGTTTAATGAGTGAAGAAGACTTGGCAAAAGTTCTAGATTTAGAGAAAATGAGTGCGATGCCGACATCTTCTGCTAACGTTTAGGATCTCGAAGGTATAAGCCAATACGCTTGGGAGAAGAATACCGGGCGGTTGAAACCGCGCCTATACAAACAAAACCCGCCTCCGCGGGTTGAAGGCCGGGCAGTTAAAATTACATTATTTTCTTTACACCACGGAGGTGGGCTTCGTTTGTGTAGACGCGGTTTCAACCGCCGTCTTTTCAAGTCTAAAGTTTGGGAGCAATATTTATGCGCGCGGGTTCCTTTGGCAAATTAACTCAAGATAAAGAGAACACAACTCAAGTAACATTTCATTATGTGGAAGGTCACACAGAAACCTTTACTATTCCGATGCCAGCACAAGAATTTCAAGACGAAGTGCTGACTTTGTTAAATCAACCTTGGTTGACTTTTCATTTGGTAGATCAAACGGTTTTTATCTGCACTTCTCGGTTGGTAAAAGTGGAAGTTAAACCTGCTATCCCGGAACTTCAAGGTCAAGGAATTTTCTCTAATTCCCTGCGAGTTAGTACCATGCAGCGGGCTGCTTCTGGCAGATTACCGATGTCTACTTAAGCCTAGTTGCTGGTAATTGATAGTAGCTAATAGCTGACAATCGGTAAGGTGCGCAATGCGCACCCTACGTATAAAAGTTGTGCGTAAGTCTCGGAATATATTCCCAATTACCAGTAATAGCTGACAGGCGGTAAGGTGCGCAATGCGCACCCTACGTATAAAAGTTGTGCGTAAGTCTCGGAATATATTCCCAATTCCCAATTCCCAATTCCCAATTAAAAATTACCAATTCCCAATTAAAAATTATGTCTGCTGTTAGTTTAATTCGGGCCAATTCATACGATCGCCAAAATCTACTAAAATCTTTAGAAAATTTGCTCGCACCCCTGGGCGGAATGTCGGCTTTTGTCAAAAAGGGCGATCGGGTTTTACTCAAACCCAATCTCCTCACCGGTTCTCGCCCCACCAAAGAATGCGTCACCCGCCCGGAATTGGTTTACTGCGTGGCGAAAATGGTCATAGAAGCTGGTGGAAAACCGTTTTTAGGGGACAGTCCGGCTTTTGGCAGTGCAATGGGTGTAGCTAAAGCCAACGGTTATTTGCCACTGTTAGAAGAACTGAATTTGCCAGTAGTTGAGTTTCAAGGAAAACGCTACGAAACTGTCAGCAAAGATTTCAATCATCTCCGAATTTGCCAAGAAGCAATGGAAGCAGATGTAGTAATTAATCTTCCCAAACTCAAATCTCACGTACAATTAACCGTGACTGCGGGCGTGAAAAATTTGTTTGGTTGCGTGCCCGGAAAAATGAAGGCTTGGTGGCACATGGAAGCTGGCAAAGATAGCGCCAGATTCGGTCAAATGCTGGTAGAAACAGCCAGGGCAATTAACCCAAATTTGACAATTTTGGATGGAATTATCGGTCACGAAGGTAACGGGCCAAGCGGCGGCGAACCTAAGTTTTTGGGAATTTTGGGCGCGTCGAGTGATGTGTTTGCATTGGACAGAACTTTAGTGGAAATCATTAATGTCGATCCGGCGCTGGTTCCGACTGTAGCTGCGGCCATGAGATTGGGACTTTGCTCGAATTTGGAGGCGATCGATTTTCCGCTGTTGCACCCGGAAACTCTCAAGGTTTTGGATTGGAAGTTGCCAGAAAGTATGATGCCGATCGACTTTGGTATGCCGCGGGTGATTAAGTCTACTTTCAGGCATTTTTATATCCGGTTTATCAAAGAACGGATGGGGGCTTACGCGGGCAAATAAGAGGTTTGTAGCAAGGTTTGTAGTGAGTAGTGAGTCGGCGGTTGAAACCGCCACTACACAAACAAAGTCCGGATGGTGCGCGGACTGAAGAGTAAAGTTGATATGATTTTTATTTTTCATTTTCTAGGGCAGCCAGCGAGGGCGAAATCCTTTTAAAGGCAATTCTTCTGGTGATGGAGAATTATTAGATGGCGGTGCATTTTTTAAGTTTAAAAGTATTAGACTTGAAGAGGCGATCGCACTTTGGCCATCTGTTCTCAAATCTCCTGCGACAGGTTCCGATTTTTTGGTAACTATCCGGTCTCACAGCAATTCTAAGCCGTCGGGCGACAAGCTCATTTTTGTCTCCACTTGGTCGGGCAAAACTAACAGCGGTTTTACTGCAAATGTCTGCAAATCAATTGCTTCAAGGGTGAGTTGCTCAAAAATCTTTCCCCGGCTTCCGCCTGGTTAACAAGCAGTAAAGCTGAGGAGTTCTGGGGTCAAACTGACAGTCGATCAATTCTCCGGCGGTGCGGATTAGTTATTTTTGCAATCCCTGATTTGTTACTAAAAAGATTGACTGCGTAAAATCGCTGTTGTACTTCAGCATTGCCGATTCTCTGCCGTCGGGAGTGAAGCTGAACACTCTCCGAGATGGTATGAAGTCTAAAGGTTTGACGTTTGGTGTCAGGGATAAAATGGCGATTTCGTCTGCTTGGGGATTGGCTAAAGTTGCGCTGTCTGGGGCGATCGCAAATTCTCCGGCCGGATGACTCAAAAGCCGCTGCGGAATCGGGGAAGTTTCCGGCCGCAACACCCACAAACCAATGTCTTCTGCATTGCCTCTTTTTGCGCGCTGAATCGCGATCGCTCTTGAGGTGCTGGCACTAGAGACAATTCAAATATATAATGCCGATGCTATCGGAAACAACATTACAAAGCAAGCCAAACAAAATTTAGAGAAAACAACCCATTAATTATAGATTGAAATCGTCACAATTTTCAAGTCAAAAGTCAAAATAATTAATTATTATTTTTCGGTTTGGCTTTGGGCTTTTTATTTGTGAAAATCAACAATTTACAACAGAAGAAATTCAACCATATAAAACTTCTTCCACGGCGTGGCATCTTTGGGGTCGAAATTTTTGATTTTCAAAGCTTGCAGCAAAAACAGCGAGATCTAAAACGGATTCAAAAATACATACCGCTTCCAGAGACGCCTGGGCTCCTTAATCATCCGAAACAGCCATTCCAAACCTATCTTAGATAAAAACTCAGGAGCTTTAGCCAAATTACCCGCATGAAAATTGTAAGCTGCACCTACAGCAATCAGCGGCATTGATAAGTCGTCCCGGTATTCGTAAGCCCAGACTTCTTGTCGCGGACACCCCAAACCGACAAAAGTAATTGCTGCACCGCTGTTGCGAATTTGCTGGGCAATTTCCTGTTTCTCTTGCGGCGAAACCTGCCTAAATTTAGAAGGCTGAGTTCCAGCAATAATTAACTTGGGATAACGCTGGCAGAGATTGCGAGATCAAGCTTCCAGTACAGAAGCTTGAGAGCCGTACAAATAGATAGATAATCCTGCTTCGGCGGCGCGCTCGCAGATTTGTAACATTGCATTTGGCCCGTAAACTCGATCGGGCAATTCCGTATTGTAGAGCAAATTTAACGCCCACCTGACCGGCTGTCCGTCTGGCAATACTAAATCAATGTGATTGAGCCGATAGCGGTGAGTGCTGTCAAGCACCCCAGTCATTACCCCGTGAACCGCTAGAGCCGAAACTGACAGTGGTTTTCCGGCGCTGGCTGCCGCAATAATTTTGCTGACAGCCGCTTCATAATTAACGGCATTTACTAATATGCCGAGTACATTTTTTTCCCTAAATCGATCGTGGAAGACCTCTCTAAGCCAACGGCACTTACACTCATAAATATCCTCTAAAATTTGTTTAACTTTGTATTCAATTCTTTAGACCTCTTGCATAAATATTCGATCTGTTAACCGCAGATTTCAAGTGGATCAACACTGATGGACGGAGGTAATTCTATCTTGTCTGCGATTGAGTCCAAGAGGTCTTTTACCAAAATTGCCAGCACATTCTTTTTGTACCCGTTCAATCCTTCGATCACTCTTTCAGCCAGCGCTCGCGGTTACATTCATAAATCTCCTGTAGGATTTGTTTAACGTTATATTTCATTTTCCAGTCAGGATAGTGACTGCAAAATTTTGAATTGTCGCTAATCCACCAAATGTGATCGCCAATGCGATTCCCTTCAGCATAAGTCCAATTAAATGTACGATCCGCAATTTCCTCGCACATCTGGATGGCTTCTAACATCGAACAATTGCTGTATCTGCCTCCTCCTGTATTATAAACTTGGGCGCTTCTGGGAGCTTTATAAAATTCATAAAATGCCGAAATTAAATCAGCGCTGTGAATGTTATCGCGGACTTGCTTGCCTTTGTAGCCAAACACGCTGTACGGAGTTCCCGTCGCGGCGCACTTCATCAAGTAGGCGAGGAAGCCGTGCAGTTGAGCTCCCGAGTGATTTGGCCCTGTCAGACAGCCGCCGCGAAAACAAACGGTGTTCATCTGAAAATATCTGCCGTATTCTTGAACTAAAATATCAGCGGCTACCTTAGAAGCACCAAACAAACTGTGCAGGCACTGGTCGATCGACATATCCTCCCGAATGCCGTTTTCGTAAGTGTGACCTGCTTCTATTTCCCATCGGTGTTCTAATTCAACTAAAGGCAATTTGTTGGGGGTATCGCCGTATACTTTATTAGTAGAAGTGAAAATAAAAACAGCTTTGGGACAGTACAAGCGAGTTGCTTCTAAAAGATTGAGAGTACCGTTAGCGTTGACGGTAAAATCTATTTTTGGAGCGCGGGCCGCCCAATCGTGGCTGGGTTGAGCTGCTGTGTGAATTACTAGCTCGATCGACTCTCCGTACCGCTGAAAAATATTGGTAATAGCTTCGTAGTCGCGAATGTCCACATCTAAGTGATAATACTTGGTTCCCAAAGATTTTTCGAGCAGTTGGCGGTTCCAGTTTGTAGAACCATCGGCACCAAAAAAGAACTGGCGCATATTGTTGTCGATGCCAACTATCTCTAAGCCTTGTTTGGCAAAGAACTTACACGCCTCCGAGCCAATTAATCCCGCCGAGCCAGTAATGATTGCAACGCTCACGTTTCACCCTCCTCACAAATCTTGTTTAAGTTTTTGGCGCTAGAATACATCCGAATATATCAGAAGTTATCCAATTTTTTTTTTGATTATATTTCGCACAATTCGGCAAAGAATTTACCTTTCACATCCCAATCATAAATTTCCCTGACGCGCTTTTGACCAGCTAGACCCAAGCGCGATCGCAAGTCGGGATCGCTCGCCAAACACACTATAGCTTCTGCTATACCTTTCACAGCGCGATCGGGATCGGTAGCAGCAACTTTAATGCCTGTTTGGGCCGTCACTTGAGTAGCCGGGCCACCCAAATCCAAACAAATTATCGGACGGCAAACCCCCATCATTTCAGTGCATACAAAACCGCCAGAGTCATGCAAACTCGGATGGAGGAGAACGTGAGACTCGCCCATTTTAAAAAGGGTTTCACTGCGAGATAGAGCGCCCCAAAAATGTACTTTATTTCCCAGTCCCAATTCTCTTGCCAAAGCTTCTAAACGCTCTTTTTCCGGGCCGTCTCCCACAATCCAGTATTCCGAGTTTTCCAGCTTCGCCTCCGCAAATGCACGGAGTCCCAAGTGCACTCCTTTCCAGTGTAATAGACGGCCGACACTGATGAATCTAATTGGTAGCTCCGGCGGGGTTGGAGATTTTTCTAGTTGTTGAATTTCCTGCTGCGACAAACCGACTTGCGAGAAAATTTTCACGTTTTTTGCTTGGAGAAATCGCAGTCTTGCTGCCGTTTCTTCGGTAGTAGCCAGCGCGACGGCACTGCGGCGCGCCGTCAGCCCCACAAACGGATCGCGTTCTCCGACGCTTTGAGCCCATGCTCGCAGGGTTTCATAAATTTTGCCCCGGCGACTAAAATCTTCCCAAAAAGGCTTTGGTGCTGCTTCTGCACCCCGACAGGCCCCCAAATAAAAGGATGCGGCAACAGTGCTAGGAAACTTGGAGACCAATGTTTGACATAAGTTACGTGCTGTACTATGTCAAAACCGATTTCGCGATCGAGCTTTCGAGCTATAAAATAAGCCCAGATTTGCCACAAATAATAGTGAAGCTGCAGCAATCCTTGTTTTCCCTTCCAATCTTCACTCCACCCAAACGGATCGAAATAAACAAAGTGCAGGTTGGACACTGGATTGCGTTCTAGTTCTGCTTCAATGTACGATCGACAAAATGTCCGAGTGAATACCCAAGTTTCGTGATACTTAGCAGATTGGATAACAGTATTCCATCCCACACCCTCTTCAGATCCCAGATTAGGTTCGCAAGCAAACGCAGATAAAAGAATTTTCATCAACTTTTCTCCAATACTAGCGAAGTCACATCGGCTATTAATTTCGCAGCATTTTCTGGTGTATGTTCAGCGATCAGTTGCTGGGATTTTTGGCCCATAATCACTAACTTTTCGGGGCAATCAATCAAGTCCCGCATCGCGTTTGCCATACCTTCCGAATGATAGGGATCAAAAATATAACCATTTTCACCTTCAACGATCATTTCGCAAGCCCCAGCCCATTTTGAACACAAAACCGGCTTACCAAATGCCATCGCTTCTAGCACCACCATTCCCCAAGTATCTTCTAACGTAGGAAAAACAAACGCATCAGCTTCTAGAAAATAAGATCCCAAGTATCCGTATTCAATCCACCCTGTCCAAACAATTTGTTTTTCTCAACCCCATTCTTTTGTAAGTGCTTCTAGTTCCGAGCGCTGTTCCCCGTCTCCAACGATAATGACTGTGTAATTCGAGTATCCCTGGCTTGGCAAAATTGTGCAAGCTTCTAACAGATTCTTAATCCCTTTGCGAGAAATTACTTGACCCACGCACAGAAAATTTGGGTGGGGGAATGACAAGGAGATAGACTTATTATTTTCTAAGTTTTTTACCAAAGCTTTAGCATCAGGAACCATGTAAGGTTGAGCAAATATCTTACTTTCGGCTGCCCCAATCACTTCAACCAAATATTCTTTACCTCGGCGACTATTAGAAACAAAGGTATCCGCAAATTTACCCATCCAGCGTCGAATCGTCGAGCGCACCTTAGAATCTCGAAAGTCTACATTCGGGGAACTACTTTCATAAACTAAAACCAGTCGCCATTTCCCTATAGGCTTAAAAATTATAGCTACCAATGTCCAGAGCGAAAATCCACTAGCAAAAATGACCAGGGGCTTGAATTTCAAAAGAGGAAAAATAATCCAAGGAGTAGCCTTAATATAACCACGACTGTACCCCGTTTTTATCTTTTGGGTGGTGATGAATTGTGTATCTCCCACAACTTCGACTACTTCTGTACCAGCAGCTTCCGGATCATAGCGAGGCCAGAGGCGACCTGTCTAAAAAATCGTGTTCGGAATTAGTTTTTTGAGCTCATGCAAAACCGGCGGCCCATAGGCCCCAAACTCTGCAGAAGGAACGAGCCAAGCGATGCGGAGTTCATTTTTGTCAACCATCCGATTCACCTTGAGTTTTGTTTTTAGTTAATCCCAGCTTGCTCAAAACTGAAAACCAAACTAACCTTCTGTAAGGTAGCAACCAATAAATTGGCCAGAACAAACCACCGTGACGTTGAGCAAATACTTTCCACTCTTCCCAGGGTTGAAGGGTAGTATCTTTAAAAGCTAAACCTTTAGGTTGGTTCATTTTTTCCAAGCCTTCACTCATAGTAGCCGCCGCTATTTTTGTTGACTGCGGATTTGGGGAACAGGTTCCTTGATAGCCTGGAGCTACCCAAACTGTACAGCCTTTTTGTCTCGCACGCAAGCCGTATTCCCAATCTGATAAATAATGAATAAAGGCTGGATCGAGATTGCCCACAACTTCAACGACGCTGCGCGGAATTAATACGCAGTTACCATTCATGCTGTCACAGGGCTGAACTGCCTTTGTAGGTTCGACGAAGCGAAATTTAAAGGGCAGCAATGGGGTAATTTTGACTATGCCGCCGTAGGTAAAAATTACCTATTTCTGGATCGCGAGTAGAGCCGGCGACGATCGCTCTTTTTTCTCCTTTTTTCATTAGCTCACTACTCGTTGTCAGCAGGACATTTAAAGCTTCGGGATCGAGTCGGGTGTCATCGTTGAGCCAGAGATAGTAGTCTGGATCATCTTTCATGGCTTCGCTGAAAGCCACCCGCATTCCTCCATTCCAAAATAAATTACCATCTCCCGAAAAAATCTTGACTTGAGGGTATGTTTGCTGTACCGCTGCGGCTGTGCCATCAGTGCTAGCATCATCAACTAGATAGGCAGAAATATCTACATTAGCTGGAAGTGCCTGGTTAAAAAGTGCCTTGAGGCAAGCTAAGGTTTTCTCTTTTCGGTTGAAACAAGTTAACAGGGCTGCTATAGTAATACTGTTCATTTTTTATTTGATAATACCTCGTTATAAAGGGACAAGTAGCGACGAGCTTGCAATTCTAATGTAAATTCCATTTCAGCTTTTTCGCGAGCGCTAGCACTGAGTTTTTGATCCCGCTCTTTATTTTCTAACACCCATGCAATACCTGTAGCTAAATCTTCTGTTTCATAAGCTTTAGCTAAATAGCCATTTGAGCAATGCTCGATCAGATCCGGCATTCCCCCGATCTTGAATCCGACGCTGGGGATACTGCAGGCTGCAGCTTCCATCACCGTATTAGGCAAATTATCGTAAACAGAAGGAGCCACGAAAACATCTGCTGCAGCCTAAACTATTGCTAGGGAAACGTCATCAGCAAATTTACCTAAATAATGTGCCTTAAAACCAAGTTCAATCGGATTGGACGGTTCTGAAGAGCCAAAAACTAGCAACTATATGCGATCGCGACCGCCCGATTTACTGAGGCTTTGCAAAGCCGATACTAGCAGATTAAATCCTTTCCAGCGATCGCCCGTTCCGCTCGCACCGCCAAAAAGTACAATTTGTTTATCTTGAGGTAAATTCAGAATTTCTCGATCCCACTCCCGGTTGATCGGCTTGTACTTTTGAGTATTGATACCGTTAGGAATCACCTCAACTCGATAATCCTTCAACAAAGAACTAGAACTAGCACATTTAGCCAACCAAGCACTAGGGCTAACCAAAGTTAAGTTAAGATTTTTCCAAGCTTTCGCTTTCCGCCGCCACACCCACCGCGACAGATCCCAATCTTTGCTGCTGTGCAGTTGCGGACAGCTACCGCAAGATTCAGTATAGCGATCGCACTCTTCGCTATAGTGACATCCACCCGTAAAAAGCCACATATCGTGCAGCGTCCAAACTAGAGGTTTATCAAACTTCGGAACACTTTCTACCTGCATATAACCCCCGCAAACCCAGTGCAGGTTAATAATATCTGGTTGGATTTGGGCCACTTTCGCAGCCAGGGAGTCCGGCAGCCATTGGGGAGAAAAAATCGCAGAATTTCTCTCAGGATAAAGCCGCAATGGCGAATTTGATAAAACTGAAATAATCTTATCAAAACTCTTAGCCAACGCTTGCCGTGACGAGATTACACTTAAATCTGCGCTGTTCTTATTTTTCACCAGCATTTGCGAAGACACCCCAATCCCCTGCAAACCTTGGTGCAGTCTGTAAGCCGCGCGGGCTGCACCGCCTTCAGTATCACAAGTATTGAGAAGTAAAACCTTCATCTCCCCTGCCTATCTTCTAAATTTATCTCTGATTTAACTTGGTTTTTTTCAACAGTTTATGGACTTTTTTTTGCACCTTCTTGAGCAGCGGCGGATCGTAATCGTACAAAGTATTTTGAGTAAAATTATCAGCGGGCGCGTCCCGAATTGCAAAGGGCGGGTGTTTCAGCGGAAAAGTTAGAGCTTCTGCCGCCATATTATTGTAAGGACTGCTGACATCAGCCGTGTGAGTTCCTCCCGTACCCTGTCCGATATTAGAAG
>Ga0335397_10009126_pt1 | contig 12423 bp, 15 predicted proteins | sample MAT04_FD_205740 | JGI IMG/M metagenome (GOLD analysis project Ga0335397, IMG submission 205740) | Freshwater microbial communities from Lake Fryxell liftoff mats and glacier meltwater in Antarctica - MAT-04 (spades assembly) (version 2) ...
TATTAAGTAATCTGGTAAATAAAACAAATGACCCCGGCAACAATAGCTTTTCAATTGAAGGTTTATTGAACTCCATAACGGGTGGCCAGGTGGCTCAACAACAAAGCAGTGGCGGATTTAACCTCCAGGATCTTATCGGCCAGTTTACAGGCGGCAGCCAGAATAATGCTGCTGGCGGATTGATGGATATTGTATCCAAATTTACTCAGGGTGCACAGCAACAACAGCAAAAAAATGGCGGTGGCGGCTTGATGGATCTCATTCAGGGGTTTCTAAAAAAATAAGATGTTTTAGGCATTGCGTCCATTAGAACTTTGTAGTATGCACCAGTCCTTATCATTTTTTTAACATTAAAATTTTAAACTCTGGCACTTTGTTTGAATCTATTACTGCATAACAACAAACAGTAAATTTTCTCATAAGCAGTTAGTTTTGGTAAACGGCCCCTGTATCTACAGGGGCTTCTTTTATGTATTAACTTATAGAAATGCAATATCAAAAGGGTATTATTCCGTATATCCATTTATACACTTGTAAATTGCAATTATAAAACTGCAATCTATATTACCTTTACAGCTAAAAATTAAATAGGTGTCCACAACAGAAGAAACCAGAAGTAAATTTTTCAGGAAATTAAGAAACTCCAAAAATAAAGAAGCAGTGGAGATGAGTTTTATAGACCACCTGGAGGCATTGCGATGGCATATTGTAAGAGGAGTGATTGTATGGGCAGTTGCTTTTATCGCCATTTTTATAAATGTGGATTGGGTTTTTGATAATATCATTTATGCTCCTGCCAAATCTGATTTTATTACCTATAGCTGGTTTTGCAATTTTGGCCGTTTTTTAAGATTGGGCGATTCCCTTTGTATGCCCCCGGTTGAAATTCCCCTGCAGGGTAATACCATCAGCGGGCCATTTATGTCTGCACTTTCCATTTCTATGATCGGTGGTGTAATATTGGCATTCCCCTATCTTTTTTGGGAACTTTGGCGTTTTATCAAACCTGCCCTGTCAGATAAAGAGGTTCGTTATTCCCGGGGAAGTATTTTCTGGGTATCTCTTTGTTTTTTTACCGGTGGTGCTTTTGGTTATTTTTTATTGGCCCCTTTTACATTTAATTTTCTGGCAAACTTTAGCCTGGGTAGTACGGGTGCCTATAAATATATGCCCACCCTTACAGATTATATAGATACCATTAATAACCTGATTTTGGGTTGCGGCATTGCATTCGAGTTGCCGGTAATTGCTTATGTATTGGCCAAAATAGGTTTGGTTTCGGCCCCTTTGTTAAGGTCTATCCGCAAATATGCTTTCGTGGTAATCCTATTACTGGCTGCTATTATTACTCCGTCTCCCGATTGGACCAGCCAGATTATTGTGGCACTTCCGCTTTTATTGTTATATGAAATTGGTGTGTTCCTGGTAGCAAGGGTAGATAAACAAAAAGCAAAAGAAGAGAAAGAATGGAGCTAATGATAAGGGGATAATAAAATAATTAATAATTGATAATGTTCTAATTTTACCATATCAATTATTGATACAAATAACATATCCTTTTACTCACAATCAATTTTATTTGTCATGTATATTTTCGATTCTACCAAACCCATTGCCATTGGATGTGACCACGCAGGTTTCGATTGTAAAGAAGATTTAATATCTTTTTTGGAAGGCGAAAAAATGGCTTATAAAGATTTTGGTACGTATAAAAAAGACTCTGTAGATTATCCCGATTTTGCACACCCTGTAGCAATGGCAGTAGAAGATGGTGAGGCAGCTTTTGGAATTTTACTTTGTGGCAGTGCCAATGGAGTGGCCATTACAGCAAACAAACACCCCGGTGTAAGAGCGGCTATTTGCTGGGGCGAAGAATTGGCAGAACTGGCCCGCAAACACAATGATGCCAACATCATTTGTATTCCTGCCCGTTTTGTAAGAGACGGCGATGCAGAGAAAATGCTGGATGTTTTTATGCATACATCATTTGAAGCTGGCAGGCATAGCGATAGAGTGGCTAAGATTTCATCCAGGTAAATTAAACTGCATTACATAAATAAATTACGAAAGCACTGATTATACCAGTGCTTTTTTATTAATATTTTGCCGTAACAAATTCTTTAGTGTTGGTATTTATTAAACTAAACATACCCATAAAGGCACAGGCTCCTGTTGTAATCTGCACTCACCGCTTATAAAAAATTTAATTTTCAACTAAATCTGTTTACCTATTTTGCTTGTGATAAAATATATTATATGAAAAAACTGGTTATTCTTCCTTTTATTTTTGCGGCTGTTATTGTATTTGCACAAACAGATGATGCTTCAAAATATGCTGCTCTTATCCGCATACCGGAATTACAAAAACATTTAAACATTATTGCAAGCGATGCAATGGAAGGCCGGGAAACCGGCACCGAAGGACAACGCAAAGCGGCTGCTTATATTGAAAGTATTTATAAAAATATTGGCCTTAATCCTTCTGTTCCTGCCAAAGGATACCAGCAATATTACCCGCTCTATAAAGACAGTATGATTAGCAGTAATCTTACCATTGGCCAAAAAACAGCCGTGTATGGCACTGATTACACCAGCCCCGTAATGACCAATGAAACTGGAAAATTCAAGGGCAAAAAAATCATATTTGCAGGATATGGTATTGAAGACCCTGCCTATAATGATTACACAGCGATAAATGTAAAAGGTAAAATTGTTGTGTTGTTTCTTGGCGAACCAAAAAAGGACGGCAAGTATTTCATAAGCAGCAAAGCTAACAGTAGCTCTGAATGGAGTTTATCCGGGCTTAGTAAAAAACTGGAGCTGGCTGCAAAAAAAGGCGCTACAGGAGTGTTGGTCATTAATGCTTCACAGGAAAGTTTTAATCAGCGTGCAGTAGATGGCAGTAAAATAACCAACACTTATTATCCAAAACCTACGCCAGGTAAAAAATTAAACTACGCTTTGTTAAGTCATGTTTTTGCTAAAGAAATAATGGGAAGTAAAACAAATGACCTAATAGCAAAAGCAAAAAGCAATGCTGCTTTTGTTTCTGCCGATTATACTGAACAAAAAAACAAGATTGCTTTTGCTTATAAAAAATACCGCAACACTATTATGGCCAGTAATGTACTGGGTATTATTGAAGGCACTGACAAAAAAGAGGAGTACGTTTTTGTAACTGCTCACTACGATCATATTGGTATGCGCAATGGCATTGTAAACAATGGTGCCGATGATGATGGAAGTGGCACCGTATCCATCATGCAGATAGGAGAAGCATTTGCAAAAGCCAAAGCAGAAGGAAAAGGCCCCCGTCGTACTGTTGTAATTATGGCCGTAAGTGGCGAAGAAAAAGGTTTGTGGGGAAGTGAATACTACAGCGATCATCCACTGTATCCATTAAACAAAACAACGGTAGATCTTAACATTGATATGATTGGAAGGGTAGATACAGAACGTATGAAAGACGACACCCTGAATTATGTGTATGTAGTAGGCCACAACAAATTAAGCAGCGATCTTCCCGTTATCAACGAAGGAGCTAATAACAAATACACCCAACTTGTGCTGGATTATAAATTTGATGATCCCAAAGATCCCAACAGAATTTATTTTCGCAGCGACCATTACAATTTTGCCCGCAAAGGCGTACCCGTGTTGTTCTTTTATGATGGTATGCTCAAGGCCGATTACCACAGGCCTACGGATGATATAGAAAAAATAAATTGGAGCCTGTTGGAAAAAAGAGCCCGCATGGTTTTTTATACCGCCTGGGAAATTGCCAACAGGGACGAGATGTTAAAGAGGGATATCCCGCTGGGAAATGAAACGAGATAAATAATCATTTTTTTTAATGATAACAACCGCCCCGATTTATTATCGGGGCGGTTTTGTATTTGCAATAAAATTATTGCGAACCATTTACACTTAAAATCAATTTATATTTGATGTACTGCATCATCCATTTATACTTTCAACATTTTTTTTATGAAACAAACCATCACGTTACTATTGCTGCTTCTAATATTAAGTTGCAACAACCAGGAGAAAAGCGAAGCCCCACAAACAATAACACCTGCACCCGATACATTAGTTACTGAAATCAATTTACCGGTTAAGGTAAATAAAGACACTGTAATACTGAACCTGGCAAAACAAATTTTAACTGCTCTTAAGCAAAAGGATTATCAAATATTTTCAACCTTTATACACCCTGCACTTAGTGTAAGATTTTCTCCCTATGGTTATATTGATACTATCAACAATTTAAAATTCAGCAAAAACAATTTTATTGAAAACAGTAAAAAACAGGGGAAATTAAAATGGGGTAATTATGATGGAAGCGGAGACGAAATAGTTTTATCAATCAATGAATATTTTGCAAAATTCGTTTACAATGCCGACTTTTTAAATGCCGAAAAAACAAGTTTAAATAAAATGATTGGATCGGGTAACTCCCTCAATAATCTTGAAGATATTTATAAGGATTGTGATTTTACAGAAAGTTACTTTCCTGGTTTTGATAAAAAATACAACGGAATGGATTGGTGTAGCTTAAGGCTGATATTTAAAAATTATAATGACAAATATTATTTAGTGGGAGTAGTACACGACCAATGGACCATTTAAAAACAGGTTGCTATTATTTCCACTTCTGCAACAACCATTAATTGCTGACCGCATACCCACCAAATCATGCGGCCACTTTCTCTATTATAAAAATTCCTTTCCCCCATAAAGATTTGTGCAAATTTTAAAACCTCTGTCACAATGAGCAAAGAATATTTTGAAGGCAAACAATTTAAAGGAATAAATTATACAGAATCCCCTCTTGAAAAGGGAGAATACGAAAACTGCAGTTTTTCCTTTTGTATTTTCGCAAACAGCGATCTTACTAAAATTATTTTTAGCGAATGTACATTTGACCAATGTGACCTCAGTATGGCTAAAATTAGCGGAACTGTTTTTAAAGAAATACAATTTAAAAACTGTAAACTGCTGGGCCTGCATTTTGATGAATGTAATTCATTTTTAATTTCTTTTGGTTTTGAAAATTGCCTACTGAATTTTTCTTCTTTCTTTAAGTTAAAAATAAAAAGCACTTTGTTTAAAGATTGCAAACTGCAAGAGGTAGATTTTGTAGAAACGAATCTCAGCAAGTCCAAATTCATTAATTGTGATTTAAGCAGGGCCATTTTTGAAAACAGTATTTTAGAACAGGCAGATTTTAGAACATCCTATAACTTCTCAATCAATCCTGAAATCAACAAATTAAACAAAGCAAAATTTACCACGCAGAATATTGCCGGCCTTTTAAATAAATACAATATTATAATTGAATAAAACAACCATGCTTTTCAAAAACAGGAGAATGGAAATACAAAAAATTTTAAAAAAATATTATGCAATATTTATTCCCCCAATCTTAATTCATCCTCATAAATAAAAAAACAATTCCGGGCGCACGATTTATCAGCAAACACAATAAACCTTACCTTAGTAAAACAAAATCATCTTACATATGGATATTAAATATTTACCCATTGCTGTTTCCTTAGCAGTATGTTTAAGCCTGAATGCTTCTGCACAAGACGACATCAGTTATAAAACCCCGCCAAAAGATATTACAGATATGTTATTGGTAAAACCCACGCCGGGCGTGAGTATAGATGATAAGGGAGCATGGATATTATTTACCGAAAGCAGCAGTTATCCATCGGTAGAAGAACTGGCCAAGCCAGAACTTCGCATTGCCGGATTACGTATCAACCCCAATAATTTTGCACCCAGCCGGCAAAATTATATTACCAATCTTTATCTTAAAAATATCGCAACAGGCAAAACACTTTCCATTAGCGGCTTACCCTCACCGTTATATGCAGGAGCCATCAACTGGAGCCCCGATGATACAAAAATTGCTTTTACCCATACTACCATCAACCGGGTAGATTTGTATGTGATAAATGTGGCTACCCAAAAAGCAGTTAAAGTAAATAAAACAGCACTCAATACAGTTACCGGATCCTATACCTGGTACGATAACAACAGCCTGTTATACCGCAGTACTTTAAAACCTGCCAGTGCCGCTCCGCCAAAACCATTATTACCCAAAGGGCCGGCAGTGCAGGAAAATTATGGCAAGGCTTCTCCACGCCCTACTTACCAGGATATGATTAAAAGTCCTTTTGATGAATCGTTGTTTGCTTTTTATGCTACCACACAACTTGTTAAAAACAACAATGGCATAGAAACAAAAATTGGTCAGCCTGCTATTTACAATAACATCAGTTTATCTCCCGATAAAAAATACCTGATGCTGCGCACCATAAAAAAACCATTTTCTTACCTCGTTCCTTATAGTGGATTTCCATCTGTGGTAAGCATAACAGACATAAATGGAAAATTAATAAAAAAAGTAGCCGACCTGCCTTCTTCTGAAACAGCACCCGGCGGCAACGATAACGTGCAAACCGGTCCACGCTCTTTTCAATGGAGAGATGATGAAGCGGCTACCCTTGTTTGGTGCGAACCATTAGACAGCGGTCTCATAAAAAATACTGTTACATACAGAGATGCAGTTTACGCATTGCCCGCTCCTTTTACTGCCACTGCCAAAGAATTATTTAAAACCACTCAACGCTTTAATGGTATTACATGGGGTAATCAAACCACTGCAATTGTTACAGAAGGATTGCGCAGCAAACAAACCACACAAATGAACCTGTATAATTCATCTACAGGTTTATTAGAAAAACTGATGAGCAGAAACAGTACAGATGCCTACTCCAGCCCCGGCTTTCCTGTTACTCACAACAATCAATATGGCAAAAACGTTTTGCAGTTAATTGATAATGGCACTAAAATATTATTCAGTAATAATACCGGCAGTTCATTTAAAGGAGATCTTCCTTTTTTATTATCGTACGACCTTGCCACAAAAAAAGCAGATACCCTCTGGCGCTGCGCAGAAGGTAATTATGAAACAGTAGTAAAAATTTTAGATGCTAACCGGCTTAGCCTCGTTACCCGCAGGGAAAGTAAAACGGTAGTGCCCAATTACTGGATAAAGAATCTGCGTTTACGCATTGCCGACAGGCAGCTTACTGATTTTAAAAATCCCTATCCGCAACTGGAAGGCGTAAGCAAAGAAAAAATCCGCTACAAAAGATCTGATGGCGTAGAACTTACCGGCGAATTGCTTTTGCCAAAAAATTATAATGCACAAAAAGACGGGCCGCTGCCTGTTTTAATATGGGCCTACCCGGCAGAATTTAATTCGGCTGCAGATGCTGCACAAATTCGTGGCAGCGAACATAGGTTTACCTTGGTAAGCTGGGGCTCTCCCATATTTTATGTTACCCAGGGATATGCCGTATTAAACAATGCAGAAATGCCCATTGTGGCCGGTAATAAAGATGCAAAACCCAATGACAATTTTGTAGATCAGCTAAAAATGAATGCAGAAGCCGCCATTAATAAATTGAGCGAAATGGGTGTGGGTGATAAAAACAGGGTAGCAGTGGGAGGTCATAGTTATGGTGCATTTATGACGGCCAACCTGCTGGCGCATACCAATTTATTTAAAGCCGGCCTTGCCCGCAGCGGGGCTTACAACCGCACACTTACTCCTTTTGGTTTTCAAAATGAAGACCGCACTTACTGGCAGGCACCGGATCTTTATAACCAGATGAGTCCTTTTAGCTTTGCAGATAAAATTAAGGCCCCACTGTTATTAATTCATGGCGATGCAGATAATAATACCGGCACTTATCCCATACAAAGTGAAAGAATGTTTAATGCCATAAAAGGCCATGGTGGCACTGTAAAATATGTGAGCCTGCCATTTGAAAGCCATGGTTATGCAGGTCGGGAAAATGTATTGCACATGCTGGCCGAACAATTTGAATGGATGGAAAAATATGTGAAGCAGGCAAAAAACTAAAAACTAAAATTGGTATTTTTTAATAATCCCGGCCTTGCATGCCGGGATTATTTTTTGGGCCGCCTGCAGTAGTGCTATGAAGCTTCATTGGCGACCTGCCTTTGCCGGCAGGCAGGCGCTCAGTTCAAGAGCAGTAACATTGGGCAGCATTTTTTTGCAGCTTTATAATACTCGTTTTACTTTTTAATTGGGCAAATTAATATTTTGAAATACTGTAGGAAATGGCCTCTATGCGGATGAGGTAGCCGCCACCTGTAGCAATAATCAATCGTAAGCAGCAATACCCCTTCAATTCGTTCCAATAGGATTTTTTACAAAGAGTTTTATGGGAAATAGTATTATTTTTACGAGAAATATAAATGTATGGTTTTAATTTTGAAAAAAGGCGCCTCAAAAAAAGAAATTGAATCTTTAGAAAAAAAGCTAAAGAATAAAAGTGGCGTGGAGGTAATAAAGTATTGCGGTTTAATTAAATTGAAAGAAGATGCATTAACTATTCAAAAGAACTTGAGAAATGAATGGCAATAGTTTATTATTAGATACAAACGCTGTATTACATATTTTATGCGACGATGAAATATAAGCCGCATTCTTAAATGGAAAAGAACTTTTTCTATCAATAATTTCCGAACTCGAACTACTATCTTATAAAAAGTTAACCCTGAAAGAAAACAAGGCAATAATGTCTTTCTTGAGTGAACTTAAAATTGAAAATATTTCAGAAGAAATAAAACAGAATACAATCCAAATTAGAAAATCGACGAATCTTAAGTTGCCAGATTGCATTATTGCTGCGACTTCTATGTCTCTGAATATCCCATTGGTTACTTCTGACAAACAGCTAAGCTCAGTTCCGGGTCTTGACGTTATACTCTACGAAAAATAAGTACATCTGCTGGCACCTGGTCAGCCAGGCGAAGATTAATCTTGCAGCATTGCCCGGGGCTACCTTGTCGTTATGCCTGGCGAAAAAAGTTTGATGGCGATTATTTCCTTGTATAAATTGCATGGCTTTTTATAATCAAATACTAAACTGCATTTTAGCTATTAACATTGGGTGTATATTTGTTTTACGAGAGAAATTTTTTTTACAAACTCACGTTATGTACTATTTTGACACACCCTACAATTAAAAACTACTTTCAATTATGAAGACAACGTTGACATTTATTTTTATCCTTACTTGCTTTACTATTTATTCTCAAGACACTTTAAAAATTAAAGAAATTGAATTTTTAGTTTCAGGCATTAATACTTCGACTTTACCAATTCAGCGTGACACCTTAATCCAAGACCATCCTGAAATGGGACTTAAAATGACTACATATTTAACAATCATTGTAAATGGCAACGAATTAATGAAATTTGTAAATCTTGTAAACACGACCATGAAAGAAAACGCCGAAACACGACAAATGACAACTTCAAGTTCATTCTACTACGACCACAATAGACTAATAAAGGTTGAGGAATATTTAATTGAAGGAGACAAGAAAAAAACTATGGACTGGTTTTATTCTGAAGACAAACCTTTGTATTATACCTTACAAACGGACAAGGCAACAGAGAGAGCAACCCTGTTACTTACAATGTCAAAAGGAATGTTGAAACAAGTAATTAAATAAGCAACCAACTGTTAATTGATACAAAGCCTTATTGACAAAGAGAGAAATCAGCACATAGCCGACTAAACAATGGGAAGTATCACCCCAAGCTCTTCTCAGAACCGTAAATGAAATTGGTTTTAAAGCGTAGCGAAATAAGTTTGATGGCTCCTTGTATAAATTACATGGTTTTCTATACACACCTACTTTACTGCATTTTAGCTATTCGCATTGTATAAATATTTTGTGAGCGGCGGAAAGTTTTTTCACAAACTCACGTTGGCACTCATGCTATTGAGGCATCAGGATAAAATCCTACTTTTGCCATATGGAACTTTCTAACGAAGACATAAGAGTTATAAAAGAATATTTTAAGGACAAACCAGTTCTAAAAGCATTCCTTTTTGGTTCATTTGCCAGAAACGAGGGTACTAAAGAAAGCGATGTAGATATTCTTGTTGAACTTGATTATTCTGAACACATCGGCTTAGGATTTATAAACATGAAGTTCGATTTAGAAGATCGGCTTCATAAGAAGATTGACATTGTTTCAAGTAATGCAGTTTCTAACTATATTCTTCCTTTCATAAATAATGATAAAAAACTCATTTATGAAAGGTAAGATTGGAGATTCGCAAAGATTACTTCACATCCTGGAATCAATTGCTGAAATCGAAAATATACTACGGATGTCAGCATTGAGCAATTCCTTGAAAACTCGATGATGCGTTTTGCATCAATCAAACAAATTGAGATTATTGGAGAAGCCGCAAATTACATCTCTGAAGAAACAAAGAATAAGTTTACAGATATCCAATGGAGGCAAATCATTGGCATGCGACACATATTATTTCATGAATATTTCGGCATTGATAGCCTACTCATTTGGCAAATAATCATTAGCGACTTACCAAAATTAAAGTCAGCAATACAAACAGTAATTTCTGCGGACAACATTTAAAACCACTGCCGCCAGTAGAGTAATCAAGGGAGTTTCACCCCAAGCTCTTCTCAGAACCGTAAATGAACATGGTTTTCAATCGTAGCAAAATAAGTTTGATGATGGTTGTTTCCTTGTATAATTGCATGGCTTTATTTTCCCAAATGTTATACTGCATTTAGCTATTTACATAGTGAGTATATTTCTTTCTTAACTGAATAGCTTCTCTTAAAGGAATGGTTTTTTCATTTCTTTTTTTCGCTTTGTCAAAGGCTTTGATATCTTCGAGTTCTTCCAGTTCTTCCATCATTTTTTTATACTGATTTATGGAAATAAGAACGCCGGTTTTATTACCGTTTGCATCTGTAAGAAATTGAGTATCCATATTTGAAAACATTGAGTATTCAAATTTACAGTAAAATTGGTTTAATTAAAAAATGCAATACATTTTGCCTCCCGGTTCACAAGTTTTTTGTTGACCGACGCCGGTAAGAAATTTAATACACTGAAAAATCAAAGAAAATTTTTTTTCTTCCTACCCTTTAATTTTGTATTCTTTCAATTATTTTTTTAGCAGCATCTCCATCACCGTTTTTATCAAGAAAGATATTTTCATACTTTGATGCTATTAAACTCTCCTGAGATTCTATTTTCCAACTTACATAAGCCTGATTTTTCTTTGATCCAATGTATTTGTATCTCTCCTTTACATTTAACAACTTTGTCCCTTAAATGTGCAAAAGCTTTTATTCTCATATTTAAGAATTTTATCAAATCCGATATGCCTGCATTTATTGGGATGAGAATATTTTCTGCCCCTGTACCAAACCCCCTCCATCCGGATGACCTGCCCTCCACCCTGTCTTCTACCAGCAGCACAGCAAATGTAGTTCCGATGCTGCTACAAAATACATCAGTTGCAAAAATGGATCAGCAAGAACCCAGCAGTTCACAAAGGTAGTTTTTAGTATTTGCCTATAGCAACTCAAAATATTCATTAGCCTTTAATTGCTCAAAAAGTACATAGCAAATTTTGCACATCCAAAAATGCCTTGCATATCTTTGCCCTAAATAATTGTATATGTTATCCAATGATCCGCTTCATGGCAAAACACTCGAAATGATTCTCACCCAACTGGTGCATCATTATGGATGGGAGCAACTAGGTGCAATGATAAAGATCAATTGTTTTACCAGTAATCCCAGCATCAACTCTTCTTTAAAATTTTTACGCAAAACGCCCTGGGCAAGAAAAAAAGTGGAGGATTTATACATTCAGTCTATTGGTTAAAAAAAATAAATATGCCGCAAATAAATAAGGATACCATCATTGCCCAAACAAAAAAATGGATTACCGGTGTGGTGGTAGAATGCAATTTTTGTCCCTTTGCCGCAAGGGAAGTAAAACGTGGCAGTATTGCTTATGAAGTGCTGGAAGACGCAACCCTGGAAACAGCTTTGCAGGCGATAGCTTCGGCCTTTTTACAATTAGACAATGATCCTGCTATTGAAACTTCATTACTGATATTACCCAACAGCTTTGAGCATTTTGAAGCATACCTTGACCTTGCAGACCTGGCAGATGCGCTGCTGGAAAAAGAAGGGTATGAAGGCATTTACCAGGTAGCCAGTTTTCATCCCCAATATTTATTTTACGGAAGCAATGAAGAAGACCCTTCCAATTATACCAACCGGTCTCCTTACCCAATGCTGCATTTTTTAAGAGAAGACAGTTTGAGCAAAGTAATAGACAGTCATCCGGATATTGACGAAGTACCCGAAAGAAACATTTCCTTTACCAGGGAAAAAGGTATTCGTTATATGCAGGAATTATTGGCGTCCTGCATGAATATTAACCCCTGATAATTCCTTTTTTTTAAACTACTTTTCTTTTTTTTAAAAATATTTTACATCAGTTAAAATATTTTTTACATATT
>Ga0335397_10009133_pt1 | contig 12418 bp, 10 predicted proteins | sample MAT04_FD_205740 | JGI IMG/M metagenome (GOLD analysis project Ga0335397, IMG submission 205740) | Freshwater microbial communities from Lake Fryxell liftoff mats and glacier meltwater in Antarctica - MAT-04 (spades assembly) (version 2) ...
GATATGAGCCAGTCCTACGACCGCCAGCTCTGCGACCTCGCCCGCCAGGCCTCTGCCGAAACCGGGGTAGAATTGCGCGAAGGCGTCTACGCCGGGCTCAGCGGCCCCTCCTTTGAAGGCCCCGCCGACCTGCGCTTCCTGCGCGCCATCGGCGCCGATGCCGTTGGCATGTCCACAGTCTCCGAAGTCATCGTCGCCCGCCATGGCGGCACCCGCGTCCTCGGCATCTCCGGCATCAGCAACAAAGCCAACCTGGACGGCAACACCAGCACTTCGCACGAAGAAGTCCTCGAAGCCGGGAACGCCATCGTCCCCAGGCTCGAAAAAATCTTGCGCTCCGTTCTGCGTAAAATTTAACCAGCCAAAAAGCTATCGAGAAAACATCTGTGGATGCGTTGTTCCGCTTCCTGGTACAAAATGAGCTTTCGATCTACCTGATCCTGGCGATCGGCGTTTTGCTTTCCGCCCGCTCGCTCTGGAAAGCCTGGTCGGAATGGCGCAAATCCGTTTTTGGGCTGGAAAAAGAACTTTCTTTTCAAAAAATCCGCGTAGCCGGATCGCTCTTCATCCTGCTCGCCATGGTTGGCCTCAGCCAGTTCTGCCTCGTGACCTTTATCGTACCCTTCCTGCCAGCCAATACCTTCCGGCCCACCGCCACCGCCGACTTGCTCCAGACCCCTGAAGCCACCCGCTCCACCGCCGAACAGACCGCCCAGCCAGTCGTCCAGGCCACCCCCACCGGCATTCCTGGCTGCATTCCTGGTCAGCTCATGATCACCTCCCCAAAACCCGGTGACCAGGTGCAGGGCAAGATCATCATCACTGGCTCAGTCAATGTCCAGAGCTTTGGCTTCTATAAATATGAATATGCCCCGCTGGGAAGTGAAATCTGGGCTACCATTGCCGCGGGCAACACCATCATCAGCGCAGGAGAATTGGGCGCCTGGGAAACCTCCCAGCTCGTCCCCGGCGACTACCAGATCCGTCTGGTCATCACCGACAACCTCGGCAAACCCCTGCCCCCCTGCATCGTACCCGTAAGAGTGATCGCGCCATGATACCTAATTCTGACTACGAAATCCGCACCACCGTATCCACCGATCTGGCTCGTCTTTCAGCCATCGACCATACTATCGACACCGATTATGTCTGGCAGCTCGACCTGCACCGCGAAACCGGTCAGTTCGAAGTCCGTCTGCGCGAAGTGCGCCTGCCGCGCACCGTACGCCTCGAACACCCCCGCCCGGCCAAAGAACTGCCCGACACCTGGCACCTGCGCCCCATGCTCAGCGCCATGAAAGGCATGGAAGCCGTCGCCTACGTGCGCTTTACCAGTGAAATTGTCCCGCACGCCGTTTGGATTACCGATGTTGTCGTCACCAAACCCCTGCGCGGCAAAGGCCTCGCCCGCAAACTCATCGGCACCGCCGAAGCCTGGGGCCTGCAGCGCGGCTTACGCCGCGCCATTATCGAAGTCCAATCCAAAAATGCCCCCGCCATCCGCATGGCCCAAAAGCTCGGTTTCGAGTTCTGCGGGTATAATGACATGTATTATTCCACCCGCGACGTAGCCCTGTTTTTTGCCCGTTCACTTTAAAGACCTCGAGCAAATGCCAAATCCTGGCCTCGAAATCCTGCTCCTCGCTTGGCAGCTACACCCCTTAAACCAGGCTAAAACAACTGTACAATTGTATTAAAGCCCCATTAATGGGGCGCTGTTACTAGCTCCGGGCTCGCGATCTTTACGCCCCCTTTGGGTCAGCCCCGAGCGGCTTAATGCAAGCGCACCTCCTCAACTTGTCGCTTCTTTGCCCAAAGGTGTTTCTCCCTGCGCCCCCAGCCTGTATTATTCGCTGGCCGCGCATACAAAGTCAGCACTTTTTTTAGCTTCTTATTCGTTTCGTGTGGAAGGTTCTAAATGCTTACCGGTTGGGTCGAAAGCCTTCTGGCGGGGATAAAAACTGTCAATCAAATACTCACGGCGGGGATCGCAATCACCGCCTTTTCTTTGCTTATCTATGCGCTGACGTTTAACCTCCGCGACCGCGTAGCCCGCTCCTTTGCCATTATTTTGCTCTCAGTCGTCGTCATCTTCACCTGTGAAGCCATTCAGAGCACCGTCCAAACCCCGGAACTGATCGAGCTTTTCCTGCGCTTGCAGTGGGTCGGGCTCGCCTACCTGCCCGCCTCCTACCTGCACCTCTCCGATGCCCTGCTCGTCACCGCCGGGCGTCCATCCCGCGGGCGGCGTCGTTTCGTAGTCCGCGGGGCTTACGTCATCTCCACCGGCTTCCTCGTTCTGCTGGCACTCAACCAGCTGGTTGGCCCCCTGCTGCTCAACGCCCAACCCGCCCCGCACCTCCAGCGCACACTCTGGACCACCATCTTCACCCTTTACTACCTCTTCACCATGTTGGTGGCCGGGGTAAATTTCATCCGCGCCTACCTGCGCATGCTCACCCGCTCAGGCCGCCGCCGCATGTTCTACCTCATGGCAGGCGCCACCGCACCTGCGCTTGGCTCCTACCCTTACCTGCTCTTCGGTTCCAGCTTTGCAGCCAGCTTCCCGCTCATGTTCTGGACCCTGGCCACCGCCATCAACATCATCGTCGGCATTTTGATCATTGTCATGGCCTACGCTGTCGCCTTTTTTGGTGTATCATGGCCAGACCGTGTGGTAAAAAGCCGCCTGTTTAAATGGATCATGCGCGGCCCTGTCACGGCCTCACTCGCCCTCGCCGTCATCACCATCGTCCGCCGCGGCGGCGAACCCTTCGGGCTGACCTACAATGCCTTTGTGCCGGTCAGCATGGTCGCCACCGTCCTCATCATGGAACACCTCATCACCCTGCTCGCCCCCGTCTGGGAAAGAGCCCTCTTTTTTGGCGGCGACCGCGCCGAGTTGCTCCTCCTCCAAAATCTCGACGAACGTTTGCTCACCCAGGGCGACCTGCGCCAGTTTCTCGAAGCCATCCTCGCCGCCGTCCGCGATCACATGCAGTCACCCTCCGCCTTTGTCGCTGCCCTCGATGAAACCGGTCTCACGCTCCTCATCAATGCCGGGCGCCCTTTTCTTGATAAAGAACATCTAACCCGTGCCCTTCAGGAAATCACGGAAGATGGCCGTCTTGAATTCTTGTGGAACGATACCTGGATCCTGCCGCTCCGTGCCCGCCGCAACGCCGATATGGACCTGGACCAGATTCCCCCCCTGCTTGGCTTGCTGGGTGTCGCCCGCCAGTCCACCCAGGTGCTCGAACCAGACCAGCGCCAGGCCCTGTGGCTTCTCGCCGACCGTGCCGCCCTTGCGCTCGAAGACCGTTTGCTCCAACAGCGCGTCTTCCACTCCCTCGAAGAAATCGAGCCGCAAGTCGAGATGATCCAGCGCATTCGCGCCCTCGGGCGCTTTGATACCTCCACTGCCCTCGAAGATGAGCTGCAGCCCGCTACCGATATGACCGATACCGTTCGCGAAGCCCTCAACCATTACTGGGGCGGCCCCAAGCTCACCGATTCACCCCTGATGAAATTACGCTATGTTCAAGAAACCGCCAGAAACGATTTCGATGGCAACATGCCCAATGCCTTGCGCGCCATTTTAAAAAAAGCCGTCGACCAGGTACGCCCCGAAGGCGATCGCAGGTTCACCAGCGAGTGGATTCTTTATAACATTCTTGATCTTAAATTTATCGAAGGTCGTAAAGTGCGCGATGTCGCCAGCCGCCTCTCCATGTCCGAAGCCGATCTGTACCGCAAACAACGTATCGGAGTCGAGGCGGTTGCAAAAGCAATCCTTGAAATGGAAACCAATTTAGACCCCCATCAGGAGGTGGATTAATGGTAACAATCAACAAACCCCGCACGTCAGAAATTCCCTTGGAAACCCGCGATGAAGGCTGGTGGCAATCGGTCCTTGCCGATGAAGAGCGTTTTTCATCCGCACACCGTGCCAGGGTGCCCGTTCCGCCTGTTGCCCCCCCCGTCAAACCCGCCCCTGAGCCAGAACCGCAGGCCCCCCAGCCCCAGCCCCCCGATTGGGAGTACGTCGAAGCCGTCTACAAACAGGATCAGATCATCTGCATGGGCGTCAGCAGCTACAACCGCGGCGGCTTGCTGGTCGAAGGCGAACGCTTGCACGGCTTTGTGCCCTATTCCCACCTCGTCGATATGACCTGCCAGTCAGATGTCGAACGCGATACCTTCCTCGCCGATTACGTTGGCAAGGAACTGCGTCTCAAAGTCATCGAATGTGTCCCCGAGGAAGGCCGTGTCGTCTTCTCAGAGCGTGCGGCCCGCGCCGACGCTGGCCGCCGCACCGAGCTGTTCTCAAACCTGCTCCCCGGCCAGGTCATCTCTGGCGAGGTCACCAACATCACCGATTTTGGCGCCTTCGTGGATTTGGGCGGCGTCGAAGGCCTCATCCACATCTCCGAACTTTCCTGGGGCCGCGTCATCCACCCTTCGCACGTCCTCAAGCTTGGTCAAAAAATCGAAGTCCAGGTCATCGATATCCTGCCAGAGCGCTGCCGCATTGCCCTCAGCCTCAAACGCCTGCAAACCAACCCCTGGGACCAGGTGGGCGAGCAGTACAAGGCCAACGACATCCTCCCCGCCACTATCACCAGTGTGGTTTCTTTTGGCGTTTTTGCCCGCCTGGAAGAAGGCCTCGAAGGTCTCGTCCATATTTCAGAAATGGACCTCAACGGTGCCACTGTGCGCGACACCTATCATGAAAATCAAAAAATCCAGGTGCGCATTCTGCACATGGAACCTCAGCACCAGCGCCTCGGGCTGAGTCTTAAACTCGAAAACAACTAACCCAAGATGCCCGAAACCCGCCCGCCCGGCACCGAAACACCCTCCAGTCCCGATTTTATCGACTGGCTCAATCGCGCCAATACCCATTTTGGCCGCTTTGCCTCCGATAGCTTCGGCGTCCTGCTTTTCGCGTTTGCGCTCATGACCCTTCTGGCCCTCTTCGGCCTCACGGGCGATTCGCAGTTGCTTACCCCCTGGTCGCTCACCCTGTGGCGCTGGATGGGGTACGGTTCCCTGTTTATCGTCATTTCCGCTGGCCTGGGCGGCCTGATGCTGCTGCGCAAACGTACCCAGCTTCAACAACCCGTGCTCTGGAGCCGGGTCATCGCCATTGAAATAGCCGCCTTCCTCGCCATCACACTCTTTGCCATCATTGGCGGCTCGTCAATCGTACGCGCTGAAGCCGGCAAAGATGGTGGTTATATTGGCTGGGCACTCGCGCAGTTACTGGCCCGCGTTATTCCGTCCGGCTTTTGGAGCGGTCTGCTGGTCGTCATCGCGCTCGTATTTTTTACCATCCTCGGTTTCAATCTGCTGCCCAAAATTGAACACGCCCTGCTGGTTTTTTCCGGCGATGCCCCACCCGCCCCGCTCAATACGCCGGTAACCTCCACCGAAACCGTTATCCATCCCATTATCAGCACCGACTCGCCGCTGTCAGGCTCTGCCGCCAAGAAAACCGTCATTCCCCTGCCTCCCGAATTTCGCAAAAATCTAAAAGCGGCCCCCGCTCCCGAAGAAAAGCCCTCCGCATCCGCCCCCCGCAGCGAAAGCCTGCCGCCTTTCAGCATGCTCCTCGCCGACCAGTCCGCCCATCCCGACGAACGCAACATCAACATGACCGCCGGCCTGCTCGAAAAAACCCTCTCCGAATTCGGCATCCCGGCCCAGGTCGTCGGTTTTCGCATCGGCCCAACCGTCACCCAGTTCGCGGTCCAGCCCGGCTTCATCAAGAAACCCGGCAGCACCGAACCAGACGCCCAGCAAATGAAAGTGCGCGTCGCCCAGATCGCCTCCCTCCAAAAAGACCTCGCCCTGGCCCTATCCGCCCAGCGCCTGCGCATCGAAGCCCCGGTTCCAGGGCGCAGCTATGTCGGCATCGAAGTCCCCAACCAGCATTCATCCCTGGTGCGCCTGCGCTCCATCCTTGAAAGCGAAGCCTTCAAAAAGATCAACGCCCCGCTCGCCATCGCCCTTGGGCGTGATGTCTCTGGTCAGCCCCTCGTCGCCGATCTCTCCCGCATGCCCCACATGCTCGTCGCCGGGCAAACCGGCTCCGGCAAATCCGTCTGTATCGCCGCCCTTGCTGCCAGCCTCGTCATGAACAACCAGCCTGAAGACATGCGCCTGGTTATGATCGATGCCAAAATGGTCGAGCTGCTGCGCTTTAACGGCATGCCTCACCTGCTCGGCAAGGTTGAGACCGATGTGCAGCGTATTCTCGGCGTTTTGCGCTGGCTGGTACTGGAAATGGAACATCGCTACCGCCTGCTCGAAGGCCTCCATGCGCGCGATATTGCCGCCTACAACAAAAAAGCCCGGGTTCATCTGCCGCGCCTGGTCGTCTTTATTGACGAACTCGCCGACTTAATGATGTCCGCCCCCGATGTAACCGAACATAACCTCGTGCGCCTTGCCCAAATGGCTCGCGCCACCGGCATCCACCTCATCGTCGCCACCCAGCGCCCCAGCACCGATGTGGTCACAGGTCTCATCAAAGCCAACTTTCCCGCTCGCCTGGCCTTTTCAGTCGCATCCGGCATCGACAGCCGCGTCATTCTCGATACCACCGGCGCCGAATCCCTGCTTGGGCGCGGCGACATGCTCTTCCTCAACCCCGAAGTCGGCAACCCCATCCGCGCCCAGGGCGTCTGGGTCACCGACCAGGAAATCGAACGCATCATCGCCTTCTGGCAAAAATCACCCGCCAGCAAAAATGAAAATGCCCCCTGGGAAACCCTGCTCAGCGAACCGGAAGAAGACAGCGACGATGCCCTCGTCGAACAGGCCATTCAAGTCGTGCGCTCCACCCAGCGCGCCAGCGCCTCCCTCATCCAGCGCCGCCTCAAAATTGGCTACCCGCGCGCCGCCCGCCTGCTCGACCAGCTCGAAAACATGGGCATCGTCGGCCCCTCCCTCGGCGGCGGCAAAGAACGCGACGTCCTCGTCGACCCCGGCGACGACGAAATCCCCAATGACCTCGAAGAATAAAAACAGGTTGGTTAAACTATTGAAAGGTATTTACTCACGGGTACTTCAAAAAGGTTCCTTCACCCCGCATGTTTTTGGCGGGTTCCTTCACCCCGCATGTTTTTGGCGGGTTCCTTCACCCCGCATGTTTTTGGCGGGTTCCTTCACCCCGCATGTTTTTGGCGGGTTCCTTCACCCCGCATGTTTTTGGCGGGGAAAATCATACTGATGTTGGCTACTCAGCGATTGAAAATCGGATGTTTGCCCCGCCCGTGGAGTTTTTGCGCCTGCTCTTGGCGCAAAACTCCACAAAAAAACCGTTTGTCTCCCCCTTCCGATTTTGGAAGGGGGCCGGGGGGATGGTTAATAACGGGCAAAGTAACACATCGTGCGTAAATATAATTTTTCAATATCTGCGCACTTTCACCGGTAACCTTATCCTGATGCTCCTGTAGGACAAGGTTTAACACCACCACTTACACGGTTTCAAAAAGGAAATTAATCCGCATGGAAAAAGTGACCATGAATTCTCGAAGAAAAACATTTACCGACTACATGCGCGTGTGGTTCAAAGGCCTCCTCGACCCCATCGGCGCATTCTTCAACCGCATCGGCGTAACCCCCAACATGATGACCATGCTCGGCCTGCTCGGCAACATCGTCGGCGCATGGTTCCTCTCCCAGGGCAACATGTTCCTCGGCGGCGTCTTCGTACTGGTCTGCACCCCGTTCGACGCCCTCGACGGCACCATGGCCCGCCTGCGCGGCGAAGCCAACGAATTCGGCGCCTTTGTCGATTCCGTCACCGACCGCTACTCAGAACTCTTCATCCTCGGCGGCCTGCTGTATCACTTCACCACCCAGAACGACCACACCTCCGCCATCGTCGTCTATGCCGCCGCAGCCGGTTCCGTGCTCGTTTCGTATATCAAAGCCCGCGCCGACTCGCTCAAATTTGACGCCAACGTCGGCATTCTAACCCGCATGGAACGCTACCTCGTCATTGCGCCCCTGCTGCTCTTCAATCAGCCCGTCATCGCCGTCTGGATCGTGGCCGTGCTCGCCAACATCACCGCCCTGCAGCGTTTCTGGAAAGTTCGTCAACAAGCCAGGAAACCCGTCTAAACCCGGAGAAAATTCCCAATGCAATTTGCTTTTGATGGTATCCACTTCGTGATCTGGGGGCAGGAACTTACAGTTTATTATTACGGCATCATCCTGATGACTGGCGCTCTGGTCGGCGGCTGGTTGGCCTACAAAGAAGCCGCCCGCCGCGGCCACGACCCCGAGATCGTCTGGGATCTGCTCATCTGGCTCATCATCGGCGGCATCATCGGCGCCCGCCTCTGGCATGTCTTCACCCCCTCCCCATCTCTCATTGCTCAGGGCATCGACACGCGCTTCTACCTCACCCATCCGCTCGACCTCCTCAACGTCCGGCGCGGCGGCCTCGGTATTCCCGGCGCCGTCATTGGCGGAGCCCTCGCCCTGTTCTTCTTTGCGCGCAAACAAAAGCTCAATTTCATCGAATGGGCCGATATCGCCGCCCCCAGCCTCGCCCTCGGGCAGGCCATCGGGCGTTGGGGCAACTACTTCAACCAGGAACTCTACGGCGGCCCCACCAACCTGCCCTGGAAAATCTTTATCAAACCCATCCACCGCCTGCCGCAGTTCGCCGATAAAGAATACTACCACCCCCTGTTTCTATACGAATCGATCTGGAACCTCGCCAACATGGGCCTGCTCATCTGGCTTACGCGCCGCTATCCAGACCGCCTCAAAACTGGTGACGTTTTCCTTACTTATTTGGTCATCTATCCGGTTGGCCGCTTCCTGCTCGATTTTCTACGGCTGGATGCCTCCCAGCTCGGCGGCATCAATGCCAACCAGAGCTTCATGGCAGTTGTCGCCGTGCTTGCCACCCTTACCCTCCTGTGGCGGCATCGCAAGACTGCCGCACCCGCCAGCCTGCCAGAAAACTAGCCCATGATCCAATGCAACGACCTCACCAAGCAATTTGATTCATTCAAAGCCGTGGATAGCGTCACCTTCGATATCCTGCCCGGTGAAGTGCTTGCTTTGCTTGGACAAAATGGGGCAGGCAAAACCACCACCGTCCGCATGCTCACCTCCGTCCTAACCCCCACCCGCGGTTGGGCCAAAATTGCCGGGTACGATACCGTTAAAAACCCCGCCCAGGTGCGTGCCTCGGTCGGCGTACTGACCGAAATGCACGGCCTCTACGGACGCATGACCGGTTACGAATACCTCGATTTCTTCGGCCAGGTTTACGAACTGGATAAACCCCGCCGCACCCGCCGCGCCAAAGAATTGCTGGAATATTTCGGCCTCGAACAGGCTGGCTACCGCCGCTGTGGCGAATACTCGAAGGGCATGCGCCAAAAACTGGCCCTCGCCCGCGCCCTCATCCACGAACCACCCGTCCTCCTGCTCGATGAACCCACCTCCGCCATGGATCCCGAAAGCGCCCAGCTTGTCCGCCTCGAGATCGCCCGCTTGCGTTCCTCCCAGCGTGCCATCATTATCTGCACGCATAACCTGGTCGAAGCCGAAATGCTTGCCAATAAAATCGCCATCATCTACCACGGCCGCATCCTGCTCTCCGGCACCCTGGCAGATATCCGCCAGAAATTGCTTGGCCCGGCTGAATACGAAGTCACCCTGGCAGGCAGCCAAACCGCCGACCTGCAGCTTCCCGATGGCGTCACCCTGCTGAACACCCGCCAAAACGGCTTCCGCTTCCGTGTTGAAGACCCGCTTATCGCCAACCCGCTCATTTTGCAGCAGCTATTTCAAGCCCGCGTGCCGGTTGTCTCCGTTCAAGAAGTCCCACGCACCCTGGAAATGCTCTATCTAAAAGCCATGCAGCAAGCCGCCGAAGGTCTCCTATGATACGTTTTAATCGAGCATGGTTGGTTGCCCGCCGCGAACTCGTCGATCAAATGCGTGATTGGCGTATTTTGCTGCCAATGATCATTTTGACCCTCTTTTTCCCCTACCTGATGAACGTCGCCGCCAAAGGCACCGTCACCTACATCAACAAATTCGGCGCCAACCTGATAGCCGAACGTCTTCTGCCCTTCCTCATCCTGGTCGTCGGATATTTCCCCGTCACCGTCTCACTCGTCGTCGCCCTCGAAGCCTTCGTTGGCGAAAAAGAACGCGGCACTATCGAGCCTCTGCTTACCAGCCCGCTTGCCGATGAGGACCTCTACCTCGGCAAACTCATGGCCGGTACCATCGTACCGCTCACCGTCAGCTTTATTGGCATCGTACTCTACATGGGCGGCCTGTTGTGGCAGGGCATTAAATGGCCTGAATGGGGCTTTATCTCCCAGACCCTCGCCCTCACAGTTGTCCAGACCATCCTCATGGTCAGCGCCGCCATAGTAGTCTCCACCCAATCCACCACCGTCCGCGCTGCCAACTTGCTCGCCTCCTTCATCGTCATTCCCATCGCCCTTTTAATCCAGGGTGAAAGCGCCCTCATGTTCTGGGGCACCAATGACATTCTATGGCTCGCGGTTGTTGGGGTTGCCATCATGAGCGCCCTCACCATCCGCCTCGGGCTGGTCCACTTCAAGCGTGAAAGCCTGCTCGGCCGTGAAATCGATGTCCTCAGCCTCTCCTGGGTCTGGCAGACCTTCTACCTCGCCCTCACCGGCTCCAACCAGCCTCCCGCCGCCGTTCGCTACCTGCGCTCCATCTGGCAGCGCCGCCGCGGACAGCCCGCCGAAAACCTGACCTTCACCCAAACCCTCTGGCTCGACTGGCACGCCCTGCTGCGCTGGTACCGCGAGCAGGTCAGTCTCTCGCTGCGCCGCCTGGCTCCCACCCTGTGGGTCACCCTCGCCATCGGTATCATCTCCGTCCTGGTCACCTTTTATTATGTGGATACAAACCTTCCACACACCGTGCTGGCCAATGACACCCTCAAAGAATCCATGAAAGCCGTCCGAGGCTTTTTGCTGGATGATGGCTCCAGCAATCTCTCATCCGCCCTGCTCTTCTGGCACAACCTGCGCGCCGAACTGGTCATGCTCGGCCTTGGCATGTTCTCTTTTGGCGTCCTCAGCGTCGTAGCCTTCATCGGTAACTTCGCCCTCATCGGCGGAGTGCTCGGAGCCCTGCGCCTGGTCGGCGTTTCTCCCTGGGTCATTTTCTTTGCGGGCATTATGCCGCATGGCATAGTAGAATTACCCTCCATCATCTTACTGAGCGCTGCGGTTTTGCACATGGGTTTGCGCCTGGTCACCCCCGAAGAAAGCCGCTCCATCGGCGAAACCATGATCATCACCTTTGCCGATGTTATCAAGCTCCTGATTGCCCTTTGCATTCCCATGCTCATCATCGCAGCCTTCATCGAAGCCAACATCACCCCCCGCATCCTCCTGGCGGTAATCGGCAAATCACTCGACATCCAGCCCTGAAACCGGCGCAGCCTAAACGGTACTCCAAATGGCCCATTTAATCATCCTTGGCTCGTCAAACGCGATCCCCACAATCGATCACGAAAATACCCACATGGCATTGGTTACGCCTGAACGCCTGGTGCTGGTTGACTGCGCCTCCAACCCGGTCGTCCGTCTCGAAGAAGCCGGTCTGGATGCACTCTCCATCACCGATATCATCCTGACCCACTTTCATCCAGACCATGTCACCGGGCTGCCCCTGCTCCTGATGGATATGTGGCTCATGGGCCGCCAAACGCCGCTTAACATCTACGGGCTGCATTTCACCCTCGACCGCGCCCAAACTATGATGAACCTCTACGGTTGGGCCGAATGGCCCAACTTCTTCACCGTAAACTTTTGCCGCATACCAGCCGACAACATGGCCGTTGTGATGGATGATGCCCACATGCGCATCACTTCCTCCCCGGTCAAACACTTCCTGCCCAACATCTGCCTGCGCTTCGACCTGAAATACGAAGACAAAAGCGTTGCCTACTCCTGCGACACCGAACCCTGCCAGGCCATCCTCGATATTTCCAACGGCGTCGATATATTGCTCCACGAAGCCTCCGGCCCATTCAAAGGCCACTCCTCCGCCGCCCAGGCCGGTGACGCCGCCCGCCAGGCCGGTGTCGGCGCCCTGTACATCATCCACTACCCCACCGGCCGCTACGCCTCCGGCGACCTCATCGCCGAAGCCGCCGCCCACTTCCAAGGCAAAATCGTCCTGACCCACGACCTGATGAAAATCGACCTCTAAATAATTACACAAAAAAACTGGAGAATCTATGAGAACACCTTTTGTTGCTGGAAACTGGAAAATGAACAAAACCATCGCCGAAGCCCGCGAGCTTGTCTCAGTCATGGGCAAAGAACTCAAGAACGTCAAAGGCGTGGAAAAAGTCCTCTGCCCACCCTTCATGGCCCTCGTCGCC
>Ga0335397_10009134_pt1 | contig 12418 bp, 10 predicted proteins | sample MAT04_FD_205740 | JGI IMG/M metagenome (GOLD analysis project Ga0335397, IMG submission 205740) | Freshwater microbial communities from Lake Fryxell liftoff mats and glacier meltwater in Antarctica - MAT-04 (spades assembly) (version 2) ...
AGGATCGCTGCCCAGATGGGCCTGAGCCAGGTGGAGGCAGTCGAGCGCCTGAGCCCAGCCGGCGCCATTTACTTCAAGATGGACGAGGCTGACGTGCAGCGAATCCTGAAGTTCGGCCCCACCATGATTGGCTCGGACGGACTGCCGCAGGACGCGTCGCCGCACCCGCGTCTGTGGGGCACCTTTCCCCGCGTGCTGGGGCATTACGGACGCTTGCTCGGCCTGTTTTCCCTGGAAACAGCGGTACACAAGATGACCGGCCTCACGGCCCGAAATTTCAGGCTGAAAGACCGTGGCGTGCTGCAAGAGGGCGCCTTTGCCGACCTGACGCTCTTCGATGCCGACACGGTAGACGCCCTTTCCACTTATGAGATGCCCACCAAGCCCGCTCGGGGCATTGAAATGGTGCTGGTCAACGGCGTGGTCGTCTGGTGTGAGGGCCGCGCTATCGGCGCAAGGCCAGGCCAGGTCTTGACGCATCTGAGTGACTCATTTCACGCGGGCGGGAAGACGCCATGAAACTCCTTGATAGCATCGTCACGGGGTTCAGGCAGATTTACCGGCAGGACACGCAGCACCTGCATACGGGCGCTATCACGGCCATCGGCAAGACCATTGGCCAGAACATTGCCGATGCGCAGAACTACAACACCGAGGTCATCAAGCCCCTGGGCGCGTCGTTCAAGGACAAGGCCGGCATTGCGGTGCTGCTGCACACGGCGCCCGAGGCCGCGGCGGGCGGCCCACTGGCGATCGCGCAAAACGGCGACCTGATCGAGCTCAATGTGCCGCAGCGCCAGCTGCATCTGCTGCACATCAACGACGAAGAACTGGCGCGCCGCCTGGCCGGGTGGAAAGCACCGCCGCCGCCGCTGTCCTCGGGCTACTGGAAGCTCTACGTGGACCCTGTCCTGCAGGCCGATGAGGGCGTGGACCTGGACTTTCTGGTCGGTAAACGCGGCTCCTTTGTGCTGCGCGACAACCACTGACTCGCGCGGCCTTCGCCTGAAAACACGCATCACCGGTGGCGCCGGTTTCGTGGGAGTATGGCTGTCGCGTGCCCTGCTCAGGCAGGGACAGCCCCTGCGTGAAGATCAGCGATGAAATCGACAGATCACTTGTGGCCCCTTAGGCGAGCACTGGGCGTCCCCGCAGGTACTGCCATGCAAGCGCGGCCACGACCAGTCCAATGCCCAGCAAATCGGCTATCACGGTCGGATAAACCAGCGCAAAACCGGCGGCGATCAGCATCAGGCGCTCAATCAGCGTGGCGCGCTTGAGTGCCCAGCCCTGGAAACCCGCCGCAAGCGCGGCGACACCCAGCGCGGCAGTCAAGGTGACTTCGGCGATCGACCACCAGTTCGCTGTGGCGAGCGCCTTGGCCGAACCCATGAGCAGCAGGCCCTGACCGCTCGGATCGAGCACGAACATGAACGGGACCAGGAATGCCGGAATCGTGTATTTCCAGCACTGCATCGTCGTCTTGTACGGGTCGCCCCCGGTGATGGCCGCAGCAGCGAATGGCGACAGTGCGGTGGGTGGCGATACCTCGGACAGCACGGCGTAGTAGAAGATGAACATGTGCGCGGCAAAGTCGGGCACGCCGAGCTTGATCAGTGCCGGCGCCGCGATCACCGCGCAGATGATGTAGGAAGCCGTCACCGGCACCGCCAGGCCGACGATCCAGACCACCAGTGAAGTGTAGATCGCGGTCAGCAGCAGCGAGCCGCCGGCCAGATCGATGACGATCGAGCCGAACTTGAGTCCTAGGCCGGTCAGGGTCACGACGCCGACAATAATGCCGGCGCCGGCGCAGGTGGCGGCGACGTTGAGCACGCCGATCGAGCCGCCCTGCAGCGCCTTGATGAAATTCGATTCCCAGAGCTGCTTCGCGATCGGCCCCCGGCCACGGAAAACGTCATAGGGAATCAGCGCGCAGTCCGGGCGCAGGAAACTGGTGAAGACAGCCACGACGGTCGCCCAGAATACCGACAGCACCGGCGAGAAGCCCCACATCATGAAGGCCACGATAGAGATCAGCGACAGGAGGTGGAACCAGTACTTCCGTGTCAGGTGCCAGACCGAGTCCACTTTTTCAAACACCGTATTGCTCATGCCGTATTTGCGCGCGTCGATTTCGACCATCAGGAACAGCGCAAGGTAAAACAGAATGGTCGGGATAACCGCCATCAGCAGCACATCGAGATAGGAGATCTTGAGAAACTCGGCAATCAGGAATGCCGCGGCACCGAGTACCGGTGGCGAGATGATCGCGCCCAACCCGCCCGCCGCCAACAGGCCGCCGGCGGCGTTTCTTTCATAGCCAACCTTGGCCAGCATGGGCCAGGCGACCGACCCCAGCGTCACGGTGGTTGCCACGCCTGATCCGGACGGCCCGCCAAGCAGGAAAGAGGCCAGCACCACCGTGCGGCCAGCACCGGTCGGTTTGCCGCCCATCGCCGAGAACGAGAAGTCGATATAAAACTTGCCGGCACCCGAATATTGCAGGAATGCCCCAAAAATGGTGAACAGGATGATCAGCGACGAGGACACATCGACCGCCACGCCAAAGATTCCCTCGAAAGTCATGTACATGTGACCAACCAGGCGCCCGACCTCATAGCCTTTGTGGGTCCAGGGGCTGGGCAGGTACGCACCGAACAGCGCGTAGAGGACAAACAGGCTCGTCACCGCCGGCATGATCCAGCCGGTGGTGCGGCGCATGGCCTCCAGCACCAGCAGAATCAGCGCGACGCCAAAGAAAATGTCCCAGGCTTCCGGCGTCGTATTGCGGTCGGTGAAATCGTCGCCGCCAAGTATCACATAGAGCACGACGGCGATGGACAGCAGCGCTGCAATCCAGTCCCACCACATGACACGATCGCGAAAACGCTTTCCGACGGGGAACAGCAGGAATGCCAGAAACAGCACGAAGCCGACGTGAACCGAGCGCATGACCTGCGTTGGCACGATGCCGTAAGCACTGTAGAGGTGAAATACCGACATCACCACGGCGACCAGTTTCACGAAGTTGGACAGCCCGCCCACCAGCCGGTTTGCCGCCCCCTCTTCGTCCTCGATATATGCCTCCGCCTTCCGCAGTGCCTCGTCGCTGACAACCGGTTCCGCAGTCTGGTCCACTGTGGTTTGTTCGCTCATGGGGTGCGTCTCTCCAATTTTGCGCGGTGATCGTGCGCCGTCGAATATGGTTCAGCCTCTTGCACAAACTAAAACCCCGCCAGGAGGCGGGGTCGGGGAGCCGATGCCGGCGTCAGTTGAGCTTGATGCCGTTTTCGGCGAAGTACTTGGCCGCACCCGGATGAAACGGAATTGGAGTCGCCGCAGCCTTCTGGTTCTCCAGCTTGAAATTCTCCGCCTCCTTGTGCACCGCGATCAGGTCGCTGCGTTTGTCGAAGATCGTCTTGACGATGTTGTAAGCCGTCTTGTCATCCATGTTGGCGTGCGCGACAAGCAAGTTCATCACGGTGGCCTGCTTGTTGTCTGCGTCCATGCCTTTGTACATGGCCTTCGGAATGGTGTCCTCGACATAAAGATCGCCGTATTTCTTGTTCATCTTCGACACCACCTCGACATGGTCGATCAACTTGATCTTCGTGCCGGGCGTATTGGCAAGGTCGGTGACAGCCGCGGTCGGCAGGCCACCCACCCAGAAGAATGCATCGATCTTGTTGTCTTTCATCGCGTTGACCGACTCGGCTACGCCCAGGCGCTCGCGTTTGACATCCTTGTCCTTGTCGAGGCCGGCGGCCTCGAGTATCCGGAACGCCATGACTTCCGTGGCGCTGCCAGGCGAACCGGTGGAAATATGCTTGCCCTTGAGGTCGGCAATCTTGTTGACGCCGCGTCCTTCAACCGATACCAGATGCATGCGATTTGGATACAGCACCATCAAGGTCCGCAGGGGGACCTTCTGACCCTTGAATTTATCTTCACCCTTGTAGGCATCGAGGCCGGCATCGGCCATGGTAAATCCGATGTAGGGCTTGTCGGTGCCGATCAGCTTGAGGTTGTCGACCGAGCCGCCGGTAACTTCCGCGGTAGCCTGCATCCCTGGCACGTTCTTGGACAGAACGGCAGCCAGGCCCCCTCCCATCGGATAGTACACACCGCCGGTCCCGCCCGTGGCGATGGAAATGTTCTGGGCGCCCGCCACTGCGACGAATGTCAAAGCCATAAAAGCCGCCGCCATGCGTAGCCAATGGGCGGATTTCGTTACGTTTCGTTGGGTCATCTTGGTCTCCATAGCCTGTTTATATTGGGAAATACCTGAGCTGGTGCCTGGTGCTTGGCTTCATCACCGGTTTGCATGCTAATTCACCCGTCGCTCGACGTCAATACGCTTTCGGATACTATTATTGATAATTTCAACGAAAATAATCTCGACTATTTTGCAAACGAATATATGATTAAAACCGATGACCCGTCGTTTTAATTAACGAGAGTGGCAAGCCCGTTTTCAAAAGGCGCACAGCCCGCGAACCACTTGCACCCAAGGCGCAGCGGGGCCAACGGCACCCTCGTACAACGTGGCACAACTCTCTGCAAAATCCAGGACGGACGAAAAAATGACTGACAGAAACGATCCCAAAGACGCTCCCAAAGGCCTGAAAAAAGGACTGACCAACTACGGCGACATCGACTTTTCGCTGTTCCTGCGCAAGGCATTCATCAAAGGTGCCGGTTATACAGACGACGCACTGTCGCGCCGCATTGTCGGCATTGTCAATACCGGCAGCGGTTTCAACCCGTGCCACGGCAATGCGCCTCAACTGATCGAGGCGGTCAAGCGCGGCGTGATGCTGGCCGGCGGCATTCCGATCGACTTCCCCACCATTTCGGTCCACGAGAGCTTCGCGTATCCGACCAGCATGTATCTGCGCAACCTGATGTCGATGGATACCGAGGAGATGATCCGAGCGCAGCCGATGGATGCGGTGGTGCTGATCGGCGGTTGCGACAAGACGGTGCCGGCGCAGTTGATGGGCGCCATTTCGGCCGGCGTGCCGGCGATCCAGCTGGTGACCGGTTCGATGCTGACCGGCTCGAACCGCGGCGAACGCGTCGGCGCCTGCACCGACTGCCGGCGCTTCTGGGGGAACTTCCGCGGCGGAGAAATCGACGAGCAGGAAATCGCCGCTGTCAACAACCAGCTGGTGGCCAGCGTCGGCACCTGCTCGGTGATGGGAACCGCCAGCACCATGGCCTGCATCGCCGAAGCACTGGGCATCATGCTGCCGGGCGGCGCCTCGCCGCCAGCAGTGACCGCCGACCGCATCCGCGTCGCAGAGCGTACCGGCGCCCAGGCGATAGCGATGATCGAACAGGAATTGACGCCGAACAAAATCCTGACCGCGAAGGCATTCGAAAACGCGCTGCGCGTGCAACTGGCGATCGGCGGATCGACCAACGCCATCATCCACCTGACCGCGATCGCCGGCCGCATGGGTATCGCGATCGACCTGCCACAACTGGACAAGATGAGTGAGGAGACCCCGGTGCTGGTGGACCTCAAGCCGTCCGGTCAGCACTATATGGAAGATTTTCACAAGGCCGGCGGCCTTGTGACTGTGCTGCGCGAACTGCGCCCCCTGCTGCATCTGGACGCGCTGACGGTGACCGGCCGCACGTTGGGCGAGGAAATCGAGGCCGCCGGTCCGGGCTTCCCGCAGCAAGTGGTGCGCAGTTTCGACAACCCGATCTACGCCCAGGGCGGCATTGCGGTGTTGCACGGCAATATCGCCCCGGGCGGCGCCATCATCAAGCAGTCGGCGGCGTCTGGGAAGCTGATGGAGCATGAAGGCCGTGCAGTCGTTTTTGAAAACATGGAAGACCTGGCTGCGCGCATCGACGACGAAGCGCTCGATGTCACGCCCAACGACATTCTCGTGCTCAAACAGATCGGTCCGGTCGGCGCGCCTGGAATGCCGGAAGCCGGTTACATCCCGATTCCGAAGAAGCTCGGCCGCATGGGCGTCAAGGACATGGTACGTATCTCGGACGGCCGCATCAGCGGCACTGCCGGCGGCACCATCGTCGTGCATGTGACGCCGGAGACGGCCAAGGGCGGCCCGCTCGGCCTGGTCCGCAACGGCGACCGCATCCGCCTGAGCGTCGCCCAGCGCATGCTGTCGGTGCTGCTGAGTGACGAGGAGCTCGCAGCGCGCGCAGCCCAAGTGACACCGTTCGCGCCTAACCCAAAGGAGCGCGGTTATCGCAAATTGTTCCTGACCTCGGTCACCCAGGCCGGCCAGGGATGCGATTTCGATTTCCTGCGGCCGGCCGATACCACAGACACCGTGCCGAAACCCCGTCCATAAACCAGTCCGTTTTTGTGTGCATGCGTCATGCACTGCCTGACATCATCGTGAAGGATATCCAATGCAAAACAAGGTCAGCGATTACGCCAACGATTCCCGCATCGTTTCCGTCGAAGCACGCACCATCAGCATTGCGCTTGACCAGGTGACGACGTTCTCGACCCGCACGGTCTCCGCGCGCGATTACACGCTGGTCAAGGTGCGTACCGCCGACGGCCACGAAGGCATCGGCTTCTGCTACGGCGGCAGCCGCGGTGGCGTACTGGTCACGCATGCGGTGCGCGAGCTGTTCAAGCCGCTGCTGGTCGGTCAAAGTGCGCTGCGCGTCGAAGGGCTGTGGCACGAGATGTACCGGGATTCGCTGCTGCATGGCCGCGCCGGTTCGACCATGCGGGCGCTGTCCATCATCGACGTCGCACTGTGGGACCGCAATGCGCGCGCCGCCGCACTGCCGCTGTCGCAGTACCTCGGTGGCGCTACGAAAGAAGCGGTGCCGGCATACGCCAGCGGCGGTTACTACCTCGATGGCAAGACGCCGGAAAAACTGGGCGAAGAACTGGCCGGCTATGTCGCGCTCGGATTCAAGGCCGTCAAGATGAAAGTCGGCCGCGTCGGACTGAAGGAAGAAGAAGCGCGCATCCAGGCCGCGCGCGCGGCCATCGGGGACGATATTCTTCTGATGCTGGACGCCAACAACGCATGGAGCGATCTGCCGACCGCGCTCGAATACATGAAGCGCTACGAACCGTACAACCCGTACTGGATCGAAGAGCCGTTCAGCCCGGACGCTATCGACAGCCATGCGCAACTGGCCCGACGCACGCCGGTGCCGGTCGCGACCGGTGAAATCGAGGCGGGCCGCTGGCGTTTCCAGGAGTTGCTGGAAAAGCGCGCGGCGATGATGCTGCAAACGGATGCAGCGGTCTGCGGCGGCATCAGCGAGTGGCGACGGATTGCGGCCATGGCCGCGGGCTTCGGCGTCACGGTCCACCCGCACTGGTTCCACGACCTGCACGTGCATCTGGTGGCGTCCACGCCGAACGCCGGTTTCGTGGAATTCTTTTCGGATGACCAGGTGTTGAACTTCCGCCGCCTGGTCGATACCCAGCTGAGTTTCTCGAACGGCAACCTGGTCGTGCCCAAAGGGCCGGGGCTCGGTTTCGGCTTTGACGCAAAGGCCGTCGAGAAATATGCGACAGACAAGTGGGCGTAACAGGCACAAACATCCTCGCCGTCATTCCGGGGATGCAAAGCGAACGGCCGCGGATGCCGGGATCTTGTCATCCCGCTTGACAAACCGGAGAGCACGTTGAAATGAAAGCAGCAGACCCCGATATCCTGGCCGAGCCCGACGGCACCGTCCGTACCGGGAAAGTGCAGCCGGTGCGCGACCGCGACATCGAGCCGCTGGTACGCCAGGTGGTAGAGCGGCTTGAGGAGGATATCGTTTTCGGCTGCCTGCATCCGCGCGAGCGGCTGGTCGAAGACGACTTGCGTGCGCGCTTCAACCTGAAGCGGCATGTGGTGCGTCAGGTTCTGCAGGAACTGGAGCAGATGGGCCTGATCGAGCGCAAGAAGAATATCGGCGCACTGGTCAAGTCCTATACGGTCAAGGAAGTGATCGACCTGTACACGGTGCGGGAAATCCTTGAAACCAATTGCGCACGCCAGATTCCGCTGCCAGTGGCCCCTGAAAAGCTGGATGAACTGGTTGCCATCCAGCGACAGCATGACGCCGCGGTCGCCGAATCGTACCTGCGCTCCGCGTTCCGCACGAATATCGCCTTCCACAAGGCGCTGTTCGCGCTGTCCGACAACGCGGCGCTGACCGAAATGATCGAGGTCGCAGCGCAGCGCGCACACACCATCCGTTCGCTGTCGATGATCTTCCCGCACTTTCTCGAAAAGGCGCGGCTGGACCACTGGGAAATGATCGCAGCCTTGCGTGATTGCGACCAGGAGCGTCTGGTCGTATTGTGTCGCGATCACCTGCTCCCCTCGCGCGACGCCTATATCGAACAGTACCGGCGCCTAGCCGACAAACTGGAACAGACGGGTATCGCTGTCCAGCCGGAATTGCAAAAAGCCTGACCCCTACAAGCCCCGCCATCATGTACGACCTGTTGCAGATCGGCACGTTCCCGACGCTGGCCAAAAATCTCGTCGATGCTGAATTTCGCTGCCACAGCCAGGCGGAAATCGAGCGCGACGATGCGCTCAAGACTACCGTACGCGGCATCATTACCCGCAGCAACTTCTCAGTGCCACACGAAGTGATCGAGAGTTTGCCAAATCTCGGCATCATCGCCACCTGCGGCGTCGGCTACGACCTGATTCCGATCGATGTCGCGGCAGAACGCGGGGTGCTGGTAACGAATACGCCCGAAGTCCTGAACTGCGCGGTCGCAGAACTCTGCATCGGCATGCTGTTCGCGCTGTTGCGGCGCCTGCCTGAAGCTGATCAATTCGTGCGTTCAGGTGCATGGCGTGGCGGTGCATTTCCGCCAGGCGTCAGCCTGGCCGGAAAAAATGTCGGCAATCAATGTCGCACGCGGCTCGGTGGTCGACGAGCCGGCGCTGATCGATGGGCTGTCGCGCCGCGCGATCGCCGGCGATTTCATTTCACCTTCAGCTCAAATTCCCGGGACACCTGCAACATGATTGAAACTTCCGAAAAACGCATTACCGGCCCGATCATCCGGCTGCATTCCAACGACAACATCGTGGTCGCGCGGATCGACGTCGGCATCGGCGCTGCCATCGAAGGAGAGGGCATCGTCAGCCGCAGCCAGGTGCCGGCCGGCTACAAGATCGCGACCACGCGGATTCGCAAAGGCGATCCGGTTCGCAAGTACAACGTGGTGATCGGTTTTGCCGGCGCCGACATCGAACCGGGCACGATGATGCACAACCACAACATGGATTTTCGCGAGTTCGACCGCGACTATGCGCACGCCAGCGAATACCGGCCAGTTGTGCCGATTGAAAAATCACAGCAAGCCACGTTCCAGGGTATCGTCCGCGCCGACGGCCGGGTTGCAACGCGCAACTACATCGGTATCTTGTCCACCGTCAATTGCTCCGCCACCGTCGTTCGCAAGATCGCCGAATGGTTCACGCCGGAACGTCTGGCCGACTATCCGAACGTCGATGGCGTGGTGGCGTTCAGCCATTCCCTTGGATGCGGGATGGAAATGACCGGCGAGCCGATGTCGCTGCTGCGCCGTACCATCGCAGGCTATTCGCGCCATGCCAACCTTGCCGGCGCGCTGGTGGTGGGCCTCGGCTGCGAACGCAACCAGCTCAAGGGACTGATGGAAGACGAGCAACTGCAAACAGGCCCGTTGCTGCACACCTTCGTGATGCAGGACACCGGCGGTACGCGCAAGACGATTGAAGCCGGCGTCGCCGCCGTCAAGGAAATGCTGCCGGGCGCGAACCGGGTCTCCCGCAGCACCGTGTCCGCCAGCCACCTGGTTGTCGGCCTGCAATGCGGCGGTTCGGACGGGTTTTCCTCGATCACCGCCAACCCTGCGCTGGGCGCCGCGGTCGATCTCCTGGTGCGGCACGGCGGCACCGCGATTCTTTCGGAGACGCCCGAAATTTATGGCGTCGAGGACACGCTGACGCGGCGCGCAGTCAGCCGCGAAGTCGGCGAAAAACTGGTCGAACGCATCCGCTGGTGGAAAGAAGAGTACTCGGTCGGGCGCGACGTGCAGATCAACGGCAACGTGAGCCCCGGCAACCAGATCGGAGGACTGGCAAACATCTTTGAAAAATCGCTCGGGTCCTCGATGAAGGGCGGAACCGGGCCGCTGATGGAAGTCTACAGATACGCTGATCCGGTCAAGACAAAGGGCTTTGTGTTCATGGACACGCCGGGCTACGATCCGGTATCGGCAACCGGCCAGATCGCCGGCGGCGCCAACCTGATCGCCTTCACCACCGGCCGCGGATCGATGTTCGGTGCCAAGCCGGTGCCGAGCATCAAGCTGGCGACCAACACGCCGATGTACCGCCAGCTGGAGGACGACATGGACATCAACTGCGGAGAAATTCTGGACGGCACCTGCTCGCTGCAGGAAATGGGACAGCGCATTTTCGAGCTGATGCTGAAGACCGCATCCGGCGAACGTTCGAAGAGCGAACTGCTCGGGCTTGGCGACAACGAGTTCGTACCGTGGCAGATCGGCATCATGAGCTGATGGCTGGGTGCAGCCCAGGTAGTCGTAGCGCTCGATGGACTCGTTTCACAGGCGCGAGACACAGGTTTTGAAGCGTCCAAGCGATGGATTTCTTTGGGGCTTGCACAGGCCTATCCGGCAAGTCGCGGTACTATATTTATTCAACTGTTAACAAGAAAGTGCAGACAACATGGATCTCGGACTGAAAGACAAAACCGCCCTGGTGCTCGGCGCCGGCGGAGGCTTGGGCGGCGCCATTGCCCGGACATTGGCACGCGAGGGTGCCCGTGTCGCGCTGGCCGACATAAAGTACGAGGCGCTGGATCCGGTGATCGCCGACATCCGCCTGGCTGGCGGCGAGGCGCTGGCGTTGCAGTGGGATCTCGGCGACCTGTCCGTGATCGACTCCAACGTCGCGCGCATCGAGGCCGAGCTCGGCCCGGTGGACATACTGATCAACAACACCGGCGGACCGCCGCCCACGCCAGTATCGGGCCAGTCAGCCGAAGCCTGGAGCAAGCACTTCCAGAGCATGGTGCTGTCGGTCATCAGCATCACTGATCGCGTGCTGCCGGGTATGCGCCAGCGCAAGTTTGGCCGCATCATCACCAGCACCTCGTCGGGCGTGGTCGCGCCGATTCCCAATCTGGGGCTGTCCAATGCCTTGCGCCTGTCGCTGGTGGGCTGGTCCAAGACGCTGGCCCGCGAGGTCGGCCGGGACGGCATCACCGCCAACATCGTGTTGCCGGGACGCGTGGCGACGGATCGCATCAAGTTTCTTGACGAACAAAAGGCGCTGCGCGAGAACCGCTCGGTCGAGGAGGTAAGGGCGGAGAGTGCGGAGAGCATTCCGATCGGCCGCTACGGCGAGCCGCAGGAATATGCCGACACCGTGTGCTTCCTCGCCAGCGCACGTGCGTCTTACCTGACCGGCTCGGTGGTTCGCGTTGATGGCGGCCTGATCGCCAGCATCTGAGTCTGCGCGCCCACACCGGTTTTTTTATTGCAATTCAATTCCTGGAGAATTTTCAATGGGTGCTGATCCTCTTCCGCTGGACGCGGACCTGGTCCGTGTGCTGTCCGGCGTCACGACCGCAACGCTTACCACCGTTTTACTGAAGAAAGGGCTGCGCAATGTCTGGATGCGTGGCACCAAGCCACTGCAGCCGGGCCAGCCGCGCCTGGTCGGGCGCGCCTTCACGCTGCGCTTCGTGCCGGCGCGAGAGGATCTGGCAACGCCAGCGTCCTGGGGCGCGCCGATTTCCACGCGTGCCGCGATTGAGGCCATGCCTGCCGGCTGCATTGCAGTGGTCGATGCCATGGGTGTTGTCGACGCCGGCATCTTTGGCGACATTCTGTGCGCCCGCATGAAAAAGCGCGGCGTGGCCGGACTGGTCACTGACGGCGTGATCCGTGACCTGGCCGGTGTGCTGACGACACAACTGCCCGTGTGGTGCCAGGGCACGGCGGCGCCGGCCTCGGTGACGGGGCTGACCTTCGTCGCGTGGCAGGAGCCGATCGGCTGCGGCGGCGTGGCGGTGTTCCCCAACGATGTGGTGGTGGTCGATGCCGACGGCGCCGTGTTGATTCCGGCCGCTTTGCTGGACGAGGTGGTTGCCGCAGCTGTCGAGCAGGAAAGGCTGGAAGGCTGGATCATGTCCCAGGTTGACGTCGGCGTACCGTTGCCCGGCCTGTACCCCCCGAACGAAGAAACCAAGGCTCGCTATGAGGCCTGGGCGCGCACCGTGCGCTGATGCAGATACCCGGCAAGCGCCGTGCGGCCACCGGGCCGTGCAAACCTTTTAATCATCCAGTCAGATCAGGAGTTTGGCGTGAATAAATTGGCGGCTTCGGCCAAAGGCGTTTATCTGATCGCCGTCACCCCCTTTGCTGAAA
>Ga0335397_10009139_pt1 | contig 12413 bp, 10 predicted proteins | sample MAT04_FD_205740 | JGI IMG/M metagenome (GOLD analysis project Ga0335397, IMG submission 205740) | Freshwater microbial communities from Lake Fryxell liftoff mats and glacier meltwater in Antarctica - MAT-04 (spades assembly) (version 2) ...
TAGTCGGCAGTTTGGTTGGTGACCCAGGTCTGGAAGTCGGCCTTGTTCAGTGCGACCGCCGCCTGGCGCATACGTGCATGGCTGAGGCCGCAGAACTCGGTGCACTGCCCGGTGTAGATACCCGGCTGGTCGGCCTGCATGCGAAGTGTGTGCAGTCGGCCCGGCACTGCGTCGCGCTTACCGTTGAGGCGCGGGATCCAGTAGCTGTGAATGACGTCGCGGCTGGTGATGCGCAACAGCACATCGACATCGGCCGGGATCACGAGCTCGCTGCTGGTGACGATCGACTTGGTGATCTCGACACCGCCGCAGGTGCTGCCCTGCACGTAGTCGTACTCCCACCACCACTGCTGTCCAGTGACGTTGATGACGCAGTCGTTGTCCTTCTTGTCCAGCTCGAACACGGCAGCGATACTGGGCACGGCAACCACCGCAAGGATGACGGCCGGCAAGATGGTGAGCAGGATCTCCAGCTTCGGATTGCCGTGCGTCTGCTCAGGAATCTCCTGGCCGCGGTCCTTGAACTTCCACACCGCGTAGCCGACGAAGGCAAACACGATCACGCCGACAACTCCAGAAATGTAGAAGAGCTCACGCTGCAAACCGTCGATCTTGCGAGCGTTGGAGCCCGCCGGCTGAAACGTGTCCTGCGGCGCGTTCTTCGCGCATCCAGCCAAGAGCACACCGACTCCAACAGCGAGGGCGACGTAGCGACGACCGGCAAACCGACGTCCACAAGAACGACTCTGCATGTTCTCACTCTGCTCCATGCTCACGGGACCACGATCGCAATCGACTGGCCCTCGACGCCGGGGACCTGCAGCTCCATCGGAGTACCGCTGGCGGCATTGGTCTTAGGGATCTTGAAGGTCAAGAAGGCTTCCTTGCCCGGGTTGATTGCGGTCGTGCACATCACGACTTCACTCTCCTGGTCGAATGTGCCCAAGCGAGCGGTGAGCCGCTGTGGGGAACTCGACTCGTTGTGGAATCGTATTCTGACATCGGTGCTGCGTGGCACAGTGATCGTGCTGAAATTGTCTTTCGGATCTCTGAAGCCCGCGATGCGAGCGTTCAGGTTGTTGTCCGATTGCAGATAGATGTTGGCGACGACGTTGCTCTTGGCCGACACATCCTGTGAACCGTGATCGTCGACTTCGGCTTCGGTACCGCCTTCCAGGCACAGTGCCGAGTCCACGGTGGTGGGGTGCTCGTCGATGGTGCGCTGCCCCTGACGAGCTGAGGCGACACCAGCGCCGAGCAGAGCGACTGCGCCGATGGTGCAGACGCCCAGAATGGTGCCACGGCTGATCCTGCGTTTGCTGGCAAACAGGAACGCCCCGACGGCAATGATGGCGCCGACCACCATGAAGACCCACGGTGTGGCCTCCTTGCTGACGGTGAGCATGATTCGCGAGAACGAGTAGACAACAGCGCCCAGGCCGAGCGCCCCCAGGATGGGGAACTCCAGCGGGTGGGCAACGCGCTTGCGGACGCTGGCGTTGTAGCCCGCATCGGCGCTGGCCCGCTCGCTCCAGCCCTGCACCATCCACTCCATGATGGCCACGATCAAAATGGCGACCGCCACCTTGAACACGACCGGCTTGCTGACAGCGCCGACGACCATGCCGCCGACACTGAACGCAGCGACCATCGGCCACATGCTGAGGCCAACTGGACGCTGCGCTGCCGCCGACGTGTACTGCACGCCTTGCTGCATCGCCGGCACATTGCCGTCGCCGTTGAAGTAGTTGATGCCGCCGAGGAACCCGAAGATGCAGGCCAGCGACAACAGCCCGACGGTGCCCATCAGACCCGTAGGCCCGCCGGTGGTGATGGCGAACACGATCGCGCCAGCAACCGAGAGCCCAGTGGCCCCGAAGAAAAGTTTTGAACCGGTGGTGAACATTGGCTCCCCGCTACTTCGTCACGTAAACCACGAACCAGAGCACCGTGAAGGCGAAGCTCAGGAAATACCAATACATCGCATGCGCCGAGACGATCTCACGATCCGCCGTGCGCCCGCCCAGGAAGCGGAAAGCCGTGATAGCGCTGAACACCACGCCGATGACGGCCAAGGCAGTCATCACCCCGGTGAAGGCATAGAACATCGCATTGAAGGTGCCGCCATTCGCGGGCATCTTCGTCTGTGAGTAGATGTACGCCTGAGCATTGATGAACAAAATGCCCATCAGGCCAGTCAGCCCGAGCGCCAAACCGGTGTGCGGCGAATCGCCGCGCTTGGCCGAGTACACCGCCCACTGAGCAAACACGCAGATGGGGATGAAGGTGATCAGCATGATGTTGGCTGCAACCAAATTCAAGCTGACGCCCTTGGGCACCCAGGTACCGTCGCCGCTGTTGATGGCAACGTCGCGGAAGCGGAGATACATGGCAAGCATGCCGCCCATCAAGACGGTGCCGGCGGCACATGCCACAGCAGTACCAACAAAGACCTGGCGACGCGGCGCCGGTGCAGGAGCTGAGGGAAGGGCGATCATCAGGCGTCACTCCGGTTCGCGGGCTTGAGGTCGAGTAAGGGTTCGGCGGACTGCACGATGTGCACTTCTGCGAAGTTGTCGAAGGGAGCCGGCGACATGGTTGCCCACTCCAGCGTCTGGCCATCCCACGGGTCGTCGCCCGCTGCGTCGCCCCTTCGGAAAGACCGTAGGGCAAGTGCTGCGAAAGTGAGAATCGACAGCACCAGCAGGCCGATGCCAACAGCGTTGAGTGCGTTCCACAGGCCCATCGGACCCGAGTAGTCGAAGTTGACCACGGCGTCGTTGCCGGTCTCGACCGCCGGGAAGACACCACCCGGCTGATCGGCGAAGCCGGCAATCATCAACGACAACGCAGCAACACCGGCGCCCGCGAAGGCCAGCAGCGCAAGCGGCAGCGAGGCCTTCATCGGTAGTGAGCGGCCCCACCACTTCGGGCCCCAGTACGCAACTGCACCCATCGCGGCGAGCACACCGGAGAAGACCAGGGCCAACCAGGTGCCCTCCTCGAAGGTGGTACCGATCAGGCCGGCATCGGCAATGTGATTCAGCGCACTTGCAGCCACCCCACCAAACGCGAGCAGCCCAGCGAACAGCGCAAACACGAGCGGCGTAGAAACCTTTGGCTTCGCCGACAGACCCTTCAACGACAAGGACACTGCGACGAATGCGCCCAACAAGGGCAGCAGGTGAACCATCGCGAACGGCAACAGATCATTGAGCTTGTTGCCGAACGACGCATCGAGGAAACCCGGACGCAAGGTGGCGGGCCACTGCAGCACCGTGCCGAAGACAGCCACGCCGACCAGCCCGATACCGGTGTAGATGATGCCCCGCGGGCGCAGGCGCTGGCGGGTGCTGGTGGCCACCGTCTCGGCGAGGAACCCGAACACAGGGATGGCGAACACGATGGTGGTGGGCTGCGTGAACGCGAACCCTGCCCACCGACCGAACGCCCGATTGCCGCTGAGCTCACTGACTGATGCGTAGCGGTGGGCAACGAAGACATAGACCAGGTTGCCGATGAGCAGGGAGAGTACGACCAGCAAACCAAGCGAGCCGACAAGGACCGACCAGGTGAAGAACGGCACGCGGCGCATGTTCATACCCGGCGCACGAGTGGTGAGGATGGTGGTGACCAGTGCGAGGGCACCGAGGAGCAGACCGGCGGCAATGAGGGCTGTGGCCAGTGTGAAGAGATCGACGAACCGGGCGTTGCCGCCGTTCGGGCCCCCGTTGTTGACCAATGCATAGACGGCCAGAAAGGCACCGATGAACCAGGCCCAGAAACCCGCAGCCGCAAGGCGAGGGAAGGCCAGCGAACGTGCGCCAACCTGCAGCGGCACGATGGCCAGCGCCGCACCGAGCAGCAACGGCAGCAGCGCCAAATACGTGAGCCCGAAGCGCTGCAGCGAGAACAACTGAGTCAGCGCGCCCACATCGAGCATTTCGCGGGTCGGCGAGATGCGCTCGATGGCGAGCAGCAAGGCCACCACGGCCGACGCAACAAAGGCGAGTGCACCGGTGCCGATGTACAGACGACCAATGCGCTTGTGGTCGGTGGTGGTCAACCATTCGGCGACGCACGCGAGCCCAGAGCCCGATGTCGCGGGAGCGCTGGAGACGTGGGTATCGATGGTGGTCATGGGTAGCGAACTCGTTTCGTGTCGGGCGCGCGACGCGCAAGGCCCTAGCTAGTCAGATTGAACAGGTGACAGATCGAATGAAATGGTGTGCTGCGCTGACACTATCCGCGGGTGCCATGCCGAAAGGAAATCCTCAGCTCCGCGAACCGACGAGCACGTCGAGAGTCATCGCGGCGAAGAGCAGGGTGACGTAGGTGATGGAGTATCCGAACACCCGCATCGAGCGCTGCGGGGTGGGGTTGCGGCCGAGGTCGATGGTGCCCCAGAGGAACAAGGCACCGAGCACGACTGCGGAGATGCCGTACAGCAATCCGAGGCCCGCTACCGGCCACAGCACCAGCGTGCTGGCGACCATCAATGCGGTGTACATCACCATCTTGCGAACGGTGACCTCCATCGTCGCGACGGCCGGCAGCATTGGCACGTTGGCAGCGCGATAGTCGTCCGCGTAACGAATGGCCAGCGCCCAGAAGTGTGGCGGTGTCCAAAGGAACATGACGACGAACAGCACCACCGGCGTCCATGTCACGTTGTTCTGCACAGCGGCCCAACCCACGAGTACGGGCACCGCGCCGGCGGCGCCACCGATGACGATGTTCTGTGTGCTGGTGCGCTTGAGCCACAGCGTGTACACGAACACGTAGAACAGAGTTGCTGACAGCGCAAGCACCGCAGAGAGGAAGTTGGCCCACGTCCAGAGCACTGCAAAGGCTGCGATCTCGAGCCCGATGGCAAAAACCAAGGCCTGTCGAGGCTGCAACAAGCCGGTGACCAGCGGTCGCCCCTGCGTGCGTGGCATCAACTTGTCGATGTCGCGGTCGACCACCATGTTGATGGCGTTGGCACCCCCCGCAGCCAGCGTGCCACCCAGCAACGTGATGAGAACCAGCGTGGTGCGCGGCCAGCCGCCCTGCGCCAAGACCATTGTTGGCACCGTGGTGATGAGCAGCAGCTCGATGATGCGCGGCTTGGTGAGCGCTATGTAACCGCCCAGTTTCGAAGTGGGGGTGCGGCGCGACCCGTGGGCCACACCACCTGGCGCAAGCCTGGACGGAACAAGAGGTCGCGAGCCGACTGCCATAGGGCAACCATCGTAGAGGTGCGGCGTGCGCGCGACCACTTCAGCGTGGCAGACGCCGTTGTTTCACGACACGGTTTCCGCGGCAGAATGTCAACCATGTCCCCCACCACAGCCCCGGTCGTCATCGACCGGCCCGAGATCGACGAGCGCACCTCGAACGATCGACCGTGGATCGTGCTGGTGTGGAACGACCCGATCAATCTGATGAGCTACGTCACCTTCGTCTTCCAGAAGGTTTTCGGCTACAGCCTGGAGAAAGCCACCGAGCTGATGCTCGACGTACACCAGAAGGGTCGTGCCGTGGTGAGCAGCGGCGCCCGTGAGAAGGCAGAGATCGACGTGTTTCGCCTGCACGAACACGGCCTTTGGGCCACGATGCAGCAAGACGACTGATGTTGCGGTACGACTGAGATGGCCACGACGCCATCGTCGATCGAGCCCGTGGACGGCTGCTACACCACACCACGCGGGCGGCGGATCACTGCCGACTCGGTCTCGTGGATCGCGACGCGTAGCGGTGGCCCCGGTGGGCAACATGCGAACACTTCTGATACGGCAGTCACGGTCACCATCGACATCGGGCGGGCAGGATTGCCAGAGGTGGTGCGGCTCCGCATCGAGGCAGCGGTTGGCGCCACCGTCAGTGCCAGTTCGTCACAGTCGCGGTCCCAATGGCGCAATCGCCAGCTGGCGTGGCAGGAAGCTTTCGCCCGCCTCGACGAAGCCGCCACGCCACCTCCGCCACCACGGGCACGCACGAAGCCCAGTCGCGGCGCGCGAGAGGCCCGACTGCGCGACAAGCGGGCGGTCGGTGAGCGCAAGCAAACACGCAAGCGCCCAACCAGCGACGATTAGCGATCCGTCAAGACAACGTCAAGTGGCCTCTCTGGCCGCGAAATCTCGTTCACTCAGAGTGATTCGTTTCCACGCTGCGTGAGATCGTGGTACCGTATGCCCCTTACTCGTCAGAGAGGTTGTCGGCCATGGATGTCGCTCAGTTCCAAGGTGGAGAAGTCGTACGTGGCCGCAAGGTCGATGCCACAGCGCATCGCGAGCAGCAACGTCAGCGCCGTCTGTGGAAGCTGGTGGCGCTGCTCGGCATTCCTCTGATTTGGTTCTGGGTCCGTGAGTTCAGCGGCAACCCAGTGAGCCCAGGCCTCCCCGCCATAGTTCGCGAAAGCCCCGAGCTGAGCCTGCTCGCCGTGATGATGACGATCATGTTGGGCATGATGGTGGTGCCGATGATGGTGGCGGGCCGCTCGTCGCACACGGTGCTGCGGCCCAAGGACTCAGCCATTCGTCTTGCCGACGTGGTCGGCGCAACAGCGACCAAACGCGAGGCAGTCGACACGCTGAACATCTTCCTCAATCACCGGCAGTTCCGCCAGCAGATGGGCGGCTCGGCGCGCCGCGGGGTGTTGTTCGAAGGCCCTCCGGGCACTGGCAAGACCTACCTTGCCAAGGCGCTCGCCGCGGAGGCAGGCGTGCCATTCCTGTTCATCTCCGGCACGCAGTTCGAGTCGATGTTCTACGGCCAGACCAACCGCAAGATTCGCTCGTACTTCAAGGCCCTCCGCAAGTCCGCACGCAAGGAAGGCGGCGCCATCGGCTTCATCGAGGAGTTCGATGCCATCGGCCTCTCGCGAACTGGCATGGGCAAGGGCAACGGCCGCGAAGGGTCGATCGTCAACGAACTACTCGTACAGATGCAGAGCTTCGACCTGCCGACGTCCGGCCAAAAGTTCACCAACACAATTCTCGACTCGCTCAATCGCCTCTTGCCCGACTCGATGGCACTGCCGCGACCGAGGCTGACAATGGACAACGTTCTGCTCATCGCCGCCACCAACCGCGCCGCCGACCTGGACCCTGCGCTGATGCGACCAGGCCGCTTCGATCGCAGTATTCACTTCGACCTTCCCCCGCGCACCGACCGGCTGGAGATTGCCGAGTACTACCTGGCCCGCAAGGCACACGACTCGACGGTGTCAGCCGCCTTCATCGCCGATCTCACCGCCGGCTACACGCCTGTGCGCATCGAGCGCCTCCTCGATGAGTCGTTGGTGCTCGCACTGCGAGCCGGCAACGTCGAGATGAGCTTCAAGGACGTCATCAACGCACAGATGGTCACCGAAATTGGCCTCTCACACGATGTCGGCTACCACCCCGACGAGAAGCGCCGGGTTGCCATCCACGAATCGGGGCACGCACTGCTTGCAGCGCTGGCAGGACGCGACGTGAAGCTGGCCAGCATCCTGCGTCGCTCGGGCTCGCTTGGCCTCGTTGCGCACGGCGATGTCGACGAGCGCTACCTGCGCACCCCAACCGAGGCCCACCAGCTGATGGTGATCGCCATGGGTGGCCGCGCCGCTGAGATCCAGGAGTTCGGTGAGGCATCGAGCGGTATCGCTAGTGACCTACAGGTGGCCACCATCATTGCTGCCCAACTCGTCGGCATGCTGGGGGCCAGCAGCAGCCTGCTCAGTCTCGAAGCAGCCGAAGTGGCCGGCGCCCACAACCTGGTCGCCAAAGTGCTACACGACGAGGTTGCTCGCGAGAAGGCCGACCAGCTGATGAACGCCGCTGCCGATCGCGCGGCGTGCACGCTGCTCGAGCATCGTCGAGCGCTGCTGGCGTTGGCCGACGCACTGTGCGAGCAGGACGAGCTGAACGGCGACCAGGTGCACGCCATCGTCGCCGGCGCCATGGTGAACTAGACGATGAACTAGGCGGTCTGTTCGACGCTTTCAGCTTTCAGATGACCGTCGATGATGCGCACCGTACGGTCCGCGTACTCGGTCATGCGCGTGTCGTGCGTGACGATGACCGCGGCCGTGTCGCGCGACTTCATCTCAGTGTGAATCAACTCCATCACCTGCGCACCGATCTTCGAGTCGAGCGCTGAGGTGGGCTCGTCGAACAGCACCAGCTTCGGATTGTTGAACAATGCCCTTCCGATGGCGACGCGCTGGCGCTCACCACCGCTGAGTTGAGCGGGCAAGTTGCGCAGCCGATTGCCCAGCCCGAGCTCGTCGAGCAATTGCGACGCCCTGTTCTTGGCCGCCTTGCCACCCTTGCCGCCACCCAACTCATCGACGACCAGCAGGTTCTCCTCCGCCGTCAGGAACGGCACCAGGTTCACCGACTGGAACACGAAGCCGACGTTCTCGCGACGGAACTGAGTGAGCTGTTTGGCGTTGTACCCGGTGATGTCCTGCCCGCCGACGACGACGGTTCCTTCGGTGGCGGCCAGCAGTCCGCCGGCGATCGACAGCAGCGTGGTCTTGCCGGACCCTGACGGGCCGAGCAGCGCGACGATCTCGCCGTGCTCGACCTGCAACGTGGCGTGCGCGAGGGCAACGACATCGACATCGCCAGTGCGATACACCTTGCGCACATCGCGCATGTCCAAGACGCTCATTGCGGTGTCTCCTTCGAGTGGGTCATGACGCACTACCGATCGCAGATGCGGGGTCGACACGGGTGACGCGACGCAGCGAGACGGCACTGCCCAGGACAGCGGCCAGCAGCAGGCCCGCGAACGTGAAGATGAAGCGGCTGGGAATCAGCTGTAGCGGCACCTTCGCAGGCAGCGCAAATGCGGCGCCGATGGCCAGCAGCGAGCCGATGAGAAAGGCGATGATGGCAACGATGACGGCCTGCATGACGACGCCTGCGAACAGCCGCGGCGTGCTGGCGCCGATGGCCTTGAGGACACCGTAGAGGCCAATCCGCTCGATGGTCAGCAGGCTGAAGAACAACCCAACGACGGCGAGCACGACCACGAACGTCGAGTAGATGATCTGGTCGAACGTCTGGCCCTGCTGCTTCACGCCAGGCAGTGCCAGCACCGCCTCATCAACGGTGAGCGTGCTGGTCGCATTGGCTGTCGCGGCGTCGATCACTTCGGACAGACTTCGTCCGTCGGCGACTCCCTTCACGACGCTGCCTTTCACGACGCTGCCTTTCACGACGCTGCCTTTCACGACAAGGGTCTGCACGACATCATCGGCAACCGCAGAGTCGGGCCGGTTGGCGTTCTGCACTGCACGCCACGTGGGCAGGTTGACCCACACCGCTCCCTGCTGCAGGAAGCTGGTGTCGTCGACGAACCCGATGATCGTGATGGGCGATTCCGCTGGCCCCACCAGGATCGTGTCGCCGAGGCCAACACCCTGATCCTTCAGGCTGCTGTCGGCGGTGCCCTGGTAGTCCTTCGGCGGCGGCGGCACGCCCTTGGGTGGTAGCTCGTAACCAGCGACGGTCACGTCGGCCAACTCGGCTTTCGTGGGCACCTTTGCGCCCAACAGCACGAAACCCACACCACCGACCGCGTCGACACCGTCAGCAGACTCGACGTCTGCGCGCAGGTCGGCGGTGATGCGACTACGCAGGAACGAATCGCGGGCGCCACTGGAGAACACGATCACGTCGCCGGGCTGCGCCCGAATCGCACCGGTCGAACCCAGGTACAGACCGTCGAGCAGGCCGCCGAGGAACAGCAGCAAGGTCGCAAGGAACGACAAAACAACGGTGGCAACGATGAACCTGCTCGGACGTCGGCGAAGCTCGCGCAGCGGCAGCATTGGCACTCTCACAGCGCCACCCCGGCACCGGTGGTGGCCAGCAGCGGGTCGATCCGCAGCACTCGCCGAACGGCCACCAATGACGTCACGAGTGCAAGAGCGAGCACGACGAGCGACGTCACGACTGCGGGCATCACTTCCACGTGCACTCCCAGGTTGGAGACACCCTGGATGGCTACGGAGTAGAGCCCGAAGGCAACGAGCGAACCGATGGTCATCACGACCACCACCTGAACGAGCAGCGACCAGACCAGCGATCGCGCTGGTGCGCCGATGGCGCGCAGCAACGTGAGAGCCGACGCCTTCTGGAAGGTCACGATGAGGAAGAAGAGGCCGGTCACCAACGGCACGACGAGGTAGAAGAGACCAAGGATGACGGTGAAGCTGGTGCGCACACTGCTGACACCCGGCGAGCCGTCGACAGCCTCCTGGCGAGTCAGCGCTTCCACTCCATCGACCTGTTCGTTGATCCGTCGAGCAACGTCGGCAGCCGAGCGGCCGGCGGCAACCTTGATCGCAATCACAGAAGGGAAAATCGCGGCAGCGTCGGGGTTGCGTGTGCGCTTGGCCGCCTCGAACGTACCGAACTCGACGAACAGCACCGGCTGCACGGAGTAATTGATGTCGCGGGCGACGCCGACGATGGTGATGCTCGCGCCACCTGGCTCGATCCTCACGACATCGCCGATGTCGAAGCCGGCGTCGCGGTCCTTCTCGCTGGCCACCGCTTCGTCGGCCGCTTCCACCAGGCGACCCTCGACAAGTGAGGTGGGCGCGCCAGGCTGGCCGATGACGTAACCGAACAGAACGGCGTCGGTCTCCGTCTCGTTGTCGTTCACAGCAGTCACGGTGAACGTCCCCTGGCCGAGCGGCGAGGCCGTCTCCACTCCGTCGACCTTGGTGATAGCCGCCTGCTGCGCAGGCAGGATGATGGAGCCGTCCAGATTGCGGCGCGCCTGGTCGTTGAAGACGAGCACCTGACCGGACTGGTTCTTGATGGCGCCGATGAACTGGTTGATCAATCCGCTGAGCAGTGCCTGCTGAAACAAGATGAGAAACACCAGCAGCCCAACGGCGCCCGCCAACAACCCGAATCGAACTTTCGCTCGGCGCATCTCGGTCAAGGCCAGAAACATCAAACTCATTCAACCCGCAGTCACCGCCAGCGGCCACCCCTGGTGGTGAATTGCCCCAGAACTACAGGCCAGGATTGGCGCTGAGGTGGCCGAAGCGCCCTACTGGCCGAATCGTGCGGTAGGCCTGGACCATGGGTGCCAGCTCGGATGGTGCGGCCCCGTGGATGATCACGCTGTCGGCGCCGAGGTCCATCTGCCGCAGCACTGCTGCGGCGCATTCCAGTGCAGAGCCCAAGCCGGCGGCCGCCAACCACTCTGGCGGAATGAGCGTCGCCACATGCTCCAACTCAGAGGTCGTGGCCGTGTTGTCGATGGCGCCGCGGAAGCCGGCGACGAACGGGTCGGCGCGGAAGCGTTCCAGCACTGCCGGGTCCCACTCGTTGGTGCGCACCATCAGGTCGCCGTACGCCTGGAGATAGGTGGCCATCCGCCCGACGGTCTTCTTCAGCCGCACGTCGTCTGCCAACCAGTCGCCGACGACGGCGTAGCAACTCCAAATACGCACACTCGCCGGGTCGCGACCAACGCGTTCGGCTTCGTCACGCACGGTACGGACACAACGCTGCAGCGTCTCGTCGGTGAAGAATGTGTGCAGCAGCACCGAGTCGAAGGCGCGACCCGCCAACCGCAAGCTCTCCGGTCCGAAGGCGCTGAGCATCAAGGGAATCTGCTCATCGAACTCAGGGTCGAGCACCAGTACCGGCCACGAGCCCGCCGGGCCACTGTGGCCGAGCACCATTTCGCCACGCCACAGGCGCCGCATGAGGCCGGCAAAGTCCTCCATCTGCGCCGTGGTGATGGTCGGCAGCCCGTAGGCCTTCATGGCACGGTCGATGCCGCGGCCAAGACCGAGGGCGAAGCGGCCGCCGGTGAGCCGGTGCATGGTGGTGGCGACGCTGGCCGTGACCATCGGATGGCGAGTGTTGTGGTTGGTGACTCCGGTAGCGATCCCCAGGGTTTCGGTGACCGCTCCGGCGGCGCCCGACAGGGTGACCACTTCCTTGATGTTGAAACGCTCGCTAAGAAAAACCGAGCCGAGGCCCAACGCCTCGCCGTCGCGGCACTGTGGCAGCAGATCGGCGGGAGATGTGGGCGCTCCAGGCAGCCCGTAGAAGCCAAGTTCGGTCAGTTGGTCCACGGACACGAACGGTACGGGAGTTGTGCGGGCCGGCTGTCACCGGCCGGCACACACCCTGCTCGGATCAGCCGTTCTTGCCGTGGCCGTTGCCCTGGCCGTGGCCGTTGCTGTTGCCGTTGCCGTTGCCGGCGTGATCACTGCCATTGTCACTGGCATCGTCGTCGGCGTGGTCACTGGCATCGTCGTCGGCGTGGTCACTGGCATCGTCGTCGGCGTGGTCACTGGCATCGTCGTCAGCGTGGTCACTGGCATCGTCGTCAGCGTGGTCACTGGCATCGTCGTCAGCCCTGTGAGTGTCGATGACCATCGCGCAGTAGTCGTCGACGCTGAT
>Ga0335397_10009140_pt1 | contig 12412 bp, 2 predicted proteins | sample MAT04_FD_205740 | JGI IMG/M metagenome (GOLD analysis project Ga0335397, IMG submission 205740) | Freshwater microbial communities from Lake Fryxell liftoff mats and glacier meltwater in Antarctica - MAT-04 (spades assembly) (version 2) ...
TCGACAACCGTGCGCATGAGCTTGCGGTCGATTGCCACCAACAGCGGCGCGCCGCCACCGCGATAGTCGAAGTCATGGGCAATATCGAAGCGGCTTTGGAACTCCTCGACAATCTCACGGCAGAAGGCATCCAGATCCGTCATCTCCATTTTCACGGTGATGCGCCCGCTCTGGACGTGGGTCATATCGAGCACGTCATCGATAATCTGTGACAGGTGCTTGACCTGGCGGCGGATGCGCTGCAGACGTAGGTCGGTCTGCTGCTCATCCAACTGGTGTCGATAGGCAAAAAGCGTTTCGGCGGCAGCCAGGATGGTGGCGAGGGGGGTGCGAAATTCATGCGAGGCCATAGAAACAAAGCGTGATTTGAGTTCGTTGAGTTCGCGTTCTTTGGCGAGCGCACTGCGCATCGCCCGTTCCGAATGTTTGAGCGCGGTAATGTCCATACTGACGCCCAACACCTGAGCCGGTCGCCCATCGAGCCGGCGCTTGAAGACGGATTCGCGCATCAAGAGCCAATGCCAGTCCCCCATGGCGCCACGCACGCGCACTTCCTGTTCGATAAATTCGTCATCGTGCAGGTCGTGATATTGGGAGAATTTCGCCATGGCGACCGGCAGGTCATCGGGATGGACGATGGCGGCCAGGAAACCGCCACCAAGCGCCGCCAGTTCCACGGTCGAGTAGCCCAAAAAGAGCCTGGCTGCCGGGTTGATATAGATGTCGCGGTGTTGGTCGATGTCGTAGACAAAAATGAAGTTGGGGCTGGTCTCCGTGATCTGATCGACAAAGTGCTGGCTTTCCAGCAAAGACTCCTCGGCCCGCTTCAACTCCGTGATGTCCACCAGCACGGCCTGGCGCGCCGGCTCACCACGGTAGGTGACCTGCATCGCCGCGCTGATGACCCAGCGCACAGTGCCGTCTTTGTGAATCAGTCGAAGCTGCAGCAGGCTGCGCGTTTCCGGCCCCTCGGCGGGGTAAATGGTGCCGGGGAAGATCAGGGGACGATCTTCGGGATGGATGGCGTTTGCGACTGCCTCCGGCGCGAGGGCCAGCAGTTCTTCGACCGAATAGCCCGAAATGGCGGTCATGGCAGCATTGGCGAAAACAATGCGCGCACCCTGATAGATCACGACCGCCTGCAACGAGTTGTCGACCAACGTACGATACTGCTGCAAAACGCGCTGCAACTCGACATTGGCGGTCGCTAGTTCGGCGGTGCGTTGGGCGACACGCACCTCAAGCTCATGGTTCAACTGCTCAAGCTCGATCTGCACCCGCTTCAGGTCCGTCACATCGTGCCCCACGGCCAGCAAGGACTTGACTTGGCTGTGCTCGTCGACCTCGGGCACGAAGCGCCACTGCAGATGGCGTACATTGCCGGCCTCACCGTAGACGACACGCTCGAATGTGAACAACTCACGCGCTTGCATGACTTGTTCAAGAAACGCGTTGTCGAGACCATAGCCAATTTCCGGTGGCGTCTTGCCCAAAAACTCGTGCAGTGGTTTCTGGGCAAAGCGGGTGCCGGTCGGGTTCACATATTGATAGCGTAGGTCGCGATCGAAGCGAATGACGATATCGGGTGATTCTTCAACGAGCCAGGCGAGTTCCTGCTCGCGCTGGCGCAACGTGGCATCCGCGTGCACCCGGTCCAGGGCCAGCACAAAGACCTCACCGACCAAAGTCAGCAAGGCGATATCCTGGGCATCCCAGGCGCGTTCACGCTGCATCGTTTCAAAGCCCATCAGACCAATCAAGCGGGTGCTCGACAGCAACGGGATCACGGCAAACGAATGAATGCCCATGGCGATCAGCACTGCTTTTTCGGCGGCGGCAGCGTCCGGCAGGTCATCCAGGTGGCGCGCATAGGTGGCCTGGGCGTGGGTCAACTGCTCCATCGACCATGGCAGGCTGGTGATGACGACGCCCTGAAGGTGGGCGCGACGGGGTGCGACCCCAGGCCCGCACCATTCGTGCGTGTTGTCCATCGTCTGCCCATCGGCGGCCATTTGAAAAAGGTAGGCGCGATCAACGCCGACAAATTCGCCGGCGACGCGCAGCGTATCGTTGATCTCACGCTCGACCTGCCCACTTTCCACGCGAACAAAGCGTGTGGCGATGGTGGCGACAACCTGCTCGACTGCGGCGCGCCGGCGTGCCTGTGCCAGCAACCGCGCATTGTGCAAGGCGATGGCGGCCGCGCCGGCAAATAGCGACAAGAGCCTGAGGTCAGCGGCCGTAAAGCGGCGTTGTGCAGTGGTGTCGGCGTAGACACAGAGAACACCCACCAGGCTCCCTTGGTAGAGCAGGGGCACGCCCAACCCAGCACGCCGCAGGGAGGGCTGCCCACTGCCCGCCGGCTGGTCAACCGCAGCACTTTGCAGTTCGCCAAACTGCGGGCTTTGGGTGGCGGCAATCCGGCCAAAGAGGCCTTCGCCAAGCCGCTGGCGGGCAGCGATGGGCAACGCGGCGCCGATTTGAGCAGTGAGTTCGACCTCGGCATGCATCGGGTCGTAGAGGCCAAGCGCAGCACCCGCGGCGCCGATCAAGGCCATGGCCCGGGCCAGGATCGCCGGCACCAGGGCGGGGAGATGCGGATCAGCGGCCAGATCAAGCGTCGCCTCGACCAAAAGGGCCCACGAGTCGACCGTCGGCGACAACGGGTCAGCTTCCCCGTTTGCACCGGCGAGCGCTGCAGTCGTGTGGCTTGGCTGGGTCATTCCGTCAAACAGGGGGAGCACTTGCTCTTCTTCGCGCACGTAGCGCCTTGGCTCCATAAAAAGTGGCTCGCTCCATTAGGGTCACCATGCTGCTCGAATTGTAGCACAATGCGCAGGGAAACCGAATGGCCAGAGAAGGTGCGGCGCCCACGCCCTGCCACGCGCGACTGAGTTGACATGGCCGCGACTATCCTGTAGAATTTTACCAACAATCGTGGCCATGTCCGACACCCCCATCCCCACAGCCTGTACCTGATTGGATCAAGGCACCTGGCGCCGCTCATGCGTCAAGGGCAGATTCAATACGCTGGCGCCGGCAGACTCGGGTGCGCTGGCCGCCACTGCGCTGCCCAAGGCAACCGCATCGATAAAAAAGTTGCTGTTCGTGTCGGCGTTGAGCGTGGCGCGGAAGCCAATCTTCACGGTCTGCCCGGCGTAGGCGCCCAAGTTGACCTGTCGGCGCAGCCATACACCGGCGGCGTTGCTACGACAGAGATCGACGGTCTCCACAACCGTGTCGTTGACCAAGATGACGCCAACATCGTTGCTGCACACGTCCTCGTTCGAACCAATCACGAAATAGAAGCTCAAGACCGCTTGACCCGGCACAATGGTCACCTGCTGGTCAATGGTGGATATTTCGTTGGGCGCGCCGCCCAGCCAGACCGCCCAGTCGCCGCTATACGGAGCAAAGCCCAGGGTTGCGCTGGATACGATGAGTGGGTAACCACCGGACGAAGTCGAGATCCAGCCGGCGCTCGGCCCTTCCTCGAAACCACCGTTGCGCAACGTCACCACTTCCCGGGCGCGGACGACCGCCGGCAGGTACAGTGAACCGCCAGACGACGTCGCAGCGTCGCCCACCAGGCTGGGACCGACGCTGATGTCATACGTGCCGCCCACCGCCTGGTCGCCAACCTGGGAAACAACCAAGTAGACCACAGTGCCAGACGCCGTGTCCAGGTTGAGGGAGAGATAGCCGCTCGAATTGCCATGTGTCGTGAGGTCCACATCGGCGCGTAAGGTCGCGCCATCGCTGCTGTAAACGCGCAGACGTGGATTCATGCCCAGGGCCAGGTTGGCCACGCGCGCGACGACGGCGCCGGCGCCGGCCACATCGACACGGAAGAAATCGACATCTCCGGCATAATCGATGCGTCCGGGCTTGCCAGCATTGTCGGGCGACAACGGGGTCGCACCGGAGGCGCTATTGGTGTGATCATCGCTCTGCATCCCCTGCACCGTAACCTGGGCGCGCGCAAAGCGGGCAAAGTTCGCCGCAATCGGCGTCGGGCTGGGCAGAGGCATCACTTCACCGTTTGGCCCGACGGTAGGTTGGAAACTGGCCTGGGTCAGGGCGGCGCTACCCAGGCTGTTGTCAAACTGGACAGAGAAGTTGTAGACGCCATTTTCGGCATAACTGACGATGGCCGAATAGAGGCCGTCTTGCGCACGCGCATCCGGGGCGACGCCATCGTCACGCAGCGTGACCGGGAGGATTGTGCCGCTGGGCGTACGCATCTCGGCAGCGACCACGGCGCCCGCGATTGGGATCTCTTTCCCAAGAATTGCCAGCAGCACGATCGGCTGCGGGTAGGTGACGGCGACGCCACCGAGCGAATTCAGGGCAGCGCTATACGTAAAGACGCCGTTGCCGCGGCCGGAGATACGGTAGGTGACCGCCACGGCGGCGCCGGCAGTAGAGGAGGTGAGCGTCCACACCCCGGTGGCCGGATGGTCAAGGGTAAAGATGCAGAGGGTCTCGCTCGTAGAGACGCTGCAGCCGGGAGGCGGGGCCACTGCGCCACCAGGGCCGGTCAGGCCGAGGGTCACGGCGGCTTGTGGCCCCGGGTAGGTAACGGCGACCGACAGGTCACCCAGCGTATCGTCGATGGGGAAGGAAGCGACCGCCGGTGCACCGCTCTGCGGCAGCAGGGAGCCGGCCAGGATACCCACGGTGGGCGAAACCCGTTCGTTCGCATCCTGGAAAACCTTGCTGAGTTCGGCGAACGCCGTCGGTGAGAAGTAGTATTGGCCGCCGGTCTCGGCTGCCATCTCGCCCAGTGTGCTGCCATCGGCATCGCTACCGTAGCCGAAGGTGTAGAGGGGCACGCCGGCCGCCGCATAGGCGGGGATCACGTCGGCCGGCAGCAGCGTGCCGGCGGTTTGCTGGCCGTCAGTGAGCAAATAAACGGCGGGACTGGCATCAGGGGCGTTGTAGGCCAGCAGTCCGTCAAGCGCGGCCTGTGCGGCATCACCGATGGCCGTGGTATCGCCAATCACGATGGTATCGATCTGGGCCTTGATGGCGTTTTTTGTCGCCTGGTCGGCGATCGGCGTTAACGGCTGCACGACGTCGACCACGTCGTCGAACTGGATGACGCCGACAATGGATGCTTCCACTTCCGCCAGATCCACCAGGAGTTTGGCGGCGGTCTTGGCGTTGGCCATCTTCTCTTCACTACCCATGCTGCCCGAATGGTCGATAACGATCTGGTAGATCAGATCCTCTACCCAGATGATTTTGAGGTCGCTGCGCCCCGTGCCGGGTAGATCGATGGCCGGCGACTGGTTGGCGCCGGGAGCGGACCCGCTCAACTCGGCATGGATGAGACGCTGCGGCAAGGCAGTGCGTTGGCCATTGCGCGGGTCGTCGGTCACCGGGCGCACGAGGGTTTCCCAAGCGCTGGCGCCGTAGACGCGGTGCTGGGCCGTGCGGCCTGTGTGGTTGACGGCTGTGGAAAAGTTGAGCCAGGAAAAGTCACCGCCACGCGCATTCCACTGGCTGTTCATGATGGCATTGGGCACCGGTGTGTCGGTGGAATGGGGAAAGGTGAAAATACTGTCGTAGCTGGCGGCGCCCAGATATTCGTCGTACACCGAATAGAAGTAGTGACCCCACTCGTGGGCCAGCGTGTAGCCGCCGCCTTGGCCGCCGTTGTCATCAGCCAAGAAATCCAGGCCGGAAAAGGTATCGCACATGTTGATATGCAGGCCTTGGACGCCGCGCCCGGAGACGGCGCCGGTGGGATGGCAACTGGCTACCCACACAACGTCGGCACGGTTGGCATACCGGCCGCCCGTGTAGATCCGCACAGTACGGATCTTGTCGGCGCCGTTCGAGGCTTCGTAGACGCCGTCGGCAAAATATTGAATAATGCGTTCGTAAGGTGCGCGCTTCTCCGTGGTGTCTGGTTTGCTATGCAGCGAGATCGTGACATCGAGCAGCGTGGCAGCACCGGGTGCGTCCGGCGTAGCGGAAGCCGGCAGCGCGGGTACAAAGGCCGTGGTCGCCAAGACAAGCGCAAGCAGGATGCGTGCGAGCACGCCGTTACACCGGCGGCATGGGTGAAGGATCACTGAGTATTGCATGATTGCCCCCTTGGGAAAAAGGATTGAACAAGTCACTCGCAACCCTATTATCGCGCCGATTTCAATGGCGTGCACGACGAGTCATCGCGAATCGCCCGTGCGCGCCGTTTTCTACAAACTGCTGGCAGAAATCCTTACCGTCTTGTAAATTGATGCTTGACACGGCGCGTCAAAGGAGTATGATAGATAGTGAAAATTTGGGCTTTGCCCGCTTCCCCCTTCCTGTATGCACTCATCGAGATAGTTTCTATGCGCAAATTGCGCGTTACCTTAATTTCCACCTGGAGGTTGTATGAGCTTACCGAGGGTTGGCAACGCCGTGCTCGTGTTGGCGATTGTGCTTGCATTGGGTGCTCCAGGCGCGCCCCCCGCCGCCAATGCAGCCAGTGTACCACTTGATGCCCAAAAAACGGTCGGCGTGGCGCTGCCAGCGCGGCTGGCGCCAGCCACGCCGGGCGCGCTCCAACAACCGGCGGGGGCGGCATCCTGGCCCACCAAGCCGGGCGGCGCGCTAAACCGGGCGACGCCGCGCGTGATGGGCGAGACCGACCCGCGCGGCGCGACGCCCGCTGTGTACATCGTGCAGTTGACCGGCGCACCGCTGGCCAGCTACCGCGGCAGCATGGCCGGCATGGCGCCGACAAGCCCGTCGGTAACCGGCGCCAGCCTCGCAACGGCCGACGCGGCCAGCGCGGCCTATCTGGCACATCTGGGCAGCGAACAGGCTGCCGCGCTGGCAGCCATCGAGCAGGAACTGGGGCGGCCGGTGGCGGTCAAGTTCACCTACGCGGTGGCCTTCAACGGCTTTGCACTGGTGCTTACGCCGGGCGAAGCGCAGCGCGTGGCCAGCCTGGGCGGCGTGCAGCGCGTGGAACGCGACTTTTTGGCCTATCCGCAAACCGACGACGGGCCGAACTGGATCGGCGCGCCCGCCTTGTGGACGGACCCCGTGGCGCCGACCTTTGGCGCCGGCGTCGTGGTCGGGGTGATCGACACGGGGATCAACTTCGGCAGCGCTTCTTTTGCGCGCGTGGGAGCAGATGGGTACATCCACACCAACCCGCGTGGCAAGTTTTACGGCGTATGCGATCCCACAGGCCTCGTCTATAACCCAGCCTTCGTGTGCAACGAGAAGCTGATCGGCGGCTGGGATTTTGTCGACAACAGCAGTAGCGGCACGACGAATGAATTCGATGGGCCGGAAGACAATGATGGGCATGGCAGCCATACCGCCAGCACCGCCGCCGGCAATTTTGTCAATGCGTCGCTGGTCGCGCCGACCCTCGTCATCAGCGGCAGCATCAAGGGTGTGGCGCCGCACGCCAATCTCATCGCCTATGATGTCTGTCTGGCGGACGGGGGCGGATGTCCAGGCAGCGCGCTGGTCGCCGGCATCAACCAGGCCGTGGCCGACGACGTCGACGTCATCAACTTTTCGATCGGCGGCAGTTCGGCCAGCCCATGGGCCAGAAGCGACGCGCTCGCCTTCCTGGCCGCGCTGGATGCCGGTGTCTTCGTCGCCGTGGCGGCCGGCAACAGCGGACCTGCGCCGTCGACGATGGCGTCACCGGCCAATGCGCCGTGGGTGACAGCAGTCGGTGCATCGACACATGACAGGCGTTATGACAATAATTTAGGCGGCCTGAGCGGCGGCGACACCGCGCCGCCCGCCGACATCGCTGGGCAGAGCATCACCAGACCCTTTGGGCCAGCGCCGATTGTCGATGCCGGCGACTATATCAGCACCATGGGAGAACCCGACCCGCTTTGCCTGCAACCCTTTACAGCAGGCGTCTTCGCCGGGGAGATTGTGGTCTGTGAGGTTGGCGTCAATGCCCGCGTCGCCAAGGGCGCCAACGTGCTGGCCGGCGGCGCTGGCGGCATGGTCCTGGTCAATACGGCGGCGCGCGGCGACACGCTGAGGTCCGAAACGCATGTGCTGCCCGCCGTGCACGTCTCCTACGCCGACGGCGTCCTCCTCAAAACGTGGCTCTCCAGTGGGGAAGGGCACACCGGTGCAATCGCAGGCACGACCCAACAGGTCAACCCCGCCTTTGGCGACATCCTGGCTTCTTTCAGTGCACGCGGCCCGGATGCGAGCCTGTCCACCGTGATCAAACCGGATGTGGCGGCGCCGGGCCTCAACATCTTTGCCGCCTATCGGCAGCCTGAGCAATTCAACGTCATCAGCGGCACCTCGATGGCCAGCCCGCATGTGGCCGGCGCAGCGGCGCTGCTGGTCGCGCGCCATCCGGATTGGTCGCCAAGCGCCATCCGTTCGGCGTTGATGATGTCGGGGATCCTCGCGGTGCAGAAGGAGGATGGCGTCACGCTTGCCGATGTCTTTGACATCGGCGGCGGGCGCGTCGATCTGGCCAGGGCAGACGCCGTCGGGTTTGTGCTTGACGAAAGTGCCTATCGGTTTGAGATCGCCGACCCCGCTAAAGGCGGCGATCCATCGACGTTGAACCTGGCCAGCCTGGCGCAGAACACATGCGTCGGCACGTGTACCTGGACGCGCACATTGCGCAGTGTACGCGACGCGGCAGAAAGTTATGCGGTGACAACGGAGAGTCCGCTGAGCATGACGCTCACGGTTACGCCGAACAATTTCACGTTGCCGCCGTTTGGCACGCAGGTGGTGACGATCACGGCGGATGTGAGCCTGGCAGCAGCCGGCGCCTGGGTTCAGGGCGCAGTCAGCTTTGGCGCGACCGGCAGCAATACCGTCGCGCTCGGCGCACACCCGCTGCATTTCCCATTGGCCGTCATGGCGCACGCTGGCTCTGCGCCGGATGGGCTTAGCGCCATCGCGATCGACACACGGCGCAATTCAGGCCTGACGCGCGTGGCGGGCCTGCGCGCGATCACGTCGCCCACACTGGTCAAGACGCTCTACTTGGGCGCCAGCGAGCCAATCACAGGGGTCGTGGCAGAGGATCCGACCAATGACGATCCGTACGACATCGAAAACGGCGGCGTCTACACGACGTTGGTGCCAATCTCGGACCCAACCACGGCGGCGATGATTGTGCGCATCGTTCAATCCACCGCGATCGACCTGGACCTGTTTGTCGGGATTGACGTGAACGGCGATGGAATCCCCAGCCGAGACGAACAACTCTGCAGCAGCACGATGGGTTCCTACCTGGAATTATGTGAGATCAACCAGCCGATTATGGGTGTTTACTGGATCCTGGTACAGAATTGGATAGGTTCCGGCGCACCCCTCGACACCTTCGTCATGGACGTCACAAGGCTTGCGCGCACGGGCGGGCCAGCGGGTAATTTCTACGTCACCGGGCCCGATTCGACAACGGCGGGGGTTCCGTTCGGCGTGCAACTGCATTGGGATTACCCGGATTTCATGGAAGGCGACGTGAAGCCTGCCCTGCTCGAACTGGGCACGAGTGCTGACACGCCGGACAACATTGCCGTGCTGCCGGTGACGCTGACACGGCTGAGCGACGAAGTTACCCTGACGGCCGCCACCCCTGCGCCCGGCAATGCGTACGCACAGCCGGGCGACCTGGTAACCTTCACGCTCGATCTGGAGCCTGAACCGGCGGCGGTGGGACCTGTCGCGTATACCATTACGGCCACGCTGCCGGCCGGGCTAGGCTACGTGCCCGGCACGGCGGCGCTCAGCAGCAGCCTGGAGCGACGGCAAGTTGACCCGATCGTGAATGGCAATCAATTGGTGTGGTCGATAGCTAATGTGGCGACCACACCAATCTACGTGATGAGTACCCATGATCCGGCAAGCCCGCAATTCGACGCGGGCTGCCAAACCCCCTTTGGTGGCTTTATTCACTTGGGCGAATTCGGGATCCCGCTCCAACCGGCAGTGAATGGCAATGGGCGTACGTGGTTGGTTAACCAGTTTACCGGCAGTTCGATCCCCTGGTCCTTTTTTGGCAAGGACTATGCAAGCATGGCCTTTACCGACGATGCGCTGCTGTCGGTGGCTGGCTTTGATCCAAGCTTGAATTCGGGGATCAACGCACCGATCCCAACGGCAGCGCTGCCCAACAACCTGCTCGCGCCCTACTGGGCCGACTTCAAGGTGGTCTACGATGCGGCCGCGGGGACGGGGGTGCGAGTTGCCGCCATTCTCGGCGGCGCCACCACGATCATCGAGTATGACGGCTTGCAGCGGGCCGACGGCCAGGCGGGCAACTTTGATGTCGAGGTAGTCATGTCACGGCAGCCCGATCCGGATGGACCCGAGATCATGTTTGCCTACGACAATATCACTGGCACCTTGCCGGCGAGTGTGGTGGGTCTGGAAGACGCCACCGGCACGCACGGCGTGGCGTACCCGGACGCGATCAGCGACGGCCTGTTTGTCTGCTACGACTGGAAAGCCGACGTACAGACGCTGAGCTACCAGACGCAGGTCGCGAGCGACGCCCCGCTCAACGGTGTGCTGACGACGGTGGTGGCCAGCAGTCTGTCGGCCCCAGAGACCGGCATTGTGCAGACCAGCCACGACCTGTTTGTGACCGGTGTGGTCTTGAGCACGCATATGCAGGCGCCGGCGCAGGTGGCGCCGGGCTTCCCAATCAGTTACACGATCACCGTGAGCAATACGGGCCATACCAGCGCACAAAATGTCGGTGTCGTGGCGCAGATCCCGGCCGGCGCCACCTACGTGGCCGGGGGAACGTACCAGGATGGGTTTGTGCGCTTCACGATTCCCAGCCTGGCGGCGGGCGCGCAAACGGCTGTCGTCTTTAGCGTGCAGATGCAGACCGCGGCGAATACCCTGTCGGCGGCCAATGTCGAAGTGCCGAGCATTGTCGGTGGTAAAGAAGCCGCGCCGGGCGCATGGCCGTGGCAGGTCGCTCTGTTGAGCAACCGGTACAATCAGCAGTTCTGCGGAGGATCGTTGATCGCACGCAACTGGGTGTTGACCGCGGCGCACTGCGTCAATGACGCTCTCCCCGGAAACCTCAGCGTTGTGGTTGGCCGGCATGATCTGAGCACAAGCGAGGGCCAACGCATCCAGGTGAACCAGATCTTGGTACATCCCGACTACAATGTGGCTGCCGACGGCGACGCCGACATTGCGTTGTTGCGCCTGACACAGCCAGCCGTGCTCACCACGACGGTGCAGCTTGTGCCGCTGACCGGACCGCTCGATGCCGCCGCCTACGCACCCGGTACGCCGGCGACGGTCACCGGGTGGGGCACGCGTAAGTGGGGCGAGGCCGACTACCCGGACAAGCTCTACCAGGTCACCGTGCCGATCGTGGATCAAGCCGCCTGCGTCTTTGCGTATGGGTCATTGGCGTGGGAGATCACGGACAATATGATTTGCGCCGGCCTGAGTGAAGGCGGCAAAGACGCGTGTCAGGGTGACAGCGGCGGACCGCTCGTCGTGCCGGTTGGCACCGGTTGGAAGCAGGTCGGTATCGTGAGCACAGGGCAAGAGTGTGCGATGCCGGTCTATGCGGGCATCTACACACGCGTTCCCAATTTCATCACCTGGATAGACGATCAGGAGAGCACGCTGCGCTCAGGATCTTTCCTGGCGGCGGACGGGTCAGGGTTGCCTGGCCACAGCACCGTGGGCGCGAACAGCGTCACGACGCTCGTGCGCCAGATGCAGATGCTCTTGCCGACGATCCGGCGGTAGTTGTAAATACGAAGATGGCGAACAACTGCGTTACCCTCATTTCATACCAGGAGGTTTCCATGTCAAATCGACGGATGCTTTTGAGTTGTGTGATCTTGTTTGTGGCTGCTTGCTGTGTCGTTGGCTGTGTGCCGGTTACACGGCCGGCGGCAGCCAATCTCACGCCTGAAGTGCCACCCAATAATGTTCCGCTGGTCGCCTATCGGTTGGATGCCAATGCCGGCGGCTATGCGGAGCGCGTCGACTACATCAACAACATTGGCGTCGCGGTCACTGACCCCAATCCATTCGTGGCCGAGTATAAAGCCGGCTTCATCCAAGGCAAGCTGCAAAAATCGCTCCTGGCCGGCACACGCGACAACCAATGGGACGCCACGGCGCTCGTCGGCCCTTCTGCCGCGCATACGATCCCGCCCTCTAGCGACCAGTTGACGGGCGCCCAAGCGGTGCTGGCCCAGAATTATGACTATACCCTCGACTACATCACGCAAAAGGCCGATCCCACCCTGCGCGAGCAACTGACGCGCATCCTGTTCCGGCTGCTCGGCGTCTACCATGGCGCCACGCTCGACGCGCCGGCCGCACTGGATTTCTCGGGCCAATGGCTGCCGGCCCTGGACACCTTCACGCCAGAGGAACTCGCCCTCACCTATGGCACGCCGGCCGTCTCCTTTAT
>Ga0335397_10009143_pt1 | contig 12410 bp, 15 predicted proteins | sample MAT04_FD_205740 | JGI IMG/M metagenome (GOLD analysis project Ga0335397, IMG submission 205740) | Freshwater microbial communities from Lake Fryxell liftoff mats and glacier meltwater in Antarctica - MAT-04 (spades assembly) (version 2) ...
TTCTCGTTCGATGCCATCGGGGAAACGGCGCAACACCATCGGTCGATTTTTCAAAAAGGGGAGAATAAAAGAAGAAACCGATTGATAGCAATGGAGCAAATCTTGTTTTGTATATCTTTCTTTTGGCCAATAGATTTTTTCCGGATTCGAAAGAACGATTTTCCGAGATTCGGTTATTTTCCTCATTCGGGTATCTCCCGTTTGACTTCTTTTGCCATTTTGTCCATACGTAGACCCTTAAAAATAGGTTGCCGCATGATGCCTTCGACGGTCTATTCTGAAAAGACAATTTCACTAATAAGCAGAGGTTTAACCCATGTCGCGGGCATATTCGGCATCACTTTTTTATCAAAGGGAGATTCAACAACAACAAGCGGTAACATTTTCTCATAAGTCTCTTTTAAGAGACTTTCCGTAAAACCGGTCCCTACGTATCCTATGTAGACGAATTTTTTCCTATCGTATATTCCCAAAAGTAAAGCGCCAAAATATTTTCGGGAACCTCTCGGCTTAGTATATCCTCCTATAATAGCTTCTTGGGGATAACGAGTCTTAATCTTTAGCCATTCCTTACTTCGTATCGAACGATAAATACTCGTCTTTTTTTTAGCAAGGATTCCTTCTAAGCAATATTTTTGAGCCTTTTTAAAGAACGAAATTCCTTTTTTTTCAATAGGGTCGCTACATCTGATCGAATTAAGAGAATATAATTGTAAAAGAGTTTGTAATTTCTCTTTTCTTTCGAACAATGGACAATCACGCAAATCTTTTCCATCTAAGTACAAAAGATCAAAAAGATAATAATAAATGTTTCCCTTTTTGGTTTTTTGGTAATTTTGCATGATTTGAAAATCGGATTTTCCTGTTTCATCCAAAACCACGATTTCTCCATCCAAAATGCAATCAGTCTTTATTGTTTCACCCCTTGAGTCAAAACTCTGGACTTTCAGCCCAAGGCGTTAATTTTCAGTTAACTAATCAAACTATGGACTTCAGTCCATAGTTGTTGATTTTCGAGAGTTCTTCAATGATCGGCCGGAAAAGAGGATTGAAGACTGTCTTATTTCTAGAATAAAGAAGGACTTTACTATTAATATAAGCCAAAGCACGGTATCGGTCCTATTTTATTTCAAAGAGCCATTCAGAATCATCAAAGGCCGATTCTTTAAGGTTAGCCAACATCGGACTAATGAAATCCGGAAGTTTTTTCGAATTTTTACCCTTTTTAAGAGAATGAACTTGCGCAATCTCGGCTAAGGATCGATGTGTCTCTACCGAAAGATCATCCCATTCCATGTCGATATGTTTTGCATAACTGTCTTTACCTTTGATGAGCAATCAATTGTTTTTACTATTTTTTATTTTAATCAGGCTAAAGGCTCCTTGAAGATTTTCTCCTTTCAAAATGAATTTCAAATGCCCCTTCTCGAGTCCTACATCGACAGCTTCTTCAACTGATTTTTTACTTTCGGCACCGGAAATCGTATAGGATCCTTTATCCCAAATCATCACTGTCCCAGCACCATAGTTCCCTTTAGGGATCACTCCTTCAAAATTACGGTATTCAAAAAGGTGGTCTTCAACTTGGATTGCCAGTCACTTATCGTTGGGGTTGAGTGGAGGTCCTTTAGCGACTGCCCAACTCAACAAAATCCCTTTATGTTCTAGACGAAAGTCATAATGTAGATGTGAAGCATCGTGCTTTTGAATACAAAATATCGGTGCTTGAACCTTTCTTATAAAGCCTTTAGGTTCCGGAGTTTGTTCAAACAAACGCTTTTGACGATATTTTTTTAGAGTCGTAAAGCTTTTTTGCGTTTTTTTAGACGTTTCGGTTATTCTTCAAGGCTGGCTTTTAAAAGAGACATGATATCGTGGATTTTAGAAGGTTTATTCTCTTGACCTTTAGGATGAATTTTTTTTCCTTTTGCCTTTTTTTCAATCATTTCCATGACCTCTTATACATAAGTATCGATCTCCTCTTCATTAATAAAGTGAAGGATTTAATTGATTTCGATTTACCGAGCGAGCCAAAGAAATCTACGAAAGTTCGAAATTAGAGGAAAACGACGAATTATAAATTTTCTATTTTCGAACTTGGAACGAGGATAAAAAGGCGATCATAACACTGCGTGAACCGTTTAATAGTCTGGTTGCAGTGTCAGATCATCCCAAGTATCGGAGGCGGTGGGATTCGAACCCACGGTACGCGTTAACGCACACACGCTTTCCAAGCGTGCTCCTTAAGCCACTCGGACACCCCTCCAGATGATGAGGAATTCTAAATCTTCCTTTGATTTGTTGCAAGATAAATAACTCGCCTTAGGCAAAATTTAAATAATAATTTTTGATATAGCCTATGGAGATTTGCAGGCTCAAGTCAATAGCCTTAGCTATTGATGAACTACTCTCTCATGAAGATGCTTAGGATAGATCAAAATTGCATTATTCAAATTTTGCGTAAGGCGAGTCGAAGAGAAATATCGGATCGGGTTTCAAATACGTAATCGATAAACAAATATTTTAAAATCGGCTTTGTTGTTTTTAATTTAAAAATTGGCCAGAATGAGCACTTAGTGTAAGTTTATATTTTAAACGGAGTCAGGATGTTTTTTCGATTTGGATCTATTCGGCTATTGATTTTTGCATTGTTATTTTTGTTGCCATGTGAAATGAATGAGTTAGAAGCTCACGGAGGAGGTCATCGGAAAGGACGTAGAGCTCGAGGGCATGGAAAAGGGAGAGAACACAGGCGAAGTGATCATGACCATGATGGTCACCACGATAATCATAATCACCGGCGTAATAAATATCGTCACCAGCACCACTACTATGGTGGAAGTTTTTATACCGGAGGAAGTGATGATTGGCATGACGGGTACGGTTATAATCGAGGGTATCGAAATTATCCTTATGATCCTTATGATTACAATTCCAATTACCCGATCTATTTTTCCGGAAATAATGCCGATCAACTTGAAGATCACAAGAATTCCAATTTTAATTACCACAACACTTTTTCAATTAATGAATCTCAAAATGAAAGGAAATCTAAGCAAAATGAAACTTTTAAGACCAAAAAAGGAGTTTTTTTTAGCGATTGATTCTTTTTCCGGTTCTTTGAACAGTTCTTAACAAACCGAATTGCATTTCAGATGTAATTCTTATTATAAGGGGGTCAATATGTCCAAGTTGTTTAAATCGATTGCAGCGGGTGCTTTATTTGCAACGCTTTTTCTTCTACCTTTAAATTTTAATAATTTAGAAGCTCATGGCGGCGGGATGGCTGGCGGTCGCAGTGGTGGTGGTCGTGATGGTGGTGGTCGCAGTGGCGGCAGCTGGGGCGGTCATGAAGGTGGTGGAGACTACCGCGGAGGCAGTAGCTGGGGAGGCGGGCATAGCGATTATCATGGAGGTGGATATCATGATGGTCATGATCATTGGAATGGGGGCCGGGATGGTTATGGTTATGGCTATGGTTACGGAACAGGGGTTGGAGTCGGTGTGGGACTCGGATTGGGCATAGGGTATAATGATGGTTATTATGGAGCTAATCCTTACAGTACACCTTCTACAAACGTTTATGAAAATTACTATGTGAATGATGGAACGAGCGGTTATTCTTCAACTTACCCAAATAATTATGACTACTCGAGCAGCTACGGTTATTAATTTTGAATAAGTAATAGCTCTGTTTCTTGTTAAGCGGCTGATTAATAGGGACAGAGCTAATTGATAGTTGATCGAGAACTTTTTCAAACCCCTCATCACTTTTAAGAATTTGATTAATTTCTGTCGATGGTTCTTGGAATTTTTTTTCAAGAGCGATAGATTTAAATGATTTTTATCAGCCACAAAATTAATGAGACCGGGCACTGCAATTAAAGATGCATAATATTCATTTCTAAGTTGCTCTTTGGGGCATAAGAATGTTTCGAATTAAAAACAATTCAAATATGTTTCCTTAGAGGGTGTTTAAACACTCTTTTAGAGAATTAAGTCGTATCGATGGAAATCAAGTGAACGCCGTGGCATTTTTAGGAAAATTTTCCAGAGACATTAGTTCCTCCTTAAAAGATCGACTGTCAAAGATTTTGAAAAATAAAAACTAGCACAGAGCCTTATTTTATTGATTAAGCTAGATTTTCTATTATAATTCTTTTATATTATTTTTTCTTAATCTCGACTTTGCAAAATTTTGGCATCCCCTTCGCGAGAGAGGCAAACTTCAGCGTAATGAATTTAGCAGGAAGAGGGTTTTTACCCCTTCCTAACAAATTCATTTAGCTGAAGGAAGCTTCTCTCCGAAGGGGATGTTAAAATTTTGCAAAGTCGAGTTAATAACAGGAATTTCATTTTTATGGCTGAATCGAATATTAAAGTAAAAATCGCGCCCCATTCAAGAGAATCTGAAATGATGGTTTTGGGTTCCATGTTAACGAATATTAACAGTCTCAACATTGCCGCAAATGCTTTGGACGATACAAATTTTTATTTTACCGAACATAAAATGATTTTTCAGGTCCTTAAAGCAGCTTATAAAAGTGATAAGCCCGCTGATATTCTTTTGGTTGCAGAAGAGCTTAAACGAATAGATAAGTTAAGTGCAGTCGGGGGCATCGCCTATTTAACCAATCTAGCACAGTATGCCGGTACATCGGCTTACATTGAAGAATACGTCGAGCTGATCCATAATAAATCTGTTTTGCGTCAAATGATTCAAGCCGCGCAAATTATTGAAAAAACCGCTTTAGAAGAGCCTTTAGATGTTCATTCTGCTTTAGATGAGGCTCAGCAAAAATTCTATCAGATTAGCCAATGCGTGAACTCGACCAACGGAATTCCGATTGCAGAAATTTTATCCGGAGTCAAATCAGAATCCGGAATTGCTTTCATCAAAGAATTGCAAGAAAGACAAGAGCAGTATGCGCTAAGAGGTCCCGGAGAAATTGCAATAACTGGAATTCCTTCGCATTTCATTGATTTAGATAAAATGCTTAATGGTCTGAATAAATCTAACTTAATGATTTTGGCGGCACGGCCTGCGATGGGTAAAACATTACTCGCTTTAAATATCGCAGAAAATGTTTGTTTCAAAAATCGAATGTCCGTGGGTGTTTTTTCTTTGGAAATGTCAGGAGAACAGCTTTTACATCGTGTGATTTGTTCACAATCTGAAGTGGAATCGGAAAAAATTAAGACAGGATCGTTAAACGGAGAAGAGTTTCAACGGATTCTGGGTGCAGTCAACGAGATGCAAAAACATGTGATGGTGATTGACGATCAAGCCGGGTTGAAAATTACAGATTTACGTGCAAGAGCACGTCGAATGAAAGAAAGTCATGGAATCGGTTTGCTCATTATCGACTATCTCCAACTCCTTTCCGGATCGGGCGGAAACCGCAATACAGAAAATCGTCAAAGCGAAATCTCGGAAATTTCGAGAATGCTCAAAAATTTAGCTAGAGAATTGAATATTCCGATTATTTGCTTATCTCAGCTTTCCCGAAAAGTAGAAGATAGACAGGGACATCGGCCTATGATGAGCGATTTAAGAGAAAGTGGAAGTATCGAACAGGATGCCGATATCGTCATGTTTCTTTTTCGTCGTGAATATTATGATGCGAATGATAAACCCGGTTTAGCAGAGCTTATTATTGCGAAGAATCGCCATGGATCTGTTGGAAGTGTTAACTTGACTTTTAGAAAAGAATTTGCCCGTTTTGAAAATTATTCGGGAGTCAATACGTATCAAGAACTTGATGCGGAATCCGAGGTCGCATTCGATCATTTTTCTCCGTAAAATAAGTCAGGAGTCGGGAAAAATAACGTTTAGGTTTGGACCGCGCGAAGGCTTGCTTGAATTATTTTCCTCAAACAGGATTAATTCTTGCTTAAAAAATCCTGAATATTTAAGATAACCACTTAAATTTCATATTTAGACCTTAATTATTTTTAAGGAAAGATGGCTGAGTGGCCGAAAGCACGTCCCTGCTAAGGACGCATACTCGTGAGGGTATCGAGGGTTCAAATCCCTCTCTTTCCGTATTAAGGCTTTGAGCTTCTGTTCAAGGCCTTTTTTTCATTCTATTGATTTTAAGATCGGCTTTTTGCGTCTATTAGCAAAAAATAAACTAGCCACATAGACGATTCCTGCGAACAAAGCAATGGTAGCGCCCGTCGGCCAGTCCAGATAATAGGCTAACCAATTTCCCATCAAACAAAAACTGCTGCTGATCGCAATGGCAACGACCATCATTAAAGATAAAGATTTTGTCACCAAATTCGCAATAGCTGCCGGAATTGTTAGCATAGTCATAACTAATATAATTCCTACCACTTGAATTAATAAAACAATCGAAATGGCGATGAGAATTAGCAATAAAATATAAAGAGCATTCACGTTCAAACCTTGCAGGCGAGCTTGTTCCTCATCAAAACAAATAGCCAAAAAGCGTTTATGAAGACAAGCGACAAGCAAAATAATTGCAATATCCAGACCACCCAAAATGTAGAGGTCCGTAGTGGAGACCCATAAAATATTTCCTATCAAGAAATTAGTCAATTCTACGTTGAAACCAGGAGTTTGTGAAATAAAGAGCACTCCGATTGCCATCCCGATCGACCATAAAGCCGCGATGACAGAATCTTCTCTTTGACGGTACTTTAAATGCATCCAACCGATAATCAAAGCTGAACCGACGGCGGCTGCCAATGCCCCATAAAGAGGCGATGCCCAAGTGACGCCTTGCGTTCTTTCTAACCAGATGCATAAGCCGATTCCACTTAAAACCGAATGGGAGATGCTTCCCGCTATAAACACAATGCGCTTGACAACTACATAAGAACCGATAATTCCACTGACGATAGAGGCTGCCCAACCGCCCAACAAAGCAGCAAACAGCAAAGGATTCATACTAAGGGCTTCTATAAATGAAGGCATAATTACCGGAAATTAGACTGTTTAATTTGTAATAGAGGATCATGATAAAGACCCATCGCGTAGTGTTCGCAAACCTCTTCAGGCTTCAATGAGAAGACAGCGCCTTGGACACACAACAGTCTTTCGACCTGGTTGATTGCAGCGTTCAAATCATGTGTGACCATTAAAATAGTCATGCTTCCTTGCATTGATTTTAAAATGGCATAAATATCCGCTTCCGCTTGATTATCGACCCCGGCAGTAGGTTCATCCAATAAAAGCAAATGAGGCCTGTCGACAATTGCCCGAGCGATCAAGACACGTTGAGCTTGACCCCCGGATAATTGACCGAAAGAGTGATTTTTAAATTGAGTTAAGCTCACTTTTTCTAAAGCCTCAAGTGCTTTTTGATGATCCGCTTGATTAAAAAATCCATACCACGGTAGACGTGACAAAAGACCTGATAAAACGACTTCTATGACAGAGATAGGAAATTCGCGATCAAATTTCGTCGATTGGGGAACATAGGCAATTTGCCGGGCATTTTTAAAGATTTTAACCGTTCCTTGTGTCGGTTGGATAAAGCCTAAAATAAGCTTGAGTAAAGTGGTTTTACCCCCACCATTGGGTCCAATGATCCCGATAAATTCGCCTTCATTAATCTGAAAAGAAACGTTAGATAAGACGGGCATGGTGTCATAGGAGAAGAAAACTCGATCGATATCTACAATTGCATTCACGGTTGATCCTTTATTGAGCGGCAAAGGCCCGAGCGATTTCTAACATGGTAATCATATAATTTTCTGCATACGGATCTAAAGTCACCAGTTTAGCACCTATTTCTTTAGCTATCAATTGAGCAGCCTTGTTATTGTATTGAGGCTGAATAAAAATTGTTTTCATCTCAAAAGAACGTGCTAAGCCAAGTAGCTTTGTGGTTTGTCGAGGAGTCGGATCTTTTCCTTCAATTTCAATCGAATATTGTTCAAGTCCGTAATCTCGGCAGAAATAGCCATAAGCCGGATGACCGACCAACATATGTCGGTTTTTTAGAAGGGCTAAAATGATTTCGATTTCTCTGTCCAAATTTTGCAATTCTTTTTGGAATTTGATTAAATTTTTCCGATAAAGTTCAGCATGTTCAGGATAACTTAGGCTTAAAGCCTCGGCAATTGTTTGCGCTTGAATTTGAGCCTGACGAGCGCTTAACCAAAAATGGAGATCCACCGATCCCGGACAACACCCTTTATGGCCATGATCATGTGAAATTAAGTTTAAGCTTTGTTGTAAATTAATGACTTTAAAAGAGGAATGATGGCTTTGAAGCGCTTGCACGGCTTTTTTTTCGAATGTTTCCCCTATGCTAAACCATAAAGAAGCTTGACCAGCCTTTATCATTTGACGAGGGCTTGGTTCGTACGTATGCGAACTCGCACCCGCCGGGACCATTAAGTAAACATCGACAGTGTTTTCGGCAATTTTATTTACAAAAAATTGATGGGGAGCAACGCTTACGAGGACAGTGGGAATGACAGCGTCGCTATTCATCAAGATCGCCATAAACATAAAAGTAACGATAAATTTTAAATTAAAAAAAATCTTAATAAGCATAATTTCCTTAAATGAAAAGATTAATCCTTAATATGCCTTTTGAAATGCTTTTTTGCAAGACCTGGTTATTATCTCGCCTTAGATCGACTTTGCAAAATTTTGGCATCCCCTTCGCGAGAGAGGCAAACTTCAGCGTAATGAATTTAGCAGGAAGAGGGTTTTTACCCCTTCCTAACAAATTCATTTAGCTGAAGGAAGCTTCTCTCCCAAGGGGATGTCAAAATTTTGCAAAGTCGAGCTTAGAGGGTGTTTAAAAAATCAGAATTACCTAGATTAGAGTTGCTTTTTGCAGTGGTTGCGATGCCGATTCTTGAGCCGTATTAAACAATATGGCTCCGCAACGGCTGCAAAAAGCACTCGAATATAGGCATTCGGATTTTTAAAACACCCTCTTAGGATCCGGGATGAACTATCAGAAAAAGGGTTTAAAAACATTAATTCATTTGATTATTGAAAAAAAATGCTACACTTTCTTCACTCAAGAAAATCATTTGTTACGTTTTGGAACTGAACCGTTTTCCCTTTACATAAAAACCACAGGAAGTGATTTTAATAAACAAAAGCGAAGACGTTTCTTTTGAAGAAGAGTTGGTTTAAGATGTATTGGGAAACCCGTACAGTATTTTTTGCGCGTTTATATGGAAGCCGTATAGAAAAACAAAAAACACGTGCAAGCAGCTTTTGTTACTAAGAGCCTTTTTTTTAAATTGAAGTGTTCTATGGATCGTGTGAAAGCTCTTGCAGATGGAAAATTGGAGCCGTGTCCATATTTTTAATATTGACCTGGCTGCAATTTATTCATCCCGAGGCTTTGATGCAATCCGGAGGGTACTTGAATTTTAAAACAGGCTCTAAGAAATAAACGTAAATTAAAATTTTACAGCGTACCGGTGACCGAAAGTTTACGAGGAGATGCGAACATAGCCTAACTAGCTACTGGGTGAATAGGTGTCATTTGGATTTTTGTCTAAATTAAAGGAAAAGAGAATGGGTGATTTAATTACTAATTCAATTGTTTATTTATTAACTTTTTTAACTTCCTATACGTTTAAATTTTTTCCCATTTATTTGTTTATAATGACTGTATTGATGAACATGCTTTTCACATGGTTAATTGTTTATTCAGTATTTTTGTGTTTAGAATCTCTGGAAAAAATTATGAAAAAAAGAAAAGTTGAATTTTATATATTCGAATAAATAAATTTTAATTAAGTTAAATATAAAATTAATTTCAGGGAAAAATAAGATGTCTAGAACAGAATTTGCCAACGAACATGAACGAGAATTGCACCAGAAAGTTAAAGAATTGATCCTTTTTAATGGATCCGATGCGGAATCTTTTGATGCGGATCTCATCAGTCAAATCATTTGGTCGAGTCTCAAGTTATTAAAAGAAAATCATTCTACGGGGCAAATCAAGTTGATGGCACGTGCCTTTAAAGAAATGCGTTATGCCTATAATATTTTTAATCGTCATCCTCAAAGTCGACGCATCAGCATTTTCGGATCTGCTCGTACTCCTGTGACACATCCGGATTATCTTGTTGCTAAGCTTTTTGGAGCCGAAATGGCAAAAAAAGGTTGGGTTTGCATCACAGGGGCTGCCGATGGAATCATGAAAGCTGGTTTAGAAGGGGCTAAAAAAGAATCGAGCTTCGGCTTATCGATTCGGTTACCTTTTGAGTCTACGACTAATTCTTTTTTAATGGGAGACCCGAAGCTCATTACTTTTCATTATTTTTTTACTCGAAAATTGATGTTTTTAAGTCATTCGGATGCAGTAGCTGCTTTTCCAGGGGGAGTGGGCACGCAAGATGAGTTGTTTGAAGTGTTAACTTTGATGCAAACGGGAAAGGCGAATATTATCCCCCTCGTCTTAATTCAGGGATCAGGTACTTATTGGAATGAGTGGTTACATTACATTCATATTAATTTGTTGGAACAGGGGTGGATCAATCAAGAAGATCTTAATTTATTTTATTTAGCCCCTTCTTATTCGGATGCATTGGATCATATTGAAAAATTTTATTGTCGTTACCATTCAAGTCGGTATGTAAAAGAGCTCTTGGTGATTCGCATGCTTTCTCCATTATCGGAAGAGCAAATTGAAAAGCTTAACGAAGATTTCAGTAAGATATTAGTAAAAAGTGGAAAGATCTATGCGACAAGTGCTCTTGAAGAAGAAAAAGATCATTTAGATTTGCCTAGGTTGGCTTTTGAGCATAACCACATGCATTTTGGATCATTAAGACTGATGATTGACCGCATCAACAACTTTTAGATAAAAGTTAAAGTAGGTTATTCAATCGATTTAAGCAACCATACCATTGGTGGTATTTAACAAAAGGAGTCGTTATGAATCTTGTCTTGAAGCCAGTTCCCTTTGATTTTAAAGTTGTAGGAAATTTTTTTAACGAAGAAATTGAGAAAAATAAACAAGATTTTTCTCAAAACATGGAAGAATTGATAGCAAGCATCACTGAAGCTGCTCAAGGACGTATTCCTTGTGAGGAATTTAATAACCCTGACTTACTCAACGGCTTAATAGATGAATGCTATGATATTTATGAAAGTAATAGAGGAAATAAAGCCTCTGCGTTGGTCAACTCCCGTGTTTTTAAAATATTAAGCGGGAAAAACAATCAACATACAGATGAAACTCGTGAATTTTTAGCAGCCAAAACCCGCCGACAAATGAAGTACGCTTTTCAACTTTCGAATGAAATACGCAATCAAAAAGATGTAAGAGCTTTCTTTTATGGCATCATGGAAAACATTGCTTCTCCTGATTCAATTCAGCTACAGATCTCTGCATTCCAAGATGTGGATAAGAGCTACGTTGAAATCTTTAATAAAAAGCATGCTAAGTTACAGGGCAGAGTTTTCAGTGAAATGGTCAAACTGCCAAAAAATCAAATGCAAATGATTACGGAGCAAATTAAAGAACCTGGAAAAATTTTTGAATTTAATCAAGAACCTGTTGAGAATGTTCAAAAATTTGTGAATGCATTGGAAGAATTAATCTCTAAAGGAGACAATTATGCTCCTCTATTCAGAGAGCGCTTGATTCCAGGCTTAGTCACTGTATACAATAAATATTCTCCGGAAAATCCAATAGGAACGTCTGTATTGACTTGGAAGTGATAAATAGATAGAAAATTATTGCATCAAAATAAAAGGTCATGAAAAGAGCCGTTTCTTAAAAGTTATGACTAATGCACCCATGGCCCTTTTTATTACGGCCCTTTTTATTAAATCTCAGCTTTATTATTCATTTTAACTTTTTTTACTATCCATCCTTTTTCGCGAAGAAGATTGGCCATGCCTTTTTCTCCAAATAAATGAAGACATCCTATAGCAAAAAAACTAATAATCGGTTTTTGCAATCTACGCTTGATTCTTGTTGTCATATTATCTCGACTTTGTAAATTTTTGATTGCATATTCTAGAGAGAACCAAACTCCGGCCTATTAATTTTCGACAGAAGAGGTATTTTACCTCTTCCGAGAAATTTAATTAGCTGGAGAAAGGTTCTCTCGGAAGATTCAACAAAAAATTTTAAAAGTCGAGTTAATATATATATAATTAATAAAATTAATTAATTAAATCTACCTTATTAAATATAGAAGGAAATAAAAGTAGTTTGAAATATTTAATAAAGGACCTACTAAATGCTGGGCCTTCTGGGTTTTTATGTCTGAAAATTTTTATTAAATAAATATCAAAATATTTTAACACGTGATCAGTACATAGCAACTTCTTTAGTTTTTACTGTTGAAGATCTAGAAAAAATTTACGAAATTGCAATATACCAAGGAGCTACGATGGGCGGTGGGGGGGGGGGGGGGGCCAGGGAAAAGAGAGAGAGAGTTTTTTC
>Ga0335397_10009145_pt1 | contig 12409 bp, 10 predicted proteins | sample MAT04_FD_205740 | JGI IMG/M metagenome (GOLD analysis project Ga0335397, IMG submission 205740) | Freshwater microbial communities from Lake Fryxell liftoff mats and glacier meltwater in Antarctica - MAT-04 (spades assembly) (version 2) ...
AAAATTCACAAATTAGGGTTGAGTGTCAGGCATGCGGTCAATCCACAGACGCAAGTTCTGCCAAAGCGTGGCGGCAATATCTGCATGCTGATCGATCAAATTTTGTTTGCACATGGGATCTGCCACTATGTCGAAGAGTTGTAGTATATGGCCATTGGTGAGTGGTTGATAGGTAAGTTTCCATTGGCCTCTGCGGATCATACGATCCTTCGCATCCATGATACGCGTCGTATATTCCGGTTTGATTGACATGGTGCCACTGGCCCGATCCGGTACTCCCATCAGTTCCAGCAAGTCGGGATAGCGCAGATGCTTCTCCGGCAGACCAGGAATATTAGCGACCCAAATCCCGGTCTCATTGAAAGCGTTGAGTTGCGGGCAGTGCTGGTGCTGTTCAAAGCAGCCAGCTAGTGATACTCCGTCCATGCTGGCAGTGGGACTTGCACCTACCAATTCCAGAAGGGTGGGGGCAAGGTCAATGCTGCGAACCACCTGATCGATTATTCCGCATGCCTGTTTGCGTGGGTCACGAATCAAGAGTGGAATGCGCGAACTGAAATCACCGACCGCAGAATTACCCTGGCCCCAAGTATCGTGCTCAAAAAATTCCATGCCGTGATCGGAATAGACAACAACAATAGTATTGCCTGCCAAGCCACAATCATCGAGATGGCGCAGCATCTTTCCTACCTCATCGTCAAATTCGGCCACGCAGCCATCGTATAAGTCAATGATTTGATCGAGGTCAAATTCTTCTTTGGGTGCGCCCTGTTGACGGATGATCTCAAATGGATCAGTCAATCGTGCCATGGCGAATTTGGACTCACCGTCATAGGCCGGATCGGAAAATCTTGTATACCACGGCCATTCGGAGGCAAAGGGCGGGTGCGTGGTGGAATAAAACACGTTGAGAAAAAAAGGTTGAGTACTATTCGCTAGACGCGAAACCAGGCGTCGTGCATATTTTCCCATCAGTTGGGTCAGCGGCACGCCTCCGAGATAATAGATTTCCGGCAGCAATAGTCGTCCCAATCGGTTATGGGTAAACAGCGAAACAAAAAGACGTAAATCCTTAGGCCCTTGTCGAATCAGATATTTGAGGTTCCACTGGTCTTCTGGCAGGTCGGTGTAATCGAAACCGAAGGAAAATTTGCCCATGTCGCCACCGCACCAATCAGAGATAGCAGCGGTGCGATAGCCCTGGGCCTTGAGCAAATGGGGCAGTGCATCGACTTTTAGTCGGGTAACATCGTCCGCATTAAAATTGTCGCGAATGCCGTGAGTATGCGGCCAAGTACCTGTCATCAATGAAATCAGGCTGGGAGCGGTGCGAGCACAGGGTACGTAGCAATTGGCAAATAGTAGCCCCAGTTTGGTCAGTTTATCAATATTAGGCGTAAGGGCACGTCGATATCCCAGCGTACCCAGCCGATCTGCCCGCAAGGTATCTGATCCGATCATTAAAATATTGGGTGGCGCATCGGCTGCGCGTTCGGATGTTTGATGGGGCCGACGTGCCTCGGGCAACCAAGCCGCCCAAGTAATTGTGCTTGCAAAAAATAGCACAGCAGCCCACAACGCAATCAGATCAGCCATTTGATTCTGCTTGATCAATTGCAACGAAGCGACGATCAACAACAATAAAGTGGCCGAAATACACATAATCTGCATCAGATAAATGCGTTCTGGCGTTATCCAGCGCCACAGCCCATAAAATCGGCTTATGCGGTAATGCATGGAGGCAACAAGCAGCCCAGGATTAAAGCGTAGCTTGCGGATAAATTGCAGTATGACAGCGCTTAAGATTCCTAGCACTGCCGCGAGTGTTGCAAGGCTACTTGACCATTCGCCGCCCAGACTTACATTCAACATGTAATATAACAATACTCCTGCACTGCCTGTAAATAGCATGATAAAAAATGCCCAGGCAGATAGACGGGCGAGCGCAAACAGAGTGTAGCGCCGGTAATGAGTCAGCACTTCTTTTTGAATACGTGGCCCGGTTTGAGAAAAGTCCAATAGCGATTTTACAAGCAGTGCCACCGAACCCACGCTTGCCACAAATAACGCGGGTAACACACCATCAGTCAAGCGTGTATTGCTGCTGGTAAAGAAGGCAATCAATCCACAGGCAACTGTCGAAATCAACAGGATTGAAGAGAGCAAAATGCCATGATCAGGGGGAAGCGAAAGGTTTTTGCCACGATGGCCCGATTCCCGACGGCCCTGCAGTTCTCCCAGGGCGGCAGCAGTCCGCATCCAGAAGAAACGCCGCTTAGCCCATGACCGACTGAAAACGCTGTGAAGTCCATATTCCGCCAGTTTGCGCCACATGTAGAGCGGTATTCGGCCATTGCCCTGAATACGCGAGGTGGAGCGAGTGCGTTGAAAACTTTTTTTAAGCAGGTAATTGAGTTTCAGGCGATCAATATCTACATAATGATGCTGAACAATGTCCGGCGTGTACTGGCAACGTATACCGCGAATCATGGCACGCAATACATATTCGCTGTCCTCGCCGCCACCCAAATCGTGACCGTGCGGACCAAGCTCGGTTGAAAATTGCCCGGCAAGGGCGAACACGTGGTGGCGCACCACGAGATTGCCCCCTCCCGGGATAGGGCCTTCTTCCGCCGTGATTGTTTTGGGTTGATCGCCCTGGTTATAGCGAGGAACTGGTAAGGGGTAAACCCGATACGGTCCTTCGTCATGTACCCACGCAGGCTCGGTTCCCTTCCAGTCAGGCAAGATGCGGCCACAATACAAACCCGCATCTGGCCAGTTTTGCGCAGCATGTGCAATTGCAACCAGATAACTTTCATCGACTCGATGGTCATCATCGACAAAAGCAGTCAGTTCAGTATCGATTTCTGGAATGGCGCGATTTAGAGCATGGGACTTGCCTGGCGTGGGAACTTCAATCAGGCGAAGTGGCAGCCAGCCCTTGTCGGCCGGTTGAGACTGATATGCCAGCATGCGAGCCGCCGTATCATCAGTACAGGCATTGGCTGCCACCAAAATATGCACCGGTATGTCGGGACGCTGTGCCGCATTTAGCGAAGCGAGCGCCAGTTCCAGCAAATCTGCGCGGTTATGGGTGCAGATCATGATGGTAAGAGCGTTGTTCATGCTGGATCGCGGAACCAACCCAAAAAATATCCAACGAAATACGCTGCGTTCATTTCTTGCCGCAGTGAGTGGTGGGCACCTTGTTTAAAGCGCTGCATGAGCGCCCGCCCGTGCGCGCGCGCTAATTGCGAAATGAGATAGAACGGTGGGATACGCGAGGCAGATCCTCGCTTTCGCGCTCCCTCCATGCGTCCTTGACGAAAATGTAGTTGCAAAAAATAAGTTCGACGCAATTTCCATGGTTCAATACGATGATGAATGATTGCTTGAGGCGCCCAGCGCACGGTTTTCTTCAGTTTAATCAAGCGTCGGTAGAGTTCGGTATCCTCACCTCCAGACTGAATATTACCGCGCCGCCCCAGATTACCGTCAAACCCACCCGCGTCCAGAACGGTTTGGCGGTGAAAAACTGCATTGCCGGTAAAAATGGGGGTGGAAGTCTCGGTGAGTGTTCGTTCTGCAGGCCCATAATCCAGTTCACCCAAAAATCCCAATAACTCGTCTGTAAGCCAGTCAGGGCGGCCATTAGGCAAGAGTGCTCGTATGCAGCCGCCTATGGCGGCGGGATGATGGAAGTCAATAACCTGTTCTAAATTCATCAACCAATCAGTTTCAGGGGTTTCGTCATCATCCAGAAACACCACATATTCGCCTTCTGCTTCCGTGAGCGCCCGATTGCGGGCATGAGCCACCCCCAACTGGCTCTCCTCTACTACACGGCAGTTGATTCCGTTCCGCTGCCAACCCCCTTGAGCGAGCCATGTCCCAGTGCCATCCTGACTGGCGTTATTGACGATTAATAGTTCCCAAGAGCCTTGGGGGGGATGTAAATCATGTAAGCCGGCAAGCGTTTGTTTGAGAGCCGCCAGATGGTTGTGGGTGCAGATAGCTAGTGTCAGCTTCATCCCAGTCCCAGCCGGCTTTGTAATTGTTTGAGGTAATACCTGGCCCAGGCCGTAAGGCGACCGTCATTGCTGCCAAGCGTTATTTTCCTCAGCAGCATGGCAGACGTGTCGGTGCCGAAGATATCCAGGCGACGGATACGAAACATATCCACGTCAGGTCGATTGAAACCGGGCTGTACGGAAAAGGCTGCCTCAAAACCTGCCGCTTTTACAGCGGACATTTCCCGCTCGCCGAAGCGGCCATAGGGGTAAGCGAAATAGCGGCAGGGTATATCAAGAAGGTTTAGTTCGGCTTTGCATCCTTCTGTTTCATCGATCAAATCTGACTCATTCAAGGTGGTGAGATCCCTGTGGTTGCGAGAATGGCCATGAAAACTAAATCCTCCTTGCGCCATCTCAGCAATTTCAGTCCGATTCAGAATGGGGTATGTACGCCCATCGGGATTTTCGTCTTTCGACCACGAATCGTCCTGTCCAATCAATTTGCTTACCAGAAACATGACTGCTGGCCAGTGATATTGACGTAAGACCGGCCAAGCATGTTCATACACACCTTTAAAACCATCATCGAAGCTAATCAGGAAGGCTTTCTTCGGTAAAACTTTTTTACCGTGCCGCCAAGCCATGAAGTCATTCACAGAAATAGCCTGCCAGTTGGATTGCGCCAAAGCACTCATGTGTTGTGCAAAGTGTTGTGGGCTAATGCAATATTTGCGTTCCCACGGATTATGCGCATCTCCTACGCGGTGGTACATCAGTACAGGAATTCGTTCGGAGCTCATCTGCGTTTCTCTTTCGGCTGGTCGGCTATGCTGACCAGCCATTGAAAAAGTATGCTAGGCAGTAGGGCAGGAAGAAGATATTTCAGATCGCTTGCTTTCCACAAGCCCTGTACGAAAGCGCGTCGAAATAGTTTTTGCGCATCGACCAAATTACGCTGCCAGTAAGAGCGATAAGCTTCACCTAACAAGAAGCCTTCGGACAACTCAAGGACTTTGTTTTTTGACAAATGCGCGACGCGTTCAGGATGATTAGTCACAAAATCGCGCCGTACCTGTAAGGCGTTGAGAACTTGTTTCCATTTTGTTTTGGAAATTTGTCCTTTGTCGTGCCAACGGTAAAAGGCCATCACCTCGGGTACCCGCACCAGTTTTCGGGTGTGTGCATAAAGCCGCAGCCAAAGATCATAATCCATGGCTGAGAAACACCGCTCGGAAAATCCTTTAACAGCATCGATAGCTTCTCGCTGTATTAACGCTGCATGGATGGGCCAGGGGCATGAACGCAAGAACTCAGCCGCCATATCCATTTGGCTATAATCCGGAGGGATGTGAGGCGCTGTTCCGGGTGCGCCAATTCCAACATTTTGCCAGCCGCAGTAGACGATGTCGGCGTGATTGCTTTGCATCGACGCCGCGAGTTTTTCCAACGCATCCGGCGCCCAGTAATCGTCAGCATCGAGAAATGCAATACTTCCGCCATGCGCATGTTTTAGTCCAAAATTGCGTGCGGGAAACGGTCCTTTGTGATCTTGGTGCAGCAGAATCAAGCGAGACGAATGGTGTGTGGCAAGCTGTTTCAGGATAGCAACACTGCCATCAGTGGAGCCATCATCCACCACAATCAGTTCGACATCAGGATAAGTCTGATTCATGACGCAATTCACGGCCTCCTCGACAAAGTTGGCCGCATTGTAGCAAGGCATGATTACGCTGATGCGGGTAGGGAAAATTTTCTTGCTCATAAGGCCAGCTCCTCCCGGATCACCTCTAGCCAAGCCCGCCCCCATTTCTGGTCCGGTTCGATGTGGTTGCCTTCAGCCCATTCGTTCCATGCCTTGAGAAAGACGATTCGCTCATCTACTGGCCGCCCCTCGACTCGGGAAATAGCTTCTCTCAGGTGAGCCCGGAACAGTTCTGGGGTAGCATTATGGAATACCAAGCCGCGCATGCCGGTGCGGGGAGTGTTGTCCCAGTTGGGTAATACTAAAGGATAGTCGGGCCAGTCTACTTGCTTGCTGCGCAACAGGATGGGCAGAATCTCCTCATAATCCCAGATGGTTAACTCATGCTTATTACCTTGTAGAAAAAGTTTTAGCTTGGTCAACAGGTAACGGCGTGGGATTCGACCATTGCGTGAAGTTAGTGCCTGCATAGTGGATGCGTCAAGCCCACGTGGACGTGGGTCCCATGTTTCAGCTCGATGCGACACACCTATTAGATAAAGCCCTGGCAGACCGGCCTTAACAGCACGTTCACGCCAGAAGTCCGCCACTTTTGCTACTTCCGGGATATCGTCGGGTCGATAAATGACAAAAATTGGTTTGCCGTCAACCTTTAGGTAACGTGGATCGGTGAAAGCCTGTAATAGCCACTCGAAATGAGATGCGTGGTCATCCCAGCCGGGATAGACCTGCTCCACAAGTAGGTTATTGGTTCCTTGCCAGATGGTGTTCCAGCTGTGGTTTGCCCAGCACAGGCAGAATGGAAAATCAGGCTCGCCACTCGCCAGTATCTCGTTCACCGGCCGCTCCAGCATGCGTTGACCACCGAACCAGTAATGATAATAGCAGAAGCCCTCTACGCCATATTGTCGCGCCAAGTCCGCCTGGGCTTGTCGAGCTTCAGGCAAGCGCAGATCGTAAAATCCCAAATCTGCTGGAACATGTGGTTGGTAGTGTCCCGGATACAGTGGCTTGGCCTTCGCCACATTGGTCCACTCAGTAAATCCTTTGCCCCACCATGTATCATTCTCGGGAGTGGGGTGAAACTGCGGCAGGTGGAAGGCAATGACGCGGGCGCGCTTATTCATTTTCGACTCATGCATTTTGTTGAGTTCCTTGTTGGCTGTTCGAGAGGATTGCCTCCCAAGCCGCTATAACCTCTTGTTCTTCGATCTTCGGAGAATAGTGCTCCTGGATGTAAGCTGCAGCCTTTCTCCCTTTTTCTAGGACATACTCCGGGGTTTCCTTGTAAGTCAGAATGACCTCTTCCACGGTGCGGGCAAAGTCGGCAATGTCGCCCTGCTCAATGGGGTAAGAAAACTCCGGCTTAAAAAATTCCCTTCCGCCACCACCATGGAAGCCTATCACTACACAGCCGCAGGCCATCGCCTCTGCAGGCGGCAGGCCGAAACCCTCTGGATAGCCAAAGCTCAGAAAGAGTAAAGACTCCTTATAGATGCGCGCCACCTCATTCTGAGGCAGGTTGATGAAAGGCATAATCTCGAAATCTTTTAGCGCCCCGCGGAACTTGAGGATGTTCATCACCTGCATCGCATCCGCCTCATTCTTGATGCGCGAAAAACAGATTTGCTTCTTCTTATCCCCCACGTAAGAAAAGAGATCCGGGTTGATAGAAAGGCGGAAGCGAAACAGCGGCAACTCGGAAAATGCATATTTCAGGTATTTCTCACCATCCACCGAATTAATGAGGGTGGCCAGCACATCCTTGTGGTGGTAGGGTGAGATGAGCCGGTCCCGGTTGAAGGAATAACCACGAAAGGTCAGATAACAGTTCTGGTTCAACACCACTTTCTTGACTCCCCGGCCATAGGCTGTGGCCAAATCCGGGCCGTACATCTCCGGGATCACCAGGATGTCAGCGGCGCCGATCTTGGGGGCCGTGCCGCCAGATATGGGCAATTCGATCACCGTGTTCGGATCGAGTCGGCGCCTCACCTTGGCCTCCAAGCGATCGAACAGGTTATTGTGCCAGTAAACGATAGGGGTGTCGTTCTCAAACCAGTCAACGCGAAACCCCCGTGTTTTGTGCACCACATAAGCCGGAATCTCGTGTTTATTGAGGATATCCACATGGCGATAGATGACCCGCACGCCGCCAACGGGGGATTTGTGTTCGGGGCAGAGATAGTAGACGGTCATACCCGCTCCTGCTGGTTTCCGCGCACTGCCAGCAAGCCTGCCGCCATACGGGATGGTGCAGCCACATAGTCCCAACCTGTCGGGTCTGTATTCAGTCCAATGGCATTGATGAGCACGAATTGGCCGAAACGCTCTTGTACTTTTTCGATCCGCATGATGGAATAATCCATTTCACGAAAGAAATTTTCTAGAAGAAGATTTTTGGCCAAAGTAGACATCTCGTCACCCATGCACAGAATTTCCAGCAAAATCGGTGGTTGGTGCATCCGAATCATGGCGCTCATGCTCTTAAGGACTTCCATCTCCCCCCCTTCGACATCAATCTTGACAAGGCCTGGTTCCGAATCACTCAAATACCGCGCAACGTCCGAGAAAGGCAATACCGGAACCGGTTGCCTGAGAACCACAGGATGATTAGGTCTGAACTTGGGGTCTGTCACCAATGATGCTCCGCTATCGATTCGGTTGTCTTCGGCGTAAAAGATAAGATCCATCAGACCGCGAGAATCACAGAGCCCTATGGGAATCATAAGAGTCCGCTCAAAGCGGTTCGTCAGAATCAAATCTAATACGTACGCAGCGCAGGTAGGATTGGGCTCAAAACCCAGATAGGGTGCCGATTGCGACACAGCTCGTAGCTTGAGAAGGGTTTGACCGATATTTACGCCGACGTCGATGAAAGCACCTGGTTTGAGGGGAAGCAGTCTTTTCAAGACCTCCACCATCCACATTTCAGTCATGAAGGCGTTCTGATAGCCAACTCCCCTGATGATGGGGATTGTAAAAGGTATTCCGTTGAAGGAAAACGTCAATGTTAGGTTAATTTTTTCCAGCAGCGATGACTGCTTTAGTATTTTGAGCATCCAGCGCTTGATTATGGGTGCCAGACGCCAGTAAATGGATTTCATATTTTTGGTCCCTGTGATTGATTCAGTAATTTATTGAATCGCCATAATATTTTCCGATCAAGTTCATGGCGTATACGTCGCTTGAAGCCATCCCAACCGGCGAAGTCCACATCGCTCTGCACTTGTCGAAGCCAAAAGACCTGTGTCCATTTTGCAGTTGCACGAGAGGGAAGAAATTTGTTCTCTCGTTCGATACTCTCCAACTCTCCAAGAAATTCAACGCCCTGTGCCTCTGCATGGTAAGCAGCAACATTCATAGCGGTTTTGGCTCCGACGTCTTGACGTAAGCTGGCGTCTTGTGCGAACGGTCTCGTCCAATCGGCAGGTTCGCTTATTCGTGGCTCGACCCATTTTGCCTTGTTGTGCAAACTGAATTTACGATGTACCGCATAGGTTTTACTTCTATGAGCGTTCATGATATCTAAGTGCCGGTAAATAATGTGAACGCCACCGGACGGAAATGCGTAGACCTGTAAAAAAAATAAATACTCATGGTTTTCGTCCCACTGACAAGATGATGGACTGCACGGCATCTGCGTAGCGCGCGCTCGAAAAGCATTCCGTTGCTCGCCTATGGCCCGCTTGGCCCATGGCAATTGCCGTGGGAGCATCCCCTAGTAGCGCGAGAATCCTGTCTGCCATCCGCTCATCGGCCCCTATCGGAACGAGATATCCAGTTTCCCCGTCCACCACAATTTCTTCGGGCCCGCCACACCGTGTGGCGACCACAGGCTTGCACGATGCCATGGCTTCAACCAGCACACGACCAAAGGTCTCCTGCTGGGCGCTATGAACAACCACGTTGGCCGCAGCGAGCAATATTGGAACATCCTGACGCGGACCCAGGAAGCGGAACGCTTCTCCAAGCCCGAGACGAGCTGCTAGAAGCTTGAGATCTTCAGTGTGATCGAGCGTTTGAGCGCCCGCCACCAGAAACACCGTCTCTGGGAGATGGGCCAGCACCTGCGCCGCAGCCCGCATCAGGGTATCGTAACCTTTGCGCGGCGCCACTGTACCAACCGCCAACACGATACGAACATCGGGCTGCAGCCCAAGTTCGTGCCGAACAGCGGAAGCGGCACCTGGGAAGAGCTCCGGCGCGACCTCGTTCAAATCAACGCCATTATGGACCACGCAGATGGTCGTCCGGCGTCCTGCTGCCTGGAATTCCCGGGCCAGGTAAGACGAATTGACAATAATTACGTTAGACAGCCGGGCCACAAGCGCCTCTACCCATCGAGCCGGGATGTAGCGGCGCAGATCCGTATTGCCCCGGACCGCTTCGTGCAGATGCCACACGTGGGGGCGCCCGGTAAAGCGGGCTGCCAATGCACCATCAATGCAGGGCAAACCATTCGAATAGACAAGATCGATGTTCTCACGCTCGATCAAGCTGGCGATAGACCAAACTCGTCCCTTCAGCGTGCGACCAAATTGCAGTAGGTGTCGCAAGCCATAATTAACCGGCGAGGGCAGCCATTTGCCCAGATCCCGGGTGAACAAAGGCAAATCCAGCGCCTGCAAACGCGGCAATATCGTCGGAGCTCCCTTGTCCTCCCACGGACATATTACGAAGGGGTCTATGGCGCTACGGTCGATCCGCTCGAGCGCATCGGCTAGACAAGGCCCGACCCCAGCGACGGCGGAGGCATCACTTGTAATGAAAAGGGTTCTAACAGGTTGTTTTGTTGCGGCTGAAATACCCTCCGCATCGCATTGAAAGACCATGAACTGTGAATCCGCTGCAATCATTGCGTGTTGGACAGTGCCGCGCCTATTTGTCTCAATCGGCATAATTCAATAATCTCATGTCTAGCGCAGACGCCACATAATGTGGCGTTCCATCCACTGGGTTAGAAAACTGCGCAATCTCCGCCCCTGAATCTTCATCCAAGGTCTGGGCAGGCGCTCGATCTCATCGAAGGCAGCATGCACTTGCTTACGAACCGCCACGTCCGAGAATCGACCATGCAGGAATTCCCAGCCGGCCCGGCTGATTTTCCCATGAAGCACTGGATCGCGAAGCAAATTCACGATGTGAGCGGCAAACTCAGCTGGCGTGTCACCCGATAACACATTTTCTCCCGTGGTCAACCCGAACCCTTCGAGGCCCACGGAGGTGGTCACAACAGGAATGCCATGAGAGAGAGCCTCACCGATCTTGCCCTTAACCCCGCTGCCATAACGCAGTGGGGCCACCGATACATGCGCATCCCGCAAATAAGGTGCGGTCTCCGGTACGCGCCCCAATATCTCGATTGCTCCACCATGCAGTTGGTGGACGTCTTCTGGATAGTCCCCACCAATTACCAGGAACCGAGACTCCGGCATTTCTTTCAGTACCAACGGAAGAACCTCCCGCGCAAAGTAGCGCACGGCATCCACATTGGGATCATACTGCCCCCAACCAACGAAAATGAGCGACTTCCCATCCCTCGCATCCGTAGCTATGAATTCACCCATCGGGTGGATGTTGGACACGATACTCACTGGCTTGTCTGGTAGCTCGCTTAACACCATTTGGCGCTCCGGTTCGGATACGGTTATCACCAATTCGGCAGCCCGGAAAGCGGCCAGTTCCTGGACCTTAATTTTTTCCGCCTGTGCAAAATCCCCGCAAGCACCCGTCAAGCATGCGCGGGAAAGATAACGGCCGAATTGAACATCGACCGAGTCGATCACGATGCGTGCGCTTGGTGCCCAAAGTTGTACTAATTGTAGGTTGTTGGGGCTGGCCTGGGTATGGATGATGAAGAGAATAGTATCGAACGAACCGGACCTCAGTGCAGGCACGAGACCCTTGTCGAGGATCTCAATACCGCAGGTTTCGAGATCCTTACGATATCGGCTAACCGCTTCCTCACCCAGTTCGGTCACCATACAAGGGATATCCTGAGGGCACAGCGAGACACAATGCTGTTCCGCCAAAATATGCACTAACCGCGAAAAACGCAGCTCATAAGAAGAGCGATCGAAAGCCGGGTATCCGTCTGAAACAATGAGTATTTTCATTTGTGATGTTATTTTTTTACCCCAGAGAGCATAAAATCGCTCCCATTAATCAGTTACCTTTAAAAAGCCGCTTGTCCGCTTCCACGACGAATGATGACGATAGCGCAGTCCAAATGGCCCAATTTTAGGGTTAGCACCGAATGGCACAAAGTTGAGCCTTTTTAACAAGGTTAAATCATTGTAAAATCTGTACTAAATACTGGCTTAAGTTATTGTTTTAGAAATGCTGAAGCTCCTTAACTTAGTGGCACTCGGGTCTGATCCAAAAAGTTTTTCCTCATCCAGCGATCTTCCCCTTCATACTATAAGGTCGGCTTCTCCATTTGTGTTATAAGGCAACGTTTAGGTTCACTTGCGTTGCGGCCTGCTACTTTGCCAATTAAGAACTCACGACATTAGATAACTCCAGCGCCGCTCTCTTGAGCTACCAAGGTGTATGGACAACTCCTTGGACGGGACTTCAGCCCGCTAGCAGACTGTCGGACTTAGACTTTATATTAGCGTAACCAATTGTTTATAATGATATTAATTTTTAAGAGTAAAATCCATGTTTCTATATAAATCAATGAGTT
>Ga0335397_10009146_pt1 | contig 12408 bp, 12 predicted proteins | sample MAT04_FD_205740 | JGI IMG/M metagenome (GOLD analysis project Ga0335397, IMG submission 205740) | Freshwater microbial communities from Lake Fryxell liftoff mats and glacier meltwater in Antarctica - MAT-04 (spades assembly) (version 2) ...
TGCTCGAGCCAGAGGCATTCAGCGAGGGATTCCGCTGGCAGGCGTATACCTACGCAGCAGGGGATCCGGTCAATGGGGTGGATCGGGATGGGCGGTGGGTTTTCAGCGTGGCTATCGGTGCTCGCGCGGCAGCGTTTATGGGTCTCGGTGCGAATGCTGGCGTGTACGTCAGTGTTGGTGGTGGGGCGCGAACGACTTGGGGCGTGTTCGGTTCCGGGGAATACTCTGCGGGCGCCCAACTCGGCATCGGAGTGGAAGCCGGTGTGTCGCTAATGCCCGTGGGCAACTATCACGACCTGCGGGGGAAGCGCACATCGATCGCGATTTCGCGGGGACCGTTCGGTGTCGATGTGCCGCTTGACGGCATCCGACCAGTTGGTCGCGGAACCGTACTTAGCGTCACCGCGAGCAGCGCGAGAGTGGGCAGTCGCGACGCGATCGTGCAGAGTGAAACGCTAGTAGGTGACGCGCGGGAGTGGATGGACGAGGAATCCGAACGAATGACACGCGACGCCGACGATCGCCGGGCTGGCCGCACCGGGCGGTTGAACGCGCGGGGGCAACGAGAAGCCGGATCTCCCAACGCGTCGATCGAGCCCGCCGCGGCGAGTCCCGCGCGGGAGGACGTCGCGCCGTCGGTCGACGAGCCGGTGACATCGTGTCAGCCACCGGAGGACTGCTGAGATGTCAGCTGAGATCGGCGAGGACCCGATTCAGCTTCCGTACGGTCAGCGGAACACTGCTGGTGATACTGCACTCTTCTATGTCGCCGTCGTGGCCACGCCGGTCCTATTTCTAGTTGTCACCTGGAGCGATCCGTTCCTCGGGATGACTCCGCCGGTCGTCGCGACCCTCGGTGTCGTCATCAACGTCGCTTTCATCACTTTGTGGCGGCGCCAGCCGCCGATCGTGGTCGCGGCAGAGGTCACGCGGGACGGCGTAATCCTCGCCGCCGATCGGAGCGCGGTCCGGACCGTAGTTCGCGTGCAATATGCCACTAGCTACGCGAGCCTTGGCTCTGGTTTGTACCGGTCTCACGCAATGTGGGGGCGTTCGGAGCGCAACCCTCCACGCGGACTCGTGGTCTACGTCACGTTCGCGGCACCCGACACGCGGTCCGAAGTCGCATTTGTGTTCACCAATGCGGTCAATGCCTCCGCGTTCGGCGAGACGGTCGCGCAGACGATACGCAGCGCTGAAGGTCCTTACCGTACGTGACACTCCAAGCGGACTCCCGGCAGACACCCGTGCGCCGCCCGCGCCGCAACTGCCACCAGATGCCGCAACCAACAAAGCGCTCCCACTGAGCGTGATTGACGCGACGGCCGACGCTACTTCAGAGCAGAACTAGGCAGCGGTCCTGCGGCCCGAGCCAGTTCAGCGTGTTGACCCAGAAGCGCGTGATCTCCGGCATGGTCGACCATTCCGAGTCGAACTGGATCCACTCGTCGCCCCAGACGAACGCGCGGCCATCACCCAGTTCCACAGCTACTCCCGCGGCGCCGTCGGCGAGCCTCGCGACGGTTGTCCGGGTCCCTGCGCCGCTCGGGATCTCCGCGATGCGGTAGCCTCCTGCGAAGGTCACCGAGCTGAGGCCCGCTGTCAGCGGATGGGGGTCGAACATGGTCACGGGGCCGCTGCGCAGCTCAGCGAGGTACTCGACGCCAAGCCCGGCGAGCAGCGCGTTTGGCCGTAGTCGGTCCTCGCCTGCGCCGGAATATCCCGTCATCGACATGACCCCGCCGCCCGCGGTCACGAACGCCACGAGAACTGCGGCTTCTTCGGCGGTGTATTCGCGCAGGAGGCGATCGAGAATCACGACATCGAATGGGGCGAGCTGGGTCGCGGTGAGCGCGGCGTCGTCGAGGCCGATACGCGTCGCGGTCGTGCCGCGCGCTTCGAGCCACGCCTGAAAGCTCGAGGAGGCGAGCGAGCCGGGCTCCCCGATGACGGCGATTTGCAGGCAGTCGCAGACTCCGTCGCTGGCGAGATCGATGTCGTCGACTGCGCCATTGCAGTCGTCGTCGAGCCGATTGCAGCTCAGCTCGGGAGACTCGGTGCTGACACAGGCCGGGCCGAGGTCGCGGGTGCCGAGATCGGGCGGTAAGCCCGCGTCCGTGCGCTCGTCGCCGCTGTCGACTCCGGCGTCGCGCCGCATGACACACGCGCCATCCACGCAGATGGCGCCCGAACGGCAGTCGCCGATCGTCGCGCATGCGCCGGCGGGTTGCTCGTCCGCGCTGCATGCGGCGAGGAGTGAAAGAAGGAGGAGCAGAAGGGGAGTGGTACGCATCGCAGCCTAGCGCCGGTGGTAGCACGGCTTCTGCGCCGTCGTCCCATGGCGCGATGCGCGGTGCGCTCCACCGAGTTCATCGCGCGCCCACGCCGTGCGCGCCGCCCCGGAGACGGCACGCCCGTTGTCCTCGCGGGCTGCTACGCTCGGCTCCGCGTGACGACCGTCGATCAGCGCCGCCTTCTCTACCGCTGGGATCTCGACAAGACGTACCTGCGCACGGAGTTCGACACGGTGCGCGATCTGGTGCGGGTCGCGCTCGAGCCGGCGGCGAAGAAGCAGACGGTGCCGGGCGCCGGCGCGCTGCTGCGCGAGCTGCGCGCGACGAATCCGGGCGGCATCTTCATTCTCTCCGGGAGCCCGGAGCAGATGCGCAAGGTGCTCGAGGCGAAGCTGCGCCTCGACGGAATCGAGTGGGACCACTTCACGCTCAAGCCGAGCCTCGCGATGTTGCTGCGCGGGCGCTTTCGTTTCCTGCGCGATCAGGTCGGCTACAAGCTCGCGGCGCTGCTCGCGTCGCGCGCGGCGGGGACCGGCGAGTTCGACGAGGTCTGCTTCGGCGACGACGCGGAGGCGGACGCGTTCATCTATTCGCTTTATGCGGATCTCTGCGCGGGGCGCATCGGCCACGATATGTTGGTCGCGGTGCTGGAGCGCGCGCGCGTCTATCCAGACGCGCTGCCGCGGCTGGTGCGGATGGCGGCGGATCTGCCGCGCCGCGACTGCGTGCGGCGCATCTTCATCCACCTCGATCGGATGTCGTCGCCGGATGCGTTCGCCGAGCTCGGGCAGCGCGTTTGCCCGTTTTACAACTACTTCCAGCCGTCTCTGGTGTTGCTCGAGCAGGGCGCGATCGACGCTGACTCGGCGCTGCGCGTCGCCGCGGAGCTCGTCGTCTCGCACGCGTTCACGGCGGACGCGCTGCTCGCCAGCTACGAAGATCTGGTGCGCCGCGGGCACGCTGGGCCGCGCGCGGGTCAGCTGCTGATGGCGGCCGCCGGACGGCTCGACGCGGCGCGTTTTGCCGCGGCCACGCCGGTGTTGCGGACGCTGGTCGAGCGGCTCCCCGATGTCGTCCCCGGATTCGTCGAGCCGCCGCCGCTCGCGCTCGGCGTCGTCGACTACGTGGCGCTGCACACCCGCGACCATGCGCGTGCGCTCGCGGCTCGCCGTCGCGCGTCGCGCGGCTGAGACACAGCGCGCTGCGCGATCGCGCGTCGGCACTCGGCGCTCGACCAGCGCTGTCTTGACGAACAGTGCGCCGCCACTCGACGCCCGCCGACGCTGACGCTACCTTCTGCAGACGCTCATCGGATGTGACGACGACTTCGGCCGACTGCTTCCTATGAACCTTCGCGCGCGCACGACCTCTACCTCCCGCTGCACTCTGCGGCCAGCGCAGCCATCGTTGCACGCTACGGCGCTGCTCGCGGCGCTGGCCTTCGCCCTCGCAGCGACCGGCTGTGGCGCAAAGACTGGGCTCGACGTGCCCGACGGGGGGCCGGACATCGGCATCGACGCGCCGCTGCCGTGCATCGATATCCCGCTCGATCCGGATGCCGGGCCGCCGATCGAGCTGCCGCTGTCGACCGAGGCGCGGCTCGAGCGCGCCGATGTGCTGTTCCTGATCGACGTCACTGCGTCGATGAACGCAGAGATCGAGGAGATCCGCGACCGCCTCCGCGATCGGCTCGCGCCGGCGATCTACGGGCAGATCCCCGATACGCAGTTCGCTGTTGCGACGCACGCGGACTTCGCCTTCGAGGAGTTCGGCACGGGCGACGACAAGGCGTTCACGCTCTTCTTGCCGATGTCGGGCGACCTGAATCGCGTGCAGGCCGCGATGGGCGAGGTGATGCTCGGCAACGGCAACGACGTGCCGGAGTCGCAGGTCGAGGCGCTGTTCCAAGCGGCGACGGGCAATGGCCTGATGGGCTTCGGCCCGACGGGTGCGATGGTCACCTGGGTGCCTCCTTCGCTCGGCTGTCCGCGCGGTGGCTTCGGCTATCCGTGCTTCCGCGACGACGCGCTGCCTGTGATCTTCCTGTTCACCGACGCCGTGTTCCACAACGGACCCGACGGGGAGAATCCGTACCTCCCGAGGTTCCGCGGCACGCCTGCCGCGACGTACGGCCAAGCGATCGCCGCGCTCAACGACAATGGGATTCGCGTCATCGGCTTCTGGTCCGGGGGCGACGACGACGGAATCGAGACGCTGCGTCGTACGGCGCTCGACACCGAGGCGACGCGCCGCGATGGATCGCCGCTGGTGTTCGACATCGGGCGCAGCGCCGAGCGGCTCGACGATCGCGTGGTCGAGGCGATGCAAGACTTCGCCGACGGCATCGTGCTCGACATCGACGCGGTGCCGCTCGATCCGACGCCGGACGACGGCTTCGACGTACGCACGTTGATCGAGGCGCTCGTGCCGCTGCGTGCGGAGCCGATGGACGGCATCGGCGGGATCGACACCGCAGGCGGTGTGTTCCTCCGCGTTCAAGCGGGCACCGAGGTGATCTTCCAGCTGCGCGTGCGCAACGGCGTCGTCACGCCAACCACGGAGCCCCAAGAGTTCCTGCTCGACGTGCAGTTCCGTGGCGATGGCCGTTCGAACCTCGGCGTGCGTCGCGTCCGCATCGTGATCCCCGCGCTCGACGGACGCGGCTGCGAGGACAACGTGGAGGCCGGCATGTCGTCGATCACCTCCGGCTCGCCGTGACTCGCGGCAGCGCGCTGCTCCTGCTGTTCGCGCTCGCGACGGCTGGCTGCGGCGCGAAGAGTGGGCTCGATGTACCGGACGCCGAGCGCCCACCGCTGCCTACGCCGCCGCGCGACGCAGGCACACCGCCGCTCTGCGTCGAGGTGCCGCTCGAGGCCGGCCCAGTGACCGCCGCGATCACCACGCCGATCGCGCTCGTCATCGTCGACGTGCTGTTCCTCGTCGATGCGTCCGGCAGCATGAGCGACGAGATCGAGAACATTCGTGAGCGGCTCAGCGAGGTCGTGGTGCCAGGCGTGCGCGCTGCGATCCCCGACGCGTGGTTCGGCCTGGCGCTCGCCGGCGAGTTTCCGGTCGATCCGCACGGCCCGCCCGAGGTGCTGCCGTACACGCTCGGCGTGCCGATGACGAGCGACGTGCGGCGCGTCGAGTCGGCGCTCGAGAGCGTGCCGAGCTGGGGCAACTTCGACGACGCGGAGGCGCAGGTCGAGGCGCTCTATCAAGCGGCGACGGGCGAGGGCATCGGCACGTGGGTGCCGCCTTCGACGGGCTGCGCTTTGGGTGGCTCGGGCGGGGCGTGTTTTCGCGACAGCGCGCTGCCGGTGATCGTGCTGATCACCGACGCGCCGTTTCACAATGGCCCGCTCGATGTGCCGCCAGTCGAGCTCTACGACTTCGACACATCGCTCGCGCAGCCACACAGCTACGTCGACGCGCTCGATGCGCTGCGTGATCGTGGCGCGCTCGTCATCGGGCTCGGCGCGACGGATTCGTCGCGACCATCGACGCTGCCGCATCTGCGCGAGATCGCGCGTGACACGGGCGCTATCGCGGCGAGCGGAGCGCCGCTCGCCTTCGACATCGGCTCATCGGGTGATGGCGTCGGCGCAGGCATCGTCGACGCGATCGAGCGCCTCGCCGCGGAGGTGCCGCTCGACATCGAGGCGCGGGTCGAAGATGTGCCGGGCGACGGCATCGACGCAGCACCGCTGCTGCGCGGCGTCCGACCACGGAGCGCGGAGCCCGCGAGCGGCGTTCGCGGCACGACGGAGACGGGCTTTCTCGGCGTCGTTCCGGGCACGCGCGTCACGTTCGAGCTGCTGTTCGACGCGAGCGCCTTGCCCGCCGCCGACGAGACGCGCCGCTTCCCTGCGCGCGTCGTGTTCGTCGCGTCCGGGCGCAGTCGCGTGGGCTCGGTCGACGTGCTGATCGTCGTGCCGGGGCGTGACGGCGGCTGTCCGGTCGACCCGTAAAACGCGTGTTCGCGCAGTATTACAGAGCGCGTCGCGCAGCGAGCAGGCCGGCGTTGACCGTCAGCGACAGCGGGCCGCCGCCGAAATACGTGTCGAGCGTGCGCTCCATCTGCTCGAGGATCTTCTCACCACCGGGCTCGAAGCCGGCGATGAAGCGCCACTCCGGGATGCCGATGAGGCGCATCAGCGGATCGACGAACAGGTCGCGCGCGCTGCGGAACGAGAGGCGAAACGACTGCTCCCGGAGTCGCACGTCCTGAAAGCCGGTGGACTCTGCCAGACGCGCCATCTCGGCGCGCGAAGGGTAGCGCTGCGCGACGGACTCGACGCGCTGTGCGATCGTCGGACTCTCGAGCTTGGCGGCGATCTCGCGCAGCACGTCGAGCGCCTCCTCGAACGAGCCGCTCAACGCTTGCGTCAGCAAGATGCGACCGCCGGGCACGAGCACGCGGCGCATCTCCGGCATCGCGACGGGCGCGTCGAGCGCGCCGAGCGCGAGGTTGCCGACGACGATGTCGAACACCTCGTCGCCGAAGTGCAGCTCATTCGCGGACTCGCACTTGAAGAAAATTCGCCGCCCGTCTTCGCCGCCAGCCGCACGACGTCGCGCGAGATCCACCAGCGTCGCGTCGGGATCGATGGCGATGACGCGTCCACCCTCGGCCAGCCGCCGCAGCACGTCGAACGCAGGCGTCCCGGAGCCGCAGCCGACATCGAGGACGGTCGCGCGCGTCCCCGGGAGAATCTCGTCGATGATGAGCTGCGCGAACAGGCCGCTGTAGCGCGGCACGACGACGGAGTCGTATTGCAGCGCGTCGTGCGCCGTCGTCGCGGGCGGTGCGCGCCGAGCGCCGCTGCTCATCGCGCGTCAGTCCTCGGCGTCGCGGCCGCGGAGCTCTTCGATGGCCTCGCGCGCGAGCTGGCCGATGGTGGTGCGGATGCCGTCGCCGTCCTCGTCGTCGCTGTCGTCGACGGTGACCTCGCGCTGATCGTCGACGAGGTTCTGCAGCGCATCCGCGCCGGCCGGATCGCCGAGCGAGACGAGCGCCTCGAGCGCGCTCGCGCAGATCTCGCCATCGTCGCTCGCGAGGAACTTCTTGATCAAGGCGAGCGCGCTCGGCTCGCCGATCTCCGCGAGGATCCACGGCAGCTCGGTCATCGAGACGCCGGTGTGCTTGCGCTCGAGCACGCGCTCGATGCCGCGCGCGACCTCGGCGTAGCGGTCGTAGCCGACGTCGAGCAGCGCCTCGCCGGCGGTGACGCGCACGGTCTCGTCGTCGTCGTCGAGGATCGCGATCAGCGTGTCGACCATCTGCGGACCTGGCACCTGCGCGCACAGATCCGCGAGTCGCCCGAGGCGCAGCGACGCCTCTTCGCGATCATTTAGCTGCAGCGCCTCCGTCGTCGCGCGCGCCAGCAGGTTCGCCAGGATGTTCTTGTCGCGTGTGTCGAGGAGCCGCGCCTCGGCCTCACGCAGCTCACGTTCCGCACGAAAGATCGCTTCGAGATGCTGCTCGGGTCTCATGGCGGCGGTCTTCCCAGAACGTGCGCGCCACGTCAAGACCGAGGCATGGCGATACGCACGCTGCGCGAGTCGCGCCAAGGTGCGTCGCGCCGCGGTGTCGAAGCTGCCGTGCGCCTGATCCTGTCCACACTCCTCGTCTGGCTCGCGCTCGCTTCCACGGTGGCCGCGCAGGGCGATGTCGGCGTGGCCGCGCAGGGCGATGCCCAGGTGACCGCAGCGCGGCGCACGCTCACGGCGACCAGCGCGAGCGGCTGGCGCGTCACCGCCTCCATCGACGGCGCGTCGGGCACATTCTCGATCGAGGTCGCGCGCGGGCGCGACGTGCTGACCTTCGGTTGGGAATGGTCGATCGACTTCGGCGACGGCACCGTCGGGCCGCCGCCCGATGAGCGAATCGGCACGGACATGGAGGGATGGCTTCGGGACGAGCTCGCCGGCTACGTTGCGTCGCCGGCATCTTTTCGGCGGCAGGCGCTCGCGCGAATGGGTGCGCTGAAGCGGCACGTCCATCGCGTGGTCGACCAACTCAGCGTCTGCCCCGATCCGCGCGCGCCCACTCGTTACCAGCACCGCCCGGGCCCGCCGGGCAGCGGCGCCGTCGGCATGTTCGACATGTGCGCGCGCCGGCTGCTGACTGCGACGGAGCGCGGCGCGCTGCTCGCTCGCCTCGACGCGCAGACGGCGCGCCAATCGGTGCTCGTGCGCCGTCACGCCGCCGATTGGAATCGTACGCTGCGCGCGCTGCTTTCTTTGCCGCCCGCGCGTTGACGCCGAGCTACGGGATTTCGTTCCGCTGCGTCCGCGTGTACTTTGCGCATAAGGAGCGCGCGATGGCCTACGTGATGGTCGACATCGAGGCCGACGGACCGATTCCCGGCGACTACTCGATGGTCTCGTTCGGTGCAGTCATCGTCGAGCCTGGGCTCGCGCGCACGTTCTACGGGCAGCTGCGACCGATCTCCGAGAAGTGGGTGCCGGAAGCGCTGGCGGTGAGCGGGCACAGCCGCGAAGAGACGCTCGCGTTCGAAGCGCCGAGCGTGGTGATGGCGCGCTTTGCCGAGTGGCTCGCGCGCGAGGCCGGTCGCAGCCCGCGCTTCGTCGCCGACAACAACGGCTTCGATTGGATGTTCGTGTGCTGGTACTTCCACCACTTCGTCGGTCGCTGCCCGTTCGGCTTCTCGTCGACGAACCTCGGCTCGCTTTACAAGGGCCTGGCGCGCGACGTCTCGAAGTCGTTCAAGCACCTACGCCAGACCGCGCACACGCACCATCCCGTCGACGACGCGCGCGGCAACGCCGAGGCGCTGCTCGCGATGCAGCAGCTCGGCCTCGCGATCGCCTGGAAGTAGCGGTCGCTACTTCGCCTTCGGGAACTTCACCAGCAGCTTCGCCTCGAACGCGGCGAAGTCGTAGCGCTCGGGGCGCTGACCGTCTGGCAACACCGCGACGTCGAACGCCGTCGAGGCCGCGCTGCGCAGCTTGAAGTCGGTGACGTCGGTCGACTCGAGCTTGCCGGCGAGCGCGCGCAGGCTGGCGATCTCCGTGCCGCCTTGCACGCCGTCGAGCCGCGACAGCCAGTTCGCAAATCCGTAGGTCAGCAGCCGATCCCAGGTCGACAGCCCCGACGCGTCGAACGCGTCGAGCTCGACCTTCTCCTTCGTCGCGCGCTCGACGGTCGCGAGCGCGTCGCCCTCGAGGCCGTAGCGCTTCGCGGCGGTGAGCAGGCCAGCGGCCTCGTCCTTGGTCATACGGCCATCGGCCCACGCGACAGCGGCGAGCGCGACGAAAGACTCGGGGGGAAGGGTGGTCGTCATGTGGGCGAGGCTACCTCAGCGCGCGCGTCTCGTCAGCGGCAGACGTACTCCGAGCGCCGCGGAGTTCACGCTGCGCTACCTCCGTGGCGCAGCTATCCTCGCGTTCGTGCGTCACCTCGTGCTCGCCCACGCGCCTCTCGCCATCGCGCTCGCGCTCAACGTCGCGCTCACCGCGGGCTGCATGCTTCCGTTCGTGAGTCCGCCGGTGCGCGTGACGCAGAGCTTCGGACTCGCCGCGGGCACGCTGCAGCCCACGCGCACCGCGCGTCGCGAGCGTGTCGCCGACGTCGAGCCGGTCGCCGCGACGCGCATCGGCGTGCATCCGCTGCAGCTCGTCCGCCCGCTGCGCGAGCGACGCTTCGACTTCGGTGTCGGCTACGTCTTCGAGACGTTCACCGCGCGTCAGCTCGTCGGGCGCTTCGACAAACACGGCATCTACGGAGAGGTCTCCGCGTTCCCGGTGCTTGCCATGTTCGACGATCTCGTCGGCACGCGCATCGGCACGACGCTCACCGGTGATGTGTTGTTCAGCGACGCCGGCTTCGGCATCGAGCTCGGCGGCGGTGCATCGCTGGCGCTGACCATCGAGATCTTCGGCTTCGCGCACGGCGGCGACGTCCAGGCCGACGTCGACCTCGACGACGGCATCGCGAGCGTCGGCGGCGCCTGGGGCGAGTGGTCGGTCGCGATGTCTGCGTACGGCGCCTATCGCTCGCTCGACGGCGCCGCATACACCCAGTTGGGCATCGCAGTCTCCATTCGCCTCCCCGCGAGCGCAGGCGCCGTCTTCTTCTTCCCGAATTCCTCCGGAGGCGGCAATCGCAGAGGCGGCAATCGCAGACGCGACGACGACTGGCAGCGCGGCACCGTCGAAGTGAACCCGCCCTCCGGCGACTACGACAGCGCCTCGGACGACTACTACAGCGGGGACTCCACGCCCTCCGACGGCGGCATCGGCGCCGACTCGAGCGACGACGAGGGCACCGTCGAGGTCAACCCGACCGAGCGCGGCACCGTCGAAGTCAACCCACCCGAGCGCAGTACGGTCGAAGTCCGCCCGCCGTAGTTCTCGCTGCGCTCCGCAAGCGCGCGAGTGCACCCGCAGGCACCGACAGCACCTCTGCGCAGAGCCAAAAGGCTCGCTCTTGGTTGCCTGCTTCGATATCATCGAACGATGAAATCGCTTTCCTTCATGCTGGTCGCTTGTGCTCTCGCTTCTTGGGGCTGTGGCAGCGACGCGACGCCGCGCACGGTGGACGCGGCGACGGTCGGCGACTCGGGTTCTCGGCCGGACGGCGGCTCGGGGACCGATGGCGGCGCAGCCGTCGATGCAGGCTCGGCCGCGGACACTGGCACCGCCGATCCGCTCCTGCCGGCGCGCGAGCGCTGCATCGCCGAGATCAACCGCCTCCGTGCGACCACGAGCCTCACGCCCTACACGCGCTGGACCGGCGTCGACATGTGCCTCGACTCGCAGGCGATCGCCGACGAAGCGGGGGGAACACCACACGGCGCGTGGGGCGCAGGCACCTTCCCCGAGTGCAACGGCAACGCGCAAAACGAGTGCCTCGGCGCCGGCGTCGCGGGCATCGAGAGCTGCCTCCAGCAAATGTGGAACGAGCGCGACCTTCCCGGCTGCGCCGGCTGCGACGCGTGCGCAGACGCCTACAACCCGAGCTGCCCGAACTGCGACTTCTTCGGCAGCACCACGGGCGACGTCTGCGGCCACTACGTCAACATGAGCGCGCGCTACTTCACCGAAGCTGGCTGCGGCTTCAACGCCGCGGGCGGCTGGGCCGTGATCAACTTCCGTTGAGCCGGTTTTCGACCGGACCGCATCCACGCCGTCGCTGTGCGAAGTTGCCCCTCTCCAGGGGCAGGGCTCTCCTCGCTGCTCAGATTCATCACATCTCGCGAGGAGACGGGCTCCCGTCACGCCGTCGCTGTGCGAAGTTGCCCCTTGGCAGGGGCGAGCCGTCACCCCCTCCGAAAGCCCCCTTTCCAAGGGGGTTGGGGGTGCCTCACATCGCCGCTCTTTGAGTGCACGCGCCTTGAACCGACGCCATCGGAAAGCCCCCCTCGAACGAGGGGCTGGGGGAGGTTCCCTGCGCGGGAGCGCACGATTGAGGCTCAAAAGAAGTGATGAATCTCGAGGGGGGAGGTTCCCCGCGCGGGAGCGCAACGAATGAGGCCTACGCCCAACAGTCTATTTGAAAAAATGTGTTCAATCGCAAGCCGCGCAGCGCGTCACTTCGTCCCGAACAACCGATCTCCCGCATCCCCAAGCCCCGGCACGATATAGCCGAGCTCGTTCAGCTTCTCGTCGATCGCCGCCGTGTACACCGGCACCTCTGGATGCGCCGCGTGGAACACCGCGAGCCCCTCGGGCGCCGCGAGCAGACAGACGAACTTCACACTCTTCGGCTTGTCCTGCAGCAACCGCGACACGGCGGCGACTGCGGAGTTGCCCGTCGCGAGCATCGGATCGACGACGATGACCTCGCGATCGGCGAGCTCACCGGGCATGCGGTAGTAGTACTCGACCGGCTGCAGCGTCTCGTGATCGCGATACATGCCGATGTGACCGACGCGCGCGCTCGGGAGGATCTGCAGCATGCCCTCGAGGATGCCGCCGCCGGCGCGCAGCACGCTGACGATGACGATCTTCTTGCCGTCTAGCAGCGGCGAGTCCATCGGCGCGATCGGCGTCTCGATGCGCTCGTTGACGAGCTGCAGATCGCGCGTGACCTCGTAGCAGAGCAGCATGCTGATCTCGGCGAGCAGGCGGCGGAACGAGCTGGTGC